>Ga0172376_10000390_pt1 | contig 57003 bp, 49 predicted proteins | sample Lak35m_FD_121114 | JGI IMG/M metagenome (GOLD analysis project Ga0172376, IMG submission 121114) | Freshwater microbial communities from Kabuno Bay, South-Kivu, Congo - kab_092012_35m | ecosystem: Environmental > Aquatic > Freshwater > Lake | place: Democratic Republic of the Congo: South-Kivu...
GTCCGCAGCAATCATCTTGTATGGGCTGTTTAATTTTTCGATTCCCAGAACATGTCTTTGGATCAGAACGATATCAAGCGTTGAAATACCATTGGCATCGTCACCATCCTTGAAAGGAATAACATTAACCTTACTACCGGCAGGTATTCCTTCAAAGGCAAAGGCACCATCTTCCCGTGTCATTTGTGCAGGTAGTTCACTGCCTTCAAGTTTTACAGAGGCGCCTGATAATTGCTGTCCGTTTTCACCGGCAACAATTCCCCGTAATGCAAGCCTGTTTTCGGGACAAATGGAAACATTGTTGGTGTCTATTACCAGAATAAACGTTTCACAATATACCTGATTACCATTCTCGTCCGTTACCCACATCTGAATATCCTGTTGACCCAGGTCGTCACAATCAAATGTCATTTGTGTATTGGCCGTATTGGAAGAATAGCTAAATGTAAGTTCCATATCCGGATAGCAACTGTGATAACTGTTGTTGTCAAAAGTAGAAGCAGGAATAGTAACCCGTTCCGTATCTGCAGTGCCATCGCCATTCGTGTCTGTGGGCACTAGCTGAGTACTCATGCCGCGCATACATATTGCCGTAGCAGGCTTTACGTTAACTACACGGAAAGGATAACCGGTAATGGACTGATTGCCACAATTGTCTTCCACAACAAATTCAATGGTATAACTGCCTAAGTCATATTCTCCGGAAGCATCATTGCCTGTACCTGTTTCATAGATAGTGCCATCAGCCTCTCTGACCGTATATCTCCATCTTAGTTCGGGAGAAGGCGTACAATCTATAGCAAAGGCTAAGAGTTCAATATAGCCGTTGTCACATTCTGCATCAACGGTAAATGCCTCACGAAGCGTTATTGGACTTGTGATAACCGGTGGGTTTTGGTCTACGACCTTGATTTCCTGATCATAAGACCACGTAAGATAACCGCTTTCATTCTGCTGGCACCAGTCAAGCACCTTCCAGTGTCTGATGATTTTGAAGCAAGCCTGATTGGTAGCAAAGGAAAAAACTTCATCCTCATATGTAAAACCAACCCGGTCGCAGGCATCTTCTGCAATAATGGGATATCTGCTGGCCAGAGGAAGATCCTCTGGGTCCAGAAAATCAATATCACAATTGTTTGTATCCGTGTAATGATCAGGCCAGTTCAGATCGGCCGGATCATTTCCATCAAACGGGTCTCCATTGACAAAGGTAATGGTCTGCGTACAGGAATCAAAAGCGATTTCACCATTGTAAACATAAAAAGTACGCGTCAATAATCCCGTACCGCACATGTTTCTCAAATCGGCATATTCCTGGGTAATATAATTGTTGTCACAATTGTCATAATAACTTGCTGTACCAAAATACAGATCAAGATTTGCCGGGTCGAAGGTAAATGAACAATCTATGATGGTGATGTCATCAGGACAGGTGATGACAGGCGTAAATTTATCCTGTACCATGACGCTAACCATACAGTAATTGGTGTTTCCACCTTCATCTCTCACCCTAAGCGTAACCATTCTTTCCTGGTTGGCATCATCACAGCAGAAAATGACCTTACTGTGGTAGCCGGAAGAGAAACCATTACCACAAGGATCTTCCATCCGCTGTAAATCAACAATAACCTCTCCGCAAGCGTCAAAACTGCCCGCATCTACAGCCACAGCAAGTAGTTCTGCATATCCGTTTCCATTCAAACTAACGGTTACAAAATCATCGCATACAGGAACGGGCTGAGTTAGGTCCTGGATAGTTATTGTCAGTTGTCGGGTACTGATGTTATTACAGTGATCGATGGCAGTATAGGTTGCCGTGTAAATGCCCTGTGAAAGGGTAATGGTGCCGCCGTTGCCTGGAATATGTGCCACCGGGGTTGCGCCCTCACTTATATTGATAAAAACGCTTTTTACGGTATTTTCCACATCATAAACCTGAATGGCAGGAAGGGTCACACTCGTATTGCAACTCATGGAAGAGGTGGTTTTATTGATGTTGCCGGGTTGTGACATTACCGGACCATTGATATCCAGTATATTGATTTGCTGGGGCATACCCAGCGCATGTGTTACAAGACCATTGCACCACCATTCCATAATGTACCATTGTCTTAAAAAACTAATTCTGCACGGACTTTGAATGACAGGAACATCTTCATACCTGATAGCGGCATTACAGAATATGCTGTTGAAAAGATTACCCGGATATACCGGATTTCCGAGATAAGCAGGAACGCCCGTGACCGAAGGGTCCGGAAATCCAAAAGGACCATCGTCGGTATCATAGTCCAGTGCCATATTGATGGTGATATCATTGGGTCTGATAACGCCTCCGAAAGTTGACCGTTCCAGGTAAATGACAGAAGTACAGGTATCACTTTTATTTCCGTATTCATCAAGGGCAATATATTTTCTGACAATCCGGCTTATATAATTTTCAGGGTTACAGTTGAGCAGTTCATGTCTTTCATTTGCCAGCTGAATGTTGGCGCCACAATTGTCGGTGGCATATGCAGTTACTACCGGCGTCATATTGGCAACACATATGGTATCTATGGTCTGGCAGTGAGCCACCGGAGGCATCTTGTCTTCAATAAGTACAGTATTGGAGCAGGAAAAGGAAGCCTCTTCATTCACTACAGAATAATCGAGACGCTGACCAAGGTAATCTCGGAGATTGGAGGGGTCAACAGGATCACCATTTACATCAAAAATAGTTACATCATAACCATACAAACAGGTAATAACCTGATTTTCAAGGGCTTCAACATCCCATCCGGTAAGAAAGGAAGAGGGCGTTACATCCGCCTGACAGGAGTTGCCCAGGGAAAGATTGACTTGTTTGCATGCCAGTGTAATTTCTGACATATCTGCAGTACAGGGGTTGTAGAGGTCAGCAATTTCTTCAGGAGTAAGTGTGCGATTCCAGATGCCAATGTCGTCCAGCCAACCGTTAAAACGGTTATTGTTATTCAATCCATCGTGACCTATTCTTAAAGGCGCATTGCAAGAACCCGAAGGTGACGGCATGCCCATAAGGAGATTTCCTAATCCGTCCACGCCAAAGGAAATCTGCACAAGAGAACCATTTAAAAAATAAGCCACACTGCCAGAAGTGAAATTATAGGTAATCGTTACATTGACCCATTGCTCTAAACCAAGCAATTGATTGGAATAGGCTCTTGGATCGTTTCCTTGAGAAGTAATATATGTCAACGCGTTAGAAAAAGAATTTTGAGTAAATATGCCCCAGCCATTTTGTGAACCAGGACAACTTTTCCTAAAAAATGCAGTAATTCCCGGATTTTGATAAGAAGATACTTTCGCCCAAAAAGAAATGGTAAAATCCGTATTATGGAGGCGTAAGTTATTTTGGTCAGGAATTTCGATGAAATCCAGGTTATCAAAAAAATATGCATTTTGACTTTGACCAAAACGATCGTAACCGGTAGAGGCACCACTTATGGATCCGTGATTTCCATTCCCGCTTTCATCCATAGCATTGCCATTGAACGGCCACCATCCAACCAGGCCGGATGTGGGCACATGAGCAGGAGGTTGTGCAAAGGGAGTGTCAGCAAAAAGACAAAGCACTACAGCGGTATAAAGCACTTTAGTCCAGTGCGGTCTGAGGGATTTGAAAAGGAATGACATCATTAATAAATTTTATTGTTAAAATGAAATTATTAATTACTGTCTTTGGGAGATCCGGGGGCATTTTAAGCCGGAACAAATGTAAAACAAAAAAACATATTATAATAAAAATTAATGCGTATGTTTCTTTATGTCAATTATATATTTGTTTTAATATATGTAAAATAGCTTAATTTCAACGTATTACACAGCACCAAAACTTTGCACAATTTTCCTAATAATGACGTATTTTTACATTTATATTGGTTATTATGGAACACATTTTATTTTTGAAATACATACACATCATAGGTTTTACGGGCTGGATAAGCTCGTTATACTTCATCACAAGCCTCTTAACTTCTTCAGCGAGCCATCAGGATGCTCAAGGAAGCGTGTTTGTTGCAAAGGCATTATCCATATATAAGAAAATGGCCAATCCGGCGATGATGATAACGTGGACAGCAGGATTGCTGATGCTTTATGTATATGGAATGCCATGGTTTAAAGAAAACGGATGGATGCACCAAAAACTTTTGTTGGTCATTCACCTTACCATTTTTCACCTTTATATAAAAAAGGCCATTAATCAGGCAGGAAAAGGAATATTCAGGGGAATATCAAGAGCCTGGTATGTTGCGGACAAATTACCGCTGATATTTTTATTGAGTATCGCCTTGTTAGCCGTCTTCCGCCTGTTACCGCAAATCATAGCCGGTATTCCTGCGGTTATAGTATCCCTTCTGCTGCTGTATGTGGCCTATTTCTGGAAAGACAAAACATAATTGATGAACCCGGCAAATGTTTGGTCCCGTATGAATGACTGGGGAGAGAAGCGTATTCCCTTTGTGTTTGTGATTGATTTTGAAATAAAAAAGCCACTTCTTTTCAGACTTGATCAGATTGACCCGGGTGTTCTCAGGTTTTCATTCAGAAATAGCAGCAATCACCCCCGTACGAACAACAGGCAGCAGCCTTTACCGGTCATCAGGAAAATGCCGATCCCTTTTAATGTCTATCAAAGGGCATTTGACCAGGTCATGCGGGAAATAAGGTATGGAAATACTTTTTTGCTCAATCTGACATTTCCAACTCAAATTGACATTTCAGGTTCATTAACAGAGATATACAATATGGCATCCGCACCATTCAAGCTATGGTACAAAGATGAATTTGTCGTGTTCTCGCCCGAGGCCTTTGTTACTATTTCGCACAACAAAATAAAAACTTTTCCCATGAAAGGGACAGCAAATGCCGATGATCCGCAGGCAGAAGAAAGCCTGCTGAATGATGAAAAGGAAAAAGCAGAACATTTTACGATCGTGGATTTACTTCGGAATGATCTGAGCATGGTAGCCGAAAAAGTAACGGTTAATCGTTACAGGTACGTAGAAACCATCAGAACAAATCAGAAAAGTCTGCTTCAGACCAGTTCGGAAATCGAAGGAATACTGCCTTCCGACTGGCAGGCGCATATTGGAGATATTATGCAAAAACTCTTGCCGGCAGGAAGTATAAGCGGAGCCCCAAAAAAGAAAACACTGGAAATTATTTCAGAAGCAGAGGCCGGAGAAAGAGGTTATTATACCGGCGTCATGGGCCTTTTTGATGGAGACACTCTGGAAAGTGCGGTTATGATCCGGTACATTGAACAAATGGGAAATCAGCTTTTCTACCGAAGTGGTTGTGGAATTACTTTTCAGAGCCAGGCAGAAAGTGAATATCAGGAAATGATGGATAAAGTTTATGTGCCTGTTGATTGAGTCTATAAGCCTTAAGGAGGGCAAATTTTTGAATCTTGCCGGCCATGAGAAGCGATATACAGCCTCTTATCAGGCGTGTTTTGGCATCTTGCCGGAAATTACACTTGGCAGATATCTTTCCGAATGTACCATTCCTGCTGATGGATGGTACAAGTGCCGGCTATTATTCAACCAGACGGAACTTACGGTAGATTTTGTCCCATATGTGCAACCAAAAATCCAGTCTGCAACCATCATAGATGCCGGTAATATCACATACGACCACAAATACGCATCCAGACCCGAGCTGGACGCATTATTTAACCAGAAAGGACAAACGGATGAGATTATCATGATAAAAAACGGTCTGGTAACAGATGCATATTATTACAATCTCATTTTTGAAAAAAATAATACCTGGTATACACCAGCAAAACCCCTCCTTAGGGGTACCATGCGACAGTTATTTCTTGACAGCAGAAAATTGATTCCCGCGGATATTGAACAAAGAGATATTATTAACTTTGATGCGATACACTTTATAAATGCCATGAATAGTCCCGGGAAAATTACTATTATTCCCCGGTACGAGAAAACGATATTTTTCAAAGAGCATCCTGCAAAATGACAGTGATTTTATTCAAATGGATGGTGCAAGCCAGCGCCCGTTATCCTGGGCTAATGTTTTTGGTTATTAAAACTTTCTGTGTCTTCTTTTTCAACGTGACGGGCTACAGAAAACAGATTATAGAGCAAAATCTGAAAAATGCTTTTCCAGAAAAGGAGAAAAGCGAAATCCATCAGATTTTTCATCGCTATATACGGGTCATAGCGCGTTATATTTCAGAAGCCTTTCAAGTCTTTGGCAGGATGAAAAAAGATATGAAGCATACCTGTTTTGTAAATCAAAACCCGGAATGGAACGCTTGTTTTATTCAGCCGGGGTCAACAATTGTAATGGCATCACATTTGGGCAACTGGGAAACCAATGTAGTTTTGTTACCGGAGTTTTCCACCAAAAAAATTGTAGGATTCTATAAACCGCTTCGCCATAAAGGTCTTGACAGATTGATCCAGGGATATCGTTCGCGATATGGTCTGGAACTCATTCCCATTGAGCAGACTGTCCGGTATATGACGAAGCATATCAAGGAAGATATTGTATACATTTTTTTGGCAGACCAGGGTCCGTTCAATCTCAACGGAGCATACTGGAACAAGTTTTTACATCAAAATACCCCATGGTATACCGGGGCAGAGAAACTGGCCCGGCGGCTACATATGCCGGTATTTTATTTGTCTCAGGAACCGAAGTTTCCGGATCAATCACATCCAACAGGGGCCTGGTACAGACTGGAAGCAAAATTAATCTGCACTAAAGCTGATACACAAAAAGAAGGAGAGATAACCGAAAAATATTCCCGTATGCTGGAACAGGAAATACAAATTGCTCCGGAATACTGGCTGTGGTCCCACCGAAGATGGAAGCGCGCTCATAATGTGCCAAAAGCATAAAACAGAGGACCATCATTTACCATGTATACCAAAATCTCAAGTCTTTGGAGAAACTTCATGGAATAAGCTAACTTTGTGTCATGAAAACACTTTTAAATATTGCGTCGGAAAGGATTCTGGTTTTGGATGGTGCCATGGGCACAATGATCCAAAAATACAAACTTCAGGAGGAAGATTATCGCGGCAGCAGATTTGTAGCACATCATGCAGACCTTAAGGGAAATAATGATATTCTTTCATTGATCAGGCCTGATATTATACAGGCTATCCACGATGCTTATCTGGAGGCAGGTGCAGACATTATTGAAACCAACACCTTTAATGCAACAAGTATTTCTCAGGCGGATTATCATCTCGAGGACCTGGCTTATGAAATCAATAAGGTTTCTGCAGAAATTGCCAGGAAATGTGCAGACCATTTTACAAGGCAAAACCCAGAAAAACCAAGATTTGTTGCAGGGGCAATTGGACCAACCAATAGAACGGCATCAATTTCACCTGATGTAAATCAACCCGGATATAGAGCCATTACTTTTGATGAACTGGCTGCTGCCTACAGAGATCAGATCCTGGGACTGCTGGATGGAGGTGTAGATATATTGCTGATAGAAACAGTTTTTGATACCCTCAACTGTAAGGCGGCACTTTTTTCAGTCATGCAGATTAAGGAAGAAAGGCACCTGGAAATCCCGGTTATGGTTTCAGGGACAATAACAGATGCAAGTGGAAGAACTTTGAGTGGACAGACCGCAGAGGCGTTTTATATTTCCGTAAAACATGCGGGCTTATTCAGTATCGGATTAAATTGTGCACTGGGCGCCAGGGAGTTGCGCCCCCACCTGGTCGCCATTAGTCAGATGGCAGATTGCCTGATCAGTGCCTATCCCAATGCAGGCCTCCCGAATGAGCTTGGTGCATATGATCAGTCTCCAGAAGAAATGAAGGCATACATCAGGGAATTTGTATCTTCTGGTCTTGTCAACATCGTTGGAGGTTGTTGTGGAACAACCCCTGATCATATAAAGGCAATGGCAGAGGCTGTCAAGGACCTCCCGCCAAGGGCTTTAAAAGAAAAAAATAAATTTTCAACATATGCAGGTCTGGAGCCTTTGATTGTAAGGGAAGGCCTCAATTTCATCAATATAGGTGAGCGAACAAATGTGACAGGCTCCAGAAAATTTGCCAGACTGATTGCCGAAGGAAATTTTACTGAAGCCTTATCGGTGGCCCAGCAACAGGTAGAAAACGGAGCACAGATTATAGACGTCAACATGGATGAAGGATTGCTGGATTCAAAAGACAGTATGGAAAAGTTTCTTCACCTCGTCATGTCTGAACCGGAAATTGCCAAAGTTCCGGTCATGATTGATTCTTCCAGGTTTGAGGTCATTGAAGCCGGGCTAAAATGTGTGCAGGGAAAATGTATTGTAAATTCGATTTCCTTGAAGGAAGGCGAAGATATTTTCAGACAACAAGCTTCAAAATTAAGAAAGTACGGAGCAGCCGCGGTCGTCATGGCCTTTGACGAAGAAGGGCAGGCAGACACCCGGGAAAGAAAAACGGAAATCTGTAAAAGAGCATATAAAATTCTTACGGAGGAAATACATTTTCCACCGGAAGACATCATCTTCGATCCCAATATTTTTGCTGTAGCAACGGGTATTCCTGAGCACAACGATTATGCCATTCATTTTATTGATGCGGTAAGAGACATTAAAAGTGCTTGTCCCGGAGTTAAAATTTCAGGGGGGGTAAGTAACATTTCGTTTTCCTTCCGGGGTAATGATCGCGTCAGAGAAGCCATGCATACCGCATTTTTATATCATGCTATAAAAGCAGGTATGGATATGGGAATAGTCAATGCGGGAATGATAGAAGTATATGAGGAAATAGATCCGGAATTAAGAATCCTGGTTGAAGATGTTCTTTTCAACAGAAATGATAAAGCGACGGAAGCACTTACTTCGTATGCAGAAAAAATTTTTGGCGGAGGTAAGGTCATTCAAAAAGACAACGCATGGAGAACACAGCATGTAGAAGAAAGACTGGCACATGCACTTGTTAAGGGAATCACGGAATATATCGACGAGGATACCGAGGAAGCCAGAAAATTATATGCAACACCCCTGCAGGTTATTGAGGGACCCCTGATGAAAGGAATGAATATCGTGGGCGATTTATTTGGCGCAGGAAAAATGTTTTTGCCCCAGGTTGTCAAAAGTGCCCGTGTCATGAAAAAGGCAGTAGCTTACCTTACACCATTTATTGATGCGGAGAAAAAAAAGGGGGAAGGTCGGGCAAAAGGAAAAATTTTATTGGCAACGGTAAAAGGCGATGTCCACGATATTGGGAAAAATATAGTTGGAGTGGTGCTCGGATGTAATAATTATGACATTATTGATCTTGGGGTCATGGTTCCTGGCGACAAAATTATTCAACAGGCATTGGACACCGGAGCGGATATAGTAGGATTGAGCGGACTGATAACGCCATCTTTGGATGAAATGGTATTGGTAGCAGAAGAAATGGAAAGAAGGGGTATAAAAGTTCCGTTGCTGATAGGAGGAGCCACAACTTCCAGATTGCACACTGCCCTGAAAATAGAACCCAGGTATTCCGGGCCGGTAATTCATGTATTTGATGCTTCAAGAAGCGTAGGTGTTGTAAGCCAACTTTTATCAGAGGACGCAACCGGCAGAATGACATATGTTCAACAAGTAAAATCAGAATACCAGGAAATAAGGGATAAAAGAGAAAGTCAGCAGGCTGAAAAAGATTATATCAGTATTGCTGAGGCCAGACAGAAGTCTTTCAGGCCAGACTGGAGCACATATGAAATTCCTGTTCCCAAAACAACTGGAATCAATGAGCTCACGGATATTAAAATAGAGGAACTTGTGCCTTTTATTGACTGGACGCCCTTTTTCAATACCTGGCAGTTAAAGGGAAAGTACCCTGATATTTTCAGAGACCCTTTTGTTGGCAGTGAAGCCAAAGATCTTTTTGAACAAGCAAATATATTATTGCAAAAAATCATGGCCGAAAAAACGCTACAAATTTCTGCAGTAGTAGGTGTTTTTCCGGCGAATAGTGACGGAGATGACATTCGTATCTTTGATAAGGAGAAAGAAATACCTTTATATACGCTACATCATTTGCGACAGCAAAGAAAAAAGGCGGATGGATTGCCATATTATGCACTATCAGATTTTATTGCACCTTTGTCATCGGGTAAAAGGGATTACATTGGCGCCTTTGCAGTGACAGCAGGGAAAAACATAGAAAAAGCATTGGAACCGTTTGAGAAGGCCATGGACGACTACGGATCCATTATGATCAAAGCTCTTGCTGACAGGCTGGCAGAAGCACTTGCAGAATATTGCCACTACAGAATCCGTACGGAAATTTGGGGATATCATGTGGGTGAAACATTAAACTATCAAAAATTCATTGACGAAAAATATCGTGGCATTCGACCTGCACCCGGATATCCTGCCTGTCCGGACCATACAGAAAAAGATACGCTCTGGCAACTTCTGCAAGTTGAAAAACGGACAGGAATTACCCTAACGGAAAGCAAGGCAATGTTTCCTGCTGCTTCGGTTTCGGGCTGGTATTTTGCCCATCCTGATGCCAGATATTTTGGCGTCGGAAAGATCAATAAGGACCAGCTAACCGATTATGCCAACAGAAAAGGAATGTCGGTATCTGATACAGAAAAATGGTTGGCATCTTATTTGTGTTATGATATTTAGAAGATTAATCTTGAATTACCCATGCACAGCACAAACCTGTTTTGCATTTTGATTTTTTTGTTTAGCCATGCAGTTTCCGGACAACAGCAGTGGCAGGAGGCGGCATTGCGATCAGAGCTTTCCGGAAGGGGTGTGGATGAGAATTTGCTTCAGCAGGAACTATTAAAAAAAGGAATTGATCCATCCAGGATTAATCCGTCCAACATGCAGCAAATGCAGGAAGCAGAAGCAGCGGTCCGTCAGGTAATAGATTCTCTTTCGAGAATTGCCGCCATCAAATCCAAATCCGAATCAAGCCCCAAATCAAATATCTTTGAAGGCGCTAAAAAAGATACATTGCCAGTAAAAGATACTTCAGGAAAAAAAATACCATTTAGTCAAAAAAAGGATAAGACAGAAAAAGACACCATAATGCCTCAGGAGATTTATGGTCAGCATATATTTAAAAAATATAACCTTGAAGTAATAAAGGACAATAAAAACGTGCAAATACCGGAAACCTACGTTTTGGGACCGGGAGACAAGGTAACCATTTCCATCTGGGGAGAGTCTAGGGAAAATATGACACTCGTAATTCAGCAGGAGGGATATATTCAGCCATCAGGACTATCAAGATTTTATATTGCAGGGCTGACACTTAAAGATGCGAGAGAAATGCTGGCTGTCCAGTTTAGAAAATATTACCCTTTCAGGAGAGAAAATTTTGAAGTTAAGGTAACGAGTCAAAGGGAGATTAGTGTTAATATTTTTGGTGAAGTTGAAAATAACGGAACATTTGCCATGTCGGCTGTCAACACGGCTATAAATGCGCTGATGACAGCAGGAGGCGTTACGGAAATTGGAAGTGTACGAAAAATACAAATTACAAGAGCCGGACAAAAGCCAAGAATATTGGATATCTACGCTTTTTTGAAAAACCCGGCATTAAGTCAGCAATATTATCTCAATGAGAACGACTTCATCTTTGTACCGGTTGCAGAAAAAATGGTATCAGTAAGCGGGGAAGTAAAAAGACCCTGCGGATATGAACTTCTGGAAAAAGAAAACCTCAAAGAATTAATTGAATATGCAGGAGGACTTACTATAGATGCAATTCGCAACAATATTCAGATTCTGAGGACAGAGGGAGACTCACTAAGAATTATAGATGTAGATTTGACATCATTAAATAAAGCCGGAAAAAACTTTGAATTAAAAAACGGAGATAAAATAAATATACAAAAAATAGTTTCAGAAGCGGAAAACACGGTAAAAGTTACCGGAGCAGTTTCTTTTCCAGGCACATATGCTATTTCCGAAAGTCCTAGATTGTCAGAATTATTAAAAAAAGTAATTTTAAAACCCAATGCAATTACCAATATTGCTTACATAAAGAGATTGAATGATGATCAGGCAACTATAAGATATGAGCTTGTACGCCTGGACGAATCATTAGTAACCCCAGGATCTTCCGGAGATATATTGCTGAAGCGGGGGGATGAACTTATAATATCCTCCAAGGCCTCATTTGTGACAAAAGCTAAAGTAAGTGTAGAAGGTTCTGTGAGGAATCCTCAGGAAATCGAGCTTGATGAAAAGAAAAATTTAAAGGTCTCGGACCTCATATTTTTATCCGGAGGCTTAATGGATGACGCAACGAGCTTTGCTTATCTTTTCAGGAAAGGGATGGACACCCTGCAAAGTCCGGAGTATATTTTTATTGACCTGGACAAAGCACTCAAAGATAAGGGTTCTGCCGAGAATATCTTGCTTGAACCCAATGATCAGCTGGTAGTGTTTTCTCAAAACAATTTTAGAGACAAAAGCACCGTAACGATAGGAGGCGCAGTAAGAAAGCCGGGTGAGTTTCCCTATCATGAATCCCTTACATTAAAGGATATATTATTGCTCTCCGGAGGACTAAAAAGAGAAGCTGCAACAGATCGTATTGATGTTTTCAGGATAAATTTTACCGACAATAAAAAATCCCGGGCACTCATAGCCAGATTGAAAATAGAAGATGATCAGTTATCAGGAGGGGATGGAAAGTTTGCGCTTCAGCCATTTGACCAGGTTTATGTGCGTTATGCACCTGAATTTGAGTTACAAAGAAACATCTATATAGATGGAGAGGTCAGGTATCCTGGCACATATGCTTTGTTGGATTATAACACCAGAATCTCAACACTAGTACAGGAAGCAGGGGGCGTCACACAGGAAAGCTTTTTGCGCGGAGCCACCCTGTACCGCAACAAGGATGGTGTAGGATATGTCATTTTTAATCTCGAGAAAGCCATTAAACAACCGGATAGTGAAGACAATGTAATATTACAGGATGGAGATGAAATTTACATACCCAAAATAAACAATATTGTTTCAATAGAAGGGGCTATAAACGCCTATGAATGGTATCCTGAAAAAATTGCTAATCAGGGGAAAATAAATGTAAATTACAGAAAAGGAAAATCAGCCTGGTATTACATCGAAGAATATGCAGGTGGGATATCACAAAATGCTTCTAAAAACAAAATTTCTGTTGTGGATGCTACCGGCAAAGTATTTAAAACAAAATCCTATTTGATTTACAGAAAATATCCCAAAGTTACTCCCGGAAGCACTATAAGGGTTGGATTTAAGGAAGCCAGACTCGAAAAAGAAGGAAAAAGCAAGGACATCAAATGGGGAGAGATTCTGGCAAACTCCATTGCCCAGGCCACGGCTATATTATCCCTCATATTGTTGATACAAAATGTCAATTAAAGTTGTATTTTAGCTATCTTTGAGCAGTTTTTTTACTCAATCTTTACTACACTCATGATAGAAACCCTTATTTCTTCCAAAACAAGAGTAAAACTTTTGCTAAGATTTTTTCTCAACAGCAATAGTACGGCGTATCTGCGGGGACTTGAATCGGAAATGGGGGAATCTTCAAACTCCATCAGGCTTGAGCTCAACAGATTTGAAAAGGCAGGAATGTTAACGCCTTTTGTGCAGGGTAATAAGAAGATATTTGCAGCCAATACCAACCACCCGCTGTATAAAGATGTACACAATATTATACTAAAGTATGTGGGTCTCGATCAAATTATTGAAAAAGTAATTGAAAGACTTGGACAGGTAAACAGGGTATATCTGACGGGACCTATGGCTAAAGGCATAGATAATGATGTCATAGATCTGATTTTTGTGGGAAACATCAATAAGGTATATTTAATTGAACTCATTGACAGAGCGGAAAAATTAATAAAAAGAAAGGTCAGATATTTATCATACACCCTTGAAGAATTTGAACCGGAAGTAGTAAATCAAACCGATTATTTACTGCTTTGGGAAAACGAAAACGATGACTATGGCAGCATCCCAGGAGCCGATTAACCAATTGACAGTACAAGAAAAAAGATGGTTTGCCATCTATACCAAATTCAAATGTGAAAAGTTTGTGGCAGAGCATTTGCAAAAAAAGGGAATTACCTCCTATGTGCCACTGCAGAAGAAAACAAAAAGATATCAGCGCAAAATAAAACATTACGAAATACCATTAATTAATTGTTATGTTTTTGTTTGTATAGATAAAAGTCAGTATTTGCCAACCCTGGAGACAGAGTATGTGCTTAAATTTTTAAGGTCCGGTAAAGATTTACTTTCTATTCCGGAAAATGAGATTTTGACACTTAAGCGTGTAGTTGGGGATGTTGAGTCGGTTGAAGTTGCTGGTTCAAATGCGTTTGAACCAGGAGAAGAAGTTGAAATTATTCAGGGTCATCTTACAGGACTTAAAGGGAGATTGATTTCTGCTCAGGGAAAGCACCAGTTTATTATTTCGTTGCAGAATCTGGGATTTGAACTAAGACTCAAGGTCAATGAACAGGTTCTTAGAAAAACAACGATCGGTATATAGAAAAAACGCTATTACCGAGGATTGATGTGGCAAGGTTGACCGGGTTAAGTTCTTGTGGACTTATCATAGGCGAAGCCATGCTCATAATCTGACAGGCACAAACGGTTGTCAAAAAATGTTTCATTGCTTAGTAAAAGGCATCAGGAAAAACCAAGTTAAAAAAGATACAGATGAAGCTGCAAATGGTAGATGTATATACACAATACCTGCAAATAAAAGAAGAGGTAGACAAGGGGATTCAGCAAGTGCTGGAAACAACATCTTTTATAAACGGGCCACAGGTAAAAAAATTTACGAGGGAGCTTGAAAATTTCCTTGATGTAAAACATGTCATTCCATGTGCCAATGGTACAGATGCCCTTCAAATAGCGATGATGGGTCTTGGACTTAAGCCCGGCGATGAGGTCATTGTCCCCGCTTTTACTTATGTGGCTACAGCAGAAGTCATAGCACTTCTAGGTCTGGTACCCGTAATGGTAGATGTTGATGTCAATACTTTTAATGTTGATCCACAGGCTGTAAGAGCGGCGATTACTCCCAGGACGAAGGCCATTGTTCCGGTACATTTATATGGCCAGACTGCTGATTTGGAACCAATTATGCGTATTGCCGGACAATATGGGATCTATGTTATCGAGGACAATGCCCAGGCATTGGGAGCAGATTATCGCTTTTCAGATGGTCGAAGGCAAAAGGCAGGAACAATAGGTCATATTGGTTGTACTTCATTCTATCCATCCAAAAACCTGGGATGTTATGGCGATGGAGGGGCTATTATAACAAATGATAATCAGCTGGCAGAGAAACTATACAAAATTGCCAACCATGGTCAGTCAGAAAGGTATTACCATGATATTGTAGGGTGTAATTCAAGGCTTGATTCTATACAGGCTGTCGTATTGTCTGCCAAGTTAAAACATCTTGAGCAGTACAATAATGCCAGGAAAAGGGCTGCAGACGGATATGATCACCTGTTATCGCCAATACCTGAGATTGTAACACCTGTTCGGGCCACATACTCTTCCCATGTATTTCATCAGTATACACTGAAGGTGGCAGGGGGCAAAAGAGACGCCCTAAAGGCATATCTCGATACAGAGGGAATTCCAAATATGATTTATTATCCTTTACCACTATATCGCCAAAAGGCATTTGAGACATTTGTGCCGGAAAACATGAATTTACCGATAACAGAAAAACTTTGCGGAGAAGTTATTTCACTGCCTATTCATTCAGAAATGGATGAGAATCAGATAGTATATATTTCAGACAAAATAAAATCTTTTTTCAACAACGATATAAAATAAAAGTATGAAGATAGCAGTTGTAGGCACCGGTTATGTTGGCTTAGTTTCGGGAACGTGTTTTGCCGAATCCGGAAACAGGGTTGTTTGTGTTGATATTGATGCAGAAAAGGTTGAAAAAATGAAAAAGGGAGAAGTTCCCATTTACGAGCCTGGACTGGAAGCACTTTTTGAGAGAAATACTCAACAGGGAAGGCTTTCTTTTACAACCAATCTTGAAGAGGGTATACGGGATGCAGCCATCATTTTCTTAGCTTTACCGACACCTCCCGGGGCAGATGGTTCTGCCGACCTATCCTATGTTTTGAAAGTGGCAGAAGACCTTTCCGGTATGATCAGCGATTATAAGGTCATCGTGGATAAAAGTACGGTTCCTGTTGGTACAGCAGAAAAAGTAACTGCCGTTCTTGCCAAAAGATTAGACCCGAGTCTTTTTGATGTGGTATCCAATCCTGAGTTTTTAAGAGAAGGCGTAGCTGTAGAAGACTTTATGAAACCAGATCGGGTAGTAGTAGGAACCAATTCAGAAAAAGCGAGAAAAATTATGGCTGCCCTCTATGAGCCATTCGTAAGACAAGGAAACCCCATAATATTTATGGATGAGCGAAGTGCTGAGATGACAAAATATGCCGCTAATTCATACCTCGCTACGAGAATTAGTTTTATGAACGAAATTGCAAACCTATGTGAATTAATGGGGGCAGATGTAGATATGGTCAGGAAGGGTATGGGTTCTGATAGTAGAATTGGAAAAAGGTTTTTATTTCCCGGGGTGGGATATGGAGGTTCCTGTTTCCCCAAAGACGTACAGGCTCTGGCGAAGTCCGCGCATGATAGTGCCTATGATTTTAAGATATTATCAGCAGTGATGCGGGTTAATGAATTACAAAAGGAGATACTTTCCAATAAGATGATTAATTATTTCAAAGATAATCTGGAAGGTAAAACGATAGGCATATGGGGGCTTGCATTCAAACCCAATACAGATGATATCCGTGAGGCCCCGGCATTGACGACTATAGCAAGACTTTTGAATAAAGGGGCAACAATCAAAGTATATGATCCGGAGGCTATGGAAAACGTCAGGAAATTATTTGCAGACAAATTAATATATTGTGACTCAGAATATGAGGCAGCTTCGGGAACTGATGCCCTTGCCATAATCACAGAATGGAACGTGTTCAGAACACCTGATTTTGAATTGCTTAAGTCGATTATGCGGGCACCGGTTGTATTTGACGGAAGAAACGTCTATGATGTAGGGCATATGGAAGAACTTGGATTTTATTATGACAGCATCGGAAGGTAATATAACATTCTGAAGTAAAGATGGTGTAAAAAAGATATATCTGTAAAGTAAAACAGCAATATGCAAAAAAATATTCTCATTACAGGTGGTGCGGGCTTTATAGGGAGCCATGTAGTTAGAAGATTTGTTTCTCAATATCCCGAAAACAGAATAATAAACCTGGACCTGCTTACTTATGCCGGAAATCTTCAAAACCTTAAAGATGTTGAATCAGCCGACAATTACTATTTTGAAAAGGCAGATATAACGGACACATCTGCGCTCAAAGAAATTTTTCAAAAATTTGACATTACACATGTAATTCACCTGGCCGCAGAGTCACACGTAGACAGGTCAATCAGCGATCCTCTCATTTTTGTAAAAACTAATGTGCTTGGAACAGCAAATCTGCTTCAGGCGGCGAGAAACTATTGGAAAGGAGAGACAAATAACCGCCTGTTTTATCATGTATCTACAGATGAAGTGTATGGATCTCTTCCTATGGATGAAAGTCTTTTTACCGAATGCACATCATATGATCCAAGATCACCGTATTCTGCTTCCAAAGCAGGTTCAGATCATTTGGTAAGGGCATATTTTCACACCTATGGTTTGCCTGTTGTGATTTCTAATTGCTCCAATAATTACGGACCGTTTCAGTTTCCTGAAAAATTGATTCCGCTGATGTTGCACAATATTATGCACAGTAAACCATTGCCGGTATATGGAAAAGGAATAAATGTAAGGGACTGGCTTTATGTAGAAGATCATGCCAAAGCAATAGATACAATTCTGCACCGAGGTCAGATTGGCGAAACGTATAATATTGGCGGACATAATGAATGGAAAAACATTGACATCGTCCTGCTGCTATGCAATCTGATGGATAAGAAACTCGGAAAAACAGAAGGTACGAGCGAAAAACTAATAACCTATGTAACTGACAGGGCCGGACATGATCTGAGATATGCTATTGATGCTACCAAAATTGCCCGTGAACTGGGATGGATACCTGAAGAAACTTTTGAAACAGGCATACAAAAAACAATTGACTGGTATTTGAATAATCAGGAATGGCTTGACCAGGTTACATCAGGCGCTTATCAGCAATATTATGAAAAAATGTACCATCACAGATGAGCAGTAATACGCCCACCGGCCATCAGCGTCACGATGAAGAAATCACTTTGCGGGACATTTACACCGGATTTCTTCGGTTTCTGGGTTTTGCTACAGAAAAAAAGGTATTTCTGTTGGTGATAACATTGCCGGTTATGGTATATTTCATTTACCAGAAGGTAAATTCCCACAGGGAATACAAAGCAGAACTAACATACACCATAAATGACTCGGGAGGCTCACCTAATCTGGTATCAGGAATATTAGGTACAATGGGTCTGAGCAAAGGTGGTAAAATTAATCTTGACAAACTAATTGATATTTCCCGATCCAGGCAGATCATGCAGAAAGTTTTATTTACTAAAGTTAAAGCGGATACATTTGATCAAAAGGAAGATTACCTGATTAATCATTTAATAAATTTATATCGCTGGGATGAAACATGGGCAGAAACCCACCCGGAATTAAAAGCATTTAATTTTTCTCTTCCTCCTGATTCGGCAGCCACCAATTTACAGTCGCTGGCACTTAAAAATGTTTGGATAAAAATGGTTGGGGGTAAAAATGTTTCAGACCCGATATTTAAAAATGGCTATAATGATGAAACAGGTATTCTTACCATGAGTGTTACGACAAGAGACGAACAACTTTCCATATCAATATGTAATGCCGTGTTCCATCAAATAAATGAATTTTACAATAAATATCTGTCTGCCAATAGTAAACAGGACGTTGAAGTGGTAAGCCAGAAACAGGATTCTGTTTATTCTTTGATGAAAACCAAAGAATTTCAGCTGGCCAGGTTTAATGATGCCAACCGAAATGTACTCGACCCGGGTCTCATAGGACAGCGAAGAATTCTGGAAACGGAGTTGATCAAACTCAAAACGATGTATGCAGAAGTGACGAAAAACTTTGAGGCTATAGATTTTAATCTTCAATCAGGAACGCCTGATATAACACTCATAGATGCACCCGTAAAGCCATTGGATACAGAAGAAAAGAAATGGTGGTTTGAAATTGTTAAAGGACTTCTTTCAGGGCTGCTGCTGAGCCTGACAATAATCTGGTTCTGGTGGAAAATAGAAAAAGTATAACGAGGCCTGCTAAATTAAAATAGTTTGACCCAAAATCACAACAACATTTATATTCACCCATCATCTTTTGTGGATGAGGGCTGTACCATTGGGGAGAGTACTAAAATTTGGCATTTTTGCCATATTATGGCACCAAGTAAAATTGGAAAGCATTGTAATATTGGTCAAAACGTTGTAATCTCTCCGGAAGTGGTCCTGGGTAATAACGTAAAAATACAAAATAATGTATCGCTCTATACCGGAGTAACATGTGACGATGATGTGTTTTTGGGGCCTTCCTGTGTCTTTACAAATGTAACAAATCCAAGGAGTGCGGTAAATCGGAGGGGTCAGTATGCCAAAACACACGTTGGTAAAGGGGCCAGTATTGGCGCCAATGCCACCATTATATGTGGACATAATATTGGAAAATTTGCTTTTATTGGTGCAGGATCAGTCGTTACCAAAGATGTACCGGATTATGCGCTTATTGTTGGCAACCCGGGAAGGCAGACAGGTTGGATGAGTGAATACGGCCATAGACTAAGATTTGATGATAATGGCACAGCAACATGCCAGGAGAGCGGACAACAATATAAACTGGAGGGGCAAAAAGTTGTGCGTTTAATCTGATTTTAATGAAAGTAGTTTTCCTTGTGGTAAATTTTTAATAAAAACGCAGGGAAGTACGATATAAAACTAAAAAAATGAAAGGTATTATTTTAGCTGGAGGATCCGGTACCAGATTATATCCTATAACAAAAGCCATCAGCAAGCAACTGATGCCAATATATGACAAACCGATGATTTATTATCCATTGTCGGTGCTCATGCTTTCCGGAATCAGGGAGATTTTGATTATAACCACCCCCGAGGATCAGGAGGGATTTGTCAGGCTGCTGGGAGATGGTTCAGCATTAGGATGTCGTTTTGAATATGCCGTTCAGGAGGTACCAAATGGACTTGCTCAGGCCTTTGTCATTGGAGAATCATTTATTGGAGGCGATTACTCTTGCCTTATACTTGGAGATAATATTTTTTATGGTTCAGGGCTTACGCAATTATTGCAGGAAAGCGCTTCTATTAAAAAAGGCGCCAGGGTTTTTGCTTACCCGGTTACAGATCCTGAAAGATACGGGGTAGTTGAATTTGATCAGCAGAAGAAAGTGTTGTCTATAGAAGAAAAGCCTAAGGAACCTAAATCATCATATGCCGTTCCGGGATTATATTATTATGACGATCAGGTCTGTGAAATAGCCAAGCGAATAAGGCCTTCTGCCCGGGGAGAATATGAGATTACTACCGTAAATCAAACCTATCTTGAAATGGGCTTGCTGGAAGTTGGAATTATGGCCAGGGGAACAGCCTGGCTCGACACAGGTACTTTTGACAGCCTTCATGATGCAACAGAGTTTGTTCGGGTAATTGAAAAAAGGCAGGACTATAAAATTGGATGTATTGAAGAGGTCGCCTGGCGTATGGGGTTTATTGATGGCGCCCGGCTTGAAGATCTGGCAAATCCACTTTTAAAAAGCGGATATGGAGAATATCTGATGAGGTTGTTAAAATAGTAATAAATTTAATTAAAGTAGCCCAAAATTTAATTTCATGTACCATAAGATTGCAATTATAGGATTAGGATATGTTGGCCTGCCACTGGCAGTTGAGTTTGCCAAAAAATACCGCGTTATTGGATTTGACATTAATCCTGACAGAGTGAATGAGTTGAGCGAGGGTATAGATAGCACTCTTGAAGTAGAAAATGACTATCTTAAAAGTGTCCTGAATATTCTTCCGGAAAGCGGTTTGAGCGTTACGACCAGCAGCACAGATATAGAATCTTGTAATACCTTTATCATCACGGTACCAACACCAACAGATAAAAACAACCGTCCGGTGCTCACCCCGTTATTAAAAGCCAGTGAAACCGTTGGAAAAGTGCTCAAAAAGGGAGATTTTGTGATCTACGAGTCTACGGTTTATCCCGGAGCAACAGAAGAGGATTGTGTTCCTGTCCTTGAGAAATATTCCAGTTTGAAAATGAATGATGATTTTTTTGTAGGGTATAGCCCGGAACGCATAAACCCCGGAGACAAGGAGCATACGGTTTCAAAAATTTTAAAAGTTACCTCAGGTTCCACGCCGACGGCAGCAGATGTAATCAACAAGCTTTATAATTCTGTAATCACAGCCGGCACATATCTGGCAACCTCCATAAAGGTGGCAGAAGCCGCAAAAGTGATAGAAAACAGTCAGCGGGATATCAATATTGCCTTTATCAATGAGCTTTCCAAGATTTTTAACAAAATGGGTATTGATACGCATGAAGTTCTTGAAGCTGCCGGCACCAAGTGGAACTTTCTGCCTTTCAGGCCCGGCCTCGTTGGAGGACATTGTATAGGCGTAGACCCTTATTATCTGGCGCAAAAAGCTCAGGAAGTGGGGTATCATCCCGAAATCATACTTGCAGGCCGAAGGCTAAATGATTCTATGGGACAGTACGTAGCTTCAGAAGTCATTAAAATGATGGTAAAAAAAGAAATTCCGGTAAAAGGAAGTCGTATTTTGATGATGGGAATTACTTTTAAGGAGAATTGTCCCGATATAAGAAATACCCGCGCTATAGATATTTATCACGAATTAAAAACATATCATCTGGACGTTGAAGTGTATGACCCTTGGGCCAAACCACAGGAAATATGGCATGAATATGGGATTCCATCAACGGCACAAAAGCCTTCAGAAAAGTTTGACGCAGTCATACTGGCAGTAGCTCATAAGCAATTTGAAGGTGAGGATATCAGAAACATGTGCAATCCAAACGCAGTCATTTACGACGTAAAAGCCATATTGCCAAAAGAATGGGTGGATGCCAGACTTTGATAAGAAAAAATTTTATGATAAACCAAGGGGTCTTTTATGACAGTTAATCAGGTGAATATATTAGTTACGGGCGGAGCAGGGTTTATTGGTAGTAATCTGTCAGAAGCATTGATTAAGGACGAAAGGGTGTCTAAAGTTCGCGTTCTTGATAATCTGGAAACAGGATATTTACATAATATCGAACATCTCCTCCATCATCCAAAATTTGAATTTCTTCAGGGAGATATCAGAGATTTCAGCACATGTATGGAAGCGTGTGCCAATATGCACTTCATCTCACATCAGGCTGCTCTTGGATCAGTACCCAGAAGCCTGAAAGATCCGCTTAAAAGTCATGAAGTAAATGTAACAGGAACCTTAAATATAATGCAGGCAGCCGTTCAGCAAGGGATTACCCGGATGATATTCGCTGCTTCGTCATCAACCTATGGTGATAGTACGGCATTACCTAAAACCGAAGATAAGATTGGACGACCCTTGTCTCCCTATGCGGCAACAAAACTCATCAATGAAATTTATGCAGAGGTCTATAGCAAAGTATATGGCCTGCAGTTTATAGGATTGCGTTATTTTAACGTATTTGGTCCCCGTCAGCATCCGGAAGGCCCTTATGCTGCTGTCATTCCATTGTTTTTCAAGGCGGCTTTACAAAATACTTCCCCGGTAATCCACGGAGACGGAACTAATACCAGAGACTTTACCTATGTTGATAATGCTGTAGAAGCAAATATAAAGGGGTTGTTTTCAAAAAAACAAGAAGCCTGGAATCAGGTTTATAATGTAGCTTGTGGAACAAGGACATCCCTGAATGATCTTTGGAAAATTATTTGTGACATAACCGGCACACAAACAAAGCCAAAATATGGTCCGCCCAGAGCGGGTGATATTCCGCATAGTCTTGCTGATATCAATAAGGCAAAGTCTTTGTTGGGATATTCGGCAGGGGTTAATATTCGTGAAGGTCTCGATAAAACAGGTATTTATTATAAAACCATATTTTAAAACGAGTTAGAAGCTGTGTTTTCTTTTTTTTCTGGAAAAAAAGTTAGAATTAAAGAAATAGGTAGTCACCTCTATGCAGATATGCATGCCCATTGGTTACCGGGAATTGACGATGGAGCGAAGAACCTGGAAGAGTCTATGGAAATGTTTCGTTATTACCAGACTCTTGGATATAAAAAACTAATCGCAACACCGCACATATTTTCAGGATATTATCCCAACACTTCGACAATTGTAAAAGATGCATTTGATCATTTGAAAAGCAAATTGTCAGAAGAGTTTAATGATTTAACCCTGGAATTTGCGGCAGAATATTTTATGGACGATTACTTTAAAAGCCTTGTTGACCGGGAAGACATGCTTACACTTACATCAAGGGAGGTTCTGGTAGAACAAAGCTATTTTGCAGAATCTCCGGGTATTGATGAAAATTTCTTTCAAATGCAGATAAAAGGATATACCCCGGTGCTTGCTCATCCGGAAAGATATACCTATTATCATCAGAGATTAAAAAAACTTGAGGCATTTAAAGATCGGGGAATAAAGCTTCAGATCAATGCAACCAGTATTTCAGGCAAATATGGCCGGGAGGTGGCTAAGATGGCGGAGCTATTTCTGGAAATGGGCTGGGTGGATTATGTGGGTACAGATGCACATCATCTGGCTGATTTAATTTCATTAAAGGACATATTGATATCTTCAAAAGCTGCCAAAAACTGGGAAAGATGTATAAATCAGTTTTCCGGCGGATAAATATTTATGCAATTGGTATTTGAGGAAACAGACAAAGGTTTATTTATTTATATTTGTGTAAGGGAGACAAAGACCGGAAAGAATAGTAAAAATTAACAGTGCAACAAAAACAAATTCATCTGGCAAGATTTAATTTTCTTTTAGGGCGTTTTGGAATAAAGAGGAACTCAGGCATTTTAAAATGTCATAAAATTATTTAAATGGAGCATTTAAAATATTATATATTTTCTGCCATAATATTGATTACACTAAACTCCTGTATTCAATTCAGGGATATTGTAAACTTTCAGGATGGCCAGGACCTGAAGGATGGAAAAATTGATTCAATAGTCAATTTTGCCAAATGGACGGTACAGCCAGGAGACATCATTCAAATCAATATTTACAGTTCAAATCAGGTTGAAGCAGAACGATTTAATATTATTGATTCCAGAACGTTAGCACAAATGCAAAGAATAGGTACAGGATCAGGTAGTGTATCAGAGCCCTTAGGTTACCGGGTTAGCGCAGAAGGTTATATAGATATGCCGGTCATAGGAAAAATATGGGCACAAGGGAAAACTTTGGAAGAGTTGAAAAATATTGTTGAACAGAAAGTGGTAGAATCAGAATATCTTCCTAATGTAAATGTACAGGTAGTATTTTTAAGTTTTAGGATTACCATTTTGGGTGAAGTGGATGCACCCGGATCTTTTATCATTCAATCAGAGAAAATGACAATACTTGAAGCTATTGGCTTATCAAGAGATTTAACGTTATTTTCAAACAGAGAAAATATTCTGGTAATCAGGGAAAAAAATGGAGTTAGAACTTATGGAAGGATAAATTTAAAATCAAGAGAGCTATTTAAGTCCCCGTATTTTTATTTGCAACCAAACGATATAGTTTATGTGGAGCCTCACAAAGCCAAGATCCTAGCAGCACCAGATCCGGCCTCCAGATATATTTCTACCATTGTTGGAGTTATTTCATTATTTACACTAATATTAAGTTTGTCAAAATAATAGTCATTGGAACAAAATTTTAATCAAAATATATCGCAAGACCTTCAGGAGGACCAGGAGTTGGACTTAAAAATGTTGTTTTTCAGGTTAATAAGATACTGGTATTTACTGGCAATTTTTCTTCCTCTCTTATTATTCTCAGCATGGATATATTTAAGGTATACACTACCTTCTTATGAATCTGCTGCTGTTATTCTTATAAAGGATGATAAGGAATCCGGACAAATATCGGAAGAACAGATATTAAGCGAGATAGGGCTGGGTGTTTCTAAAAAAAATATCGACAATGAAATTTTGGTCTTTAAATCAAGCGTATTGATTAAGGAAGTTGTTGAAAAACTAAATTTAGAATACAGATATATTGGAAAAGGAAGAATCAGGAGTTCTGAAATGTATAAAAATTCTCCATTTAGAGTGATTAAATGGGAGCCATCAAATGGGCAAAAAATGCTGAATGCTCAAATTGAATTATTAGATAATGGAACATATAAGTTAATAAACGGAGAACAGGAATTTACAGGTGAATTTGGTAAAGATTTAAAGGTAAATGAAGGCGTATTAAACATTATATCATCAGGAGAAACTACATTAAAAGAAAAGGAAGGTAATTTTGAAATAAACCTAAATACTGCGGAGAATACAGCTATTTCAATGAGTAAAAGCCTTCGAGTAGAACAAGAGGGTAAAAAGACTTCTGCATTAAGATTGACGCTTGAGGACAGGGTGCCTGAAAGAGCAGCAGATTTTATAAATGAACTGATAAATGCCTATAATCGACAGGTCGTTGCTGGTAAAAACCAGGTATATGAAAATACGCTGAGGTTTATTGACGAACGAATTTCTCTATTAACGAAGGAATTGTCAGATGTTGAAGGCGAAGCAGAAAATTATAAAAGTCGTTTTAGTATGGTAGATATGAGTGCGGAGGGTAGCCTTATTCTATCGGAAATTTCAGAATTTAGAAAGTCAGGAACAGAAACTTCGGTACAATTAGAAATTTTAGCATCAATTGAAGAATTTTTAATTACAAATAAAGATAACTTTGAATATGTTCCAACAAATCTCGCATTAAATAATTTAACGCTAACGAGCCTCCTTGAAAGATTTAATACCTTACTCGCAGAAAGAACAACACTTTTAGCAACAGTTGGTGCAGGACATCCCAATATGGCATTAATGGACAGACAATTAGCAAATTTGAGAAACACGATTGTCCAAAACATAAAATCAATAAAAAAGGATCTACTGATTGCTCAGAATGCCTCAACGCAGCAAAAATCAAAATTAGAAACTAGATTACGCAGTCTTCCTTCAAGGGAAAGGGAATTGATTCAAATTGAAAGGCAGAAAGCTATAAAAGAAAATTTGTATGTTTTTTTATTACAGAAACGCGAGGAAAGTGCACTTTCGCTTGCGATAGCATCCGGTACTGCATTGGTACTTGAACCAGCTCGAGTTTCAGGAGTTCCGGTTAAGCCCAAAACAAATATAATTTGGCTGGTTTCTTTGGGACTAGGACTTTTAATACCTTTTGGAATTGCTTATATTCTAGATCAATTTAATGACAAAGTTGAATCTGAAGCAGACATCACAAACAGAACAAAAGCACCCATCGCAGGAGTGGTTGCTTATAGTAGTAAGAAGGAAACATTTGTAGTTACGGCACATTCCAGGTCAGCCATCGCAGAAATGTTCAGATTGCTTCGTGCCAATTTAAATTACATTGCTGCCGGCCACAATATTCAAACACTACTTATGACGTCTTCCACATCTGGTGAAGGAAAATCCTTTATCGCTTTAAATCTGGGAATGACCCAGGCCATCAGCGGAAAAAAGGTACTTATTCTGGAACTAGATCTGAGAAAACCAAAGCAGGAGATATATATTGGTATGGAAGAACGATCCAAAATAGGAATTTCAAATTATATTGTTAATGAAAGCCTGAAATTGGACGATATTATACAACGCATACCACAACATGAAAATATGTTTGTTATTTCTTCTGGCCCCAAACCACCTAATCCCGGAGAATTAATATTGTCACCAAGACTTCGTACCCTAATGCAGGAATTGAAGGAAAAATTTGATTTTATTATTCTCGACGCACCTCCTGTAGGTTTGGTGGCAGATGCACTACAACTTTCCGATCTGGCAGATGCATCTCTTTATGTCGTTCGACAACGATATACCTACAGGGGCCAGCTTGGTATTATTGAAGATATTTATCAAAACAAAAAACTGCCAAGGCCATTTATTGTCATGAATGCAGTAAATATCAAACGCCGTGGCTACGGCTACGGCTATGGCTACGGCTACGGCTACGGCTATGGCTATGGTTATGGTTATGGCTATGGTTATGGCTACGGCTATTACGAGGATGACAAAGAGGAAAAAAAGCCTAAAGCGTAAGATGAGTAGGTGTCTTAGAAAAGATAATCAATTTTTTAAAAAGGTATTTTTATTGACGAAGCATTTGTGCACAAAAAGTTGAGATATAGTGATGCTCTTACTTGCGGTGTGTTAAATTTTTCTTTTGGAATATTTATCCCCCCTGGGGCAGATACACTCATGCTGATTTTATTTAAAGTATAAGTAGGTAAAAATATAATTATTTGAAAGGAGCCAACAGGCTCCTTTTTTATTTTTATTACATATCTTAATGTAATATGTGCTTTTTAGCGAGACAAAATTTTACAGGATGCTTTGAGGGAAACTATATTTAACCGAATTTTGTTTTTTAATAAATACAACAAACTAGGATTAATGAGTTTAAAGGATAAAGCAGTACTTATTACCGGAGGAACAGGGTCTCTTGGACAAGCATTAACAAGAAGAATCTTTGACCTTTATCCTGATGTCAGACGGGTAGTGATATATTCCCGTGATGAGCAGAAACAATTTCAAATGGCTCAGGACTATCCCGGAGAAAAATATCCCCAGATTAGATTTTTTCTGGGTGACGTCAGAGATAAAGACAGGCTGGTAAGAGCGATGCAGGGAATCGATTATGTCATTCATGCCGCAGCGATGAAGCATGTTCATCTCGCCGAATATAACCCATCCGAGTGTATTAAAACCAATGTAGGCGGGGCAGAAAACGTGATTTATGCCTGCCTTGAAACCCAGGTGGAGCGGGTTGTAGCCCTTTCCACAGATAAAGCATGTGCCCCAATCAACCTGTATGGGGCGACAAAACTTACTTCAGACAAATTGTTTGTGGCAGCAAATAATATTACAGGCAAAAATCCGATCCGATTTTCGGTTGTTCGATATGGAAATGTAATGGGATCAAACGGTTCAGTTATTCCATTTTTTCTTAAAAAACGAAAAGATGGCGTGCTGCCCATTACAGATTCTAATATGACAAGATTCAATATATCTTTATCCGGAGGGGTGGATATGGTTATGCATGCTTTGTTTTCTGCATGGGGTGGTGAGATTTTCATCCCCAAAATACCATCTTACCGGATTATGGACGTTGCTAAAGCCATTGGTCCCGATTGTGAACACAGGGTGATTGGAATCAGACCGGGTGAAAAAATTCATGAAGAGATGATTACTTCCTCGGATAGCTTTTATACATACGATCTTGGAAAATATTATGTCATTCTGCCTACTACACCTAAATGGAATCTGGAAGAATTTGTACTGCATTTTAAGGCAAGCAGAGTACCCGAAGGATTTACATATAATTCAGGACAGAACGCCTCCTGGGAAACCGTAGAATCTCTGAAAATGCTTATATCAGAGCATGTTTCTTCAGACCTTTAATTTCCTATGGTTTTCCGAAAAACGCTTTTATACATGAAATAACATAGTCCTGCTCTTCATTCTTTAGGGAAGGAAAAATGGGTAAACTAATGCATCTTTTATAATAGTTTTCAGCATGAGGCATGTCGCCTTCCTGCCAACCAAACTGCCGATAATAAGGCATTAAATGAACGGGAACATAATGAATCTGAGCCCAAATATTTTTTTCTCTCAGATAGGTATGTAATTCTTTTCGGTGCTCAACCTCTATGACATATAAATGATATGCATGACCTTCATCAATTTTACCGGAGTTTGATATATCATTTTTGTCCGTAATCTCAGGTATCTCTTTGAAACATTCCAGGTATTTCTGGGCAATTTCATGTCTTCTTTTTATTCCCGCAGCTGCCCGTTCTAATTGGCTCATACCAAGTGCGGCCTGAAAATCAGTAAGGCGGTAATTGAAGCCAAGTTCCTGCATCTCATAATACCACAGACTATCATCGAAGATTCTTTTTGACAAATCCTGTTGAATACCATGAGTCCTTAGGTTTAAAATCTTTCTGTATAAGCGCTCATTATTGGTCGTGATCATTCCACCCTCCCCTGAGGTAATATGTTTGACTGGATGGAATGAGAAAATAGCAAGGTCAGCAAAAGTTCCATTTCCACATTTTTGTATGTTGCCAGGAGTATCTGTAAAAAAGCCTCCAGGAGCATGACAGGCATCTTCAATAATCCAAAGATTATATTCCTCCGCAAGAGCCCGAAACGCATCGAGTCTAACCGCTTTACCGGCAAAATCCACCGGAATAATGCCCTTAAACGTGTTTTTGGGTGCCTTTTTCAATAAGTTTCTGACACCTTCAATGTCAAGAGTATAATGGTCTGGATCTATATCTGAGAAAATTACTTCTCCCCCGCAGTATCTGACGCAATTTGCCGAAGCAGCAAACGTAATGGGCGTTGTGATTACTTTATCTTCCGGGCGAATATCAAGGGCCAGAGCACATAAATGCAGTGCTGCAGTTCCATTGGATACAGCTATGGCATAATCTGAGCCAACATATTGTGCAAATTTTTCTTCAAAAGATTTTACGGTTGGGCCCTGCGTTAGAAAATCAGATTTTAATATTCGCACTACCGCATCAATATCTTCCTGCGTAATATCCTGTCTGCCATAGGGTATTTTCTCCATAACCTGAATTTTTAACAAAGGTATTTCTATTTTACGCATCAGCGTTTTCATTTGTCAATAAATTTACAAACACAAATTAACGGACGTATTTGTTGTTGTGTAGAACAAATATTGAATACAGTAAAAGTACCAGGTATTGAAATCACGAAATCAGCAGGTTGATACCCTTTCCGGGACAAGTATGCTGCATATTTTAAATTATACAGTAGAGGCTGGGCACCAACCGAAATGTTAATTTTAAAGTGAATTCCGTATCATAAAAAAAGCCGTTCACACCGCGCGTGACGATATCAAATTAAACATATGAATACAGTAAAAGGTATATTGTATCTTTGGCAGGTATTTTAATTTAATAAACCAGACCAGGTGAATCAGCATGTATGCATCATACCCGCAAGGGGAGGGTCCAAAAGAATACCCCGGAAGAATATTCGTGATTTTGCCGGCAGGCCGGTGTTGTCCTATGCCATTAAGGCTGCACAGGAATCAGGACTTTTTACGCAAATTATGGTATCCACAGAAGATCCGGAAATTGCAGAAACGGCCATTAAATTTGGTGCAGAAGTACCTTTTTTAAGAAGTAATAAATATGCAAACGATTATGCGACAACTTCTGATGTTTTAAAAGAAGTCCTTGAGGCATATAATCAGCAGAACAGAAGTTTTAAATATGCCTGCTGTCTGTATCCTGTGTCACCTCTTGTTAATGCAAAAAGACTTATAGAAGGATATCACAAATTGCATGAGGAAAGAAGACATTCCGTTTTTCCGGTAATACCTTTTGAAAGTTCCATATGGAGAGCCTTAAAAATAAACAATGACGGTAAAGTATCCATGATTTGGCCTGAAAAAAGGGATGTACGAAGCCAGGATCTCGATCAGGCATATCATGATGCCGGACAATGGTATTGGTTTTCTACGGAAGATTTTCTTAAGAACGCAACGCTTTGGTCAGCCAATAGCGCTGTAATTGTCCTTGATCCCATGGAAGCTCAGGATATTGACAATCTATATGACTGGAAAATGGCAGAAATGAAATATGCGTTATTACAAAATTCTTGATAAGCAGCCCTTTAAAAAAGGGCTTTATTCCATTGTACCTATACGTCATGAGGACAGGTATGATATTATGCATTGGCGTAATGAACAGATTTATCATTTGCGTCAAATCAGACCATTGACATCAGAAGATCAGGATAAGTATTTTAATGTCGCAGTAAATGAACTGTTTGAAAAGGAAAAACCGGAACAGATTTTATTTTCATATCTGGAAAACACCAAATGTATTGGTTATGGTGGATTGGTACATATAAACTGGAAAGACAGAAATGCAGAAATTTCCTTTATAATGGATACTTCCCTGGAGGCGGATTATTTCTCTGTACACTGGCATAATTGGTTATCATTACTTTCAGAAGTAGCATTCCATCACCTTGGGTTACATAAAATATATACCTGGGCATTTGATCTCAGACCTCATTTGTATACAGCACTTGAGTCAGCCGGCATGAAAAAGGAAGCTGTTCTTAAAGAACACAGCTGTTACAACGGAAAATATGTCGATGTTGTCATACACAGTATGATACCCAGCGGAATTATTTTAAGACCATTGGTACAGGAAGATCAGGAGATAACATATCTCTGGGCAACAAATCCCGAGATCAGGAAATTTTCCTTTTCGAAGGACAAAATTTCATTTGAGCAGCATGTAAAGTGGCTGGAAAGTAAGCGGCAAGATCACAATTGTTATTATTATATCTTAATAATTGGGGGACAAGAGGCGGGATCAATTCGATTTGATGTGTCAGGAGATCAGGCATTAATTAGCTATTTACTTGCACCTGACTTTCAAGGAAAAGGATTTGGCACGAAGATATTGGAAATGGGTATGACAACCCTATTAAAAGATAATCCCGTTATAAAAGTATTTACTGGAAAAGTAATAAATGAAAACAAAGCTTCTGTTTATATATTTAATAAATTGGATTATGTGTTAAAGGAAGAAAAAGAATCTGTATTAACATTCGAAAAACGGATATAACTTATAGCATTTAAGTCTAAAGAGTTGTTCAAATAGATACCACAAAAAAAATTCATTGAATTATTCACTCCGCCAAGCAAAAAAATAGCTAATGCATATAGGAAAATCAGAAATAGGAAAAAACACCAAAGTATTTATAATAGCTGAATTGTCAGCCAACCATAATGGCAGTCTGGAAACGGCTCTTGAAACCATCAGAGGAGCAAAAAGGGCAGGAGCGGATGCGATAAAGCTACAGACATATACAGCAGACACAATAACCATTGACGTTCGAAATCAGGATTTTCAAATTAAGGGAACTATTTGGGAAGGAAAAAATCTATATGATCTTTATCAGGAAGCCTACACGCCCTGGGAGTGGCATAAGGCATTGTTTGATGAGGCAGAAAAACAAGGTCTGGTTTGTTTTTCATCGCCTTTTGATAAAACAGCAGTAGATTTTTTAGAAAACCTGAATGCGCCGGCATATAAAATTGCATCTTTTGAGATAACGGATATTCCTTTAATAGAATATGTTGCCTCAAAAGGGAAACCTGTAATTATATCAACGGGTATAGCCAGGGAGGAAGACATTAGACTTGCCGTAGAAACCTGCAAAAATGCAGGGAATGATAAAATTGCCCTGCTTAAATGTACGTCCAGTTATCCGGCACCCCTGGAGGAGGCCAACATGATTATGATTAAGGATTTGGCTGAAAAATTTGGGGTAATTTCCGGACTCAGCGATCATACTATGGGGAATACTGTCCCGGTAGTGGCTACCTGTTTTGGAGCCTGTATTATAGAAAAACATTTTATTCTCGACAGATCTATAGGGGGCCCCGATGCTTCATTTTCGATGAACGAACAGGAGTTTGCCGAAATGGTCAAAGCAGTTCGTGAAGCAGAAATGGCTATTGGTGTTGTGGATTATAACCTTACACCAAAACAGGCAAGTGGAAGAGACTTTAGCCGGTCACTTTATGTTGTGGAGGATATTCCTGAAGGCGGAATGATCAATACACAGAATGTACGCAGCATCAGACCCGGTTTTGGCTTACATCCAAAACATTATAAGGATATTCTGGGTAAGAAAGTAAATCGAGAATTGAAGAAGGGAGACAGAATGAGCCTTGATGTCATTGAATAATCCTTACAGAGAAGTTACATTAATTGGATGGTTTGTCAGGGGCAGGTAGGCTGGCATGAAATTCCTCCTTAATCCGTGAAGTGTATTTGTCCAGCAGATACAGAATCCGTTCTCTGTTATTTGATTTTACAATAAACCCAATATGATTTTTTTTATGTAATCGCCAGCATATTTCCGGATCGTCAAAGGAAGAAGTATCGGGATATTCTTCTTTACACAGAGAAATAATGATTCCGGCATGAGACGAACTTGATTCATCAGCAGTAAACGATATATGGAGTCTTTCACAAATCTCCAGCTTTGCCCAAGAGGACCAAAGGTTTACGCCTGTAGCCGCCTCTACCATTTCAGCGATATGTGCCCCACCAACCCGCGAGGCAGTCTCTAAAAAATAAATGGACCCATCTACTGAGGACTTTATAAATTCTGTGTGAGTTGCGCTATACTGTAAACCAAAAGCAGATAATATCTTGTTGTTTAAAGATTTAATGGGTAAATATTCATCCTGAGCAGGATCAAGTGTGACTGAACGAAATATTCCTCCTCCGTGAGCGACATCAAATGGAGTATCGAGATATCCGCTTATACTGCAGAAAACTACTTTTCCCTGGAAACATAATGCGTCTGCATGATATACCTGTCCTGGAGCAAAACGCTCCAGTAAATACTCGTGTCTTTTTTCACCAAGTTCATGGATAATTGTCCATAAGGAATCAACGTCATAAATTTTTCTGATACCAGTAGCTGAAGCCTGCATTCTCGGTTTTATAAGCCAGGGTAAGGGTACATTTTTTGAAAACCACTCAATTTCAGCATCATTAAAAAGTGAAGTAAATTCCGGTACCGGTATACCGGAGTCATGAGCTTTGATCCTCATGGCGAGTTTATCCCTAAAATATTGTGCGGTAGTCTCGCCCATGCCCGGAATGCGAAAATATGCTCTCAGCATAGCGACATGTTCCACATCAAAATCATCCAGCGCAGTAAAAATATCAAATTTGATTTTACGCATGACAAATGCCAGACCATCAATGAGATGCTGATGATTCCACTTCCCATCAATATCCTCTTCCATGAAATAGCTATCTGTAATAAAATCCCAGGGCCATTCTTCCTCTTTAAGTTTACTCGATGTGAGAAGATACACACTATGACCCTCTTTCGCTGCTGTCACAAGATAGTCAACCCCTTTGAAATAGCGTGAAACACAAAGAATATGTAGTTTTTGATCCATAAGAGGTTTTACTAAAATCAGAATTTATTTTTCCACATCATGCTTTCAACCGGTTTGTCAGTTCGGTCATTATATTTTGCATTGGGCTTGTTGTGATAGTATCGCTCAATTTCACCATCTACCTTAAAATATATTAGCTGTCCGATGGGCATTCCAGCATAAACCCTTACCGGCTGAACGCAGCTAATTTCCAATGTCCAGGTGTTGCAGAAACCAACATCTCCCTTGCCGGCAGTAGCGTGAATATCTATACCAAGTCTACCGACACTGGATTTGCCTTCCAGAAAGGGCACGGCATGATGAGTTTCTGTATATTCTTCGGTTACACCAAGATAAAGCGTGCCAGGTTGAAGCACAAATCCGGATTCACCAATTTCGAAATATTCAATTTTATTATGTTTTCTGGCATCGAGTTCTCTGTTTTCATATACCGCAAGCCATCTTCCCAAATGCACATCGTAGGAGTTGGTACCAAGAGATGACTCTCTGAATGGATCAATAACTATCTCGCCGGAATCCAGGGCTTTCTGAATCTCTATGTCCGTTAATATCATGAAAAATGATTTAAAGGGTAAAAATAACCTTTTTAATATAAAAATTCAAAGCAATCCGTTGATACCTGCACGCGTATCAAAAGCCAATTTTCCATAGCCTGATCGTCCTGTCGTCTCCGGCAGAAACCAGCATCTGAGCTTCCGGAATCCAGCAACATATATTTACGGAATTGATGTGTCCTCCCTTTAAAGCATCTATGGATTTTAAAAGATTTAACTCGTGGCCACTCCAGAACCGGATTGTTTTATCACGACTTGCGGTTACGACAACCTCAAATTCAGGTAGATAATGGATATCATTTACAGTAAACCAATGTGCGTTGATATCCTTTATTATTGAGGGAATTTCGTCCATCTTCCAGTTTATCAGTCGGGCATCTCTGCCTCCTGAATACAAGGTGTTCTGACCTCCCGGACATAAGGAAAAGACACTTGAATGGTGGGCGTGTGATACCCAAACCTTATGATGCAATGTTTGCAGACAAAAGGTGTAAATATGACCATCAGAACAACCAATATAAGCTAGATCATCAATGATTTTTATTGTTCGCAGGGATTTTGACGAAATCTGGACAGAGGCTTTAGGTTGTCCGGTATTGATATCTGATAGCACAATATAACCATCACCACCACAGGATAGAATTTCCTGTCCTCTTACAGCAAGAGCAAAAACACTTCCGGCATGCAGTTTGAGACTTTTAAGAATCTTCTTATTTTTTAAATCAATATGAAATAGCTGACCATTCATATTTCCGGCAACCAGGTATGATAAGTCTGACAATAATGCCATCGAAAAAATAGTTCCATCAGCACGGGCAATCAACTTTCCGTCCTTAGAGGAAGCAGATAAATCCCATTCCACCATCCAGCCATCACTTCCTCCGGAAATCAAAGTATTATCCTCGGCACGGTGCAGCAGACTATAGATAGCGCCACGATGACCTTCCAGCGTTGAATGAGGAATAACTTTCACGGCAATGATTTTATTAAGAACCAGAACAATCCAGGGTTATTAAGAGTTTAAAAGGGTAATATGCGATCTTATGCCGTTGCTTGATTTCTATCCCCTACCAGAATACAAGGGATATATCGGAATATGGGAATTGGAAGAGGATGAGTCCTTTTTCCTGAACCGTTTGGATTTACATCCGGAAGAAGCATCTGAAGTACAGAACCTTAAGGGGGGCAGAAAGCTGGAATGGCTCAGTGCGCGCTATTTGCTGAACAGGGTTGTCAGTGAACCCGGGAAAACAATTTGTTTAAAAGACGCTGCCGGAAAACCATTTTTAGTAAATTCAGCCAGCCATATTTCCATAAGTCATTCCCATAACAGAACAGCGGTAATTTATGCATCGCGTCCGACAGGAATAGATATTCAGCTTATTGTCCCGAAGATAGAGCGAATCGGACCAAAATATCTTAGTGAACAGGAATGGCAATGGGCAAAAACAAGTACATCATTCATTGAAATATTACACTTATTTTGGGGAGCAAAAGAGGCTATTTACAAAGCATATGGAAAAAAAGGAGTTGAATTTTCACAAAACATCAGAATTCCCCAACACCAGTATGTTAAAGGCTGGAATGAATTTAAAGTTACTTTATTGATTGATTCTGCGGAGCATATTTATGAGGTTTATGGAAAATGCGCAGAACAGTATATGCTGGTGTGGTGCATAGAAAAAGATTAAATTTACCGGGAAGACGCCTAAAATACTATCGAATTAGATTATATTTGTCACCAGCCATATTAGCGCTAAGTAATCCAATAAATATTAATACTTTCACGTTATTTTTATAGATTTGCACGCTTTTAAAAGCACAATGGAATGCTGCAGAAAAAAGAGAGGATAAATACTGACTTATTGCCTAAACATGTAGCCGTAATTATGGACGGTAATGGCCGGTGGGCAAAAACGCACGGCAGACCCCGAATCTTTGGCCATAAAAATGGAGTAAATGCAGTAAAGGAGGTTACAGAAGCGGCAGCAGAGCTGGGAATTAAATATCTAACGTTGTATGCATTTTCTACAGAAAACTGGTCCCGACCGGTTACGGAAGTAGATGCATTAATGAACCTTTTGATTGATACGGATGGGAAACAATTAAAGACCCTACTCAAAAACAATATAAGGCTTCAAACCATTGGAGATATTGACAAACTGCCCCAAAACACCAGAAAAGCACTTCAACAGGCGATAGAAGATACATCCACAAACACGGGAATGACCCTCGTTCTTGCGTTAAATTATAGTGCAAGATGGGAAATTGTGGAGGCCACCCGACAAATTGCTGCTTTGGTAAAATCCGGGGCACTGAAGGAAGAAGATATCAATGCGGATGTTTTTTCCGGACATTTGTCTACGAGGGATTTTCCTGATCCTGAATTGATGATCAGAACGAGTGGCGAACATAGAATCAGTAATTATTTGCTTTGGCAATCTGCTTATACCGAATTGTATTTTACAAATGTTTTATGGCCGGACTTTTCCAGACAAGACTTCTATGATGCACTTCTGGACTACCAGAGCAGAGAAAGAAGATTCGGAAAAACAAGCGAGCAAATTTCCATTAAACCTTCCAAAGCAGAAAAAAACATTTTAGTATCCTAAAAACAAGGCTGTATCATAGGTTTGAATAACTTTTGCCAGCAAAGATTTTGTAAAAATGATGAGTGTATATTCCAAAATAGTTTCTGTTTTATTATTAATGATGGTGTCGCTGCATGTATTTAGTCAGGCAGAACAGGATACGATCATTGATTATAAGCAAAAAAATACCTATGAAATTGGCGGTATCCGGATTATTGGTGCGGAGTCAAGAGATCGTAACGCTTTGAAATCCATTGCAGGTTTCAGGGAGGGTGATAAAATACAACTTCCCGGGCCAATGTTGCAAAAGGCCATGAAATCTCTTCTCAGGTTAAGCCTGTTTGAAGATGTTAAGATATATCAGGATAGCATTGCGGATAAAACAGTATTCCTTACAATCCAATTAATCGAAAAACCGGTATTATCAAGGTATTCCTACACGGGAGTAAAAAAAACAGCACAGGATGATCTGAATGAGCAGGTAAAGGAAATTCTTAAAAAGGGAGGTATCGTCACGGAAGACATGAAAGCGCTTGCCATCCGAAAAATAAAGGAATATTATATTGAAAAGGGAAGATTAGATGTTTCCGTTTCTGTTTATGAGTACCCGGACGAACAAAGGGCAGGATCTGTAAGGGTTGAATTTGCAGTAGATCAGGGACCGGCGGTAAAAATTAAAGATATCGTTTTTGAGGGCAATATGCTGATTAAGGCAAAGAAGTTGCGTAAGAAAATGGAAAAAACCAAAAGAAAAGGGACCCTTTTTAAAAAATCAAAATTTATTCGCAAAGATTACGAAGAAGACCTTAAAAAAGTAATCAAATACTACCAGAACGAGGGTTATAAAAATGCAGTGATATTGTCTGACTCTGTATACAGAGAAGCGGGAATGCTTATGATAAAAATAAAAGTTGACGAAGGTAGCCGTTTTTATTTCAGAGACATCAAATGGAAAGGAAATACACTTTATTCTGAAGAGCAATTACAGGCAGTGCTGGGGATATCCAAAGGAGATGTTTATAACCCGGAACTACTTCAGAACAGATTAAAATTTAGCCTGGACGGGCGTGATGTTTCTTCATTATATCTTGACGACGGTTATCTGGCATTTGAAGTGGTTCCTGCTGAAACAGCTATTGAAAATGATTCAGTAGACATAGAGATGCGAATATTTGAAGGGCCACAGTTTACAATTGAAAATGTGGTTATAAAGGGAAATGACAGAACCAATGAGCATATTGTAAGAAGAGAAATACGTACACGACCAGGACAAAAATTTTCCCGAAAAGATATCATTCGATCGCAGAGAGAAATAATTAATCTCGGTTATTTCAATCCGGAAGCGCTTGGAATAAACACCCCTGTAAATCAGGCCAGGGGAACGGTAGACATCGAGTATACTGTTGAAGAAAAGCCATCTGATCAACTTGAATTATCTGCAGGTTATGGAGGGTTTAGCGGCCTAATAGGTACCCTGGGTGTTGTATTCAATAATTTTTCAGTAAGAAACATAAAAGATCGGGCTACATGGAGTCCTTTACCTCAGGGAGATGGACAAAAACTTTCCGTCAGGGTTCAATCCAATTCCAGGTTCTTCAGAACATATAATTTTTCCTTTACTGAACCATGGCTTGGCGGAAACAAACCCCGGTCCTTTACGATAGGAGCAGTGAAAACAGCATTTGATTATTCCTTGTCAGGAAGTGGAAAGTTTAGTATAACCAGAGGATTTATTGGTTTAGGTTCGCAATTGAAATGGCCGGACGATTTCTTTTCTTCCAATACGACACTCAACATTGAGCGTATAGAGCTGGACAACCTGACGGGATTCAATTTTGGTATCAGAACGGGCAGTTTTAATAATTTCAGTTTAAAGCAAACGTTTACCCGAAGTAGTGTAAGTGACCCTCTTTTTCCCAGGAATGGAAGTAAAGTTACTTTAAGTCTTCAGGCAACATTGCCTTATTCTCTCTTTAGAGAAGAAAGGTTCTACGAATTGACAGATGACGAGTATGCAAAATTGCTAACTAATCTCAGGGAAGAGCTGGGGCCTGGAGCTCCCCCATCCCAGGCACAGATAGACCGGGCCGTGGAGGATGAAATAGAAGCTAGAAGATTTAAATGGCTTGAATATCATAAATGGAAAATCAATGCAGAATGGTATTACAATCTCATTGATAAACTAGTAATTGCAGCTTCAACAAGGATTGGTATCCTTGGGGCTTATGACAGGGAACTTGGATTATCCCCATTTGAAAGATTTGAACTGGGGGGTGATGGTATTTCAAATCAGAATGCCGGATTGCAGGGAAAGGAAATTCTGGCCCTTAGGGGTTATAAGGTGAATGAAATTCAAGGGAATGGCGCTTCAGGAGCACCTATATTCAATAAATATACGCTGGAGTTAAGATATCCGCTTTCTTTAAACCCAAATTCTACTATTTATGCAACTATGTTTTTACAGGGAGGAAACGCTTACAGATCATTTAAGCAATTTAACCCCTTTAATTTAAACAGAACTGCCGGAATAGGAGCACGGGTATTTCTACCCATGTTTGGTTTGCTTGGATTTGATTATGGTTTCGGATTTGACAAGGCACTGCCTGCAGGTTCAAAAATTACAGATTATGGAACGTTTAATATTATTCTTGGCTTTGAACCGGAATAAAGTTAGTTAATCATTAAATGCGTAAAGAAAGGAATTAAAATTTCCTAAAAATTGTATATCATTGTTTATCTAAAATCAACTTTATGAAGTATTTTTTTATTTTTTCCGTTTGGATTCTTTTATCTACCACTGCTACACAGGCACAAAAGTTTGGTTACTTAAATACACAGGAACTTCTGGTTAATATGTCTGAATTAAAAATAGCAGACATACAACTGGATGCCATGCAAAAGGATCTGGTATCAAAAGGAGAGGAAATGGTAGTTCGTTTTGAAACGGAATACAAAGCATATATGGCGGAAGCAAATAATGGCACCCTGTCAAAGGTTCAGATGCAACAAAAAGAAGAAGTTTTAATAAAGAAGCAGGAGGAATTAAAAGCATATGAGGGTGAAATTCAAACTAAACTTGAAGTAAAAAGACAAGAACTTTACAAGCCTATTCTTGATAAAGTTAAAATGGAAATTGAAAAAGTAGGTGAAGAGGGAAATTATACCATGATATTTGATACCGCACAAGGTATGATTTTGCATGCTGCTGATTCGGAGAACCTTTTACCATTGTTGAAAACAAGACTAGGAATCATTGATTGATCTTCGGGTCTGAAAACACTTACATGTGATCTGGTTTTGGATTTCCACTATGCTTGTATTCTGGAATCAACAGAATAGAGATTGCCATGATTTTCATGTAAGCAGGACAGAAATTAATTATAATTCACAAAAGGGAAGTCTTGAGATGAGCCTGCATATTTTTGCAGATGATTTGGAGACGGCACTGTTGAAACAAGGTAGGGTGGTTAAAAACATAGGTACACAAAGGGAATCAACAGATGCGGATAACCAAATTGAAAAATATCTTCAGGAAAAATTAATGGTTCTTCTCAATGCCAGACCATTAAAATGGGATTATATTGGTAAGGAAACCTCCAGTGACCTTATGGCAGTATATTGTTATCTGGAGATCCAGCAATGTCCAAATATTCAAAAACTAATGATAAAGGCCACGCAGTTCATGGAAATTTTTGATGACCAGAAAAATATTGTGGTAGTTACAAAAGATAAAAAGCAGATTGGTTTTTTCATTCTGGACAATAATAAGACATCGGAAGTGGCTATTTTTAATTGATATATAATTTTTTACACAGAACTTCAATAACAAAAATTTCCTGTGTCTGATTTTTATTCTTCATGTTTGAAAGCGTTGGGATATATAATCATAATTCCCATCCGGATTTATCAAAAATTTATTTCTCCACTTTTGGGAAGTAACTGCAGGTATCAGCCAACCTGTTCTCAATACATGATTGTGGCTATTAGAGAATGGGGCCCTTTTAAAGGTGTTTTTTTGGGATTAAAGAGAATTGCGCGATGTCATCCCTGGGGAGGATTTGGTGCTGATCCGGTGCCAAGAAAAGATCAAAAACATTTAAAATAAGCAGTTATTTTCAAAATGTAATTTTACAGGGTCACATACCCCTTATATGATGATGTAATTTATTAAACTTATATTTTTCAAAAAGAAAATCCGGCAAACCAATATATTCCTTTTTCACCAAGGTGATTAATCTGGAAATCTACAGACGTTATAAACTGATGGTTAAAAAGAAAGTCTAAACCCGGCCCTGTACCAACCAGAATCGCATTTGCTAAATGATTGGTTTCCTGATAATAATTCTCCCTGACATACCCCAAATCAAGTACAGCTTTTACAAAAACCTGGGCATTTTGTCTTCTCAATCTGTTTGGGATCCAACCTGCCAGGGAATAATTGACATTCAAGAGATTATATTTTAATATATTTGTTATTGAACCAAAATCAGCACCATCAATGGCATACAGTGCATAACCTGATAGAATATTTGATTGATAGCCGATAGCCTGATTAAGAAAATATGGTATTTTTTGAGGGGTTATATTTAATTTCATTTTTATCCGTGATCCAAAAATGAGACGGGGAATTAACTTTTGGTACACATCCAATTCGTAGAGCATAAAGGCATTAAAGTACCCGGATTTTACCAGGGATTTGTTGCCCGGAAACCTGAAGACTCGTAAAATATCCATTTTCAGGATACAAGGGATATATCAATTTGTTTAGGGTGTACTGAAAATTAAATCGCAGGAGATTTAATGCGGTTTCACCAGTAAAAAAGTAATCTGGATTAATCTCTTCAACAACCCGATTGTGTATATGTGCGCTCACATATTCCGCCCGTAATCTGTAGGTTTCATGAGGATTTTTTCGCCAGTATATATCGGCAAAACTCTTCCATTGCCGAAGCAATACCGGTTCATTTTCAAGTTTAAAAAAGACAGGCTTGTTTTGATACAAATACCCGTTAATTTCTTTATTTGCTGTATAGAAGAATGAAAAACTCAAGCCCCACCCATTTTTTAACCCAGGTAAGTCATACCATAGTTCCCCTCTATTTTGGTATCCTGTTTGAAATTTTCCTTTAAGTTTATCTCTTCGACCGGATAGGCTCAGATGTCGTGCAGTAAATCCATAATTCAGCCGATGTAAATCATAATTAAATTCTTTGGCCCAAACATTGAAATTCCTGTCAGCCAGTTCTATTACCGGGGCTATAAAAAAGTGCCAGGATTCTGACACGGTTATTATTATAGCGCCTGCGCCGGAGGTGTCATCCCAGCGATGAATATTCAGGTCTGCTTTGCTAAAAAGCCCTGTACTGAGCAGGCGTTTTTCATTATTTTCGAAAACACGACCCAACACATCTAAATTCAGGGTGTCATACACTTTAAAGTCCAGTTCATTCAGTATAACAGAATGCTTTGTTTTATAAGCACCATGAATCGTAATTTCATCTATCAACAGGTACCTGATATCTGCATAAAGTGGATGGCAGACAACCAGGAGTATCCATGGAAGGATTGTAATGATGTACAGCCTATACATTCAAATAATGCATGAGGGAATTATATCTTTCTTTAAGGGTGCTTTGATAAAGATCCTCCTGATAAGTTACAATTAATCTGTATCCATAGCGTTCGAGGGTATTTCTTACCCGAAGAGTTTCTTGGGTGTTGGTTTTAATGGTAATAGTAACTCCGGAGGTATTAATATTCTGACTAATGAATGATCCAATAACCTGTATACCTTCAGATTCGAAAATTCTGCATATTTCAGACATGGAATAATCTTTTGCCCCGGCTTCAATCATAATAATATGGCCGTTTTCCTGCAGGGAATAACTTTCTGCCATGAAATAAATCAATTTTTCTGATGTAATACAACCTGAATAATGCTGGTTGGCATCCAGTACAGGAATGACAGGCAATTGAAATTGTGACATTTTGCCCATTATATCAAAGATGTGTTCTTCTTCATAACCATGACCCCTAAGCAGCAAAGAACTTAATTCCTGAAGAGGCGTATCGGGTGAAAAACCTGAAATTATACTACTGCTAATCATACCCAATAATTCGTATTTGTGGATTACAGGCAGAACAGGAAGATGATAAATATTAAAAATATCTGAAACTTCGGCACATGTTTGTTGAAGATCCAGTGTAGGTATATTTTTCTGAACTAAGGTTTTAGAAATCAATTTTGTCAAATTATGATATACAAACTTAAGCAATAATTAGTAAAAGTCACAACACCAATAGCTTAAATCAAGGATAAAAAGACATTAATGAAATCAGAAGAAAACTAAAACAATTAATTGATTTTGCAGGTCAGCACGGCAATATCGTCTTCAATCTCATGATCACCCCGGAACTGATCAATAGCAAGTAATAATTTTTGATTAAACGCTTCGGGGGAAAGGCGATTATTGTCCTGAACAAAGGTTTCAACATAATGATCTCCAAAATATTCTTCCTTGTCATTTTTCAGGTCGGTAAGACCATCAGTAAAACAAAGTACCATGGTTTCTCCGGTAATGTTTAAAATTTCTTCATGGATATTTTCCAATTTTTCAAATGCTCCAATGAAGGCACAACTGCTGGAAAGTCTTTTAACTTCTCCTTCCATTTTTAGAATAGGAGGATAATGGCCGGCATTTACATATTTTAAGGTTTTTTTCTTGACATCAGCTTCAGCAATAAAAAATGTAATAAACCTGTCCCCCTTAGTAATCCTGTAAACAGCCTGATTTAGGGCAAAAACAAAAGTTTCAAGATCACGGTACTGAAAAATCAGACTCTGAAGTATGGCCTGAAAATTGGCCATAAGCAATGCAGCGCCAACGCCTTTGCCGGAAATATCTGCAATACAGAATGCAAACCTGTCTTTGTCAAATCTAATAAAATCAAGATAATCACCACCTATATTAAAATGAGGCTTATAAATTTTGGATAACGCAAAGTGAGATTCTGTGGGCAATTCAGTTGGAATAAGTAATTGCTGCACCTGGCTTGCCAATTCCATCTCTTTTCTGTATCGCTCCTGCTCAATCTGTTTTTTAAATAGTTTTTTATTTTCTATAGCAACGGCAATAATATTAGTGATGGTAGTAATAAATTGAATTTTATTATAAATATCATCCTTGTCTTTAATTCCTCCTATTAAGGCATAGGCTATTGGATTTTCTTTATGAAATACAGGAATTATTATATTGAAGCCTTTTAAAACAGAGTGTTCACCATCTTTAATGGTATGCAGTCTTTTGTGTGACAGCAGTATTTTTATGACTTTATCGCTTGTTTCCAGCTCAAAATTGATAAAACTTGTGCATTCCCAGTAGTCATCCTGGTAAATGAACAGAGCCATTTTTTCAACACCCATCTCCCAGCTCAAGAACGACTTATACATATTGAAAAGCCCTTCCGCAGACACATTATCATTAATGGCCTGTGTAATGGTCAGCAGACTTTTAATTTGAAGCTGTTTTAGACTCAGATCCTTTTCAAGCTTTTCCAATAAGGCCAGTTCGCGATTCATAGTGCAAAGATAAACTTATCCTGTTAAATCCTCATTTTGTAAATGATCAGCAGCCAACAACCATTCAAAAACCACTTCCCAGTCTTTCCAACCGTATTCTTCGGCAAATGAAGAATTATGCCAGATGAAGTGCACGCAGTCCGTTTGATTTTTCCATATGCCTATTTGTTTTTGTAAATAACTTTTAGCATCCCTTGCGTTCATCCCCAAATATTTTTTTAAAGTAACATCCATAATCTGAAAAGGATATACTTCCAGTGAAGTTGTTTTTTCGTTTGTCAGATCATACCAGAAAAAGCGGTTGCCTGTAGACGCCCTGAATCCGATTTGTTCGGGATAACCCATGGAATAGTCCTGTGTTACGCCTGCTTTTAAAAGCGCCTGATAGCTTTCTGGCAGTTGAAATGAAATATAATGGAATCGCGAGGCCCTTATTTCTTTTTTAAGAAGCTGGCTTAATGCAAATGCCTCTTCTTCAAGTATAACATCATTTTTTCCACTTTGAATGGAAGGGTGAATTCCAAGAGAAAATTTTTTCGACAAATTGCGCAGAAAATCTGTAAAAACTTTATTTTCCCTCTGGTGATTGATGTCAAGTCTGGATGGGTTTTTACTGTATAGTATGAAAAACAACGAAGATTTATTATACTTTTTCAATAAAGATTCAAGTTTTTCAAAAGTTTGAAAAGGGTCTTTTACATTTAACAAAAGTACGGCGATCCGTTTTATGATGAGTTGAGGACGCCATAATACAAGGTCTTTTAATATTCCCCCCAAATTTTTTATGCCCTTAAATTTGAATGCCCAGACCTGGTCAATATCAATTGTTGGAATAATTTTAAACGCGGATGTTTTTATCTCACCTTTTTTGTTATCAACAATCTTGTTCAGTAAATCTTTAATCCAGATATCAACTACAGGTGTTTCCAGAAAATGAAATTGACAGGCCATACTATTTTTGGCACAAAACCTGCCAAAAATATCATATTCCGAATTCAGATATTCCTCGTATCTGCTTAAAAGAAAAAAAATCATGCTAAGGAGATCAAAAGAGTAATCTTCATTTTTTGATGTGGAACATTCAAAAAAGTAAGGAATCCGGTTTTGATCCGTGAAAACTTCAAGGTCAAGAGCTCTGACACCGGTCTCATTTAATAGACCGCAGGATGGTATTTTGATAGTCTTGAAGTTTTTGAATTCTAAATGCCCGCCATAAATCAGAATAAAGTCATTATGTGACAAATCGATGTGTTCCGACCACCGAAAATATTCCAGTTTATTTGTGTGTACAAATATGAAATCCAATACATAGGTCAATCTGGGAGTCCAATGTTCTGCACAAATATATATGGCCATAAAGGTAAAAGTAAGGAAAAATATTTTGAAGAGGCGGCATTAATGCATCCATCTTTGTGAAAAAAAATGATGTATCTTTGAAATGAAGAAATAAAGATTAACGAGTTTTTTGGTCCAACAAATTTAGTCCTTTTCTGTTTTAATTGCACATGATTCGATATATCACTCTGGTTTTAATAATCCTTTTTGGTCTGATGGACATTCAGGCACAAAAGTCATTTCAGCCAAAGCAGGCAGATACGGAGTGGAAAGGCATAATTTACAGAAAAGAAGAAACCGGGGTGTTTGGGGTTCATACCAACGGAATGAATTTTGCATATCAAAGCGGAAAAATAAAAACGTATTATAAGACGTCGTACTATAACATAGAGGTGGGATATCTTAGAGATCCCAGAGAGTACAGCCAAAACAGGAATATTCCGGTTTCGTTTGGTAAAGTTTCCCGCTCATTTCGTTTTGGAAAACAAAACTCTGTATTTACCATCCGGGCAGGCAAGGGTACAAAAAGACTGATATCCGATAAAGCGAGGAGAAGGGGTGTTGCTTTGGGTTATAATATGGAAGCAGGTCCGGTAATTGCTATTTTAAAGCCATATTATCTTGAACTCATTTACGATTATATACAAGATGGTCAGGTTTATTCACAATTGAGGGAGGAAAGATATACAACAGATAATGCGTCTAAATTTTTAGATTATAATGCAGTGTTTGGAGGAGGATCATTTAACAGGGGATGGAATCAAATTTCAATTATGCCTGGAGCGCAGGCCAAATTTGGCTTTTTTGTTTCGCCAGGGGCATTTGAAGGATTTGCCAAATCAGTAGAAATCGGTATTATGGGCGACCTTTTTATAAGAAAGTTACCTATTATGGTAGAAACTCCGCAGGTTAGCAATACAGCATTTTTTTTAAACGTATATGCTGCAGTTGAGCTGGGTAGAAGAAAATATTAACAAATTTCATGTAAATAGATATGGTAGAATTGCCAATAATTTCGGAATTGACGGAGTCGGGACGTGAAAAAAAGCCTTCATGGCTTAGGGTTAAATTACCTATAGGCGAAGATTACAGGCGTGTCAGAACGCTCGTTGATGAATATAAACTTCATACCATTTGTCAAAGTGGCAATTGCCCAAATATGGGAGAATGCTGGGGAGCAGGTACTGCGACTTTTATGATTCTGGGTAACGTTTGCACTAGAAGCTGTTCTTTTTGTGCTGTGAAGACCGGAAGGCCAAATGAGTATGATGAAGATGAACCACGAAGAGTTGCGGAAGCCATTTTTTTAATGAAAGTAAAACATGCGGTAATCACATCGGTAAATCGTGATGAACTCAAGGACAGAGGTGCTGAAATCTGGTACAGGACGGTGCTAAATGTAAAGGAAATGTCTCCGGAAACAACCATTGAAACCCTTATTCCTGATGTTAAAGCAAATTGGGAAGCTCTTGAAAAAATGATTAGTGGTGGTCAGGAAGTTGTTTCACACAATATGGAAACGGTGGAAAGCCTGTATCGCAAAGTAAGGCCGCAGGCAAAATATGAAAGAAGTCTTGAGCAAATCAAAAGGACGAAGGATTTTGGGAAAAGGACAAAATCAGGTATTATGGTTGGATTGGGAGAAAAACGAGAAGAGGTATTGAAGATTATGGATGACCTTAGAGCTCATGGATGTGATGTTCTTACTATCGGACAATATTTGCAACCTACCAAAATGCACCTTGCCGTGGCTGAATATATTCACCCTGATTTGTTTGCTGAATATAAAGAGCAGGGCTTAACGAGGGGTTTTAGTTTTGTAGAAAGCGGCCCCCTGGTCAGGAGTAGTTACCATGCAGAGAGACACCTCTGATTTTAGCAGTGTCAAAATATTCTGATGCAATGATTGACAAAGGCATAGGAGTTCTTGTTCCAAGCCCGTTACAACACCTTGATTTGCCATTATGTCGGGAGAAAAATATTAACCTCTTTGTAAAAAGAGACGACCTCATTCATCCTGTCCTTTCCGGCAATAAATACCGGAAATCAAAATATAACCTTGAATATGCCCTACAAAACGATATAAAGACTATTATTACTTTTGGTGGTGCTTTTTCCAATCACTTGCATGCTATTGCCGGAATATGCAATGATATTGGTATACAAAGTATTGGAATAGTTCGTGGAGATGGCCTTGACCCGAGAAACCCAACATTAAGCTGGTGTTTGGAAAAAGGAATGAAGCTTTTTTTTGTACCCCGGAGTGTATACAGGTTGAAAGAGAAATCTCCTGAAGTTTTAAAAATTATAAAAAAGTTTCCAGGGGCAATGATTATTCCTGAAGGTGGTGCTAACCTACGTGCCTTAACGGGAGTAGGAGAAATTGTTTCGGAGCTGAATTTGCAGTTAGGCAGGCCACCTGATTTTATTTTTTGCGCATCAGGAACCGGAACAACTGCAGAAGGACTTTTAAAAGAGGCTCCGGCCAGTTTGCGTATCTTATCCTTTTCGGTTTTGAAAACGGATTACCTGAAAGAGGAGATTATAAATAATGCAGGAAAGGACAAATCATCACAACTCATCTTTAATACAGCATATCACTTTGGGGGCTACGCCAGATATACGCCTGAATTATTATCATTTATTGCAGCAAAAGAGAAAGAAACAGGCATTGAAATTGATCACGTGTACAATGGCAAAGCGTTGTTTGGGTTTTTTGACCTTTTATTAAAAAACTTTTTTCCGAAGGATTCCACAATCGTTTGGCTGCATACCGGAGGTATTCAAGGTAAGGCAGGTTTAGGAAACGAATAAAATCCAGTTATTTATTGAAATATTCAAGTTGGACTTACCCCATACTTTTAATTTCTGAAACTAATCTGGTAAGCGCATCTTTGGCATCACCAAAAAGCATTGAAGTTTTAGGTCTGAAAAACAAAGCGTTCTCTATACCGGCATATCCCGGTTTCATACTCCGCTTATTGACAATAACATGGGCAGCATCTTCAACGTCAAGTATTGGCATACCATATATAGGAGAAGCAGGATCAGATTTTGCAGCAGGATTTACAACATCATTGGCGCCGAGGACAAGAACTACATCTGTTGAAGAAAATTCAGGATTAATTTCTTCCATATCCTTGAGCTTATCATATGAAACGTCGGCTTCAGCAAGTAATACATTCATATGACCCGGCATTCTTCCGGCAACAGGATGTATAGCATATTTTACGTCTACGCCATTACTGTCAAGTACTTTTTCCAGTTCATGACAAACATGCTGGGCCTGAGCAACGGCAAGACCATAGCCCGGGACGATAATTACTTTTTTTGAATACATCATCAATACAGCAGCGTCACTTACAGAAATTTCCTTATACGTACCACCGATATCACTTCCACTTCCTCCGCCCGTTTTCTGACCGCCAAAAGATCCCACAATAACATTGAGTAATGATCTGTTCATAGCATTACACATCAGAACAGTAAGTACGGTTCCGGCACTTCCAACTAAAATACCTCCGGTAAGCATGACACTATTGTCATATAAAAAGCCCCCAAATGCTGCAGCTATACCAGTAAATGAGTTTAACAAAGAAATCACGACAGGCATATCTGCACCGCCAATAGGCATGACAAATAAAATTCCGTAAAGGGCAGAAACGAATAATAATAAGTGCATCATCTGAGCACTTTCTATACCTGAAAAGCCAATGACCATATCAGACATCATAACTACAATGATAATAAGAAGTGCAATATTTAATACCTGTTGCAGAGGCAATGTTCGATCATTAATATTGCCGTTTAATTTGCCAAACGCAATCATACTGCCTGTAAAGGAAACCGTTCCAATAACCAGCCCTGCAATAATTGTCAGTGTTAATACCGGTTCATCATTAATTGATATTTCTTCATGCATTAAGTGATTGAATTCCACGATGGAAATTATGGCGGCACAGGCCCCTCCCATGCCATTAAACAGGCTGACCATCTGTGGCATGGCAGTCATTTGTACCTTCTTAGCGGCCAAAGTACCGACAACAGTTCCGATAAATAAACCTCCAAAAATCCAAAAATGATTGCCTAATGTCTGACCGGCCTCATCTTTATACAGAAAAATAGTGGCTAGAATAGCCAGTGTCATACCGGCAGCAGCATATAAATTTCCTTTTCTTGCGCTATCCGGGTGGGAAAGCATCTTGAGACCGATAATAAAGGAAACACTTCCTATCAGATAGCTAAGAGATAAAAGTCCGTTTGACATAAATTATTGGATTCAGGTTCAAGCAAATCAGATTACAATCAATTTTTTTTCTTCCTTTTAAACATTTCCAGCATTCTGTCCGTAACCACAAAACCTCCAACAACATTTAAGGTACCCAGAATAACAGATAAGAAACCAAGTGAAAGGGCCAGATAATCATCACTTTCTGCCTGTCCCATGACTATAATTGCCCCAACAATAACGACACCGTGTATAGCATTTGCTCCGCTCATTAGTGGAGTATGAAGTACGGCAGGTACGTTGGAAATAACTTCAAATCCAAGTATAATCATCAGTATGATCAGGAAGATAAAATCCCTGTGCTCTGTTACTAAATTTAATAAGGTTTCCATGTTAAAGCGCTTTTGAAATTAATGCAGACCGAATGATTTCATTTTCTTCATTGAGCGACAATTGTCCGTCTTTTACAGCAATTTGAAGAAAGTTAATAATGTTATTGGAAAACAGAGTACTGGCCACACCGCACAATTCATCAGCCAGATCAGAGTTTCCGATGATAGTAACACCATTTTTAACAATAATCTGATTGTTTTCAGTAAAGGCGCAATTGCCCCCTGTAGAGGCAGCAAGGTCAACAATAACTGATCCCGGCTTCATCTGTAATATGGTGTCATCCGTGATCAGTAAGGGTGCTTTACGACCCCGGACCTGAGCTGTGGCAATAATAATATTTGATTTCAAAGCTTTTTCCTGTACCAAAGCTCTCTGCTTTTGTAAATACTCCTCAGATTGCTGTACAGCATATCCTCCAGCCCCCCGGTCGTCAGCAGCACCTTCTACTTCAACAAATGTTGCGCCGAGGCTCATGACTTCTTCTTTGGCTGCAGCACGCGTATCAAAAGCTTCCACAATGGCACCCAGTCTTTTAGCGGTAGCAATGGCCTGTAATCCTGCCACTCCCGCACCTAAAACCATCACTCTTGTAGGAGGAATGGTTCCTGCTGCCGTCATCATCATCGGAAACATATGCAGATAATGCTCAGCAGCCTTTATTACCGCTTTATAACCAGCTAAAGAGGCCATTGACGAAAGAATGTCCATAGATTGAGCAAGTGTGGTCCGCGGTATCATATCCATACTTACAAAATTCTGTGGATATGATTTGAGAGATTCTGTCACTTTTTCATCCTGATATGGAGCATACATCGATATCACCAGGGAGTTCTTCTTAAGCTTTGCCAGGTCATCTGCAGGAAGTGGCGAAATACTAACCACAATATCTGCATGACTTAAAACTTCCTGTCTGTTGGTGACTTTGAAATTATTTCCACTATAATCATCATCCCTGAAGCCGGAAGTAATGCCGGCGCCGGATTCGATCCAGCCTTCCAAACCCATATTCTGAAGCTTTTTTGAAGATGCCGGAACTATGGAAACGCGCCTGAAATTGCTTTCTTTGATTATCCCAATAACCATATAAAAAAATTGTGGAGCTAATGTAATAAGAAAAAATCAAAGATTATCTTGTATTTTGTATTATTTGGATATATAGTTACGAATTAAATGCAGAGTATTGACCTTTAAACTCAACACTTGGACGTTTGGTTCGTTTTAGTAAAAAGCAACCTTCTTATATATGGAAGAAACAGAATTTGAAAACCCGGAACTTTCAATTAGTAACCTACCTGATGTAGAAGCACCAGTATATCAGCATGTTGAAAAAAGTTACCGGGATTTAAGTGTTTTAAGCACCTCCCTGATTTTTATTATCCTTCTTGTGATATACTTTGCAGGAGGACTGATAGAAAACCTACTCCTGAAGCCAGTATATATGTTTTCATTTTTAGTAAGCTGGGTAATTGCATTTGTTGTAGCAATAGTTTTAAGCTACTTCAGCTGGCGCTGGCAGGGGTATGTCCTCAGGGAACATGATATTTTGTATCGAACAGGAATCTTTTTCAGATCCGTCACTGCGGTTTCATTCAACAGAGTTCAGCATTGTGAGATTAACCAGGGTCCTTTGGACAGATTGTTTGATCTGGCAGAATTGACTGTATATACTGCCGGAGGTAGTCAAAGCGACCTTAATCTGCCAGGATTAAACCCGGAAGTTGCCCATAAGATAAAAGAAGTCATTCTCCGAAAAACGACATTGGATGCATAATCAGTTTGATTTTTCTAATCCTTCAAGACAATCCTATGTTGCCATTTTAATTATTATTTTTAAAACGGTCAGGATAATTTTTTCGAGGATCTGGCCCATAATAATTGTAGTATTTCTTGGAAAATCAGATCCGGAGGACGAAGAAAGTTATTTTCTTGCGGGTATGATCGTTCTTGCTATATTGGTGATGATTATATCACTGATTAATTATTTTTACACCTATTTTTTTGTTCAGGACGGGGCTCTTCAATTGAGAAAAGGCGTTTTTTCCAGAAAAAGCATCAACATACCTTTTGAGCGTATCCAAACTATAAATTTTGAACAAAACCTGATTCACTCCATGTTTGATGTTGTCAGTTTGAAAATGGATACAGCAGGAAGTGATCAAACAGAATTTGAATTTTATGCGCTAAGTAAAAGTAAGGCAAACGCCTTGCGCAATTTGATATTGGAACAAAAATCCGACGACATGCCGTTGACTGAAGAACAGCAGCAAATACGGCCGGAACAACAGGAAACCAATATTTTTACGTTACCTCCCGGAAGGCTTATGAAAGTTGGTTTGTCACAGAATCACCTCAGATCTGTGGGTTTAATCATGTTGTTTTTTTTCTGGATTTTTGAAAAACTTCAGGAAGCAGGAGTAGCCATTGAAGAATATCAGGGTAAAATTCCCAAAAAAGATTTTTCTGTTGAAATATTGCTGTTCGCCACCATATTTTTCCTGAGTATTTCAGTACTGATTTCTATGTTTCGAACTACATTCAAATATTTTAATTTGCGGTTTATAAGGTCCGATAAAGGCTTCAAAATAATTTCCGGTCTTTTTACCAGAAGGGAGCTTGCTGCATCAGATCAAAAAATACAAATCATTCTTTGGACCGACAATTTGCTTAAAAAACAATTGAAATATGTTGATCTTACGCTAAAACAGGCATCCAGCGAACAAATAAATCAGGCAGAAACTATAAGAGTCCCGGGGGTTTCTATTCAGGAGGTTTATCTTGTCATGCAAAAGTTGTATCCCGGATTTACGCTGGACGAAATATATCCTAAAAAGGTCAGTAAGAAATATTTTGAACGATTTGCTACCATAATAAGTATAATTGGCTTAATCATTTCAGGTTTATTGGTATACCTTTCTGAATGGCAGTATTCCATAATTTCTTTATTTGTACTAATGATACTATTGATTTCAAGGTATTTGCAATATAAGAAACTTTCCTATGCCCTGCATTTAGACGTGCTTTATCTCAGCGGAGGAGCCTGGGGAAGTAAAACTACCTTACTGCCCGTGTATAAAATACAGGGTGTGCGGCTAAACCAGTCTCCATATCAAAGAAAGCATAATCTTGCGACTTTATTCTGTTTTACGGCATCAGGCACAGTAAAAATCCCGTATATTTTAAAACATGAAGCTACTGCATTGATGAATCAGATTTTATTTAAGGTCGAATCTTCTAAAAGTAAATGGATGTAAATCAGTGTTTTATGAATTTTTTATCACAATAAATTAAGTTTGTTGTACATCATATAATGATTTTTATTTTGTAATTTAAGTATTTGCAAACCACATGATGACAGGTATTTAAGTTTTCTGGTTGCACAAAAACAATGAATATTTTACCAACAAGGGATCCTAAGGATATTTTAACCAGTCAATTACAATAGAATATACTAAAAAAATAGTACACCAAATAATCTTATTGATCTGTTTGAACGGTATAGGGTTAAGTGCAAAAAGAAGATTATGATAAAATTTATGATTATACCTTTTATGATTTATGTTGTAAATCAATCAAATTCAATGCCCGTAAGCTACATTGAACTCTCAGAAAAAATGATGGAAAGTTTAATGAACCAGGAAGATGTCGCCCAATATCAAAAAATATTGGCTAATGCCAAATGGAGTGACATTCGATTACAGCTTAACGATGATGAAAAAAGGATGGTTTTCTGGTTAAATATTTATAATGCAAACATTCAGGTGCAATTAAGTGACGCCCCCGGGAGATATGAAGAAAAAAACGAGTTTTTTAATGCAAAAAGTATATTAATTGCAGGTGACCTGCTAAGTTTTGCAGATATTGAACATGGAATTTTAAGAAAATCTCAACACCCTTACGGTATGGGTTATTTTAAAAAATGTTTTCCGCCTGCTCTTGAAAAATCATTACGGGTTAATAAACCGGATTATCGTATACACTTTGCATTAAACTGTGGTGCCAAGTCCTGCCCCCCTGTCCGAATCTATCATTTGAATACACTTCAGCAGCAGTTGCAAGAAGCCGAAGCATTTTTTGTCCAGCAAACTGAATATGACGAAAAAACAAATACGGCAACTATATCATCCATTTTTTTTTGGTTTCGCGGAGATTTTGGAGGCAAAAAAGGCATCAGGGAAATATTACACCGACAAAAAGTGATTCCGGACAAATCAGTTTTTATAAAGTCCGATAATTATAACTGGACGTTACAATTGGCTAAAAAATAAAAACAAACAGAAACTGGATCAAAAACTTAATAAACGTGAATTGGCAAAAGGAACTTTTGATATAGTTCGAAAAACCTAAAAATCAGGAATTAAGAAGCATTTGCTTGGTTTCGTCTATTAATTTTCTGACAGAGTTCAGATCCGGCGCCTGGCCATACACCCGCAGTACGGGTTCCGTTCCACTGGCCCTCAACATTACAAATTCATCATCAGAGACGTAGTACTTAAACCCATCCAGATCATCTGTACGCAAAATATCCCTGGAGCCTATTTTTCTAAAATATCCTTGCTGACATTTTTGAATAATATCATCTTTTTGGTCATTGGTTAAGTGAAGATCGTCCCTGTCGCAATAAAAAGGCCCTACCAAATCGTAGATATCCTGAATAAGGACATTCAGCGACTTACCGGTATATGCCATAAACTCCATGATTACAAGCCCTATCCAAATACCATCTCTTTCAGGAATGTGTCCTTTAACAGCGAGCCCACCGCTTTCTTCGCCACCAACTAAAATATCTTCTTTGGTCATGATTTCGGCGATATATTTGAAGCCAATTTTAGTTACTTCCACATCCAGTCCGAAATGCCGGGCTAATTTTTGCATTTTATCTGTCACAGAAAAAGTTACAACAACTTTCCCACGCAGATTTTTATAAGAATAAAAATAATGAAGTAGTAATAATAATATGTGATGCGAGTCTATAAAGTTGCCCTGATCATCAAAAAGACCAATCCTGTCTGCATCGCCATCATTGGCAAGGCCCAGATTTATATCAGGATTGTGTTGAATTAAAGATTGGAGTTTACTCAGATTTCGCAAAATAGGCTCCGGTGGTACACCTTCAAAGGAGGGATTAAAGTCACAGTGAAGGAAATGGGCATTTTTAAAAATCTTTTTAGCAGCGCTCTGACCAGCTCCATACATACCATCGTATGCCAGGATGATTCCCGACTTTTCAATTAAATCAAGATCAAAGTTTTCCTTTACGTGATCAAGGTACATTTTTTCCAAATCTGCATATTCGAGCAAACCATCGTTCTCCAGTTCCTTTACAGAAGGGAAAGAAGAAAGAGCGGTAGCAGGAATTAAAGATTCCACCTCTGAAATATCTCCTGGCCCTGTAGGGCCACCATAAGAAGATTTAAGCTTATAGCCATTATACATAGGAGGATTGTGAGAAGCAGTAATAACTATACCAAGATCGCTATGTGTTTTTACGACGGCCAACGAAACCATTGGTGTTGAGACGAAAGAATTTGAAAGAATGGTTTTTATTCCATAATTGCCAAAAACACTGGCGACTGTTTCTGCAAACATGACACCGCCAAATCTGCAGTCATATCCGATAACTGCATTTTTCATACCTCTTTTCAGCATCCATTGTGCGGTTCCTTCTGCAATGCGTTCTACATTTTCAATGGTGTAGTCTTTTGCAATAATTGCTCTCCAGCCGTCTGTACCAAATCTAATTTCCGTCATTTTATATGTTTATTTATAGTTTGTCACGCTCTGTGTGACTGGGTTTTTAAGGTTATATGGAATTCGCATGAGAAATAATCATGATGTTTTGTGTGATCGCCTCATGCTCATTTCATTCCAATTTCATCCAAAGTTACGGGATAAGTAAAATATTAAAGGATAAATAGTATCAATTATTTATTCAATTTTAATAATAATTCTTGCTAAGAAACATAATGTCAGAATATATTATGGAGCATTATCAAGCGATATTTTTGACAATGTCTTCA
>Ga0172376_10000392_pt1 | contig 56933 bp, 51 predicted proteins | sample Lak35m_FD_121114 | JGI IMG/M metagenome (GOLD analysis project Ga0172376, IMG submission 121114) | Freshwater microbial communities from Kabuno Bay, South-Kivu, Congo - kab_092012_35m | ecosystem: Environmental > Aquatic > Freshwater > Lake | place: Democratic Republic of the Congo: South-Kivu...
AAGAACACCAAAAGAAAAGACCAAACCAGCCCAAGACGAGGGAGAGAAGAAACCAGACGATAAACCTGCTCCTCAGCCAGGACAACCTAAGGGTGGAAAAAAACCACCTGTTGCACCTTAAGAAAGCAAATTCATCCTACTAAAGATCCCGAGGCTCGATAAGCAAGGCCCTATAAAAAATTGATTTTTTTAAATTTAAACCCTATCATATAGGGTGAAGTATAATATACTTATACTAGATTATAATAGACCCAAAGAAAGCGAACTATGCTTAAATAGCATAAGAACGTTTGCTAAATTTGAATATAATATAACATATCTATCCAACGGAGGAGAACAAGATTATGTCTATAAATATTATAAAAATAAACTGATAGACAAACTTATATTAAGAAAAATTAATTCTGGATGCGGCCTAGGAACAAGAGAATTGTTTAATGATTTTGACATAGATTCAGATTATGTATTTTATATTCAATGCGATCAATTTATGGTAAGAGAATTAAAAGAAGAAGAAATAAACTTTTATATTCAAAATATTAAAGATAACACTTTGTATATAGATCTTGCAGGGAACCAAGGAAATGGCAAATATTCAGAACGAGCGCAATTTATAAATAGACACACATATAACAAAATACCAAATGATATTGGGGGCCCAGGACCATTTGCAAATCAAAAATGGACAGAGAAAGCGGTGCAAGAATATATGCAAAAGAATAATTTAAAATTTATTACAATTAATCCGCCAGTATTTGGGAATAATGGCAAAATATCTTATAGGCAATTTCCTTGCGGAGGAGAAACAATGCATTTTACAGATACAAAGCAGCTATGGATTATAAAACCTTTAAAAGACCGATACGATGGATGGCCAAATTTTAATTTAACCAACGAAGAGTGGGAGAAAATATTAAATAATCAATGGGAAAACGGCTCAGTTCCAGCAAACCACAAGAAAGATTCTTTCGTATACTGGCAAAGACCACACGAAATAGAGGATTTAATTATAAATGAGTAAAATATATCTTTGCGGGATAACTCATAATGACATTGACAATATAAAAGAATTAACAAGTATATACGAATATTTTGATGGACTAATTTTTGTAGATGGTGGCTCAATAGATGGAACAAGAGAGCTTTTAGAAGAAAGGAAGAAAGAGGGATCAATTATATATAGACCTTGGACAAATGACCACGACTTTCAAATGAATGAATTTTTAAGACGAGGGCCAATGAAAATTGGCGATTGGTTCTTTATAAGAGATAGCAGGGAAAGATTTAACAAAGAATGGATAAAAAATATTAAAAATTTAGTAGCAGATTTTCAAAAAAATAATATAAAATCTGTATTTAATTATGGCAAGGGATTCGCTTTTGAATATTACGACGATATGTATTTTATGGGGACTCCGCACTGGGGCACAATGAATATAAGAGATCAAAAAATAGATTTAATGCATTTGTTTAGTGAAGAAGAAAAACAGCATACGTGGAGACTTAAAGATGGAGAAGGCGACAGGCCAGTATCGAATTTTATAGATCATTTTGCAAAATATTACTATGTATATGGAAGATCAAATCATTTACTTTTAGGTAGAGAAAACGATAGAGAAGGCTTTATTAAAGCGGAAATGAATCGCCAAAAATTTAGGCTTTATTGTAATTTAAAATTAGGATTAGATTTTTCATTAAATTCATTAAAAGATTTTCTAGAAAAGGGCACATGGAAAGAAGACCGAGTATTTTTAGAAATGCTTGATCAAGAGGAAATATTGAAAACTTTTTATCGATGGCATATATTAAAGCATTCATTAGAAGAAATAAGAAGCACTGCAAAAAGTTGGAATTTAAAAGATAATGTTTAGCATCTATAGCTCGGCGTTTAATGTTATTAATAACGCTTTTGATTATAAAGAAGCGGTAGAAAATTTTTGCGCTTTCGGAGAAGAAGTTGTAATTTGCGTTAATAAATCTAAAGATGGATCCTTGGATGCTTTTTTAGATTTAAAAAAAACAAAACCTAACCTAAAAATAGTGTCTTCAGATTTTGATTACGAAGACCCATTATTAGATGGCAAAGTAAAAAACATGGCTCTTCAGAGCACGGAAAACCCTTATAAAATTGGATTAGATATGGACGAAAGGATACCAATAAGACATAAAAAAAGATGGGAAAGAATAGCTAGGTTTATGGAAAAATCACCAGAAATCAAAGGGTTTTTAATTCCAAGCGTAGACCTTTGGAAAGACAAGCATAAAATTCAATCAAATCCAAATAAAAATAAAAACTTTAAATGGTACTTACATAAAGAAGGCCTATGTCGAGGAGCAGTGAATTTCGCAAAATTAGAAAATGGGAAAATAGACAGAGAGAAAAGCGATACGTGCGAACTTATTGATCCTCAAGGAAATTTAGTGGCTACCCCAAAAATTTATCAAAACTTTGAGAATGATAATGATTATTTTAATTGGCTAGATCAAGAAGCTATTTTTGTATTTCATCTTGGCTTTCTTGATTTTAAAAAGAAAATTATAAGAAACAAAAATTTTTGGAATAAGCATTGGGAAGTTGTCTCAGGCGAAAAGCATAACACGGCCCTGACAACCGAAGAATTCGAAAATCGAGCCCAAGATCTAAAATCTCATAATTTAAAACTTTGGGATGAAGAATGAATTTTATCTGTGGAGAATATTTTTGCGAGAATTCAAAATATGTTTTTGACGAAGGATATCTTAATTTCTCTGGAGGAGTCTACATTCCAAAGGGGCAAAGCGATAAATTAATTGAGCATAATAAATTTATTTATTATCAGAATAATAAAGAAAACCGCTTTATTTTCGCAAATCCAAATTACTTAAAAGAAGTTTTAGATTTTGTCTGGAAATCGCAAGAAAAATTTATACTAATAACCCATAAGCTTGATTCTGCTATTGATTTAAATTTTACCAATAGACAAGGCGTTGGTTTTGAAGAAATTATTACCCAATCAAATATTATTCACTGGTACGCACAAAACGCAAACATGATTCACGAAAAGCTCTCGTACATACCCATAGGCGTAGAGTGTCCAAGAATAGAGCTGCATAATTTAATTAAATCCACAAACTATAAAAGTACTAATAGAAAAAATAACTACCTAGCAAATTTTAATGTTCGGATACCATATTGCATATCCAATGAAAGATATACGCTCCAAATGATTTTAGATAAAAAGAATATTAAAAACACATTTAATTTATTAGAAAGGCAAGTCTTTATAAACAATTTAGAGAACTCATATTTTTGCTTTTCGCCGATGGGCGCAGGCATAGATTGCCATAGAACATGGTTAGCTTTATATTGTGGCGCAGTCCCAGTCCTAACAAGAAATATAATTACAGAGAAAATAGCTAAAAAATTTCCAGTATATCTAATCGATAAATGGGAAAACTTGAATCTAGAAGACCTAAATAAAGAGAGGTTTTTAAAGATTAAAGAAAATAAAATAGAAATCAATGATTTAAATCTTCATAATTTTATAGATATATTAAATATTTTTAATGAAAACTCCAATAGTATTAATAGCCTATAATAGGCCAAATTATTTTTATGATACTTGCTCAAGCGTTGTAGATCAAGCTACAGACAGAGACGTATATTTGTTTTTAGATGGGCCGAAAAGCAAAGAAGACATATTTAATATCAATACAGTAAAATGGACATTTAATAATTTCTTCCCCAATGGAACAATATTTGAAGAGCAGGAAAATATAGGCATAGCTTTTAATACAAAAAAAGCAAGAGAAACAGTATTTGAAAAGCATGATCGAGGGATATTTATAGAAGACGACTTAGTTTTACAGTCGTATTATATTTCGATGATAGATAGATTAATGGAGAAACTAGGCGAAGATCCGAATGTCGGCATGATAAACTGCTTTGCTGGAGCAGCTACAAGACGCGGAGGACTTAACAGTATAGAAAATCAAGAAAAAAATAAATCAAAACTGATTGCGTGTTCTCATACATACGCTATAGGCATGTGGAGAGAAAAATATGAAAAGATAAAACCAACACTATATGAATATTATAAATTATTACCAAAAGTATATAAAAATCGGCCTCATCAGCCAATTATAGATTTTTGGAGAAAAAAGGGCCTCGGCCCAGGAATGAACATAACAAGCCAAGATAAAGCCACGGACTCTTCAATGCTTCTTTGTGGTCAATACAAAGTTTCTACATATACAAATAATTTAAAATATATAGGAGAAAATGGGGACAATAGCAATACGCTTGCATTTAAAAGTTTTGGGTGGGAAAAATACCCCTTATATGATAAGGAAGTTTTTGAATTCGATTGGTCAAAACAAGACAAAGAAAAGATAAAACTCGAATTAGAGCATAATTTTTTCGGAAGCGGAGCAGTGGAATGAAAAATCTAACCTTATGTTTATCTGTGGATGACGTAAACCCAAGTAATGTTGCTGCAAGTTTCGAAGATCCGCTAATATCAAAAATTTTACTAATGCATCAAAGATATAATCTAAAGGCAACCTTTTTTGTTCCTGCGAATTTTTTGGGCAAATATAATTTAAGAGATTATAAAGAGTGGTGTCAGTTTTTTGACGAAATAGATTTTATTGAAGTTGCCGCCCACGGCTACTATCATGATTTTGAAGAAATTCAGAATCTCAATGGCAAAGAGTTTTCAAAAATGAGCTATGCAAAATCCAAGGAAAGGAACACTTTAATTAAACAATCTTTTCAGCATTTTTATAAAAAAGAAATAAAAGGCTGGAAAATGCCAGGGTGGGAATTTAACCTTGAATCATTAAAAGCAGTCTGCGAAGATTTTCAATATGTATACCCACACCCTGAACATATTAACATATACAAATCTGTTTCAAAAAACGCAAGAATATTGGATTCATCAAACACGTTTGACATACAAGGGAATATATTATATTCCGACTTAAAGCCTGGGCCATTAATCCTACATTCTCATGTAGATGGAAATACAAACAATAATCGGTGGACAGATTATAATTTTGCTAAATTACAATTAAATCTATTGGATATATTTCAATTTTTTAAAGTTACTCCAAGTTTTATTGAACAAGCATGATTACTATTGCAAGCATATGTAGAAATGAAGAGGCTATGATAGAGGCTTGGCTAAAAATATTGGAAGAACAACCCATAATTGATAAAATTCTAATTTTAGACACAGGCTCTACAGATAATACTTTATCAAAAATAAACGGGAAAAAAATAAAAGCTTACAAAAAACCGTGGGAGGCAGACTTTTCAAAACCAAGGAATTTTTTAATTAACGAAGCAAAAACTATAAATAATGAATTCATTTGGATGCTGGATATAGACGAAATCCCTTCAAAAAATTTATTTAATTATTTAAACAAAGAATTAGAGAACTTAAAAAAATTTGACGTATTAATGTTCCCATATATTGAGTTTTGGGATTTTGATAAGCCGTGTTTCAGACACTTGCCTAAAAAAACAGCTTTATTTAATAATTTTATATATTACGAACCATTTAAGCCAAATATATGTTTAATAAAAAATAAACTTAATTTTAAGTACGAAAATAGTCTTCACGAAACCCTTTCTTTTGATAATTTAAATATATCAAATTACTTTGCTTCAAAATCAAATTCTTATATTACCCCTATAAATGATATATATAATGAGAACTTTGTTTCTCACTTTTCTTTCCCAAAATACAAAAAAACCGCAAAGATGAATTCAACATCTCTTGAATACGAGCTAGGGCTTAAAAGGCTCAACTATAGAAAAATAAAACCTGCAATTACGAATAATAAAGAATATACAAAAGAGTGGGCATCCGAAGAAAGATCGTATAAAGAAATAGAGCAGCTGGGAAAAGATCAAATTGAACAGTTCCTAAACATAGAAGGATACGCGTTCCCAGATTTAAATTTTGAAAAAATTAAAGAAATAAATTATTATAATATAATAAAATGAAGAACTTTTATTTCTGGTCTTGCTTTAATGTTAGGGGAAGGAACTCTATGTATCCCCATGTAATAGAAAAGGCCTGGATTGATCAAAGGTTTGCTATATGGAAAAATTTTACATATAAGAGCATATCAAATCAAATAGACAAGAACTATAAGTATATTATTGAGATTGATGAAGTTAATTTTGATTATACATCTGGTTTATTTTTAACCTTAAATGATGACAAATTAATATTATTAAAAAATACATTACTAGAAAACAAGATAAATACGACAAACAATATTTTGGCTAGATTAGACTCCGATGATTTATATAGAAATGATGCGATAGTGAAATTCCAAGAGGCTTTTGAGAAAAATAAAGACTTAGAATACGTAATGATGAGCAAAGGGTTTTTTATTAATGTCAATACATTTGAAATAAAAAGATATTACTCTCCTTCTGGCCCATTCTTTGCGGGAAAAATAGATGCAAATTTAAATACATTTAAATCTACGAAAGATACGCCGATGTTCATTGGGCATGGGCAAGTCATACATAAGAAATGTCAATTTATTAACGACAACATGGCAATGGTAACTTCTCACGATTTTAACACAGATCAATGGCAATATAGGCAAACAACGCAACACACTTCTAATGTAGGATTAGTTAGAATGCAAGAAGCAGAGCTTTGTTCAAAACAAGAGCTAGAAAATAAAGAAGATATATTAAAAAGCTTTGGGCTAAACTAAATACATGAATGAAGAGCAAGCATACCTTTCTCAATTTTCAGGGATTACTGCTGTTAAAAGCAAAGGCTCTGCAAGTACAGATTATTTGAAAGGGCTAATCCTACGCCAACCAATGACCGAGGCAGTTGTTCAAAATTTAAATAAAGAAAATTATCATTGGCTTTGTCATTCAGAATTTTCTTGGTTTCTAGCAGAGGCGCTACCAATTGCATATGGACTTTTTTTAAAAAACGAATTAGAATTTGTCGTATCTTTTGAAGGATCAGAGCCGTTTTTTATTTTTTTACCATTAGAAAAATTTAGTATTGCTATGGGCACAAATCCAAACACACTTGACGGCTCTCCTCCATATCTAGCTAGCAAAATTTATGAAAAAGAATATAAATCTATATCTCCTTATTGGTCGCCCCCTCCTTTAAAAAATCTATATAGAAATTTAATTAAATTTAATTTAACCAAGCCGTTAATTGTTATTAATAATAAATTAACAGAAGAGTGGTCCGAAGCACCAATAAATTGCTTGCACGAAAACGAATTAAGAGAACTGCTTATACAACTAAAAGATAAATACGCTATAGGCTATATTAGAGCGCAAGGAAATGAAAAAGGATATTGTAATGATAGAAGTAAAATTTTAGAACAAAACGACTTCTCTATAGTAAAACAATACGCTACAGAAGTAGTCTTTGCGCAAGACTTAATTTCTAGATTTAATATACCTTTTAATTTCGCCCAATGCTTAATACATGCCCAATCAGATATTCATATTTCTTCTGCTGGCGGCAATTCTATTCTGGCGAGCTATTTTGGCGGAACAAATATTATAATCGGTAGGGGAGAAAAATTCGAACAAAGACAGATATGGCACGAAAACTCCTGGCTTAAGAATTTATCGGGATCAAAAATCCTTAGCGTTAATTTGAAAAACAATTTTATCAAATCAATATCAGACATATGCTAAACATAAGAAAAATGACGATCCAAGATATAGAGTTTTTTAATAAAACAAGAAATGAATGTAGGGAGTATTTGCATGATAATTCTTATTATAGCTTAGAAAAGAGTAAAGAATGGTTTATTAAGAATAAACCTAAATTTTATATTATTGAGTTTAATAAAAACAGCATAGGTTATTTTAGGACAAAAGTAACAGAAAATAACGAATTTTATGTTGGCGCAGATATAAATATAGATTTTAGAGGCAAAGGATATGCAAAAGATGCCTATATTAAATTTTTTAATTTGATAAAAAAAGAGTTTAAATTAAAAGAGGTTTATTTAGAAGTATTTGCGTTCAATGAGCGGGCATATAGTTTATATAAAAAATTAGGATTTTATGAAATTGATAGATATAATCTAAATCGAGGCGAAAACGTAAAGATGAAAAAAGATTTATGAATTTAAATAAAGAATATGAATATATATCTAAAAATTTAGGCGCCAAGTGTTTAAATAAATTTAAAAACAAGACTATATTAATTACTGGAAGTGGAGGGTTTCTTGGGAGATGGTTTGTTAATTTTTTTGGATATATAAATAAATATCATATTGAAAACTCTTTAAATATTATATCTATAGAATCTAATATAATCAATCAAAGCAAAAATCATAAAGTAATTAATCTAGATATTACTAAGCCTATTTTTCAAGAAATAAAAGATAATAATATCAAAAGAATAGACTACATTTTAAATTGCGCGGGCATAGCAAGCCCAGAAAAATACCAAAAATTTCCGTTAGAAACTCTGGACGTATCTTATTTAGGGACAAAAAATATATTAGATTTATGTAATTTTTACGATATTAAAAGCGTAATGTTATTTTCTTCTAGCGAGGTTTATGGAACACCAAAAGAAAATGCGATTCCAACTAAAGAAACTTATATAGGCTCAATCCCAACAAGAGGCAATAGAAGCTGCTATGATATTGGAAAACAAGTTCTTGAAACCCTTGGCTACGTTTATTACAATAAATATCAATTTCCAATAAAGACCGTAAGGCCATTTAATATCTATGGACCATTTATGGACGTAAACGATAAGAGAGTCTTGCCAAATTTTATAAAAAGTTTTATGAATAATGAACCCATAAAAATTTATGGAGACGGTAGACAGACCAGAACATTTTGTTATATATCCGACGCAATAGTTATGTTTATAAAATTATTATTAGAGGGGAAAAATGGCGAATGCTATAACGTTGGAAATCCTAATCCAGAAATATCAATGAAGCAGCTGGCCGATTTATTCTACAAAGCCTTGGGGACTCAACAGGAAGCCGTCCTAATACCATACCCAGACTCTTATCCTTCAGATGAACCGTTAAGAAGATGCCCAGATATATCTAAAACTATAAAAATTACTAAATTTAAACCAAGCATTAAATTAGAAGATGGAATTAAAAAAATGTTTAATTATATAAGCTCATCATCATCATGAATATGTCTTTAGAAGAATTTATAAATAATTCCAAACCGCATGAATTTAAAAATAGCGCTCCGCCATCGAATTCTATAGCTAGGCATCAATGGGAAAGTATGCTGCTTTACTCTGTAAAAAATAAATTAAAAAATGATGTAAAAATAATTGATTATGGGTCTGGGTTTCCAGGAACATTAAAAAGATCTTTGTACGCAAGATATCCAAACGCAACTTATTATGGTCTAGACATAGAACTAAAAGATTTAAATTTAGATAAAGATTTTTTGACGGATAAATGTTATGTTGGAAATATCTCTTCTTTAGATACTTTAATTAATAAGGTAGACTGCGTTATAGCTGGAAGTGTATTAACTCATCTATCCTGGGAAGAGTCTCTCAAATTTTTGAATAAACTTGGTCCATTATTTAATAATGGGGGAGAACTTGGATTCTCATTTTTTAAAGGAGATACTTATAATACTTATGTAAAAGTACCACAAGATCTTCATGGAAGTATGTTCGATGAATTTTATCATGTTGTAGAACTACCTATCAAATATATTGAAGATTATTGTAAAGATAAAAAATTAAAATTAGATTTTTTAGATTTTTCGTTTAATTTAGATCACCATATTGAATATGAGAACAAAATATTTGATAAACAATATTTTTGCAATATAAAACAATGATACCATTATTTAAACTCCACAAACCAAAAGATATAGGTAAAACTTTAGAAGCAGTATTTGATTCTGGCTTCTTAACAGAAGGAGAGTATTCGGATAAATTTGAATTAGAATTTGGAAAATATATTGGTAATGAAAATATGTGTCTTGTAAATAGCTGCACATCCGCTATTGCCCTAGCCGCTCATGTAATAGGAATTAAACCTGGAGACGAAGTAATTACCACGGCCATGACCTGTATGGCTACAAATGAGCCATTTTTTAATCTAGGAGCAAAATTAGTTTTTGCAGATATAAATAGAGAAAATGGCAATATAGATTATCGCGACATCGAAAAGAAGATAACCCCTAAAACCAAGGCTATAGTAGTTGTGCATTGGGCTGGGCTACCAGCGGAATTAGATGAGATAAATAAAATAGCTAAAAAATATTCAATAAAAGTAGTAGAAGACGCTGCGCATGCTCTAAGAGCGGAATACAAGGGACAAAGAATAGGCAATCATAGCGATTTTGTTTGTTTTTCATTTCAAGCAATCAAACATTTAACAACCGCAGATGGGGGAGCAGTCGCATGTAAATCAAAAGAAGATGCTACTAGAATAAGAAAATTAAGATGGTTTGGTTTGGATAGAAGTATTAAGGGCATGCAAAGATGGACTCAAGATATTCCAGAAAGCGGATTTAAATATCATATGAATAATTTAAACGCTGCAATAGGATTAGAGCAATTAAAGTATATAGATGAATTGATAGATAAGCATATAGAAAACGGTATTTATTATAATAAAAATATTGATAATAAAAAAATTCAAAAAATACCGCAAAATTCTTATTCACAATCTGCATACTGGATGTATTCTCTTTTGGCTGAAGACAGAGTCCATTTTCAAAAATATCTTTCTGAAAATAATATAGGATCAGATTATGTTCATATAAGAAATGACCAATATAGTGTTTTTAAAGACTTTAAAACAGAACTGCCAGGATTAGATTATTTTGAATCAAGACTTATGAATATACCCGTTGGCTGGTGGCTTTCCGAAAAAGAAAGAGATAACATAGTAAAAATAATTAATAATTACTAATTTTTAGTATGAAAACGGTTATTATTACTGGCGTAACAGGTCAAGACGGATCCTACATGGTTGATTTTTTATTAAAAAATACAAATTATAATATTGTAGGAGTAAGAAGAAGGAGTTCGAACCCAAACTTAGAAAACGTTAAACATAATTTAAATGATAATAGATTTAAAATGATAATTGGAGATCTATCAGATAGCAATTCAATTGATGAAATCATTAAAGAAATAAAGCCAGATTATTTTATCAACTTTGCTGCCCAGTCCTTTGTGGGAAGTAGCTGGCATATACCTTTGCAAACTTTTGATGTAACGGCTTTAGGCGTACTAAGGTGTTTAGAGGGTATAAGAAAGTATGCCCCGAATTGTAAATTTTATTCAGCTGGATCTAGCGAAGAGATGGGAGACGTAGTTTATAGTCCTCAAGATTTAAAACATCCAATTCGCCCAAGGAGCCCCTATGGAGCAGCAAAAGCTTCTGCCAGACATATAACGAAAGTTTATCGAGAGTCTTATAATCTGTTTGCCATACATTCTATATTATATAACCATGAGAGCGAAAGAAGAGGCGAAGAGTTTGTAACAAGAAAAATAACAAAAAATGTAGCTAGAATATTATATGCAATAAAAAATAATCAAAAATTTGAACCTCTCCAGTTGGGCAATTTAGATTCTAAAAGAGATTGGAGTCATGCAGAAGATTTCGTAGAGGGTATATGGCAGATGCTTCATCAAAGCTCGCCAAAGGAATACATACTTTCTTCTGGGGAAGCGCACTCTATAAGAGAATTTGCGGAAAAAGCGTTTAAAATGGCAGGGATAAATGATTTATATTGGAAAGGAGAAGGAAAAAGAGAAGAGCTATTGCTACCAGATTATTTAATTGAAGACGGACATGCACAATCAAAAATTTTAATAAATATAAATGAAAAATATTATAGACCGGCTGAAGTAGATCTTTTGCTGGGAGATTCCAAAGAGGCTAGGGCAGCATTAGGGTGGAAACCAAAAATTACATTTGACAAGCTAGTAGAAAGAATGGTAATATCTGATATTGAAAAATTTAAACCATAAGCTTTGCCAATTTATAGTTAAAAAATATGTAAAATCTAATATAAATTGGGCTAGGGAAATAAAAATAGCTCAAAAATTAGTAAGGAAATTTAAAGAATTTAATTTTTGGGGAAATCTCCAAGAACTAAAAAGTCCCCCACCATCTCTGGCTTGGTTTTTAAAACAAAACGGTAAGGCTTTCCTATTAGGAGAATATGAGAAATTTAAATTAAATTTAAATAAACCAAAGATTATTTTAGATAAAAATAAAATTAGCGAAGACAAAAAGATTTGCAAAAAACCTAAAACATTGGTAGAATTTATAAGATATGGGCAGAAAACCTAAAGAAGAAATTATTGAATCATCTGGCCTAACCGCATCAGATAGATTATTATCATTCTTAAAAGATAATAAAGAAGATCACTATAATTTTGAAGAAGATACTTATTATAGAGTATCTACTGGTAGTCTTAATTTAGACATTGCAACATCTGGCGGATTATCTCCAGGACTACATAGATTTATAGGAATGAATGAGGGAGGAAAAACTTCAGAAGCGTTGGAAGTCACAAAGAATTTTCTCAAAACAATAAAAGGCTCTAGAGGCTTACTTTTTAAAGCTGAAGGACGACTAAGCAAAGAGATTCAAGAAAGATCTGGAATTAAATTTGTTACAGACCCCAAAGAATGGGTAGATGGAACATGCTTTATATTTGAATGTAATATTTTTGAGACTGTATCTGAATTAATGAAAGATTTAATTCAGTCAAATGATGAAAATAAAAAATATATATTTATTCTTGATTCTGTTGACGGGCTAATTACAAAAGGAGATAAAGAAAAAACATTAAGCGAAGCCACCAAGGTCGCGGGTGGGGCAGTAATTTCTTCTATGTTAATGAAAAAAATCTCGCTCGCGTTATCTAAACGTGGCCACATGGCAATCTTTATAAGTCAGGTTAGATCAGATATTAAGCTCGATCCTTACGCTGCAAATAAAGAAATAAGACAAACTAGCGCTACAGGAGGAAATGCTTTATTGCATTTTGCAAATTGGATCCTTGAATTTGAACCTCGCTATAACAAAGATCTTATTCTTGAAAAACCAAATGAAAAATATGATCCAGTAAGAAACAAAATCATTGGACATAATGTAAAAATTGCTATTAAAAAATCTACAAATGAAACCACAAACTCTAAAGTTCAATATCCAATTAAATATGGCCGCAAAGATGGATCGTCTGTTTGGAAGGAGTATGAAGTGATAGATCAAATTTTATCTTGGGAATTCGCTACAGCGAAAGGAGCATGGGTTACATTTTCGGATGAAATTATAGATGAGCTTAAAAAATCCAATATAGAACTTAAAAAACAGCATCAAGGGATTGATAATTTAAGATCTTATTTAGAAGAAAATAAAGAAATTACAAATTATTTCTATAATAAATTTATTAATACATTAGCTTCATGAGACTTTTAAATATTAACGGGAAACTCGTTAATAAAAATGTTAGAAATAACTTAATAAATTGGGAAGGGAAAAGTCGTAGTAAACTACAATTTAAATTTAAACAATTTTTTTATCCTTATTGGAAAAATCATATTGTTTATGAAGAGTTTCCTGTATATGGAACAATGCTTAAAGTTGATATATTAAATGCGACAAAAAAGATAGCAATTGAGGTACAGGGCAATCAACATGAATCCTTTAATGAATTTTTTCATGATCATTCTAGACTGAAATATCTTCAAAGCATAAAAAGAGATGTCAAAAAAGAAAAATGGTTAGACATGAATGGATTTAAATTTCTTGAATTATACGAGAATGATTTGAAAAATTTATCACCACAATATATAGAAGAAAAAACTGGAATTTTAATTATTTAAGTGTAAAATATTTTGGTGACAAATAAAAAAAGTTTTAAATTACCAGAGTCTCTACTTAAACAAATTGATGAATGTAGCTTCGGAGGATATATATTATTTAATTTCTCCAATAAAGGTGATCCACAAGTTTTTACAAAATTTGATAATCAAATAAATGCTATGGCGCTTTTATATTACGTTAATACGTGGAGCCAAAGCGTAGACCAATTGAATTTAGAAGCCACAACAGACTTGATAATAAGAAAAAATAAAGAAGACGATTTTGACGATAAAGACTAGTTCTTATAAAACTTGACTTTTACTTTTTTTCTTGGTATCATATATATTGAATGATATATTCTCTTCAAGTAGAAAGACATGTCCTAAGCGGCTTGATAAAGCATAAAGATTTATTCGCGGATGTAGACATTTTCTTAACGGAAAAAGACTTCTATAACGATGTACATTCTACAATATATGCAGTTATTAAAAATATAAACCACAAGGGGGAGGCCTTAGATAAAATATTGTTAGCAGAAAAGATTAAAAATTTAGGAATATCATTTAAAGACGAAATTAATATTTTTGATTATATTGATAATTTAAGTTTTTCTCAAATAACAGAACAGGCTACGATGGAGGCTTGCAAAGAATTAATAAAGCTAAGGGTAAGAAGAGAAATATCTCAAACAGCGGACAAATTAAAAGAGTACGTTACTAAAAATTCAGAAGATTCTTTAGATCAAATTATAGGGAAAATTGATCAGATTTATAACAAAAAAATATGCAGTTATTCAGAAAACGATATTCCAACAAACATATTCGATGGAGTTGAGGATTTAATCGAAGAAATTGGTAACCAGCCGAAAGAAGACGCGGGACTTATAACGCCTTATTCTGAATTTAATAGAATGTATGGCGGATTAAAAAATGGGAATATTTATGCAATAGCGAGCAGGCCTGGTCAAGGCAAATCTACATGGTTAAATGATATTTGTTTTAAGACCTCAATAAATCTTAAAAATAAAACCAAAACTCTAATTCTTGATACTGAAATGCAAACAATAGATATTCAGCTTAGAATGGTGGCGTCTTTAAGTGGCGTGCCAGTATGGTATTTAGAAACAGGAAATTGGAGAAAAAACGAAGAGATGACTAAGAAAGTTCGTGAAGCCTGGGGAAAAGTAAAAAATTATGAATATTTTCACTACCACGTAGGGAATAAAAATATCGACCAAATATGTTCTATAATTCGTAGATGGTATCTTTCAAAAGTTGGAAGAGGTAACCAGGCAATGATTGCTTATGATTATATTAAATTAACTGGAGAAAAAGTAGGGCAAAATTGGGCAGAGCATCAAGCCATCGGGGATAAAATCGATAAACTAAAAAGAATTTCGGAAGAAGTAAACTGCCCAATAGTTACGGCAATGCAATTAAATAGGACAGGAGAAAGTTTTAATCGAAGGGCGAATGAAGTAGTCGATGATAGCTCGGTAATTTCTCTTTCTGATCGGTTACAATGGTTTGCTTCATTTGTGGCAATTTTTAGGAGAAAAACTTTAGACGAGCTTTCTTTAGATGGAGAAGCTTTTGGCACCCACAAATTGATACCAACAAAAACCAGATTTCAAGGGAGAGACGCTGCGGGCCATCAAGATTTGGTGAGAAGACTAGACCAAACTGGCAAAGAAGTATGGGCGCAAAATTATTTAAATTATCAAGTTAGCAATTTTAATATAGAAGAAAGAGGATCCTTAAGAGACGTAGCAGAAAGACAAAGAGAGCAATATGAACTAAATGATACAAATAGAAATGACGGAGAACTTTTATGAATGTACAATTAATTTCAGTAACAAAACCTAAAATTAATAATATAGAAAAAGCCGAAGACTTAATCGCATATTGCGCCAGAGTCAGCAGTCCCTCCAATCAAATGAATATACAAACGGCTCCAAAATTATTAGGATTTTTAATTCAACACAAACATTGGTCACCGTTTGAAATGGTAGATATGACTTTAGAAATAGAAACCAGCAGAGCTATTGCGGCTCAGATTTTAAGGCATAGATCTTTTTCTTTCCAAGAATTTAGCCAAAGATACAGCGAAGTTACTGAGCATGAAGATATTGAACTAAGAATGCAAGGAGATAAAAATAGACAAGTAGGCGAGAAGCTAATGCCATTAGGCACACAGGCATTTGATAAGGTTAATGAACTATTGGTAGAGGCGCTCGCTCTTTCTCAACATTGTTACGAAACAATGATAGAGAATGGAATAGCAAAAGAAGTTGCAAGAATGATATTGCCACTAACCGTTCAAACTAAAATATATATGAAAGGTTCACTTAGGAGTTGGATTCATTATCTAGAGCTTAGAACAGAACAAAATACGCAGAAGGAGCATAGACTAATTGCGGAAAAATGTAAAAAAATTTTTATCAAAGAATTTCCAACTATAAGTGAGGCATTACAATGGAAGAGTTAAATGTTTATCAGGTTTTAACTGATTTAGGTTATCAACTCAAAGATTATGGGAAAGAGTTTAGGGCGAAGCCTTTGTATAGAGAAAGCGATAATGATACAGTCTTAAGAATATACAAAGATACAGGAAAATGGTTTGACTTCAGTCAAAATATTAGCGGAGATATAAACTCTTTAGTATCCCTAACATTAAAACTTGATAGTCCAGATAAAGGAAAAGAATGGTTAAAAAATAAAAACTTTAATACAAATTCAATAAATTTTACTAAAAAACCTTTACTAAGAAGCACTAAAAAATTTGATATAGAACTTTTATCTAAACTAGATAAAGATCATAAATATTGGATAAATCGCGGTATTAGAAAAGATACATTAGATATTTTTCTAGGAGGATTAGCTTATACTGGTAAGATGAAAAATAGATACGTTTTCCCAATTTTTGATATAAATAAAAATATAATCGGATTCTCTGGAAGAGATACTAGACAAAACTCTACAATTAAATGGAAACATTTAGGGGAAAAAAATGAATTTTTATATCCAATATTTTTAAATAATAATATCATAACCGAAAAGAGAGAAGTAATTCTGGTAGAGAGTATCGGAGATATGTTAAACCTATGGCAGAGTGGAGTACAAAATGTTATTGTTACATTTGGCGTTAATATTAGTTTAGCTATATTAAATTACTGCCTAAGAATAGATCCTAAAAAAATATACATAAGTTTAAATGATGATTCAAAAAATAATAACGTTGGGAATCTCGCCGCAGATAAAGCCCTATCTAAACTTAAAAGATATTTTGATACAAAACAATTGCAAATAAAATTACCATTTCAAAAAGATTTTGGAGAAATGACGCCAGAACAGATTAAAGAATGGAGTATTAAATGATAATTTACCAAGGGCAACCAAACAGAGCTTTCCCAAATATATTCTGTCTTCATAAAAAAGATAAAGATCCAGTTTGTTATGAATTTTCTACCCAATTTGAATTTCAAAACGACGAAGACGCAAAGTATATGGAAAATAATAGATTTATACACTATAATAAAAAATCAATAATTCCTAGATTTATCAATGACGAATATTTTAATCCCATTTCTATAAGGTTTAAATCTTATCATAATCAACCAGAAATCGACAAAAACGATGAGATTGACTATGCATACGGCTTGTTTGAATCAAGTCGTATGTCGAAAAAAATAGAAGAAAAATCTTTTACGATTATAGATCATCCGATAAATCAAATCCTAAATATTTATTATTATATCAAAAATAATATTATTTCAAAAGAAGAGATTGAAGCGTCAAAACACCTTTTAGAAATTTTTGATGACGAGCTTAAGGACGAAATAAAAAATTATAAAGTAGACCTTGATACTTTTTTTATCCCAAATTTATATGAAGAATCTTTAGATTTTAGAGTTACAAAAGATTTTTTTATTAAATACAAACAAGAGAGGGAGGGTCTTAGCTTAGAACAAGCAAGTGAAATCTTTCAAGACTATTATGCGAGGTATTACATATATATGCTTTTATGTAGCACTTCTCTTGATAAGCTATCGTGTATGGAAGAATGGGTTGATTATTATTTGAGCAATCCAACTCTAAAAGGATTATTAAAATATAAAAACATAGATTTTACATACAATAAAATGTTCACAAGCTGTTCAGAATTATCCCTAGAACATGATTTTTATGGCATAATGACTTCAAGGAAGACTTTACTAAAATCTTTGAATATCGCCTCTAATATAAATGATAAGATTTTCTTCGAACTAAGCCCTGGATTTACCCACTTTAGTCCTATGGAAAACTTTTCTTATAAAAGAAAAGAATTAGAATCTGCATTAGAAAAAGATATAAATTTTTTCGAACAAAAAAAACAAATATTTTATGAGCACGGGTGGTAATAAAATTCTTTCTGCTTCGAGGATAAAAACCCTAGAAACTTGTTCCTGGGTTTATTGGAATAATTATCATATAAAAGCGCCTCAAAGTCAGAATGACGGCGCTCTCCGAGGCACGATATGCCATACGGTATTCGAAATCCTTTTAAATCCAAAACATAAATATCATTACGAAATTATAATTAAAAAAAATAGCGTTTCTGGCAGCAAGGCAATAGAAAGGCTAATAAAAAAGCTAACGATAAAAGCAGGACTTGATATTTCTAATCTTGAAATTTTAGACCAAATGATTATGGTCGGGCTAAAGCACGATTTCTTTGGAGAGGGAGGCAAAATTGTTAAACCAGAATATCCATTTGAAATTAAAAATGAAACCCCAAAATATCATATCAAGGGCTTTATAGACAAGCCTATTAAAAAGAAGAAAGAAATGCATATAATTGACTATAAAAGCTCTAAATATAAATTCAGGGGAGATGATCTCGAAGCAAACATTCAAGCGATGATGTATAGCTTAGCTAGTTTAAAAATATGGCCCAAGTTAAAGCCAATAGTTAAATTTTTGTTTCTTAGGTTTCCTAAACAACCAATCCAAGAGCTTACCTTTACGGAGGACCAAATAAAAGGGTTTGAGCATTATTTAGAACATATTAATGATTATGTAAATAAATTTGATGAGAAAGCCGCTCAAGCAAATTTTGCATCGGATAATCACAAGAATAAATGGATGTGTGGGATAGGGAGCTGGAAATGTCCCTATAAGGATAAATATACATATTATGTAAAATTAAACAGCAATAATGAAATAATCGAAACAAGCCTAAAAGATGATTTTACAGAAACGGAAGGATTTAAAATAGAGAAAAAAGAGTATCATGGATGCCCGAAGTTTAATAGCACAAAGGGGAAAGACGATTTTTTAGATTGATTTTCTAATAAAAGTATTTTATACTTAATAAAATGATACCGTTGTTTAAATCTCATTACTCTTTAGGTAGATCAATATTGACTTTAGAGGATAAACCAGAAAAAGATGAATATCCCGACTCAATTATTCAAATAGCAAAAGAAAATAATATTAAAAATATATTTTTGGTCGAAGATAATATGTCATCTTTTTTAGAGGCGTATACGAATACAAAGAACAATAATATTAAATTAAATTATGGAGTAAGGATTTCTATTACAGACTTAATGACAGAAAAAACGGAAGAGTCAAAACAAAAAACTTCAAAAATAATTATTTTTATGAAAAATAAAAGTGGCTATGAAGCTCTAACAAAAATGTTTAGCTTGGGCGCGAAAGAAGGCTTTTACTATGAGCCCAGAATAGACTATTCAACACTATTAAAATTTTGGAGTCAAGATTTAATACTAAGCGTGCCATTTTATGACTCTTTTATATTTAATAATACTTTAAAAAACTCCATATGCATCCCGCAATTTCAAAATATTAAACCTATATTATTTCTAGAAGATAACGATTTACCATTTGATGTGATTATTAAAAACAAAATATTAAATTTCTCTCAGCAAAATAAGTTAAATATATTTAACGTAAAAAGCATATATTACAATCAAAAGAAAGATTTTAAAACATATTTAACTTTTAGATGCATAAATAATAGAAGTGTTTTAAATAAACCAGACCTAGAGCATATGTCTAGTAATGAATTTTCATTTGAAAGCTGGAAAGAGAGAGAAAGATGAACGTGCAAGATCCAGAACAAATAGTAAATAAATACGGCCAAAAAGTAAACCAATATGGTTGTAAAGGCAAGCAAAGGTCTGATAACGAAGACCGCTCAAGTGGGTATAGAGATATGATTCACAGAGGGGATGGTCTATATTCAACAGATATAGATTTAATGTGCATAAAGCATTTGTCAGAAACAGAATTCCAAGTGGTGGCTGGATTAGAGCTTACTTTAATAGAAGACCATTCCAGAAGACCCGCAAATAATTATTTCGCTAGAATTATGGAGAGATATAGAAAAGATGCTCAGGGAAAATACAGCGTCCACATCACGAGATGTTGCTCGGCGCCATCAATAATAGTTGCATTTTCTAGAGATCTTATGAATTTTTACTTGTATAATTTAACCAAAGATAATAACATATGGTGTTATCAAAATAAATTAAGGCATCTAGAGTGGCATTACAAGATAAGAGACCGCCGTCCGCCGAAAGATTTATATAGTAAAAATAAGATGGATTCTTATAAAGAAGAATTTATTGTGGAGGTCCCAGAATGGATGAGCACTTATTAAGATATAATAAAAATAAAAAACTTATTTTTATTGATTGCGAAACCTTTAATCTTTGTTTAAACTTTTGCCATAATCTTCCTTGGCAAATTGCGATGATTAAAGCGCAAGGGGATCAAAAAATTGATCAAAAAAATTTTTATTTAAAGTGGCAAACAGAATTAAAAATAAGCCAAGATGCTGCAAAAATTACAAGATACGATCATAAAAAAGTACAAAAAGAAGGCAAAGATCCAAAAGAAGTATTTCCAACAGTAAAAGATTGGCTAGACCATGCGGATTATATAATTGGACATAATATTTTAGGATTTGATCTTTACCTTATAAAAGAGTATTATAGATATATGGGTTGTAATTGGCATCATTTAATAAATAAATTTATTGACACTAATGCCCTGGCAAGAGGCATAAAATATGGCATTCCGTATTCTCCAAAAGATAATCTTCTTGAATATCAATATAAGATATGCCATACAAAAAAGAAAAATATAAAAAGCTCCTTAATTACTTTAGGCAAAGAAAGTGGAATTGAACATGATTATGAAAAACTTCACGATGCAATAAATGATTTAGATTTAAATGTTAAAATATGGAACAAACTTAAATGGCAATTGGAGATATAATTTATGGCTTCATTAGATGATATATATGATATGCTCCAAAAATTTGATGGAGCTAATATAGAATATTTGCTAATTACCATACAAAAAGGCAAAAAAAACGGTAAAGCAGATGTTTTCTATAGCTTAAAGGATAAAAATTCTATGAGAGTTTTAATAGGCGGGCTAAATAAATTTACAGAACAAATAGACAAAATAGAAGACGAAATGGATAAAGATGAATGATTTAATTGAGAAAGACCAAGTCTTAATAGATCAATTTGAAAATATTGATCTTGGGCTTCATGGGGTAAGATTGCCAGAATTTTCTATCGATAAGCTTTACAAAAGAGAACTGAATATAAGCGAAGATGCCTCAAATTATGAATTCTTGAGGGCGTTAGCTTTAAATGGATTTAAATCATTGAATATAAATAAAAATTCTATAGAATATAAAAAATATGTAGATCGAGCAAAATACGAACTAGAGAATCTGAAAGAGCTTGGATTTATAGATTATATATTACTAGTATGGGACGTAATAAACTTTTGCAAAAATAACAGTATCCCTGTAGGGCTTGGTCGAGGCTCGGCCGCAGGCTCGTTAATATTATTTCTTATAGGCGTTACAAAAATTGATCCAGTAAAATACGATTTATATTTTGAAAGATTTATATCTAAAATTCGAGCAAAAAAACAAATAATAGATGGTATTACATATTTAGATGGCAGTCTTATGTGCGACGTAGATTTAGATATTTGTTACTATAATAGACACAAAGTTCTCGAATATTTGGAATCAAAATTCAAAGGCAAAACTAGTAAAATTTTAACTTTAAATACCTTAAGTGCAAAGCTTTTAATAAAAGAATGCGGAAAAATTGTCGCAGAAAAAAGCGAAGAAGAGATGACGAACATATCTTCTCTGATACCAAAAATATATGGTCAGGTAAAAGACATCAGAGAAGCGTATGATGAAGTGGAATTGTTTAAAACATGGTGCGATGAAAACCTAGAGGCATATCAGATCGCCTTGAAACTAAGAGACCTAATAAAAAATAAAGGGGTACATCCTTCTGGCGTCCTGCTTTCTTATTTTGACTTGGAGAAAATATGTCCAACAGAACTTGCTTCTGATAAAGAGCCTGTTTCAAGTTATGATATGAGCTGGGTAAGTCTATTTAATATAAAGCTAGATATTTTGGGATTAAGGAGCGTCTCCGTAGTTGACGACGTATGCCGAAGAATAGGCTTGGATATATCTTCAATTAATTTAGACGATAAATCAATATATTATAATTTACAAGAACTTAAATCGCCCCATGGCCTATTCCAAATTGAAGCAGACACAAATTTTAAAGTTTGTCAGAAAGTAAAGCCAAAAAATCTAGAAGAACTTAGCGCGGTACTAGCCCTAGCTAGGCCTGGCGCGCTTCAGTTTGTCGATAAATACGCGAAGTATACAAATACTGGAGATTACGAAAGTATTCATCCATTCTTTGACGAAATCTTAAGACAAACAGGCGGTGTAGCTTTGTATCAAGAACAATTAATGCAAATGGCGCACAAAATAGGTTTTAGCCTAGACGAAGCAGAAATATTAAGAAGGATCGTGGGAAAGAAAAAGACGGAAGAAATTAAAGCTTGGAAAAAGAAGATTGAAAATAAAATAAAAGAAAAAAAACTTCCTAAAGAAGTTGGAGAAGTTCTATGGAAAATTATGGAAGACTCTGCGAACTATTCTTTCAATAAATCTCATTCGCTAGCGTATGCAGCCTTAGCTTCTGTAACAATATATTTAAAATTTAATTATCCAAAAGAATTCTTTTTATCATTATTAAAAATGACTCGAAATGAGCCCGACCCTATTGGAGAAATATCTAAAATACAAAAAGAAATGCATAATTTTGGCATTGAACTTTTGCCGCCGCATATCATAAAATCAGAAATGGATTTTTCGATAGAAGGCCAAAATATTAGATTTGGTCTTCTATCTATAAAAGGAATTAGTGATAAATCAATAGAAAAACTAAATAGCTTCAGAAATAGATACTCAAATAAATTCGAAATTTTTCAAGCAGCAGAAGAAGCCGACTTAAACATTGGCGTATTGTCGGCCTTAATTCAAGCCGGTGCCCTAAGCGGATTTAAACAGTCTAGAAGTAAAATAGTGCTAGAGGCTCAATTATGGAATATATTAAGCTCTAAAGAAAAAAGATATTCAATATTCTTTGCCGACAAATTTGATTATGATTTAATTAAAATTATTAAACATCTTAATTCATTTACGGATGAAAAAAACAGCAAAATAATTAAAGATCAAAGACTAAATACAATAAAAACAAAGTACGAACCTTATTTGCAAATATATAATCAAAATAGTAAAAGCGAAAGTTTTGCGAATTGGTATTATGAGAAGAAGCTATTAGGCTACACATACGAGAAAACTTTAAATAATATCTTTTCAGAAAAAAGAGCAAATTTAAAGTATATAACTGATATATCAAATGAGACAATAAACACCAAAATAGATTTTGTTGGGCAAATAGAAGATGCGTTTTCTGGGATATCTAAAAACCAGAAGAAAACTAGATATTTAAGGCTTAAGATTTCAGACGAAACAGGCTCATTAACAACTTTAATGTTTAATGATAACATAGATAATAATAAATTATTAAATAACAATAAAGATTTGGAAGAAGGGAATATTGTCATTGTAAGGGGGTTAAAAAGAGACGACTGCATATTTGGAGACATCGTAGCTATTCAAGACCATCAAATATACATGAAGCTAAACGATTTAAAGAAGATAGATAAAAATAATTGACATTTTAAATAATTTTTTGTACCATATATAAATATATGATATCATTTTATAAACCAAACAGCAAAAATACTGGCACGGCTTGTAGTTTTAGCGTAAACCCTAAAGACCAATCAATTTGGAGTTCTTTGATAAAACAAAGCGCCTGGAATGATAAAACAAAAACAGGCTCTTTTATAGATAATAAAGATAATCCAGAGAAAAGCGCAAAAATAAAATATTCTTTGGTAGAAACCGCGGGTTTATTAGAAGCTATAGATAAAAATATAGAATTTTCAGCCTATCATTCCTCAGATAAGCAAGTGACAAAAATAAAATTTGCTCCTTATATTAAGGATGGCAAACAAGTGGGTTTTTCCTATAGCGTTCAAAAAGAGAATAAAGAAAACGTAGAGAACAAGCAATCATATTTAATAGGCTTTTATTTTAATGAAACAAGACTTTTGAAAGAATTTTTGCAATATTCTTTGAATACATCTTTTGACTCTCAAAGAGTAGAGATGATAAAAAAATTAAAAAATAACAAAGATAAAGTACCTGTTGTAGATCAAGAAGACAGCGAGCTTTGGTAATGTCAAGAAAAAAGAAAGTATTAGTTCAAACAGATTTCTCTCTTGCCAAAACTGGCTTCGGAAGAAATGCCAGAGCGATATTAACTAATTTATATAATTTAAATAAATATGAAATTGTGCATTATTGCTGTGGGCTACCAAATGGGCACCCAGAATTACATAAAACTCCATGGAAATCTATAGGATCATTACCAAATAACCCACACGAAATAGAGCAACTAAATAAAGACCCCTTTTTAGCTAGGCAAGCAGGGTACGGAGCTTTATTATTAGACCAAGTAATAGATCAAGAAAAGCCAGATGTATATATAGCCGTTCAAGACATTTGGGGTGTAGACTTTGCAATAGATAAACCATGGTTTAATAAAATCAGCTCAGCGATTTGGACCACTTTAGATTCGCTGCCAATTCTAGAATCAGCAATAAAATGCGCGCCAAAAGTAAAAAACTATTGGATCTGGAGCAATTTCGCAACAAAAGCTCTCCATAAACTTGGCCATAAACATATTAAAACTGTTCATGGAGCGATAGATGATTCAAATTTTTATAGATTATCAGATTTTGACAGGAATCAACTTAGAAAAAAGAATAATATTGATCAAAACGCCTTTATCATAGGATTTGTTTTTAGAAACCAATTAAGGAAAAGCGTTCCAAACCTTTTACAGGGATATGCCCTTTGGAAAAAAAATAATCCAAATACTAAAAATACTTATTTACTTTTACATACCCATTGGTCCGAAGGTTGGAATATTTATAAACTAGCAGACGAAATTGGAGTAGACAAGAAAGAAATATTAACGACTTATATATGTAAAAATTGTGGAGAATATGAAATTAAAAATTTTCAAGGGCAAGATATAAAATGTCCATATTGCCAAGCCGAAAAAGGACAAACAACAACAAACGTCGGAGTCGGCGTAACTGAAAAGCAATTAAATGAAGTATATAATTTTATGGATGTATATTGTCATCCATTTACAAGTGGTGGGCAAGAAATACCTATACAAGAGGCAAAATTAACAGAACTAATAACTTTAGTAACAAATTATAGCTGTGGTGAGGAAATGTGCGAACCAGACGCTGGCTCTTTGTCCTTAGAATGGTCAGAGTACAGAGAGCACGGGACAGAATTTATAAAAGCTTCAACAAAACCAGAATCAATTGCAAATCAAATAAATCATGTGTATAAAATGCAGCCCGCTCAAAGAAAAGAAATGGGCAAAAAAGCAAGAGAATGGACACTTAAAAATTTTAGCGTCGCAAATATTTCAAGCATAATTCAGGAATTTATTGACGCTTCTCCAATAGTTGATTGGGCTAATATTAGTGGGTCTTTTAATACGTTAAAAGACCCGTATGCAAAAATAGAAAATATTGCGGATGATGGAGAATGGATCCTGTCAATGTATAGGAATATATTAAAAATGGATCAACTTAACAAAAACGATGATGGATATAAATATTGGATTAAAGAAATAGAAAAAGGAACAAAAAGAGAAGATATAGAAAAATACTTCAGACAAGTGGCAATTCAAGAAAATCAAAAAAATACTAAAATAGACTTCGAGAATTTATTAGATAAAGAAGACAAAGGTAAAAGGATTCTTTATGTCATGCCAGAAAGTATTGGCGATATTTATATGTCCACCGCCCTTTTTGAAAATATCAAGAAACAATATCCAAATCATAATTTATATGTTGCTGTAAAACCAGAATATTTTGAGATCCTCCAAGGAAACCCGCATATACATAAAATAATACAATATTTCTCTCAGATGGACCAAATACTTTGGCTAGAGGGAAATGCGGATCACAATGGTTATTTTGAAATTGCTTTTTTACCCTATATTGGAACACAAAGGATCTTGGATTACTTGCACAATGGGAAAACTAATATTCAATTTAACATAAAGGAGTTTGAGCATGCATCTTCTTGAGAGATACGCCACCTCCTGCGGAGTGAAGATCGGTAAGCCTTATATTTATGAAATTTTTTTTCCATTACCTTTTTCTAAATATATAACTTTTCAACCATACAGCAAATATGACTCGAAAAACTATGATTATTGGGAAGAAGTCATATCGCTAGTCCATAAACATTTGCAGCAACAAAATATACATATCGTACAGATTGGTGCACAGAAAGATAGACCTGTCTCAAATTGTTATAATGTCTGTGGTCAAACAAAAATCGGTCAAGCCGCGCATATTATCAAAAACGGACTAATGCATGTTGGCGCGGATAGTTTCGGTGCTCATGTAGCTTCTGGGTTTAATAAAAAAATACTAACATTGTATTCAAATAATAATATAGAAAATGTTAAACCATATTGGTCTGATAATAAAGACGTTTTACTTCTAAGGGCTAATTCTAATAAAAAACCTTCGTATTCTGCCGCAGAGCAAAATAAAGATATAAATAATATAAAACCAGAAATAATTGCACAGGGTATCCTAGATTTATTAGACATTAAAATTAAACTAAATATCTCTACAAAGTATATTGGCCGAGACTTTCAAATGAAAACATTGGAGATCATTCCAGATCCAAAATTAGATTTATTGAGTATAAATATTGAGAATCCTATCATTAGAATGGATTATAATTTTGACGAAACCTTCTTGGAGAAAGTTCTTCAATTAAAAAAATCTACAATTATTTTTACTGACAGAAAAATAAAAGAGCAGCTTTTAAAATCTTATAAGAATAAAATAAATCAAATAATTTATATAATTAACGAGAACAATGACCCGAAGTTTGCGGAGATCTTAAAAAGAAATTCTATAAATTATGTACTTTTGAGTTTTCTTAAGGAAGATGTACTTAATCAATTCAGAATAAAGTATTTAGACTACAATCTTATTGTAAGGAAAGATCATCAAACCAAACCTCAAGGCCTCGCAGATTTTAAAAATCTAAAATATAAATCCTCAAGAATTCTGGTATCTTCAGAAGGCCAATTTAGATCTAAATATGATTGGAAAAATAAAAACGGCGACCAGGTAATAGATAACGAAGACTTCTGGAAAGAAGTAGATAATTTTTATATTTTTGAGTTGACATAAAAATTAATAAATAGTAAAATTAAACAATGGAAATAACCATAGAAAACAATAAGAATTCTTGCTCTTTAGGAAGTTCAATGCTAATAGAAAGCGTAGCGACGCTAGAGAACCCCACGCAAGTTCCGCCAAACCTCTTTAAAAGAAATTTATACGGGCTTATTGAAAATTCTTATATAAATTATATCTTTAACGAAGATGGAACCATTAATTGGAGAAAAATGATAAAGCATGAATACCTTGTCCCAAATCGACAAAAAACACAAGAAACAGACGTAACGAAGCTAGATGATAAAGATCTTTTAATTTTATTAGGTGGTATTAAAGAACTAGCGCAAATTAGAGGTTATATAGACGTTTCTTATAAAGTAGTTGCAGCCTCAGATACATATTTCGCAACAAGCTGTAAGATAACATGGATCCCAAATTACGAAACAGAAGGACGCGCCGTTACATTTGAAGCTCTTGCAGATGCAACAGTAAATAATACTAAATCTTTTGCAAGATTTTTCTTAGCGGCGATAGCAGAAAATAGGGCTTTTGTTAGATGCGTAAGAAATTTCCTAAAGATTAATATTGTATCTCAAGAAGAGTTGGGGGACGCAAAGCTTTTAGATGAAGCGCAGATAGTAAATGATAATCCTACTTCCCCAATTTCTTTACTAGAGAAGACAATGAAAGATAAAAGCATTACATTTGAACAGCTTAAGAAAAAGCTCCTTAAAGAAAAAGTTGAAAATGCAGAAAATATAAACTCTCTACAAGATATACCTAAAGTAAAAATATTTGAACTAATAGATAGAATTAAAAAACTTTAAAATAAAGTATAATAATTAAAATTTACTCTTCCTTCTTCTATTGTTGAAAAATTAGAAGTTTCTTCAGATTTAGTTAAGTCTTTAAAAGTAAAAGAATAAAGATTACTACCATTGACGTAGCTTTTTAGCTTAAGAGTGAGATCTTGTATATCTGGTTTATTGTATATGCTTGTTACTCCACTAAAAGTATATTCATTTATATTCGCAAACAAACTTAAGCTTATTTTTAGTGGAAGCATAGAAATAAATTCGTCTGGGAGTATTTGGCCTATTTTATAAGAAGGTCTTTTTTCGCATTCAATCGTTAAGTTTAATTTGTTTACTAACGCTTTATCTACAACTGAGGAATCAAAATAAATATCTACATAATTATTATTATATGGAAGAATATTAAAATTAGCAGGTTTAAGAATTTCTAGGCCTGTCTCTGAATAAACTTCAGCGAATATTTTTAAATTCGCTTTAGCACTTACTACAGAATCTATTTCATAATTTAAAGAATAATTATTTAAGAAACCAGTTTTAAATATAAAATATTTATCATTATAATTGAATTTTCCAGAAAATGGAGTATTACCTGTAAAATTTAATAATATATCATTTGCCAAAGGTATATATTCTATGCCTAGATCTGCCTCAATAAATTTAGAATTTATGTAATTTTTTGAATTATTCTCGATAAGCAAAGATGGCTCTACAGAGCTTTCCCATTTTAAATCTAAAGCTTGTATTCCAGAAAGTTTTATATTATTTATATAAAATTCTTGGTTTTCTTTTGAAGAATAAAAGTCCATTTAATATAATTACACGATTTTTTCTGTGTAATTTATGCTAAGGTAAAAGGATAAAGCTATGCCAAGTATATATGACACAGTACCGGTCTGGGTTGCGGGCACATCATACTCAAAATATGATATTGTTAAAGGTTCAGATAATAATTTTTATTATTCATTGATAGATAGTAACCAAGCGAACAACCCGACTAGCACCGCAAACCTGCAATTAAGATGGGATGGATATAGATTATTAAATAATAAACTTCAACCCAATTTCTTTTGGCAAGCATCTTATAATTCTTCTTTAAAATACGACCCAAGGGTTAAGAGATTAAGATTTGGTAATGGATATGAACAAAGGATATCTGATGCTCTAAATTTTAATTTAATTAAAATTGATTTACAATTCGCTTTAAGAACGGAAAAAGAAACAGTGTCCATATTGCATTTTTTAAACGAAATGGGCGGCAAACGATCCTTTGTATACAATACGCCAACAATATTATCAAAAACTCTGCATACAACAAGATTCATATGTCCCGAATGGGATATTAATTATAGCTCTTTTAATAATTATTCAATAAAATGCTCATTTGAAGAGGTTTCTGCTTAATGCCTACAAAATCAGACATTTATTTTCAAATTACAGGAGGATATTCTAATTTAAATAGAGAATTATCTAGTTTAGAACCGTCTCAATTAGTCTATCTTTACGAAATAGACTTAAAACCAATCCATCCTGTTTCAGCACTAAATATAGTACCAAATCAACCAATCAAAGATGGAATATTAAGAATATATAATGATTATAATCTATTTAATATTGTAAATGATAGCGATGGAAGAGTAATATGGGAAGGTAATTACTATTATCCTTTCCCAATAAATGCAGAAGGATTTGATTTAACGACCCTTGGCGTAAGGCCAACCCCAAAACTTTATATAGCTAATTCTAGCCCAGATGGTACCTATAATTCTTTCTATAAGTACCTGCGCATGCAAATACAATCTTTAGGGGATATTGCGGGATGCAAATTAACTAGAATTAAAACTTTTTTAAAATATTTACATGGTAATAATTTTAACGGAAATGTCAATCCATACACAAATGATCCATCAATATTTGAAATTGAGTTACCAAAAGACATCTACTATATTGATAGAAAAAGCGTAGAAGATTCTGTTCATCTAGAATTTAACCTTGTATCATCCCTAGATATAGAAAATTTATCTTTACCATCTAGGACAATCCTTGCGAAAAGATGCCCGTTTATTTATCGAGGAGAAGGTTGTTTATATGAATATAATAAAAGGATTACTCAGATACATAGCGGAGTATATGGAGAGGTTGTTAACTCTCCAATAAATATAACTCTTCCTCTAGAAGCCCCGCCTGTTGCTACAGAAAATGAAGAATCATTTTTTGATACAATTTTTGCTAATAATCAATCTGCAAGATTAAGATTTACTGGAATTAGTTATTTTAGAGCAGGGATAAGCACAAATTTTCCAGGATGGTCATTTACAAATTATACTCTTGGTGGGGCGGGGACAGCCGCCGCAGCAGCAACAATATTAAATGATAATTCAACTTCTACAGTTGGAATAACGTCTCAGGCTGCTACGGCAATAGCATCTTTGTCTTTAACAACTGGGGCAGAAATAACAAGGGTAGTCTTATCATCAAACGCAACAATAAGAAATAATTATCAATTAGAATATTCTCAAGATGGAACAAATTGGTATAATGTACCAGATATAAGCGGGCTTAATTCTAATTGGGTCCTGTCTGGTGTCGCGGCTGGAACATATACTTTTAATTTTCCTTCTAAAGGCATAAATAGATTCTGGAGACTTTCTACATTAAACAGTTTTGCTGGAACTCAAATAACTGAACTTAACTTTAGCGGCCAATATCGAATCGCGGATAGCGGATTATGGACCACTGGATCCCAATATAGAGCTGGGGATTTCACTTTTTTTGAAAAAGATAAAGTAAAATTTTATTATGTTTGTAACAAAGACCACACTTCATCTTTAGATATAAATCTTTTCAATAAAGGTCATTGGCAAGCAGATGCTTGCACAAAAAGCATAAGTTCTTGTAGAGAGAGATGGCTAAAAAACCCAGCCTTAAGACCAGTGATATGGCCTATACCAAGAAATGGCTGGACTTGGGATCGCGCAGTTTATCACTATGATGCTTATTGGGGCGCATATGAAAGCGATGCGCCAGGAGTTAATCCCGCATACCAACCATTTACGACTTCTTTTACTGGATTTTCTGGTCAAGAATTTATATATAATCATAAAGGATATCACCCAAATTCATATGGGCCAAAGTATAGAATTGGCAAGTTTTTTGTTGATCCAGATCACGGTTATCAATCTTTTGAAAATCCACAAGCGGCTAGGCTTGACCAATGGCCAAGAAGACCAGATGTAATCGATCCGTTGGCAAGTTTTGCATGCGGGATACCCAAAGATGCAAGCGGAAATTATTTAAATGGTTTTTTGCCATTTGGCGGATTTCCTGGAACAAATCAAAAGGCATAATAAATGATTACAAATAAAATAAAAAGAAAAATTATTAAAAATGCAAAAAATTCATTTCCATGTGAATGCTGCGGGTTTATAGTTACTAAAAACAATAAAGTATTTACGATAGATTGTGAAAATATCGCAAAGGATAAAGAAAATGATTTTATGATTTCAGCAAAAGATTTTTTATATGCAAAAAATAATTCAGATGAAATATTGTTTTTGTATCATAATCATATAGATGCAAGAGAATTTAGTATTTTAGATAAACAAACAGCAGACTCATTGAGAATAAATTTATTGCTTTATATTAATGCCTTAGATTGTTTTAAGATATATTACTATAATGAATTTAGTAAATTAAATTATCTATTTGAAGAATATAATAGAAATGAAAATAACTGCTTTCATTTAATAAAAAATTATTTTAACAAAGAACTAAATCTAAAATTAAATATCGATGAAAGACTATTCAAAGATAAAGATATAACTTCTATAGAAGTAGAAGACATAATAAATAGATATCATGCAACTAATAATCTTTTAAAACTAAAAAAAGATACAAATTTAAAAATTAATGACATTTTAATACTAAAAAATAAAATATCTACGCATCTAGCAGTATACATAGGAAATAATAAAATTATACACCAGCCTTTAAATAGAATTTCAATTATTGAAGATTTATCAAAAGACTATCAAGAAGATATACAAGGAGTACTAAGGAGTAAAAAGTTTATATGACAAAAATTAATTTACATGGTAAATTAGGGGAAGCTTTTGGAGAAAATTGGGAGCTAGAGGTCGCTAGTGTTGCAGAAGGATTGCGCGCTTTAGAAGCAAATACCGGCAAATTTAGAAAATGGATTATTGATAATCTTGAAAATTTTGAATACGAAATAATGATTAACCATAAACCTTTAATGTACAATAAAGGTGAAAGTATAACCGTGGAAAACTATAGACATTCTGACCTATGCGTAGAATTTAAAGACAAACTTAAAACAATAGATATTGTTCCTGTTGTTGCTGGTTCAAGGAGGGCTTTGAGGAGTTTTGGAAGAATTGCGCGGGCGGCATCGCCCCTACTTGGAGGCGCTGCGATGTTAGCAGGGAGTTTTATGGCTCCAAAAGCAGCAGGATTTCTAATACCCGCAGCCCTATCTTTAATATCTGGCGGCGTAACAGCGATGCTTTCTAAACCTCCGCCAAGTATACCTTATTCAGATCAAGCATTTGTAGCACAACAAGCGACAGCAAATAAACAATCTGCCATTGGCGGTGCTGGCGGAAATTCTGGACCAATATCTTATCTATTTAGTGGCCCAACAAATACCGTAGGAGAAGGCGGCCCAGTCCCAGTCGGATATGGAGAATTAATGGTGGGTGGACATAATATTGCGACAAGCTATGCGATAATATATTGCGCAAATTATAGAGACATGGATGCAACCTCGCTTTTAGAAACTCAAAAAGGCTTTCAATTCTTATTTAATGAGCAATGTATGCTAATTAATCAAAAGCCCGTAAATACGAATATATCATAATATTATGGCTAATAATCCTAATAAAGTTGCAGAAGGGCTAATCTTTTTAGATTATACATCTAATTTAGGTAATTCTTGGGGAGGAATGAAGTTCCCAGAAAGTATAGCAGCAGATTATTGGGGAGGAACGCACAGTTTGTACTTTAGCGGAAGAGATTTTGGCGGAAATAACATTGATCCACGTACCATGCAAGCGGGTGGTGGAGCCAACGGCCCGAGAGGTGTAAGCGGTACTTTTGAACCAGTAAGCCCAATCTATGGGTTGGATGGATCCCCTTCAAGAATTTATAATGATCAAGATTTACTAAGGTATATTATAAGATCTAATTCTGGAGGTTATTATAGTATGTTTGGAAACACATTCCCGCTAGATGGATTGATAAATACTGCTTTGGAAAGCGGATTTACAAGAACAAGGCCCTTTAGCTACACTTATCTTGGCCACGACGCAAATACTCCAAAGTTACGTACAAAATTTGGCTTAGGCAAGGAAAATAGAAGAACCCCAGGATCTTTAACCACAGTCCCATTTCCAGCAAGTAATTCAAATATGACTATTTCCTATATTAATAACTCTATAACTTCAGTGACAACAATAGGAATTTTAGACTTAATTAGTGAGGGTCCTATAGAAGGCCTTGTGACGGGACAAACTTTATTCAATTTATCTGGTAAACAAGCAGGGGATATTGGATACACAAGCTTTGCAATGCAAGGATTTTTTCCAACAGGTTTATCTGTAACAAATGCATTAATCTCAACAAATGCGCCAGAAACAAGATCAATATTTTGGAATGATATTCCACTAGCAAATGATCGGGGATTTCTAAATTTTCAGTTTGTGAGTTATAAATTTAATAATGGAGAGCCAAACCTTCATACAATTCATAATCCCAAAATATCTCTTTATGAGGATCGATATCATTACGATGGATATCAAGTAGATCAGTTTAAATATCCAATACCAATTCAAACTTCAAGACAAATAAGCGAAAGATTACGAGGAGCAAGCGTTTATGAAGGCAGTACTTCTGGAGTATATTTCCCAGTAAGATATTCAATTTATAATACAGATATAGAATCCATCAAAGTTACATTTAGAATAGATAGTTTATTTTGGAATCCAATTACAGGATCGAACGCGGGGGAAACAGAAACCGATACAATGAACATAATGGTACATTTATATCGTTTATTTAAAGATGGAACGACATCTTATGCTTCTATGGATACAGCGGCCCATGACGATCCTTACATGTTTGCCTCCGACTCAATCCCAATCCAAGGTAAAATTCAATCTCCAATGACGATGAGTTGGACCGCTACATTAAGGTCACATGCAGACAACGGTTTATTCTTTGAAATACAACCAAATCAAATTGGGTGGTTATTAAAAATTGAAAAACCAACGCAAGAGATGAATGGATCATATGAAAAAAATACAATTTTTATTGATAGTATTACTCAAACTTATTCTGATAGATTTACATTTCCTAATATCGCTTCTGTATGGTCAACTTACGATGCCAGATACTTTTCTTCTGTTCCAGATAGAAATTATAGAACCAAGCTATTAAAAGTTAAAGTTCCAATAAACTACGATCCTATTACTAAAAATTATTCTGGAAATTGGGATGGGAGATTTAAACTTGCTTGGACAGATAACCCTGCTTGGTGTTATTATGATTTAATTACAAATAATAGATACGGATTAGGAAAGTATATTGATTCTGCGCTAGTAGATAAATGGACACTATATGAAGTATCTAGATATTGTGATACCCTTGTTCCTGATGGCTTGGGGGGACTAGAGCCAAGATTTACATGCAACATCCTTATTAATTCAAAGGAAGAAGCGCATAAAGTATTAGATGATATGGCCTCAATATTTAATGGTATTACATATTATTCTGCAGGACAGATTTTCGTTTCCCAAGATGCGCCCAAAGAACCCATATATATATTTAATAACAGCAATGTTTTAAACGGAGAATTTACATATTCAGACAGTTCAAAAAGATTGAGAAGATCTGTCGCGCTAGTTAGATATAATGATTCCACGAATAATTTTAAGCCTGCGCTAGAGTACGTAGAAGATAGAGACAGTTTGCAAAAATTTGGAGTAAGAGAAACAGAAATAACCGCCTTTGGATGCACGAGAGCCAATCAAGCAAGAAGACTTGGCAAATGGTTTTTGAGAAGCGAAAATCTTGAGACAGAAACCGTAGAATTTAAAGCAGGCTTAGAAGGATCATTTTTAAGACCTGGAGATATAATAGAAATTTTTGATGAAAATAGAAGAAATAATATTTACGCGGGAAGAACTTTAAACTTTAGTAGCGGGTCTGCGACTTTAGATCTACCAAGTGGACAATTGTATCAATTAACTGGCGCTCAGGCAGGGAATACCATTAAGATATCTTTTTTAAACCCAACTTATACATTAGAGAGAGGAACAGATCTTGGAGACTTGTATATTACAGGGTTTGATGCAAATTCTTCTGGAATATCAGGCCTTAATTATTCATTCTTCAGAAAATCACAGATCGATTCTTTACATATTAATAATCCAAGAAACTTCTTTACAACTGGAAGTGGAAATTTTAGAGATTTTGTAAGGGTAAATTTCCCCAGTGGCATTCCTTCTATAGGCAAGCTTTTCCCAGAAAATACAGTATGGTCTATAGAAGTAACAGGATATAATTTCCCATTAAATGCTACATCAAAAATTAATAACAGCCCAGCAAATTTAGTATATCCAGGCTATTATCTTGAAGCAACTCTAGATAAACCCAAGCCATATCGAATAGTTAACATTCAAGAAGTAGAAAAAAATTCATTTTCTATTACAGCCTTAGAATTTGTAAGACAAAAATACAGCGATATTGAAACCGGTTCGGCGCTTGTGACTGTTAATAATAAAGTGCCTGTCCCCGCTGCTCCAGAATTATTTTGCGGTATTATATATAGAGATCTTCAAACAGGCGATCCAGCATTTCTAAATAGCGCAGGAGAGATCTATACGTCCGCACAACCTAACGGAATAAATTCCATATGGTATTGGGCAAAACCACCAGCAAATTCTGGTGATGTTAGCAGATATGTATTTTATAGAAAAAGCGGATCAACTTTTCAAAATGATCCTCCATATCAATCTGAACTTTTTGCTACACATACAAATGAAACCATAGGAAGGTCTGGGGTAAGTCTTGACCCAATAGATGGAGTATATGTTTATTTACCATATTACTTTACTCCACCTTCTACAGGATCTTACTATCTTAGAGCTTATGCAGAAAATGTTTTAGGCGAAAGATCACCTTTTTCAGAAAAAGTCATACACTTTACTCAACAAGGTTCAATATCACAAGATACATTAGAGGATTTTAATGTATTACAATGAGAACTCTAAATAAAACATCTTCTGCGGCAAATATTAATTTAAGCTGGGTTAATTCAATTAAGATATCAAGATTTTTAGTTAAAGAAAATATTAATTATGCGGAACTTATAAAAACATATAAAATAAAAATATTTGATAAAAATGATATTTTGATAAAAGAATACGCAAATTTTAAAGATGGAGATTTTTCTACAGACTTGGTTGGACTAGTGCTTGATGCCTCCTCATCCTCAAGAAGAGCTATGATGTTTGCATCCCCAAGAAAATTGTCTACAAAAGTCATAGATACAATGAACTATAAATTTAAATTTTTATTCGAAGAGAATGCTCAAAATTATTATGATAAAAATAATAAATATGGATTTTTTGATAAGTTTAAAATTCATGTCATCTCTGAGGATGGAGATGATTCAAATGACGCAGAAATATTAATTGATTATTCTAAGATTGAAGAGGCGGAGATAAACGGCATACTTAAAAAGACCTATAAAAATCTTGAAGGAAATGCCTTGAAAATAAAATTTAATAAAACTAAATTTTTAGACAATAAAGTAGAAGGTATGCTTTTTGTACCTCAAACTGAGGCCATGAAAATGCATTTTAAATATATATTTGTAGATGAAATCCAAGATAAATGGGTTTCTATAATAGAAAATGAAGCAAGCATGACTGTGCCTTTCCCAAATTTATATATATCAAGCATTCAAGAAAGTCTTGTCTTTGATGTATATTTTTTAAACAAATGTCAAGTTGAAATTTTTAATTTTTTCAAACAAAAAGGCGCTCAAGACGAGGACTTACTTTTAATTTTTCAAGAATATCTAAGTAAACAAAAACTCTCTTTATCAAATATTCAAGATGAGGCAGAAGAATTTAAAGTTTGGTATCAAAATTTTATTTATTTATTTAATGAAGAAAGCTTTCAAAATATATCTTGGCCTACAGAATTAATAAAAGTTCATGGGATCGAATATAAAAAATATTATCCGCAAAAGAAAGACATTGATAATAATGAGACATATGTCGCTAATTTATTACCAACTATAGATGCCTCTGCAACAGCGACAATTGAAGACCCAAATATATACAATCAAAACTTGGGATATAAATACAAAAACCTAAATAATGAAATAAAAGATGGTTATATTGAAGAAGACCTTGCCTCCGCTGGCGGTTTAAACATAAAAAGCATAGAAATTAAAAATATTATTAATAATAATAATAATATTTCTATATATTTTGAGGTCGTTACAAATTTTATTAATAACCTTAATTTTAAAGTATTAAACATCTCTAATAACATATCTCTGGTTAATAAATATTATACATACAATGAAGAAAATAATTTAACTTTTTTATTTAAATTAGACTATGCTTATTCAAATAATTTTCACCCAAATCTTTTGAAGAAACAGCTAATACAAGATCGACAATTTATTAATTTTGACTTGGAAATTATATAATTATTTTATTTTTCTATAAACAGAACTGCTTAACATTCCGCCTGGTCTTTGCTGTTCAGTGATAATTTTAACAACTTCAGTTTTTATTTTTTCTGAGAGGTCTTTAGCTTCTTTTTCGCTTTTTAATCCAGCATTTGCTTGATTATTCATCCCATTAGAATAACCAGAAGAGGTAGAAGTTTCTGTCTCAGAAGTATTTCCACTACGATCAATATTAATTGAGATGCTAATATTATTAGAAATATTACCTTGCATTGTATTAGATGTTTCTGCGGGCAAGCTGGATGGAGAAGACTTATTACTATCGCTTACAAAACCCCCTTCAGCAAATTTTCTAATTTTACCTGCATTTAAATCATCAAAAAAGCTTTTGCCATATAAATCAACAGTATTTTTTCTCATTACATATTCTCCGCCCATTAACATCGCAGGGATATCATCTTTACCCGTAGAGCCTCCTTTAGCGAAACCTATTATGCCTCCTTCCGCTCGATTGAACGTTCCATAATTATAATTACCTATTGGCGTATTTCCTTTCCTATCGAAAGGAGCATTCCTTCCCCAAAAGGACACACTTGCATTGCTATAATCTCGAGAAGGCGGTACAGATAGTCTAGCGGATGGGGCAGAAAGCCTTGATGAAGAAGAACTAACTGGGAGTCTAGCAGATGATCCATATGATAAATTTGAAGGTCTAGAGTAAGCAAATGAAGATTTAGATTGTGTAGATAAACGAGCGGATGGCGCCGGTAATCTGTTGCTGCTACTTCCACCAAATAAACCGCCAAAAAAATTACCCGCAGATTTAAAAAGCCCCCCAACTCCACCAGCCATATTTAAAAGACCTGTCCCAGCAATAATTCCAGCGTTTAAAAGCCCACCAAGAATTGCATTTCTTTTTTGTTTATTATAAGCGTCCCTAGCTTGTTTATTCATTTGGTCTACGCGCGCCCTATTTTCGGCGTTAATTTGATTAATTCTATCTCTTTCCTCTAAATTTTGTCTAATTGTATCAATTGCATTATTTCTATTATCATAATAAATACCTATTGCTTCCGCCAAATAATCAATTAGTCTATTCCTTTTGTCCTGTATAGTTTTTGATTGAGGATTGTTGGGGTCTGTTCTTGCAAGGTCTGAGAGGCGGGGATCAAGTATATTAGATCCGCCAGTTGGAAAAAGATCGTCGTTGTAAGTATATATATTTCCTAATTCCGCAGTTAAACCTCCGCCAAAAGTGTCCCGAAAACTGTTCCAAGTAGAATTTTGATCTGAAAATGATAGATCTTGTTCTTTAATTAAAGTGTTTATCGTCTCTTGAAATTGACCAACCATTTCTTTCGTTACAATTCTGCCTTGCGCTTCTTTACCTTTTATGATTAATGGATTTACTTTCGCATTTGCCATCATTTGATCTATTTCTGTATCTGGCGGATTATAATTCGCATAGCCGCCTTCTGCAAATTGGAGAAATCCTCCCTGATTCAATTTTCTTAAAAATGGCTCACCATATTTGCTTACTGCAGATTTTCTTATTACGTATTCTCCTTGAGACAACATGGCGGGGACATCATCTTTAGTTCCAGATCCACCAGAGACCTTGCCTCCTTTAGAAAATCTTTTGACTGAATTATTTGACACTACTCCGCCTTGAGCAAAACCAAATAGCCCGCCGCCACCGCCTCCCATAGGGTTTTTAAATAACGAAGGAATTCCTCCTATGTTACTAAATAAACTATTAAATAAAGCGTTTGTTGCCATCTCTTGAGTTAATTGTTGAACTCTTCTGGCGATATTTAAACCCATACTCTGAAATGCATCTTCCACAGTTCCTGTGCCGTCTATAATAGATTGAAAAGCGTTATTAAATTCCGACTTCATTGTTTTTGCTGTGTCTGTAAATATAGAATTTGCGTCTCTTGCCATGTCCTGACTAGAATATAGCATTTCATCAGAAAATGCTTCGAATGGATCGGTAGGTTTAAATTTTCCTTCGCGAATTCTTGCTGTTCTCTCTGCTTCCGAAATAGCCTTGTATTCTTCCGCGAAGAGACTTCCTTCTTTAACTCGAGCGATAGCAACTAATTTTTCTACAAGTTGAGGCGCTACGCGATTTAAAGCTTCTAAGTTATCCTTGTATTCTTCTTCAAGATTTCTTAATTGATTTTCAATAGCGATTCTTGCTTGTTGTTGGCCATTTACGGTATATAAACTTTGATTAACTTTGTCATAACTTTGTATTAAGATTTGAGAAGAATCTTGAATAGTTTTGTTTCTAGCTCTATAATTCGAGATGTCTCTTGTTGTAATTTGTCCCGAGTCAATTTTTGCCAACATTTTTTCTTGCTCAACAATGGCTTGGTTTATTAATTTTTGTTTTGTTGCAGGATCAAAAATGCCCTGATTTATTGAGCTAATTGTTTCTGCTCCAGTAGTTCTTACTATATTTTGATAATCAACTTTACCAATTTTACCCATTTCATTCAGATCTAATCCGCTGAATCTATTGTTTAATATATCTAATCTTGAGGCTTCTAATAACTTTGCATTTAAATCTTCCCTAAAACCCTTGCCACTGGCTGCATCGGCAAATGCAATGAGCTTTATTTTTGCAGACTCCGTGGCTCTAGCCAAGCCATCAATATCATCTTTAAATTCTTTTCTTAATTTTGCTTCAATTTCAATATATTTATTCAAAGCATTTTCTCTTTCGGCTCGATTGGAAATGGTCCTTGCTAATTCTGTTAAGTTATTACTTGTTAAAGATGAAGAAATCGCAGTCCTTTCCGCTTCAGTTGTTATCTTTGCCAACGCAAGCTCAAGCGGAACCCCAGCTTTTGTCATATCTTCTAACTGAGATACAAAATCTTTTTGAAATTTTTCTACTTCTGCTTTTCTTTTTGTTTCATCTACCGTGCCGCTAAGTATTTTGCCGATTGTATCTTGAACGGTCTTTCCTAAGACTTTATCTATTCCTGTATCTTTATAAGACAAATCATTAAATAACTCTTCAAATTTTGAATTTTTTAAGAAATCTAAAGTTGCGCTTTTTCTTTCGCCAGCTATAATCTGACCTTCTGGGGTTTCATCTCCTATTCTTTTTTGAAATAAATCTTGCAAAGACCTAGATAAAGAAGAGAAGCTAAATTTTACGACATTATTTACAATTTGAGCTAATTTTTCTCCTTCAACACCAAGGTCTCTTAATCTTTCTACTAAAATAGCCATTTTTTGCTGAGGATCGCCTGGAATATTTAATACTTTTGAAATTGTTTCGTTTATATCTTTAGCTTCTGCTTGACTAATTTCGCTATTTTTGGCTAAGTCAGTTACAAAAGTAGTTAATGTATCGCTAAATCTTTTGAAATTTTCTTGAGCTTTTTCTCTAGCTAATACTTCAATCGCTATAGATTTCTGATAGTCTTCGCTTAAACCTGTAATTCTAGATATTTGTCCGCCCATTAGTTCGGATCTTGACTTAAGAACAGCTTTTAAATTTTGACTCGCCTGTTCTTGCTCTTTAGATAAAGTTGCCAAAGGGGGAACAGAAGGACTCAATCCTGGCAAAATCTGGCCGGCAGATCTTGCTGTGTCGGTGGCAATACGATCCTCTAAATCTTTAAGCTCTTTTACCTTTTTACCTATTTCTTCATCTGTAAAAGGTATTGGGGGTGGCTGAGTAGATCTTTGATTTTTTCTTTCTAAGTCCATGCTGTTATCAAAACCAAACATATCTGGGGCTTTATAGTTATCAAAGCTAAAAGAACCCTCTATGCTTTTTCCAAATTCATCTACAGATTTTTGCGCATATTCTGTTACTCTTGCAAAACTGTCGGCAGTTAGTACATACTTATTTAAAGAGCTCATTACATTTTCATTTTTATATATTAAATCTGCGAAAGTTTCTCCTGATCTTGTTCGAAGATTTCCAAGAGCTACAATATTTTCTTCAAAAGTTTCTGTTGTTAATTTTGATTCTTTTTCTGCGTTTCTGATTGCTTGATTGAAATCTGCAATTCCTTTCGCAGAATCTTTTGCTATAGAAGCTCTGCCAAAAGCCTCTTTTAAAAGATCTTCATCCCCAGAACTCAAAGCGGTTTTTATTTGCTCTCTTTGTCTAGGAGAACTTGCGTTATAAACTTTTGCTAAAGCCGCCGCTTCATTTTTTCTTAATCTTCTTATTTCTTCTGGAGAAGCTCTAATCTCTCCAGATTCAATAGCTTGTAGCTGGCCTCTTGTAGACAAAAATAATTGTACATCCTCACTAAATCTAGCTAATTCATTTGCCGCCAAGCTTGCTTTTTTAGCAAATTCTTCCGTCCTATCATTAACGATGCCCAAAGCTTTTTTAAGTCCGACTAAAACTCCAATAACCCCACCAATTGCTGCGCCCATTGGACCGAATAAAGCCCCTGCCCCAGCAAAACTTGCAGCCGTTCCAAGTCCTTCTGCTGCGGCCTGTACATTTTTATTATTTGGAGCTGCTTGGGCAAGTGTTTGGGCTATAATTGGGACGCCTATACTAGCCCCAATTCCAATATTTTGATATCTCTGGACGTTTCTAGCTCTTGCTTCTTGCGCTCTTCCTAGTGCCGCGTTTGCAGTTTGTCCTCTTTCTCCTGGTTTATTTGCCAATGCCTGAAGTTCTTTCGTGCCAGTACCAAATATTCCGCTAGCAGTTCTTTCAAGTTGAACGACTTTTGCATTAAATGCCGATGTGGTTTTTCCGACATTCTTTAAACTCATAGACATATTTTCAACGCTAGTATTCGATAATCCATATTTTCTAGCTAGTTCAAAAACATGTTCATTAGCTTTACGTAAAGAAATTTTTTGATCTCTTAATGTCTCTGCAATTTGCCGAAACTCGGATTCTGCTTGTTTAATAAACGGACCAGCAAAGACGCCCGAATATTTTACTTGTGCAGCCTGTTCGGGGCCCATGCTTGTTATAGGCCCTAAGTCTGGTGCTAAAAATTTTGCTAAATTAGGTATAAAACCTTGAGACATCGTGCCCTGAGCAATTTTAGAATTTTTAATAGCATTTTTCATTCCTTCTGGATGATCGCGCATAACTGCTCCAAAATTTGGTTGAGTTTTTTGATCTCTCACATAAAAACCAATCCCATCTTTATAGTCGAGAACAGGTTTTCCGCCTAAAGCTTTCTCTGTATCCATTGCTTTTTTTAATGGAGAAAAATTAGGAATAAATCCTTTATATTTAGTTTTTGTTTTTTTAGCTTTCGTTTTACCTTCTTTAGTTGCAATTTTATCCGCAAAACTATCTAAATTTGAATCTGATAAACTATTTTTAAAATCTCCAGCTGTAAAGTCTTTTAGTGGGCCAGCAGATTTAAATCTTTTTGAAATAGCTAGTAATTCTCCCTTATCCAAATCAAAATTAGATATCTCGCTAGTTGTTACTCTTTTAATAGCAGCTTTAACAGAAGCTTCAAATACTTGCCCTGTAGCAGCTTCAACAGCGCTTCTACTAAGATTTGATTTAACATATTGTTCAAATATTTTTTGATCTACTAATTGAGGGCGTGTACTAACTTGGCTTATATAATCTTTTGCATTTTGAACTAATGAATTAGATATGTTATTATACAATTCGTCTGGTACTTTTTTCCCACCGCCAGGAAATGGAAAGGCTGGAAATTTATAAGAGTCCCCAGCTTTGCTTGTTCCACCAACATAGAATGGTGATCCACCACCTGCAGCATCAGGATAAACATAAACTAATTTACTTCTAATTTTTGCTGCCTCTTTTTCTCCTCTTCGTTTGCCTGTTACTAATTCTTTTTCTCTTAATTGCTTTACAATAAGCGCTTTTTTATTACTTTTTACTAATATTTGTCCTCCAGCTCTAACTAAAGTTTTATCACTATAAAGAGAAGCGTTTGAAGCAAGACCTGCTCTTTCATAAAGTTCGCCTCCAAGAACTTCGTAACCCTGTCTTAGATATTTTCTAAACATCATTTGTTCTCTAATAGAGTTCATTGGAAGCTCAGATCTAATAGCGGCAAGATTAAAATTAGGTATAAACCCTTGGCTTGCATAAGGGTCAAAACTATTTTGTGCTATAAAGTTTTTTCTATATTCTTTTCCAGCTTTACTATTTTTAGGAGGAATAATCGCTGGTTGCGACATTCCAGGAAATTTTTTAACCTTTTCTGCAGAGTTATATATTACTCTGCCTTCTCCAGAAATATTCATTTCTTTTATTTTACCTGGTTCGTAACCTCCAGATAAAGCGCCATATACTTCAGACATTACAAAATTAGGAATAAAACCCTGGCTTTTTGTTTTTGTGGTAATTTGACCCTTAGAAACGCTTACTCCTTTAGATATTAGGCCGCCGCTAATAGAATTAGATAAAGCTGCCGCTTGAGTTCGTAAAACATTCTGCTCTTTTAATATGCCTAAAATTCGTCTTTCTACATCTAATACAGAAATTTGTTTTGCATTTATAGCAGCAAGAATCTCTGGCTCTTTCAAGAGCACTTCATTTATTTTAGATTGAAGTTGAGCTCTAACGGTGGCCTGTTGATTTATACCTAGTAGCGCTTTAGCTCCAGACGCAGCAAATTTAGTTAAGTCTAAGAGTAATTTACCAATTACTGCAGTTATAAGTACTATACCAGGACCCGATATAAAAGTGCTCAAGCCCTTTAGTATTCCTTCTCCTAACTTTGCTCCAAAACTTTCAGAATCTTGGCTGTTAATTACTTCTAAAAGTTTATTTATATTTTTAAGACTTCCTTCGATTGCAGGTTGGAGTGCCCCGCCGCCAATTGTTGCGCCAAGTTGAGTTATATTTTGCAAAGTCGAATTAAAGAGGGCAGAGAGGGTTTGATTAAGAGCCTCATTTCTTTTAATGGCTTCGTCTGTTGATGTAGCTGAGGTTTGTAAAGCTCTATCGTAGATAGAATATTCTTTGCCTAAATCGGCTAACGCAGCTTTCAATACGTTAATTTGGAAGACTCCACCGACGAGTTCGGCGATTTGGGACCTTTGGGCGTCTCCTAAAGAATCAAAAGTTCCTCCAAGCTGTTTTAATATATAAATTGCAGGTAAAGTATTTCCTTCTAGATCTCTTACATTTAAGCCTAATGCTTGCAATTGGTCTAAAACATCTGTTCTTTGAATTCTCGTAAATATTGTTTTTAAAGAATTACCTATTACCGCACCGCCTCTTGCGGTTGTTTGTTGTACGCTTGTTACAATTGCAAGTAATTCGTCAAAATTTACTCCTACATCTTGGGCAGAACTACCCACCCGTTGCAAAGCGTTTGCTAAATCAGCAGAACTTACAGCAAAAGCGGCATCGACATTTGCTAATTTGTTAATGATAGTAGTAGAATCTAAAGCTGTTTTATTAAAACTATTTATTGTAGCGGTTAAGGCTTCTACCGCGCTAACTGCATCTAATCCACTAAGTCTAGTTAATATTAATGCATCACTAGCTCGTTTCAATGTCTCTTCCACCCCTAAACCTTGACGAGCGAGTTCTGTTGCTGCGCCAGCTACAGTTTGAAAAGATTGTCCCGTATTTTTAGCAATATCAAATAATCTTTGACCAAATTTTACAAGCCCTTCAGAACTCGTATCTAATATAACATTAATATCAGTTAAAGATTTTTGTACACTTATAGTCGTTTTAATTAAATCTGTAAAAGCTTTTTCTACTGTATAAATAAGCCCTGCGCTTGCTCCGAATGCAATAACGCGCGCATTTGAAGCATCTAGCGATTTTTGAAACTCATTTGCTGCCCCAGTGATTCTACCCAATGGCTGTGCAAACGCTCTTTCATTAAAACCTTTAAATCTAAAATCCTTAGATAAAGCGTTTTGAATATCCCTTTCAAGTTGGCGCGTATCTGCACCTACAGAGATTGTGCCCGCTGTTCTAGCCATGACTAATCCTTACTCCTTATATAAATATTACACAAATATTTATATAATATAAGTCCTAAAATATAATAGGATTAGTTCCCGTGAAGTTTAATTAAGTCTTCCATGCTTAATTTCCCACCGCTTTTATCTGCAATTTGATCTAAGGATAATACATTTTCATCGGCGCCAATTTTAGCCAAATCTTCCTTTTTCGCCCCTACGATAGAAGTAGCAACCATGCCATCCTTCTTTTTTATATTGCTTTTTTCTATCATTTCCTCTGCATTTTTACTTGACTCCAACCATTCTATTAATTTATCTGGATCTTGATAATAGGTATTGGGCGGCGAATGTTTTGAGTTAGAAACGATATCCTTGAAATACTTTGCGAAGCCAAATATTTCCATTTGATAAAAGCTTAACTCGACAATGGGTCTCCCATATAAAAAATATGGATTATCATTACTAATATTAAATAAATTTAAATAAAAAGAAGATAAAGCGATTCTCTTAAGCCTTTTTTGATGAAATTTTTCATTGATCTCATTGTAAATTATAATTAATCTTGAAATATCAATATTTTCAAGGTCTTCAAATTGCTCTATAGAAAAGAAGCGGTCTTTTAAATACTCATCTTTAAATATTGAAATAAACATATAGTATTCATTAATCTTTTTGTTCGCATAGTCTTCGACTGTAAACCCAATGAGCTCTTTTAATTCTATTTGTAAAGAAGACAAATCATCCTCATATTTTTCAATTTCTTTATTAATATATTCTATGTCTGTTTTTTTGAATAATTTAGATTTTGTATTCTTAAGGCCATGAAGCATCTCTTGTATTTTTTTAATCTTTTCATCTCTTTCTTTTGACCATAAGTTTTCTTGAATTAAATATTCTTTTTTTTCCTCTTTTGTTGGCAATCCTCGTTCTTTTGCCTTAGACTCAAAATCAATTTTTTTATAATCTATATTCCCAGAATCAATAACATTATTATGTTTTATATATAAAAATTCAGAATTGTATTTAGCTTTAGAAAAACCTTTTAATATGTCAATAAAAGCTAGTTTTAACTGCTCTTGAGAGTTGTCCAAAGTAATTTACTCTACTTTCTGCGCTTCCTCGGTTTTCTCCTCTTTTTTATCTTCCTCTATTGCTTCAGAAGAAATCATATTTAAAAGTTTTTCAAATTCTTCTTGGCTTGAAGCGCGGCCGGTATACCAAAAGCTTATTAAATAGATGAATTTAGCTAATGCCTTTTTTTCCCAAGAGTCTTCTTTACCTTCTTCTATAAAGTCATAAGAATCAAGTTTCTCTTCAAAAGTTTTTCCATTAAAAATATCTACATAAATTGAATCTTTATTTTGAACTAACGATAAAATAAGAACCCACCACATAATAGTTTTATTCCTAGCTCTATTTTCTGCAGTTTGATCAAATAAGCTAGCTTGAGCAAACTCATAGTCTTGAAGTTTCTCTTTGGTAGAAGAGATCCCATTTATTAACTCTCTATACTCCCTTTTTTCTTCCTCGGATCGCTTAGCTTCATCTTTTAAAGATGCTTTTTGAAATTTATGTTGTAAGTCAAATAATGCAACGTAAAGTTTTGTGTATTCTTCCTTATCCGTTTCACTGAATATGCCCCCATCATTGCTAAATCTTTTAGCAAGTAACGCTCGGGTTAATAGACCAGCTTTAATGCCTTCCGACAATTTAACTCCATAAAATAACTCTGCTTCGTCAAATAACCCTCTAGTTGGCTTTCTAATAGCTAGCTTGACGGGGATAATTTTTTTTACTTTTTTTGTAGTTTTAACTTCTTCGCCTTTTTCATTTTTTGAAACATCTACTTCGTCTACCTCTTCTTCTTTATCAATTGTAAATTCAAACATTATTTTCATAGGTTTTCTCCATTATTTTCTATAAGTTCTTCTAAGTAATTTTTTATCTTGCCATAATAAACTACTCCGCCCAAAGTTTTAATAAACTTATGTCTTTTTTCTTGATCCCAATTTATATAATTTTTTATAAAATTAGGATTTTTAAAAATAGTGACGCTCGGGTTACTAATCCCAAAATTTTCTTTAAGATTTTTTTGTATGCTTTGAATAGCAAGATTACCTTCAATAATTTGATCTACGCTAAAGTTGTAATTTATTTTTTTTATTTTCATTTTAATAAAATATTTAATTTAGTGAAACTTTCTTCTATTTCTCTTACGGCATCATTCGCGTTATCAAGAACTCTTTTTCGTATTTTTTGATAAGTTTCATTATTTATATTATAACCAGAATCAGATAAATCTTCAAGAATAAAAAAGAAGTTTTTATATATATTTGTAATTTTTCTCTTTATCTGAAAAAGAGTAATATCTTTTATAGGATCATTTTCCATAATCTTTTACCTTTATTTAAACCTTTAACCTACTATCTATTACACCAAAAAATAACCCCCGCAAAAGCGAGGGTTATTTTAATATTTAACTATTTAATTATTTATTAAGCTCTACCGCTGATAAATAATCCGTTGTCTAGGTCTTGTGGACCACCAACTTGGGAACTGAAGGTCAAACTTACAGTCTTGTTAGCGCCGATATCGGAACTAAATTCTTGACTATCAAGCTTTGCACCTTTGAGTTTGAATTGGGCAACTGTTTTTGTAGAATCAGCTGGATCTTTGATTGTGATAGTTGGGTTGAACTTAGCAGAATCATCGCCAACTGTTACAGCAAGAGTTCCAGTTTTGAGATCTGTCATTTGAGCATCAACAGTTAGAGTTACTGTTAATGGGAAGTCGATCTCTCTAGCAAATGCGAACTTATTTCCAAGCCTTTGAATTGGTGTACGGCTAAGATCAAAACTCAATGTATAGTTTTGAATGTTCATTGTGTCTATGTCTGCACCGCCAGCGTTTGTATTGGATAGGTCTAGAGTAATATCGCCTGGTCTAAGAGCACTAATTCCACTAACATCAGATACGGCTGTATTTGCAACAGCTTGTGGTAGTTGGTAGAAATTATCTAGTGCCGCACCATCTACTGGATTTACTGCTGGTACTTTATTTCCACTAATTCCCTTTTGGAAATTCATGTTTAAACCTTCTACATTTACGGTTACTGTTGGGAAATTACCAACAGAGCCTTCAGTAGAATAAGAGGTTAAGAATGCGTTACCAATTCCGATGACGCCATTATTAGCGGCTGTTGTATCAGTATTGTTAACTGCGTCTGCGCCTTCGGCTACTGTTCTAATGAAGTAGTTTCTTTCGTCTTCGATTTTATTTAAGATTCCAGAAATTGCAGAAACTTCAGTTGAGGAACCTGAAGTAGAGATTGTAAAACCTAAACCACTTTCGTTAGCAAGATTAGCTAACAAGTAGCTAAAGTCAAGGGAAACTGTTGGGTTAGTTAAAATAACGCGATCAATAGCGGCCAATTGACCGAATTGATTAACGTCTGTACGATCAATATTAAAACTGTAATTTGCAGTTTGAACTCTTTGTAGCTGATCGATGCTGTTAACTACGCCACTATTAAATGTGGCTTCTGGTACATTTAACCATCCAGTAAATCCAGCTAAACCAGTTAGAATATTATAGTTCGAAGTTGGTAATCCAGCACCATCACTAAATCCTGCTGGTAAAGTTTGTGAAGTAGCTTGTCCAGTGCTATATGTAAAATGAAAGCCTGTGGCGGGAGCAGGACCAGCGTAAAGTGCTTCAGATTGATAAATTATTCTATTTCTTGCCATATTATTGTTCTCCGTTTATTGATATTACACCTTATTTTAATGTATTTTCTTCTTTTTTTAAGCTTGTCTAGGATATCTATTTTGTATTAATTCAAAGTCAACAAAAGCTGAATATACATTTCTATTTAAACTATTAGTTGCGTTCATTAATCTAGCGTCAGTCTTTGTTACAGTTACATCATTAATATATGCATAATCAGAATCTGATACTTTATCTTTTGTATAATCTAAGTAATCAAAGCATTTTCCAGTTAAACTTACAGAACCTAAAGAGTTAAAAGGCATTTCATTTGGATATATTAGTGGGACTAATTGTCTTACTGTATCTCTCATTATACTCGTTACTGCGTCTAAGTTGTATACGCTATCTGCTAATATAATAGCCCTAATATTTCCTATTGTTTGATCTAATCCACCAAAAGCTAATGGTTTATTTTTACCACCTTGATATTTTAAATATATAACAGGATATGTTTCTGCACCTACTGGTAGACCAGTTGGATTTTGATATGTTCTGGGATTTATTTGATAAGCTGTTTCAAATAGTATATTTTCTTCTGGTTTGCTAGTTAAATATATATTAAAATCTTTTACAGCATAGTGGCCGCTTAATGATGTTTCTGGATTAAATATCTGCTGACTAAAATATAACTGACCTTCTTGAGCATTGATTCCGCTTAATCCACTTTGGCCAACTTTAATAAAATTATTATTTAAATATACTCCACTTATAATTTTTGCTCCGCTAATTGAGCAATCTATTACCATTTGTTTAAATGGTGCGCCATATGTATAGTATCCATAATACATACTATTAACTGGATAAAATGAACTTCCGTGGTTTGTATAGGCTTGACCTTTAGTTAGTATTTTATTATCCAGCCATAATAAAACATTTGTCATTAATATATTATCAAATTGTGGTGTCATTTTAATCCTTTTACAAAATTAAAGTATATTTCTGAAATATATTTTACAGGCCTAAAAGCTAAACTTCTAACTTTATTTTTAGATTGAATGCCTCTCTTAGATCTGCTTTGAGGAAATAATAAACCATAAACATAATATCCAAATCCAGATATTCCTTCTTCAACGCCTTTAACCCAACTTCTGCTTCCTTCAAATGGAAGTGGTGTGGCGGATCTTATCTCTTCTGGGGATGGAGTATAAACTTCGTACTCTATTTCAAAATTTTTCTTGTTAAATTTTGGTTTTTCACCAAGATATGTGTTTTCTTTTATAATCGAAGTTAGTTCGTCTATTGGTTGGCGCGTGCTTTCAAATCCAATAAAAGCAAATAGATTTTCTTTACCATTTAATGTTGAGCTAATATTTTCACCATCTGGTCCCTGCCTTAATTCTTTTGAGACAGGATGACTTTCTACTTCGTTTATATATTTTCTTAAATTTTTATTAAGAGTATTTTGCGCCAGACTTAAAGCTCTTTTTTTTAGAGCTGATTCTACAGCTGGAGAAATTTCTTCTCTAATTTTTTCTAGATTTATCTTTCTAGCCATTACTTTGTTTGCTCCAATCCATAAACATAATAGGTATTATTAAGATATTTTCTCACTACATCTTCTGTTACTATATTCCAAGTCTTACCATCAAATTCTAATTTTATAGTTTTACCATTAGCAATAAAATCTCTGGCATCTTGTTTTACTTTTAATGTCACGTCCCCGCGGGCGATAATTAATTTTAAATCAGGATCAACAGATTCTATGTTTCTAACATTATTATAATAAATTCTTCCTTTATAAACCCCTGTTACTGGAACATAGGTATAGTTTACAGAATCAGAGCTAGAACCATAACCATATAATGGTGCATTTTCTATTTGTTGTAGGACCTGTATTGGTTCTTTATGTACTATAAAATCTCTAGAAAAATATGTGAAGAAATCATCATATTGTTTTGAAAAACTTGCTGCTACTTCTGGTTTTATAAAACTCATGATTAGGATGCATTGTCAATGTTTCTTAGTCTATATAGCGCATTTGTATAAGTAGGATTATAATAACCCTCAATTACATCATCGCCAGCAACTTGAAGTGGAGTTGTATTTGCTGCTACATAATTTGTAACAAAATCTTGTAACTCGTCATATTCTTGTTTTCTTACTGTTATATAATTTCTTAGAACTTCATTTGTATTTATTTTTTGCACAGACCCAATATCATCTTTGATTGTTACATAATCGTTAGCTGCAGAGCTAGCTGTGCTTTTAATTTTTATATCAAGATAATATATTCCATACATTTTTTTGAATATATATTTTTCCTCATCATTTAAATTAGGAGAAATTTCATAATTTTCAGTATTCTTAACTATAAAAGATGTATTTAAAAGGTTATTTAAACCGCCTATGTTTCTTCTTACCCAAGCAGATATTGCTGCTATGCTAAAATCAGATGGCTCGCCAAGTTCTTCATATATCTCTTGAGCAATAGATGTAACAGTATTAATGATCATATATTAAAATTACACTGTTTTAAAGAGTAAAATTAATATAACTTATTTTTGATATAATTTACAGAGTCTATAAAATTATTAATTTTCAAGTCAGAAATGCGTCTTTCATCTATTCTGTTAACTAGTGTTATATCACCATATGGATCAAGATAAAAACTAAGATGATAAGCATTTTCTGCGTAAACTATTGTAATATCGTCTTTAACATAAAAAGTTGGATTATTTTCAATAAATCCTAAGCTAATAAGATGATTTTTAATATGCTCGAACATATACCTATATTATACACTATAATGAGAAAAGTTTAAAATCATTTTTAAGTTTGCCATCTACTCCCATTTTACCTATGCTAATTCTATCGTCTGGATATAAATTGACAAATTCTCCATAAAAGAATACGTTATCTCCAGAATAATTAACACCATGTACATATTGTCTCATCCATTGAGTCCCACCTCCAAATCCATTTCCAAAAAAACTTTCAAAATCCATATTAACTGCAAAGTTTTTTTCTGTTATTGGATTTCCAGTGATTTTATCTGTTATGGTTAGATACGCATTTTTATGGTCTAGTCTATTCATATTTTCGTAATAGCTTCCACGAGCACCTCTATTGATAACATATAATTTGTTATCGTTGATCATAAATTCTTCTCCAGCGCGCCCGTAAACACTCTGACCGCCGCCAACAACATCAAATCCTTGCCAAACTGATCCACCAAATCCACCAAAAGTTTTTATTAACTGTCCACCAGTAGGATCAACAAAATGTACGCCTCTATTACCAGAGTTTTGATTGAGCTCCCAATGATATCCACAAAATCCTACGCCTGTTCCTGGATAAACTTTTATATCTTCAACATAATCATAACTTTGTTGAGTAAAATTGATTAAATTATAAGTAGAAGGATCGTTGTAATACATTTTTGACACAGTAAAATTTGGTATTGGAACAAAATTATTATATACTAAACCATTACTAGCATTAACAGCGCACATTCTTATTTTTGTATTTGTAGAATTGACAGAGCTAAAATTCCCACCTAAATATATATATTCGCCACTAATATCTATAGCTCTTACTGTACTATTTAAATTTGGATTAAAATTTGTATCAAGAGCACCATCTGAAAGCCTAACTTTCGCGCATCTATTTCTAGTTTGACCTCCTACTAAAGTGAAATCTCCACCAATATACATATGATCTCCGCTAATCTTCATAGATAAAACTGAATTATTTCCTACATTAGGATTAAAATTTGTATCCAAAGTATTTGTAGATAAATTCCATGCTGCTATACGATTTCTAGTAGTAGCTCCTACAGTTGTAAAACTTCCGCCAAAATATAACATATTTCCACTAGAAGTAATAACATTACAAGTAGAGTTTAAATTTGGATCAAAAGAAGTAACAAATGTGTGTGGTTGAGTTTTTATATCCCATGCAGCAATACGATTTCTTGTTGTAGTTGTTGTAGACGGTGGAGGATTACTTCTAACATTTTGAAAAACTCCGCCAAGATATAAAATTCCGCTATCTTGTTTTATATGCATAGCCAATGCTGTATTATTTGGATTTGGAGCCCAACCAGTATATAGTCTTCCATTATTTAAATCATAACCAATAACACAACGATCTAATGCAAGTGTATCATTTTGAACCCATGTTGAGCCTCCAACATAAAGTCTACCGCTATATATATCCATACAATATAGATCGTGGACTGTAGTAGATCTTGGATATCTTTGCATTTCTCCATTATTATAATCAAATACTGTTAATGAATAGGCTTTTCCAGTTCCTAGATCTGCAAAAGTCCCAGCAACTAATATTCCTGATGGGTGAACTTTAACTTGCAAAGGATGACGAGAAAATGCTGGATTCCAATCTGTTACTCCAGAAGTATTTAAATTAATCGCCGCGCCTCGTGGTCTTGGTAATCCATTTACAGTATGAAATCTACCAACAGCATATAAAATATTATTATCTTGATCAATATCAAGATCATAGACAACATCATCAAATGGAATATTTAGATCTGTTATTTGTTTTCTTGCTATATCATAACAAAATAATCCGCTTCTTGATAATCCGCTAACTTGAGAAAATCTTCCGCCAACATAAAGCAAATTATTTCTTCTTTTCATTGCTTGTACAAGCGTTCTACTTAGATACTCTCTTCCGTATCCATTTTTATTTATAGGGTTTGGAAAATCTTGTATATTCCAACCAATGCCTTCTACATATGCTGAGGTCCCAGTATTAAAACCTGCAAAAGCTTGGGTAGTGTTATCTGATGGTCTTCTAAAGCATCCACCAAGATATAAAATATTTCCACTTTTTTCTATAGCACTAATGCTAATATCATTACTCACTATATCACCCCAAAAAGATGGACTAAATGGATGATTAGTTTTACCGCTAATTAAGTCTACTCCTCCAATCCTTGTTCTTACTGCATTGTTTATATAATCAAAAGTTCCGCCTAAAAAGATAACGTTACTTCCTGTGTCTACATACATAGCATTTACAATATTGACATTAGCGTTTTGCATAGCGATACTTGGATTCCAATTGGTTAATGAATTAGTATTTAAATCTATACATGCAGCGCTAGTTCTTTCTTTAAAAGTGCCATAAATGCTAGTACCAGGGCCAGTATGAGGAACTACTAATTTATTATCTATGATTCTTTTAATAGCATTAAGCCCTGCGCCAATAGGACTACTTTTATAAAAATCAAGAGCGCCATATACATATTGGCCGCTAATTGTATCAATAATTAATGGAGAACCTATCATAGTTCTACCAGAAAGAGAAGGATCAACACTAACTCTTCCATAATTTGGATTATTATTTATAGCTATAGTAGGAGTATGAACTAATAAATATTTTCCATCTCCAAATTCCCGAACAGTATCTGTGCCGTATTGAGCAAGATTTTGTAAAGACGCAGCTGGTCTAAATTCAGGAATCAGATTTCCATTTTCATAATCAAATTTTGCAAGGTAAGAATAATTAGCTCCTGAGCCTTGAGGATTCATGATGTTTGTGCCGCCACAAATATAAACTCCACTTTTACCAAGTTCCATATTCGCAAAAATACTAGCAGCAAGATTCGGATTCCATGGCAAAAGATTAAAATTTAAATCACAAGCAGCAGCTCGATTCCTTGTGACTCCATTAACAGTCGTAAAATTTCCAACAAAATATATTCTGTTTCTTTCAGTGTCTAATTTTGCATGAGTAACGCTACCATTGCAGCTTGTTAGTCCAGTTCTAGCAATTCCACTTATAATATCATGAGCGCTAATTCCGCCGAGAGTAAGAGAGTCGTTAGTTGTGAATGTTTGGTTATACATTACTATTCCTGTACCTGCTCCTAGATTATTAGTTGTGCCTGGAAAAATTGAACCTGTAATGAAAAATGGTTCTTTTGGTTGATTAAATACTGTTCTTGCACTATTAAACACTGTAATATTTGAATCACTTTGATCAAGATAATATCCCATTGTATTTCTGCTTGTATTTCTACCTAAAACTACTTTATTGACTGTTCTACTTCCTGGATTTTGACTTGTGTTTGGGGGCAAAAGAGAAGACATATTATTACCATTATAACAAATAAAGCCCGTGCGACTATTTAGCATAAGAAGAGTATTCATTTGTCTTCCTCCTCCTTGAGCCATAGCCCAGCCAGTATTTAATCCAGAAGGAGTAAGATTAATAAGATGTCCTCTTCTTAATCTTGTATTAACAAGCAAAGGGGTTCCAACTTTTGGATTAGATATATAAAAATGATTATTAGAACGAAGTTGATTTATTGAACAGGCATAACTTCCATCATCTAATTTGATTATATCTCTAAAAGATACGCCATTTCCATGTTGATAATGGTCAAGAGTAAAATCTATTGGGCTTTCGACTGCTTGAATTCCGCTTAATCCGCTATTATCTAACAATAATAATGAAGGCTGATATCCTATAAGGCCGTTGAAAGATCCACCCACATAAAGTAAGTTTTGATTTAAAGCTGTTTCATATATGGGCCCACCAAAACATCCCATGTTTTTATTTTGATCATGATCATCTGTTAAAAATGTATTAAACATAAAAATTAATTAGAAAAATTTTTAATGTATGTGGTATAAAATCTATTATCCAATCTAAAAATATTAAATAAGTCTGTTTTTCCAGAAGCTTGAGTCAATAATGGAGAAGCATCTGCAGGAAATCTATAATTATTTCCAAATATCATATAATTATTGCTAAAGTTACTTTGAACAACTTTGATAATAATTGTTTCGCCCTCTGGCATATTTACTGGATCATTAAGATTATTATATACTGTTGCAAAACCAGTTAGTTGATATACAAAATTTCTTCCAGAAAGATAATCTGGTGTGAAAGAATTTCCAGTAAAATAGATTGTATTTTTTTGATAATATATCTCTCTACCGCTGAATAAAGGTGGAGATTGAAAGTCTTTGACCCCACTAACGATTTGATTACCTGTAGTTCTTACCGTAGAAGTTAAATCTACTCCAGTTAATACTGGATTACCACTTACAAAAATATTATACCCATATATATCACCACTAACCCTTAGATTTGTGCCACTTATAAATACTGGAGAATTAATAAAATTAATATTTGTACTAGAAAATGTCATATCTCCTATACCGCTGAGATTTAAAGCGGTATCT
>Ga0172376_10000394_pt1 | contig 56629 bp, 53 predicted proteins | sample Lak35m_FD_121114 | JGI IMG/M metagenome (GOLD analysis project Ga0172376, IMG submission 121114) | Freshwater microbial communities from Kabuno Bay, South-Kivu, Congo - kab_092012_35m | ecosystem: Environmental > Aquatic > Freshwater > Lake | place: Democratic Republic of the Congo: South-Kivu...
CGAGCGACGTTGCGGAAGTCAACTCGTACATCGAGACGGCGGCGGCGCGCGAGCCGGTCGGACGGATAGGGCGCGGAGCGGTGGGTGAACTCGTCGAACTACCCGACGGAAGCACCGGGGCGGGGAATTTTCTCGCATGGTTCAAACCAGACGCATACGGCGACGGTATGTGCGACCAATTACAGCACACCTTGCGGTCGATCGTCGAACTCAACACGCACGCGAACCTTGAAAACCGTACGGCGGTGGATGCTGCAATCATGTTGGAGGACAGAAAAAACGGACGGACGCGGTGGATTGGAGCATGGTCCGACGGGAGTAGTGAAACCAGACCCGAGCTCGTGATCGGAAACGATACAGTAAACATCACCGTGAGAAAAGTGGGGGCGGACGGACCATCCATCGCCATGGCCGCCTTGCACCTGTACGAGTCAGGTACAGCGGGAGCGCAGCCGTGAGCGAGTACACGGACTTGGACCCGTACGAGGTGCTCGGCATCAAACCTGAGGCGACCGAGGACGAACTACGCAGCGCATGGCGTGAAGCAGCGCGCACACACCACCCCGACGCTGGTGGGAATGGTGAGAAATTCAAGCGGGCCCAGTGGGCGTTTGACGCCATCGCGACCGGTTCGGCGCGGGGAGGACGGAGAAAAACGACGGAACGTCAGGGAGCCCAGAAGGCCGAGGAGGGGCAGAGCACGGTCGCACACGACGGCGAACCCGGTGAGCGCATCATGGTAGAAACGATGGTCGAACACGCCACAGCCGTGTTCGGCGGAACCACACGAACCACCAGATGGCGCCTCACCCACTGCCCCACCTGCGGGGGAGCGGGCAGCCAGTGCGACCAGTGCAGCGGAGACGGACGCATCGGAGGGTACCACACCAGCATCATCACCATCCCGCCGCGGACCGTACATGGCGACGTCATCCGACTCTTCGACGAAGGAGACGCGGGGCGACGACGACGCAACGAATCGGGTCGGGGTATCTCCAACGCCGGGCCGTACGGAGAACTACAAGCCCGCATCTTAGTCGCGAGGGTGCCATGGATCGTGGAAGTCGGGGATGATTTGCGGACCGAGACCACGATCGACATGTACGACGCCGTCTTGGGTGGGGAAACCCGGGTAAAAGGGCTCGACGGAACCTACCCTCTCACCATACCACCAGGTATACAACCTGGCCAGCAACTACGGCTCAACGGACGCGGGAGACCTCGGGAAGGCTCCGGTCGAGGCGACTTGATCATCGTCATACACGTCGAAATACCACAGCAACTTGGAGCAGCGGAAGCGGCGGCGCTCGCCACACTTCGGCGCGAACGCCAGATGCGAGCTCCCAAAAGACCCTGGTAGGGCTGCTCGGTTGGCGGTGGAGGTGGGTTGATGGGCGAGGCTTGCGGAAGCGACACGGTGCACGGGATGCAGCCAACCAGCCCACACAAAACGACACCGAACACAGCGACGACGCACACGTCTGAGAGCACGAAGCGCGCGGACGGCAGAGGTGAGAGAAACCCCAAACGAGCCCTCATCACCGGGATCACCGGTCAAGACGGCCAGCACCTCGCCGACCTTTTACACCGCAAAGGCTACGAAGTACACGGTCTCGTCAAAGGACAGCGCAACCCGCGAATCGGGCCGCTGTTGGAAGAATTCCCGTATGTACACGTCCACTCTGGCGATTTGGCGGATTTTTCGAGCCTGGTGGCAGCCGTAGAGGCAAGCGAAGCGGACGAAGTGTACAACTTGGGCGGCATTTCGTACGTGGCGATGTCGTTCACCCAGCCTGAACTCACATCGAACATCACCGGAGTAGGGGTACTGCGTATGCTCGAAGCATTACGTCTGGCGGGAAAACCGGGGGTGCGTTTCTACCAGGCCTCCTCCTCGGAGATGTTCGGCAAAGTACGCGAAACCCCACAGAACGAACGCACACCGTTCCATCCGCGTTCACCATACGGCGTGGCGAAAGTATTCGGGCATCACATGACCATGAACTACCGGGAGAGTTATGGCATGTATGCGTGCTCGGGTATATTGTTCAACCACGAAGGACCGCGGCGGGGTCTTCAATTCGTCACCCGAAAAATCACGAATGCGGTGGCGCGAATCTCGCTCGGCCTCCAAGACGAGGTCGTGCTTGGGAACCTCGAGGCACAACGCGACTGGGGGTACGCTGGGGATTACGTCGAGGCGATGTGGCTGATGCTACAACAAGAACGCCCTGAAGACTACGTCATCGCCACTGGGGAGATGCACTCGATCCGCGATTTACTCGATGCGGCATTCGGGGCGATGGGAATTGCGGACTGGGCCTCGTATGTCCGTCAAGACCAGCAATTCCACCGGCCGGCGGAAGTGGACCTCCTCGTTGGAGACCCCCAACGAGCCGAGGCGGACCTTGGCTGGAAACCCACCGTCACCTTCGACCGCTTGATCAAAATGATGGTCGAACATGACCTGGCCGTAGAAACCCGCAACCAAACGACCCCCAGAGGGGTGTAGAGGCCCCTATATATGGGGGGTGTTTTATCCCCTACAAGGGGGTGGATTCTCCCCCAAACGCAGGCTGGAGGCCCTTATAGGGGCATTTGCGGGCGATTTGGTGGGAGTGCCCCGCTGGGGAGGTCCGGTCACTTTGGACCTCAGTTCGAGCCGAGAGGCCCGAAACGGCCACCGCACGGGGGCCGAGCAGCACGCGAGGAGAGACAGCCTCAAGGACTGCGACACAGCGCGGTCCAGATGACCGAGATGTGCAAAGCGATCCCGGTGAAGCCGGACGCGTTGGTGAAAACCGCACAAGAAGGCGGTGGGAATCTCATCAAGCGTTTGATTTCATCTCCGGGTGAGCCGACAATCATCAACCGGAGGAAAAACATGACAGAGCGAGCGCAGAAAGGCACGGCCAAGGGCCGAGCCTTGAAGCCGAAGACTACCGCGACGGGCAAGAGCGCAAAAGCGAAGGCAGCGAAGCGGACAGGGACTCGGGGGACGAAGCAGTCAGCGAAGCAGACTGTGGTGAAGAAATCTACGAACAAGCCGGCGACGCCGTCGAAGAAGCCGGCCGCAAAAGCCGGTGCGAAGCCTGCCGAGGCGCGAGCGGTGACGACCGCGGCAGTGCGGCCCGTGGCGCCGACGACAAGCCAAGGTGAATCGTTGGTGCCGATGGAGGTGCGTGGCACGGCGGAGTGGAGCGACCTCAACAAGCGCATGTTCATCGAACGCATCGAACTCAAACGACGCATGGACGAACTGGAGGGGAAGCGCGGATCACTGCAGCGCCGTGAACTTGCGCGCGTGAGACGCGACTATGAGCGTATCACCATGCGCATAGTCGACGCCAACTACGGCTTGTTGCGCAAGTACGTCAAATTGTTCACCGGCTCGGCCAGCCGGGAAGACGCGAAAGATTTCGAGGCGGCCGGCCGTCTGGGTCTGATGCGCGCCATCGACAACTACGACCCGTACCGCGGCAGTTTCGCACAATGGGCGTTCAAGCCCATCCAACGCGAAGTGCTTCGCGCGGTACACTCCGCGGACCACAACAACATGAACCCGGGGGACTTTGAACGACGTCCAGAGATCCTCCGCGCGCTCAAGAAACTGCAAGGGGAGAACGACGAGGTCAAACCGACCGAGGCACAGGTCGCGGTGGAAGCTGGGGTCACCATCGAACAAGTCAAGCGCGTGCTGCACGCACCGCGGATGGACTCGCTGCACACACCGGTGGGAGACGGGGATGGCTCGGTATTGTCCGATCTCATCGAGGACAAGAACAGTTTGATCGAAGACGCCGTCATCTCCTCAATCGGCGTAGAAACCCTGAACAGCTACGGCTTGAGCGCGCTGGACGCGAGGGAGTATTTCGTCCTCTCACGGCGCTTAGGTCTTGATTGCGAACCCGAGCAGCGGTTGTCGGCCATCGGAGAGATGCTCAACCTGAGCCGCGAGGCGGTACGACAAATCGAGGCGAAGGCCATTGCGAAAATGTCGCACCCGGTGCTCTTGCGACTCTTGGTTCGCAACGGCAAGCAGTAGCGAACCCCCAGACGCCAAGGATGGCGCACATGGGTTTTCGAGGCCAGGGGATCGAGCCAGCACACGGGTTCACAGGGGAAGGGTTCATTGGTCGACCGCTCACGCCGTCTGACGTCGTGCTCGACTATGACGGCGTCATAGTCGAGCCGCGAGTTCCTTTTCCGCTGGGAGCAGGAACCGCCATATCCGTAAGCGACGGTTCGACTACGACCGGGCCAAGGACGTGTACACGTCCCACGTTTTCGCCTGACGTATCTCTAGGTTTCAAAGATCTCTAGGTTTCAAAGAAACGGTTGCTTGGCAGGCTACTCGCTGAACGCATTATCAATACGCCTGAACGCATCCTCCGTGCAGCGAGAGATCGCAGCGGGCGTGGGGAACAATTGGCAGAGCTTTTCGGCATACTCGCGCTCAAACGCGGCGATATGCCCCACCGAGGGCCCCATCCGCTCCAGACAGAGGTCGTCGCCGGGGGCGGGGAAGGTTTTACAGGTCTCAATCGCCAAGGAGAGCCGGGCGGACAGATCGTCGTACGCCTCCTCAACTTTCCCCCCTCGGGACTCTATCGAGTAGAAGAGGGGTTTAAACAATAGATATACGGCGCCGGACCAACACCACTCACGGGGGTCTTCTGGTGCGGCGGCGGAGAACGGCGTGGACGGCCAGGTTGCGCAAATCTTCGCGATGTCCCCGTTCCAGCGAAGCAGGTCGCTGTCGGTGGTGACGTTGCCCAAAAACCACGCATCGTTCGGTTCCTCGCGCTGATAGATGCGCATCAGGATTCCCTCGCCGCATTCGCGGCGGGTCTGGACGGTCTTGAAAAACGAGCAGACGGTCGCAGCCTTGGGTACATCTTTAAACGCGTCCCACGTGGCGTGCCCGACGGCGTCGGTGCAGTAGCCGAGGTTTATCGGGTTGGCGCGCAGGCAGGCGTCCACCGCCGGGGCGAAGGCCTCGACATCGGAGACCAAGAGCCCGATTGCATCGAGTGTGCCGTGCATGAGACCGCCCATACAAGCGTTGGCGCCACGATCGAGCAAGGCGGCGATGATGTCTGAATCCACGCCGTGGACCGGGATAATGCGCTTGAGCGCGATCTCGCCGACCTTGTGCGACGCGTTATGGCAGACGGTGAACACGTCGGGGCGCGCGGTGTTGAGGGCGCGGATCGCGACAAACACATCGGTCGGGTTCGGCGTCGAGGCGGCCGCGCGGATCACCCGCTCGTCAAAACAACCGACCTTCCCCTGGTAGAGTTCCTCGTTCGTGGCCCCTTGCGGGAAACACTCGGCGAGGTCCTCGTACAGATCGCGTTGTGTATCGTTCTCGAGCATGCTGCTGGGATCAGAGCCTTCGCGCGAAATCCAGATCACCCCGATCGAACCGGGGGCGGCGGAAGCTCTCCACCATGCCGGATCCGGTTCGAGCGGTGGTACGTCCAAATCTGGGAGCGGAAGCGGGACATGCGCCAACGGCGGGGCGGAGGGATCATTGACGGTCGGCGGTGTCGGGGTGGATGTGCTGGGAGCGGGGGGATTGGTGAGCAGCACCGCGGCCGAAACCCCGAGAATCAGGGCCAGGGTAGGGACCAAAGCCAACCAAATACGGCGCATACAACATACGGTGAGCCGAGGGAGCCGATATGCACGCAAACCCCGGGGCGATTGCGCGCAGTCGGCGGGCGCGAACAGTTTTACGCGTGCCAAAGCACAAGAAACCCCAAACCACGGCCGGAATATTGGCCGTCATCGACAGCATCGAGGACCGGGGAGAGCAGAACAAGGTTCTGCGTCAAACCTATCTCGAGATCGAAAAACAGGTAATGTCAGCCGCGAAGCGCGGAGACGAGACGGGAGTGAAGGACCTGACGGTCCGACTCAACCGTGTCGGAGACGCCTTCATCCGGTACAACACCGGTCTGGCCGGCGTACTCGTCAAAAAGTACTCTGGAACCAGCAGTGCTGCAGACGACATCGAGTCGTACATGCTGGCATGTCTGGAGGCTATGTGGCTCGCGTTCACCACGTGGGACCCGGCACAGGGCACCTTTGGAACATGGTCTCGCAAGGCCATCGAAGGAGCGCTCTGGCGCGAAGTGCACTTCCACAAGCGACCACACCGCAAGTACTACGAGGAACTGATGCTTCGTTCATCGGTAAACCACGCAGACAGCCTGAAATCCCTGCTCGGACGCGAACCGACCGACGAGGAGATCGCGGACGCGGCCGGCATCACCGTAGCACAGCTACGTGAGGTACGCCGCGGACCGAACATCTCACTCGACCGACGAATCGGGGAAGACGGAGCCAACCTTGGCGAGCTCTTGGAAGACCCGAACAGCGCAAGCTGGGGCTCTGACGACTCGGAAGGTCTCTCCATCCTCAACGGATTCGCCGAGACGGCGAACGGCGAGGAAATCTGGTTGCGCGCGCTGGCAAAAGCCACCGCCGACTTGGATGCCCTCTCCTTGTACCTGGTCTTCGCCCGGACCGGCTTACACGGCTGGACCCCGGAGAACCTCCCGGAAATCGCAGCAGCGACCGGCATCGGGCGAGAAATCGTCCGACGCAAGACCCACAAGGCGCTGGAAGCCGTCCAAACGGCCGGTAAACAGTTGCCCGCAGCTTTGCAGTAACGATCCAACACGAACCACGCCCCTGGCAACCTCGGTGATGCACCGAGCATGCCAGGGGCTGGTCTTGTCACCGGGCACATTCCTTGACGGCGAAGCCAGGTGCCCGAGGAGGCGCGAGTTTATGCGGATGGAGCGCGGGCGCGAATCTCCACTTACCGTGCTCATGGAGAAATCTCTCCCAAAAACCACCGAGCGCGGGCAAAAACCACGCGCACCCCGATTGCGCAGAAACCGTCGTGGCACACGATAGGCCCACATGGGCGCAATCAACCTCCTCGTCGCAACGATCTTGACCGGGGCTGGCGGAGCGGTGGCGGCGAAGTTGGCGGCGAAGCGATCATGGCGACAGCCGATCGAAACGTGCACAGCGGACGAGGATGCGGTGCTCCAGTGGCTCGCGAACGACCCGGCGCAATGGGTTCGGGCCTACGGAGTTCTTGAGGAAGCGGCGTTCTCCACGAAAGAACGCAGGGCGCGGTGGCACGAAATCGAACAAACGGCACTCAGGGCGGCGGGTCCAACCTTGCGAGAAACCATCACGCGAGCCCAGGAAGCACGCGACGAGAAAGCGATGGATGGGGCGTGCACGGCGATGCGCGAAGCGTTGGGTGGCGAAGCGCTCACACGCGAAGACGTGGAATCGTACCTGCGAGCCGGTGGAAACGTCGTCTCTGCAGCAGCCAGCCGGGCACAGAACACGGAGCGCAGTCCAATCGAAGAAGTAGCAAACGAGCATGGCGCATCCCTCGTACGGCGCATGGTACCGGCGAGCGGGGCGCGCGTCGCAAGTGGCGCGGTGGCGGGGGCACTGCTTGGACTGGCCGGAGCATTGGCAGTGAGCGAGCGGTTCGAAGGCGGCGCACTCGCGGCCGCACTCGTGGGTGTCATCGCACTCGGCGTGGGCGGCGTGCTCGTGGCGCTGATCGACCTTGACACGTTCTACCTCGACACGGCGAGTTTTTGGGCCTGGGCTGGAACGAGCTGGGCCGCCATTGGGGGCGCAGCAGTACTCGCCGGTGCGCGTGACAGTTTGATCGTAGGGGTGGTGGCAAGTTTCGGGGTCGCAGCGGGTTTTGAGATCGTGGCGCGCGTATGGGGCAAACTGCGCGGCATCACGCAAGGAGCCGGGGACACATGGATCGTGGTGTGCACCGCAGGTATCCCCGCCTTGATCGCATCCACATGGAAAGTGTCGGCGTGGTCGGTGATTGCTGGCTCAACCTGCGCGGTCGGCCATTGGGGGTACCTGGCGGTGCGCAGAGGGGCGACGAGGGAAACCCCGATCCCGTTCGGGCCGTGGCTCGTTGCGGGAGGCGGTATCGCAATGGCCTTGTGGGCGGTACTGGGATGAGCAGGCAGCCGTACATCCCCGTCGACGTCGCGGCCGAAGAAGGCGTACTCGCTGCGGCGATCACCAGTCCGGAGAGTTATTACGACATCAGGGAGCGATTGCGCGTCGAAGATTTCGGTACCGAGGCACACCGGGCCATATATGCAGCAATGCTCGACTTGGAGCATGCGGGGCGGCCGATTGACTGCATCACCGTCGTCGACGAGCTTCGGCGCGGCAAAAACCTGACAAGAGCGGGCGGAGTAGAGAACGTCCAACGGATCGCCGGGGCGGGGATAGATGCGAACAACCTCGGGGCGTGGACCGACATCGTCGCGGAGAAAGGTCTCTTGCGGCGGCTGCTCGATGCGGGGAGGGGCATCGCCGGTGGTGCGCAGAAACCCGACGCAGACGCGGCGGGAGAGTTAGAGGCAGCCGAACAGGCAGTATTTGAACTCGGGGCCAAACAGCAGACGAGCAACCTCATCTCGATGCCACAGGCGGTAGCGAGCACGATGAAAGAACTGGCCAAAGTCAGGACACAACTCCTCTTGGGCCACTCCACCGGGTTGCGCGACTTGGACCGCATCACCGGCGGATTGCAACCTGGGCAGTTGTTCATCGTGGCGGCGCGGCCGGGCGTGGGGAAGAGCGCGTTCGCGCTCCAGATCGCACGCCACGTCGCTGAGTCCACCGGGCTCCTCGTGCCATTCTTGTCGTACGAAATGAGCGCGAACGAACTCACGATGCGCATGTTCGCCACGGCGCTCTCGTACGACTTGCATAAACTCCGGCAAGGCGAGTTGATCGCGGGAATGGAGCGCGACCTGGCGGTGGCAGGCGAGAAAATAGCGAGCCTACCGATCATGATCGACGACAACCCGCCCACCAGCATCGGAGCCGTACGAAGCGCCATGCGACGGCTCGCGAGACGGGGCGAGGTGGGTGCCATATTCATCGACTATCTACAACTGATGGAAGGGGAGGGGAGGATGCGGGAAACAAACCGGGTCCAAGAGATTGCGCAGATATCGCGCGGTCTCAAACGACTCGCCAGCGAATTACAAGTCCCGATCGTGGCCCTCTCACAGTTGAACCGAGGCCTTGAAGGTCGACCGAACAAACGACCGATGCTCTCGGACCTGCGCGAATCAGGCTCCTTGGAGCAAGACGCCTCGGTCGTGGCGTTCTTGTACCGAGACAGCGTCTACAATCCAGTGGCCGACCCCACGCTGGCCGAGTGTATCATCGCCAAACAACGCAACGGCCCGAGCGGTACGGTGTTTTTCAACTACAACCAGACCTGCGCCAAATTCGATACCACTGACCACGTCGCAGAAGCCCCCACGTTCAGCGAACCGAGCCGAATGGGCGGCTTTGGTGCCCTCCGCGAACCATTCTGAACGGTCCTACGCGACGCGAAACGAAAGACAGCGCAGGAGAGCAGCATGCGACGAGGGAGAACGAACGACAGCGGAGAGCGGCGCCGTGCGAACCGTTCCGCCGTCGTTGCGACCGTCATCGCAGTAACGGCAGGTATCGCGGTACTGGTCGGCCTGCGGATGGGCGGGGAGGACACACGAGCGACGTTGCCTGATACGCCCGATGCGACGGAGACGAACCAACCGGGCACAGAGGCGCCAGCGGTAGGCACAGACGGCCCGGCATCCCTGATCATAATCGAATCAAACGCGAAGGCGTGCGCGGCGGGACCCGGTCGGAGCGAGTGCATTGCAACCGCATGGAGCGCGATCGCAGGAAGCGACCCGCAAGCGGCGCTTGACGGCTATGCTCGCTATGTCGAAGGGGACGGGGCGCTCCTGCAGCAGTGCCACGGGGCGCACCACATCATCGGCAGTGCGGCGGGGGCGGAGAACGATATAGCGCGCATCATCGAAACGAACCCGGGCACTTGCGGTCTTGGGTACATCCACGGCGCGATCGGCGCCTACCTAGCACGACAAGCAGCGGGAGGAGACTTGCGTACCGACGGCGGCTCGGCGTGCGAGCAGTTGCGCACGGATGAAGCGTTGTACGAGAACTGCCAACATGCGCTCGGGCACGAACATGTACGAAGCGGCGAGGGCGACCTTGTCGCGGCATGCGGCGCGGGGAGAGGCTCTGATTCCTGTCTGAGCGGGGCGTACATGGAGCAAATAGCGCGGATCTCCACAGGAGCCGAGTTCGGTGCGTGGCTCGACCGGTGTCCCAAGACGGTGAAGGCGGCCGAGGCGTGCTGGTCAGTTTTGAGCGCGAACAGCGAATCCGTGCTCGCATACGGAAGCGACCTGGTCATACGACGGTGCGCCGCGAGCGGGGCAGAAACGACGTGCCTGCGCGCGGTGGGGGAAGCGGTCGCGCTCGAGATCATCGAACGGGGGGTCGGACTATACGACGAACTCACTAGAGCGTGTGCGACAGCCGGTACGAAGAGCGGGATTTGTATCGCAGGTGGGGGCGTGATCATCCACGGGGCCGGAGTGCAGGGCATCTTGGATCCGAGCGATATCGAACGTTCGTTCGACACCGACGTACCCGAGCAGTGGCGAGACGCGGTACGCGAAGCAATCGAGGCCGTCGAGTACCTTCCGGGTGGTGGAGCATGAGCGGGAAACGACGACAAAAAAGCGAGGCGTACACCTTGGTACTCGGCGGTGGGGCGCACCTCGGTGCGGTACAGGCCGGACAACTCCTCGCCCTGTGCGAAGCCGGGGTACAGATCGAACGGATCGTAGGATGCAGCGTCGGAGCCCTCAACGGCTCGTACATGGCGCGTGGTATGCAACAACAGCACGCCGAGGATTTGATCTCCATATGGCGAGAAACATCAACACTCTCGGTGTTTGACCGGGGGTGGCGGCGAATGGTGAACATCATCGCCAACAGACCAGGCATCAGCCGCAACGAACGTCTCTGGGAACTGGCGAAACGGGCGGCGCCGAGCGAACGGCTCGAGGCATACCCGATCGCAACCGAAATCGTCACATGCAACCTCTCTCGAGGAGAGGTCGTCTACCACACGGAAGGACCTGCGGCGGACCTGGTCGTCGCCTCGTGCTCGATGCCGGGCGTATACCCGCCGGTACAACTCGACGGCGAGGCACACGTCGATGGTGGGGTACTCGACGTCCTCCCATGGCGGCGCGCCGGGAACGACAAGGCTATCATCCTCGACTGCCGGGGTGGCAGTACCTGGCAGGGGGCACAAGGGGGCGGCGCGCTCGGCGTGCTTTTGTCAAGCTTCACCCTCGCGCGGCATTACCGGGTGTATGATGGCATGGCCGGGGCGGAGCACCTGCGGATGTGCCCGGGCCCAGAGATTCGCCCCGGACTCGGGTTGCGCCACGTCGAGACGCTCGCCGAAGAAGCGCATGAGATTGCGGTACGCTGGATCGCGAGCGGTGGGCTCGAGCCACAAGAGACGAAACGAAACCTGTTGGCACGAATGCGGATACGGCGCGGACGGGAACAGTAAACAATCGTGCACGAACGACGCCTACAAGACTCACTGAACGACCTGCTCGGACGCTTCGGCGTTGAACGCGCCGGCGTCATCGACGCCATCATCGCGACGGCGACGGAGACCTTGCGGGCGCGGGGACATACCGCGTCGGTCGTCGGCTTACGGCACGGAGAACTACGTATCGAGGCGACGGGGGCGGCGGCGAAAATGCTGCAATGGGACATTGACCAAATACTGGACGAAATCACAAAACACCACCCGGGTCTCGTCGACGTGATCATCGTGGTACGGCCGCGCAAGCGGCAATGAACGGGAGGGTACGGTGGGCTTTGAGCCGAGCCGTGCTGATGCCCGCCGTCGGATGCGACGGGGGGTGGCGACGGCGTCGGCGAAGAGACCGGAAATGCGGCACCCATCGAGGGGAACGAAGATTCCTTACAACACTGAACACCAGAGGGGAGTTGGCTGCCAAGGTAGGGCTCGAACCTACGACACGCGGATTAACAGTCCGCTGCTCTGCCAACTGAGCTACTTGGCACTGCGTATCACACACCCACATGGTACGATCCGGTGGTGAAGCGTCCAAGAACCACCAGCACACCAGACGTACGCTACCAAGCGCGGTCAACGGATGGAGGGGTGGCGAGCGGGTTCAACCACAGATCGAACGCAACACCCAGAACGGATTCTGTGGCGGACCAGCGAGCGGGTGCCACTGCAGGTGCACATGAGGTACGGAGAGAGATGCGTTGCCTGAGGCACCCAGAATTCCAATCTGTGCACCAGCGAGGAACCGGGCGCCGGGAACGGCCTCGGGGGCGATCGAAGCGAAATGCCCGTAGTAGAAGACATCACCCCATGAGGAGAGCAACGTCACTGAGAGGCCACCCGGATCGGTGTCGGTAGCGGCGACAAACGAATCCACCCGATCGACGCGCAACACCACCGAATCGGCGATCGCGAGCACCGGGGCGCCGTACGGGGCGACCATGTCGGTACCCACGTGTACGCGGCCGTTAGGGCGGGGCGCACCCCACGTGTCAGAGAAACGAGAGGCAGCGACCGGGCAGCGCAAGGCGCCGGCGGCGATCAGAACCTCGGTCAATTCCAGAGTTCCGGGGAGTGGTTCAGCAAAAGAAGGCGGAAGCGAACCGGGGGTGGCCGGATCGAAGTAGTCGTACTCGACATTGAAACCAGCGGCGGCGAGGTCGGTTTCCCATGAAGACGTACCCACCACCGCAGCCAGCGATCGTGGAACAAGTTCAGCGGCGGCACGGACCGCGGCGGCGGCCTCCGCAGAGTCGAAAAACTGTATCACCTGACGCACCCGTTCGGTTCGCGAGGACGGGGCCGAAGCGGAGGCCGGAAGGGCGAGCACGGAGAAACACAGGCCAACTAGCACGAAACGGCGCAGGCCGCGGCGAGGTGAGCGGGGCGGGAGGGACGGCACGCACCAGACGGTACCTACGACCGCAGTGCGGTCCAGCAACGGGTGTTTGACAGGTCGGAGCGGGACGCGACCGTAAGGACCCATGAACCAACCACTTCGAGTACTCGCCCCAGAAGCTTTCCACTCCAGACTTTCCAGGCGCGCATTCCTCAAAAGCAGCGCGGCTGCCGCAGGCTGCGCCGTACTGTTCTCCGCGTGCCGGACGACGAGCCTACCGACGATCTCGATGTACACGTGGTCGGACTACAACGACCCTGAGGTCGTTGGCTCGTTGACGGAGGACGCGCTCGGGTCGACAATGCGAGTGGATTACTACTCGAGCAACGAAGACCTCATCACAAAGCTCTCGATGTTGAGTAGCGGGGCCAGCGGATTCGACATCGTCGTCCCGACCGGTCCGTACATCCCGCAGATGATCGAGAAAGGCCTCATCCAGAAGCTGGACATGTCGAAGATCCCGAACTTCGCCAATCTCGACCCGGCATACATCTCCCAAGACTGGGACCCGAACAACACCTACTCGGTGTGCAAGAACTGGGGCAGTACGGGATACTTCTACAACAAGACTAAGATCACCCGGAAGATGGAGACCTGGCAGGACTTCATCGATGCGTGCATGAACGAAGGGAGCGGCGACTGCGCGGTACTCGACACCGGGCCGAATCTCTGCGGCATGTGGTACTGGGCCAACGGTTATGACTGGAACGACCAGGATACAACCAAGATCGATGCGTGCGAAGCATTCCTCGTCAACGAGTTCGCGCAACACCTCAAAGCGTTCGACTCGTCGCCCGGCGCCAAGCTCGCCGAGGGTGCGTACAGCCTGGCGATGGGGTGGAACGGTGACTTGCGGCGGGCCTACACGAATATCGCCGAGGCCGGCGGCGATGTCAGCGAGTGGGTGTTTGTCCTCGGCGCTCCGGCGACCGAACTGTGGATGGACACGTACTGCATCGCCGCCGGGGCTCCCAATCCTGATGGTGCGCATGCGTGGATCAACTGGAACCTCTCACCGGAGATTTCGATCGCGGACCTGCAGTACCACGGTTACAACACCGGATTGCGGAACATCGACGCACTCATCGAGCAGTGGGCACCAGATCTCGACCGACGGGAGATGATGTTCTTCTCCCCTGAGCAGATCGCCACATTCCAGACGCAACAGATCACCCCGCTCACCGATCGGATGGTCGACATCTTCAACAAGGTCAAGGCGAAAGCAGGTGGCTGACCGTCGGCCGCCCTGTAGTGCCCCCAGTGGACGATCGAGACATCACGGCTGTTCGTCGATTGAGCACAACACGCGCGACAGTGATGTCGACGTTCCGTGATGGTGACCGCGTGGTCGGGCCGAGCACCGGGTACGGTCCTGACGTGGTTCGAGATTGGCGCAACTGGTCGTTTCGCTCCCTGGCTTGACGGATCCGGTCGTCAAACGAATCGTCGCGATCGGACCGGCACAGGTGCGCGGGGCGGGGACGGTGCCCACGGCCGCAGTGCGGTCCAGCAGCGGGTGTTTTGACAGGTCGGGGCGGGATGCGACCGTAGGAACCCATGACAGGCGAGAACCCGTTCGTCCTCGGCGTCGACCTGGACGGCGTATGCGCGGATTACACGAAAGCCTTCCGAGCCCATGTTGCGGCAGAACTGGGGCGGGACGAGTCGAGCATGGGCGAGCAGCGCAGCTGGCGGATTGAGGAGTGCGGCTGGGGGATCGTGGACCGGGCACACTTCCTGGAACTACACCGCAGCGCAGTCGTAGAACAGCGGATGTTCGCAACGATGCCAGAAATCGCAGGTGCGAGCGACGCCTTGTGGCATCTCTCGGACAAGGGCGTTTACATTAGGATCATCACCCACCGGTTGGTGTTCAACTGGGAACATGAAATCACCGTAAGCGACACGGTGCACTGGATGCAGCAGAAGCGTGCCGACGGAAGACCACGGATCCCGTACCGGGACGTGTGCTTCTGCGCCAAGAAAGGGGACGTTGGTGCGGACTTGTACATCGATGATGCACCACACAACATCGCGAACCTCCGCAAAGAACGGAACGAGGCGATCTGCTTTGACGCATCGTACAACCAGGACGTACCTGGATTACGGGTACGCAACTGGGACGAGATCGTCACCATCGTTGAAGAGCGTCTCGTCGAGCGAGCCGCACTCGACGGCATCTGATCCAGGGTTGCGGAGGTCCGCCCGCGGTGGTGGGGAGTTGCGCTCAGGCGTTGCGCTCGAGCCAGACGACCGCATCGGGGGGCAGTGAGCCCCCAAGGCCGAGCAGATCACGCGAAGCGAGCACCAACGAATCGTCGAACGACCAGTCCCGGGAAACCTCGGCCAGCACGTGCAGGTACTGGATGTACCCGCCGTGGGCGAGGATGAAACGATCGAGCGCGAACAAGGCGGTACCCAACCATGCCGGCAATTTAAGACGTTGCGGGCGGGGTGCGGCGCGACGGAGCGCGAGGAGACCGTCAAACGTCGACACGGGCGCGGAAGCAACCGAGAACACCGGCGGCGGGGAGGCTACGAGGTCGAACGCGGCGACGGTGGCGTGCACCACATCATCGACGAAGGAGACGGAGCGGCGGGGGGATGGGTGGAAACTTGGGAACCACCCGCGTGCGGCGAGCCGGTCGAAGCGACGCTGGCGCAACGGGGCGGCGGGGCCGGAGAACCAGGCCGCTCGACAGATCGCGGACGGTCGGTCCGGTTGCGCGCGGAGCAACGCCTCACATTCCCTCTTTGAATGCGCGTAGCCGTGATCGGCGTGCAGGACGGCGACAGACGAGAGAAGCAGCACAGGAACCCCCGGTCCGATATGGTCGAGCAGGAGCGCGAACATCGAGACATTTCCAGCGAAACCCGGGTGGAGTCCGCGGCGGAGGCGGGGCAAGCGTTGGTGCGGGTGGATGCAGGCCGCGGCGTGCAACAGCCGATCCGGACGGGGGAGCGAGGAGACAAACACAGGATCCGTGAGGTCACCGGCGTACACGTCAGCATGCGCCGACCAGCGGGCACGAAGACTCGAGTCGGCGGAGAGGCCGAGCACCACCGAGAGGCGGGCAGGCGGACGGGACTGGGATGATGGCAGCGTGAGGCCGGGGGCGAAGATGCCCCCCTCGAGCAGACGCAAGGCGGCGGCGCCGAACCAACCTGAGGCACCGGTGAGCAACGTGTGGGTCATCGAGAACCCCCACGCGCGGCGAGGAATGATGCGGTAAACCGGGCAGCGAGCACCGCGGCGAACGCCATGACCACCGCTTGCGGATTCACCCCAGGCGAGGTGGGAAGCGCGGATGAATCGACGCAGCCGACCAGCGGATCGGAGGGGAACGACCCGTCCGCAGCGAGCACGGTGCCGAGGGGGAGCGAGGCGGCAAGATGTATCATCGAGAGGCGCGGGTTACGCAACAGATCTTGCTCCGCTAACGGGTACCACGGGGTACCCGCGAAAGCGAAACGGTGCTCGGCGCCTGCGCGGAGCAGGGCCCAGTGCGCGGCGGCGGCTTCGCGCAACAAAGGATCGTCCTTTTCGAGCACCTGCACCACCCGCAAACGACGGGCAGCACGCGAGAGCCTCAAGACGGCGGGATGCGACACTTGGGTATACCAACCAAACGGATAGCGACGGTCGGCCCACAGGATACGCATCCGATCCACCACTTCGGGGTGGTTAGCGGCGAGCGCCCAGGGTCGTGAGAGGGCCGAGCCGGAGCGAACCGTCTCGCTGTGCATCACTTGCACCCGACCTGGAAGCGGCTCGAGCGGGAGCACCGTATCGATCGGGAACAGCACCGAGCGCAGCATCGGGTGTCCGGCCACCGTTGCCGGGCCCGAGGTGAGACCGCTGGCGGCGGCGAGCGAATACGATCCGAATACGCCAGCGGCGAGCAGTACGGCCCGCGCGGGTAGACGCGACCCGTCGGCGAGACGTAGCGAGCGCAACGACCCATCCCGTTCGATTGCGACCACCTCGGTGCCGGTGCGTACCTGCACACCTTGCGCAAGACATTCGGTGAGCAGCGGGTTCTCCGGTGCGACCGGGTCGCGAAGCCATGTGCGTAGATCCTCGGCCGGGAGCGCGAGCGAGGTGGCGGTGGCGCGCAACAGCATCGAAGACTTCGAGGCGGGAGCGGGAACAAGCGGGAGCATCGACTCGACATAGGTGCGACCTGAATCGAGATCGGCGGATGAGAGCAGCGGGGCCCAAGCGCTCAACGTCGCGGCGGACGGCCAGCAGTACAGACCGCTGTTGGCGGCGAACCCCCCGCCGAGCACCTCGGGAAGACCGATCGCGAGACGCGCCGGGGGTGTGGGAGCGCAGAGTCCTCGGTTACGCAAATTCGCGGCGGTTCGATCCATGTCGAACCACTGGCCAAGGGGAACTTGGGAAGATGGGCCGCCCTTCTCGAGCAACAACACCGAAAGACCGGCGGCTCGGGCGCGCAGGGCGGCAACGAGTGCAGCAGGCCCTGCGCCGACGATCACGAGGTCGTGTGAAACGCTCATTCGTGCGACCCCAGATCGGTGGCGGGCAGCGTGGAGAGCAGCAGGCCGTATACCTGCACCACTTTGGAACGATGTCGGGCACGGTAGAGCGCCCAAGCTGGAAGCAACGCGAGCAGACAGACGTAGAGGCGAACCACTGCGTACGGAGAAGCCGAGAGCAGCAGTCGTACACGTGTGTACGACTGCTGGCGGACCGGCAGACGAAACCCGCGCAGCAGACGGTACAGCGCCCAATCTGGGACGGTGCGAATCACCATACCCTCCCAATCAAGCGCAGTGCCGCGCGCAGCGGGGAGGCGGCGAGCGCGGAGACGTGGGGAGAATCACCGCTAGTAGCGGCTATTGGTTGGCGCGGGGCCATGATGGAAGCGAACACGGCAGCGTTAGAAACCTTTGGAAGCAGGGCAGGGGGAAGTTCGCCGAGATCGACGACGTTAGAGACGCCGTACGTCTTGGTGTGCCAAGGCGCGAGCGGGAGCAACTTGAGACGTACCGCGAGCGAGGCGGCAACCATCGCAGGGGCGGCGGGGAGCACGAGCACCTTGGATGAGGAACCCGCAAGACGGATACACTCTTCCATGTGTGCGACGAGGGTGCGCGGATCGGGGGCTCCGAGATTGAAACTTTGATGCATGCACGCTTGGTCGCCAGCAGCAGCGAAGACCGCGTCGACGCAATCTTGCACATGCAGCAACTGGATCGTCGTGGCGGCGCCAAAGACCGGGACGGCCGCATCGCACTCAATCAGATCGCGCAGCAACGAGAAGAGTCCGCCGCGTGACGGGTCGACGATGGTACGCGGGCGAAGCATCACCCACGGCAGCGAACCGCGGGCCTCGACGAGGGCTCGTTCGGCGGCAAGTTTCGACCGACCATACGGCTCGCACGGATCAAGCGGCGAGCCTACACGAACCGGGAGCGCGGTGGGGATCCCGTACACCGCACTGGAGGAGATGTGCACCAAGGACGCCGAGGGCGGGGTTGCGGCAGCGACGACTCGGGTCCCGGCCACATTGACGTCGAACATGTCGGGGGCGTGCGCGAGCGGTACCGCGGCGGCGGCATGCACCACGAGATCGACACCGGCGAGCACGGGAGCGACGAGTACAGGGTCTCGGACGTCGACGCGATGGAACTTGTCGGGGGAATCACCGGTTGAGGGGTGAAGGTCGAGGCCGACGGTGTACCACCCGCGCCGACGAGCCGAGGCAACGAGGGCGCGGCCGAGAAAGCCGGAAGACCCGGTGATTACGATGCGGCGGCCCATGGTATCTACGGTGCATGAAACGGGGGTGAATGTCAGCGAAGAACTACGGCGACAAAGCACGTGAAAAGTGCACAGTCCCCCCCATGCAGAAACGGGACCGAGCCCTGGGTGGAGGCCGCTTGGACGGTATCTTCACCGCCTTGGTGAGCATCGCATTCTGGGCCTGGCGGCTGGAAGAGGTCGAAGTGGGGCGGGTATACCTGGCCGGAGCGGCGAGGAGCATGCGGCAGAGCTGGTGGCATTGGTTTTACACCGCGTACGACCCGAACGGATTTTTGAGCGTCGAAAAACCACCATTACCCCTCTGGATCCAGGCCGGAATGGTGCGCGTATTTGGCATGCACGGGTGGTCGATCATGCTGCCCAGTCTCGCGTGCGCGGCGGGTTCGGCGTGGTTGGTGACGGCGCTCGCGCGACGGTTTACCTGCCGGGCGGGCGGTGTCGCGGCAGGCGTGCTGTTCGCGATCACCCCAGGGATCGTGGGATTGAGCCGCTCAAACTACGCCGATATCTACGTCATCGCAGGTTCGTGCGCGGCGCTCTGGTGGGCGGTGCGAAGTCTCGAAGGTGCGCGACGGGCGCACCTTGTCGTCGGAGCCGCGCTGGGCTTGGCGTTCATGTCGAAAGGATTGTTCAGCCTCTTCTCCGCGGCGGGAATCTTGCTGATTATCGCCGGCAGGAAGACAGGTCGGCGGGGTCGGATACTCCAAACAATCGCCGTGTGGGCGGGTGTATCGTTTTGGTGGCCGAGCATCGTTGACACGATCGGACGCGGACGTCGACCGTACATCACACACACGCGCTGGAACAGTGCGTATGAACAACTCTTCATCTGGGGCTCAATTGGGGGACCAGAGCGGCCGGCCGGCAACCCGAGCGAATTTGGTGGCGTGCCCGGATGGGGCCGTGTACTTGAATCGGGTGGCGACCAGGCATACTGGTTGATCGGACCGGCGATCTTGCTCGGGGTATGGGTGTGGTTCCATACGAAGATGCGAAACGAGCGCTGGATCGCGGGCGGCCTGCTTGCTTGGATCGGGACGTTCACCGCCGTGTACTCATACACCGGTCGCGTCGTGCATGACTATTACGTGGCGAACGTCGCGGCACCGATCGTGCTGCTCGCAGTGCTCGGCGCGTGGCGCTGTGCGGAGAAAGGTGCCTTGCGGCTGCTCCACGGTGCGGCATGGTTGGGGCTGGGTACGAGCGTCGTGTACGTCTGGCGGCTCGAGGAGGTCAGCACGTGGCCAGCCGTTGCGGTGGCGAGCGGGACCGCCATCCTCGCTGCGGGGGTCATCCGCGGGGGCGCACGTCGACGGGCACTCATCTTGGGCGTTGCGCTGGCGATCGGGCCGCTGACTTGGAGCGTTGCGGGCGTGAACGGAAACGTATGGGAGTGGAGCCCGGTTTCGCGCCCAGGGAACATGGCGATAGACAACACGGACTTGATACCGGCATCTTTTCATAAGGTCGGTGAAGCGGGCGGTACGAAGTACAGCTTGGTACTCCCTTCCTACGGGTACTCTGAGTACGCGGTACTCGCCGGACGTGCCGTGCTCCCTGCGGGCGGCTTCAACGGGGGCGAGCAGCACTCGCTCACCGCGGCGCGCCTTGTGGCGATGCTTGAAGCCGGCGAGATCCGATACGTAGTGCGAGGTGGGTGGCACCGATACCGAGCCGACGTGGAGGAAATCCTCGATGATCGTTGCACGCTGGTCATGGGGGAACGAACAGGCGGGACCGTACTCGAACTCCACGACTGTCGGGGGGTGGAACCATGAGAGGGGTGCACATTGGACTAAACCGTGCCCTACGCGGGGCGGCGTTTCTGCTCGCCTTGGCGGTGCTTTGGGGCGGATGGGTACGCACAACCAACAGCGACGCGCTCGACGATATGCGCGAAGGCTGGGGTGGGGATGTACAAGACGTCCGTGAGTACCTGTACCGGGTGGCGAACGGATCTATGAGCGGTGTGCGAGCAGGCGAGGGGGAGGGATACTTACAACCGGACCTGGTATCTTCGAACCCCACAGCCGAGCGGCACCTACTCCTGGGCGACTCGTACACCTTCGGGTGGGGATTGTCGAACATCGACGCCCGGTGGTCAACACAACTCGCGATCGCGCTCGGCGAAAGCCACGACATCGACGCATACGCCCTACCGGGGGCGTCGCTGTACACGTACGCAGCCTGGGCGCGGGCGGCGGCGAAGAGGGGGGAAGTGTACGACACCGTCATCATCGGTTTCAGCGAGAACGACGCACACCCTGGCCCGTTCGAAGCGGGGAACCGCCACAAGGCATACACGTTCTATGACGACCTGCCAGAGACGATGCGGATCGAGATCGAACGAGGGGACGAGGCAAACCCGAACCAACCAGCACTCGAAGCGGCGCTTGGCGACATTGAAACCGTCGGCGGGAGGCACATCATCGTCCCCTTGTACGGAGCGGATCAAGCGTACTGGCCGAGCATCGAACGCAGCGTCGAGGCGGCGCGGCGACGCGGATGGGAGATCGCGCCGATGCGCATCACCAAAACGACGATCCAGGGACGAGACCCCCGCACGCTCACCGTCGCCCCGTTCGACACCCACCCAAATGAGCTTCTCCAATCTGCGTATGCCGCCGATGCGGCGAACATGTTCAAACCCCACGGGCGCGGAGCGGCCGTACGTATCGGACATGTCAGTCCGCCAGCGAGCAGCATCGAAACGAACGGCGAACGGGTAGAGATCTGGTACGGCGGGGAGGGGCGGACCTGCGTCCCAGTCTCGCACCCGCGGGGACGGCACCACTGCGACGAGAAACCGCACACCGAGATCGATGGCAAACAATACGGGATGCAGTGGAGCGAGTGCAAGAGGTTCAACGGGGGAGCGGTGCTGATCTCCCTCCCCCGGGGGGCACGCACGGTGCGGATCCCCTACAACGGTCGCGGCATTCGCGTCTGGGCGGCAGGATGGGGGCAGACGTGGCGCGAACTCGAGATACGAAACGAACACTTCGACCTCGCACCGGGCGACCGCCAAGTCGCACTCAGCGCTGGTGGCGGATGCGGAGACGGGGAGATCGTACCGCCGACCGGCCGTGTCGTGATCGAGTAACCCGCTGCACACCCACGGTATGGGACGGGTGACGAGCAGCCAGGAATCGAAGATCGCTGCGGGGAGTGCCGGGGCCCTGAGTGGGGACCGCGTCGCCTGGGACGCTCCACCCGAGTTGCCTCCCTTCGGTACTTACTGGGTAGTGCGCGTTTTTGCCGGTCGGTTGCCGGTACGGGAGATATGGGAAATCCCTTATAAGCATGGGAAACGTCGCTATAGCACATAGCCGCGAAACATGACCAAATCAGTGCAAGACGACCCGAGCCAGCGGAAAAATACGCGGTGCGACAGGCGCGCAGATCGGTAACGTCATACGTACAGCACCAAGACACCCACAGGAGACCGATCATGCACCCACCGACGCTGAACGATACGCAGCACGCGGAAGTCGCGATCGGCGGCATGGAAGTGGAGGTATGGGAACGCACACCGTGCCGGGGTGGACATGGCGGGTCGCGATGGTCGGTCTTGAAAAATACCGGCCCAATGCCGTATTTTCATAATCGGCGACAGTAACCACCGTCAAGGCCCGACCGGGCCGGGAGGAGACATGCGGCGACAGATACCGGGCACCGAGATCGCGAACTCGATGCTGGACTTGATCGGGGAGACCCCGATCGTCGCCATGGGGAACTTGGCCCGCGACGAAGGGATAGTTGCCACGCTCGCCGTGAAACACGAAGTATCCAACCCCGGCGGTTCGGCAAAAGACCGGCCGGCACTGCAGATGATCCTCGATGCCGAAGCGAGCGGCGAGTTACGGCCGGGCGGCACCATCGTCGAACCGACCAGCGGAAACACCGGGGTGGGGCTCGCAATCGTCGCGGCACAACGGGGCTACAAATGCGTGTTCGTCACCACCGACAAGGTGGCTCCGGAAAAAATTGCACTGCTGCGCGCATACGGCGCCGAAGTCGTCGTGTGCCCGGTCGCGGTCGCGCCCGAAGACGAACGATCCTACTACCAGGTGGCGGCGAACTTGACCTTGAAACTCGGCGCGTACCGACCGAATCAGTACGCCAACCCCTCAAACCCGAAAGCACACGAACTCACCACCGGGCCGGAAATCTGGCGGCAGACTGGCGGCAAGATCACCCATTTCGTCGCCGGGGCGGGTACATCAGGCACGATCACGGGAGTCGCCCGATACCTGCTCGAACAGAATCCGGAGATCAAGATCATCGTTGCGGACCCGGACCGCAGCGTATTCTCAGGAGGATCGGGCCGACCGTACCTCGTCGAAGGCGTCGGCGAGGATTTCTACCCGGCCGCATGGCAGCCCGAACTGTACAACGAGATCATCCCGGTGACCGACATGGAGAGCTTCGCCACCGCCAGACGGGTAGCGAAACGTGAAGGACTCTTGTTGGGTGGCAGCGGGGGCTTGGCGATGGCGGCAGCATTGCGTGTCGCGAAACGTTGCGGCGAGAACGACCTGATCGTCGTCTTGAACCCAGATTCCGGGCGAGGCTACCTCTCACGCGTGTACGATGACGGGTGGATGGCCCGCAACGGCTTCCTGACCGGAAAGGGGAGCACCGTCGCCGAAATCATCGACGGACGCGGCGAGATGATCTACGTCCACGAACACACGTCAGTACGCGAAGCGATCGTACTGATGCAAGCGCACGGCATCTCGCAGCTTCCCGTCTGCCAAGCCGACCCGCCGTTCGCGCCGGCAGAGATCCGCGGCGCGGTGTACGAGACGACGCTGCTGCTCCATGACGGCGGAGAGGACTGGCTCGACCGTCCCGTGGGGGAGATCATGAAACCGCCGATGCCTTACATCGGTATCGGCGAGAGCACCCAGCGAGCGGCAGAACTTCTGGAAGAAGCGAACGCGGCGGTCGTACTCGAGGGCGGTCGCAGCAAGACCGTCATGACCCGCAGCGATTTACTCCACTGGTACGAAAACCGCCGGCGCGCCTGAACGCGCAAAACGCGCGGCGGGCAGGGATGCATCAGCTGTCGCGGTATGCAGCGAACGCGGCGGTCAGATGCGGCGCGGGGGCCATGTTGCGAGCCAGGGCAGCGCGGGCAGCGGCGAGCGGCTCGAGCAGCGACACAGCCCGGTCATAGTCGGGCACGGTCTCAACGACCCGGCACTCGAGCGCGGCGAGTACGAAACGAAACACCCGCGGGCGGAACCTTTTGGCAGCGGCAGCGGTGAACCCGTTCGCCGAGGCGAGACCGTCAGCCCAACCGAGCAACGCTTGCACTGACGAGGCCGGTTTGTCATTTGGTGGGAGGAGCGCGGCGAGTTCGGCCGCACGAGGATACTTGGGAAGCATCGAGAGTACGTCGGCGTGCTCGGCACGACCGAGAAGCGAGACAGGCAACGCAAGCTCGCGCAACAGTACATCAATCCCCTCTGGGAGCGGGACAGGCACCGGGCACGTCGCCGTGAACCGGCCGCGCAACGTCGCAGGCAACGCCGAGACGGTGGGAGCAGCGAACACGATCGTGCACGGAAACGGGGGCTCTTCCACCAGTTTCAACAACCGATCATACCCCCCAGCATCCATCGCATCGGCGGCGAGCACCAGTAACATCTTCCGCTCGAGCGGGGTGAGCGCAAACGCGTGCAGCACAGGCTCGAGATCGACGACTTTCCACCGTTCACCCGAAGGCGCGCAGACCACGGCGTCGACTTGGCTGGCGGAAACGGAGAGGCGCAACGCGACCAGCCGGGCAAACGCCTCCTCGGCCAGCGCCTCGATCGGGGACTCAAAACAGCAGACCTCCACGCGGGCAGGGGGGAGGTCTGGATAGAAAAGCGGGTGCGTGGGAGTTTGCGCCGTAGCCACCAAAGATACGGTACCTGAAGGCCCGCACGACGCCCGTTGTCAAACGCCCGACAGGTAGCACCATAAGAAACATGCATCCGCACCAAAAATCGTACCCCAAGCGGCGGACAAGACGCACCCTCGTCGGTCTGATCGTATCCGTCGCCGTCGTCGGACTCACCGGATGCGGAGAAGAGCGAAGCGAGCCGATCCAGCTCGACGCAACCAGGACGACAAGCACGGACGAGACCGCGACGAACGAAACCAGCCCGGTCATCACGATCGTCCTTGACGGGTGGAGCATGGCGGGAATCAGCAGAGGTAGCGTGACTTGGAGCGAAGGGAGCGGGAAACAGACCCCGGTGCAGTGGGTGGCGGCGGAGGAGGCGGACGTGCGCGCGATAGCGGCGGTGCGGCCGGATGTGCTCACGCGACTGGCGGCACGGATGTACAGCGCAGACCCGGCACTCACATGCAACTTGGAGCAGTGCCAAGACTCAACCGGCGAGATCGGCTATGGAGACCTAGTCGACCCGACGAAAGGCAAGGTGCACGGGGCGCTATACTCGGCTTGGGGTATTCGCACCGGGGCATGGATCGCTAAGATCCCGGCAGGAACCGCGTCGCTGTGGTTCGGAACGCAACAACTCGTAATCACACGCGAGACCGATACACCAGATTTCACTCCCGACGGTGAGCGAGCCGCGGGCGAGGTCATCGCACTCGCGATATCGTTCGGCACGCTCCACCCGATTGCACCCGCATGGCTGGACGGAGCAACACCCACGGTCACCGAATTTGGCTCCGTCGATGTCGACGAAACCGGAAAGTACGCGTACAACGCCGTACCCGCCGAGTCGTTCCTGGTCGGCGTACACGGCGAAGTGCCGGGGGCGGCGAACCTCGGCGCGAGTCGACTGACCTGGATGACCAGCCCCACCACCGGGTGCGGGGCGGGCGTCCTCTGCGTTCCCGGGGTAGCAAAGAGCGAGATCGAGAAGGGAGAGGTTGCCGCCGAACTCGTCTGCTTCGAGACGTACACCGGCGTGCTTGAAACCGGCACGATACGCGTCTCGTACGTTTACCCAGAGATCACGCACCAATTCGGTATCTGGGGCGATGCCCAACCAAGCATCGTCACCGAGAGCGGAATCCCGCTATGGAACACCACCCCACCGTACGTGTCAGGACCACTCGAGTTGCTCTTTACGTACGCCCACCTGTACGACCAGAAGGGCATTTACAGCAAAGTCGGAGAAGTCCGCGAACTCACCAACGAAGCGGTCGGCGGGCAGGAGAAAGTGTGGTTTGCCGGCTGGGGGCAGTGTTAACGCTTCCCGGTTGCGGAAGAGGAGATCACCGGACGCAACGTACACGACGAACCTTGGATCGACGGCGCTTTTGGAGCCGTGCCGCACGCACCAAGCAGCGCGTCATGCGCGTCGGAGTTGGCGACATCCTCCTGGAAGACGACGCGGACCGTGAAACCTATCCCGGCCCAACCGAGGTTGCGCCAACCTGGGATTGCGTAGGTGGCGAGCGACATATCGCGCATGATACCGTCATTGCTGGGGAAGTTGCAGACCGTGCTCACATTAACCGACCCGAGCAGCGCATTGATGTTTTGAATGATTTGCTGCTGACACGCGAGCGGATATGTGATCGAGACCAACACCTGGCGGCTGATGCGGCCGGAGGCTGAAACCGTGGAAGCCACACCATCGCCGTCGGCGGAGGCGCGGTAGAACTCCATCTCGAAAGAACGCGAACACGCGGTGTTTGCGTAGTTCGCTTCGAACGAGGAACGGAGCGAATCTGCGCCGCATCCGGAGAGGACGGTGTTGTTCGCCGAAGAATTCGGGTCGATCTTCACCTGGGAGAAGCCGCCGATTGCGGCGATCGCGAGACGCATCGTCATCTCATGATCCCAAGGGCGGCAGCCAGTGATCACGTCCGAGGCCCCCGTATTCCCGCCGGAGACTCTACCGGTGGATGTACCAACAAAACCGTCACAGACTTTTGCGTCATCCAAATCGTGCACCACCGCGGTCACTTTCTGTTTGGAGGTCATCCCGGAGCCGGTCGAAAACGCGCGTGGCACCACCAGCGTCACCATCGCCGAAGGGCGATCGGTGACGCGAGGCAGGCTCCCGGCACACGGGCCGGGACACTCTGGATCTGGGGTACTTGGGGTAGTAGTAGTGGTGGTAGGAGGCGGAGTATTCACACACTCCGCGAGGGTGCTGCCGGGAGGGCATTTAGTGCGATCGACCGCCACCGTGGCCGAGATCGCGATCGGCCCCTTCACCACAATTTTTTCCGCTGACACGTATGACACGTACTCAAACTCCACCTTCGCCACCTCATCGAGATCCACCGAATTGGGGATGGGGGCGGAGGGGTCCTTGGCGAGAAGCGCGCGGATGTACGCATCGAACTTCTTCTGGGCGAGCGAGGTCGTCGACGAGAGCTCTGTACTCCCCGCGGCCACTTTCAACACCTTCGCTTTATCTGCTGGCGAAAGTTTATCAAACTCCACGCAGGCGGCGGCGCTCGCCTTACGCACTTTCTCGTCCGTAGACTCGGCGGGCTCACACTGGTCGATAGACCAGGCCGGGTTGATCGTCGTGGACGGCAGCGTCACTTTCGAAGCGATCTCCACCTGCGCAGCCGGGGCAACCACTGACGCAATATCTCCCGAGGCGAGCGGTCCGTCCACACATACGGCGGAATCTCGCGCGGCGTCGGCTGCTTTGAATTTATTGACACGAATGGTGGCCCAAGTGTCGAGATACGACCCCCCGGAGATGTCATTCGACGTCGCGTACGGATCGGCTGGCACCCAATTTTGATTAGAGAAATTACGGCCCACCGGAAGTCCAACACCGTTGCCGTCGATCACGGGTTTCGCTGAGGCACCTTCAAAACGCTCCTTCACGTCCATCTCAATCGCCTTGCGCCATTGGGCATGATGCTCGAGCCCTTCATCCCCTGCCCCGACGGGAGAGACACCCGTGACGGTGCCGGACACCTTGAAGCGCGGATCTGATGCTGCGCCGGACTCGCTCCACAGATTTAAAGCGAGCGTCTGTAGCGTGGAGATCCTTCCTCCCTGCATCCCACTCTCCCTGGAACCAGCGCTGACTGAGGTGAGGTACACGGTCTTGGAGGTGGCGTTCGGCTGTACGGCGAGGTCGACCGACACCACCACGACACGTCCTTGCTGGGTTCGTGCATACGCAGTGAAGCGGTCAATGTCTTGGGCGCTGCCGGACACTTTCACCAGCGGACGGGACACGGTGCCGTAGCGGAACAAGTAGTCGTCGCGGAACGAGTAGGAGACCAAACCGGCGGCGTTCGTCTGACCGACACGGGCTTGCCAGACTGGAACCCAACACGTCCCGTACACTGGGCGAATATCGTCGTTCGTGGCAATCAAATCGAGCGGACGGGCAAACTCGGCACCCGAAGAGCACGGCACCCCGTCCCCCCAGTTGCCGGCGGCGTCCTCGTTTGCGGCCAGGCGCGTGAACTGGGCGCCGTACCCTTGTGCGGCAATCACCGATGTGAGGCTCGCGCGCAACTGGCGGGCGGTCTCACTGTTGCCGGCGTACGGCGAGTCGGGGGACACGAGCGTCGTGCATGAACCCTTCGGAGGCCGGATCGGTGGCAGGGTCGTGAATCCCTTATTGGCGGAAGTTGCTCCATCAGGAGCGCGCAGTACCGGTTCGTCCAAACCGTTGAGCACCGAGGCATAACCACCATCAAACACACCCGAGCCGGGCGGCACTAAAGCGAGACCGCCGGGAGCATCCCACGGGTGCGGGGAGAGAAACACACCGATCGTCTCGTTTCGAGGTTTTTGGTTCAGAGTAACAACATCAGGCAACGGACAATCACCGGAGGCGGGCAGCGCAACGCGAGACACCGAGTACGATGCCTTCCCCAATCCGTTCGCGTACGCAGCAGCAGGGTTCCCCTTCTCACCGTAGAAACGCCACACCTCCCAATGCGTCTGGCAGAGCTTACGAGCGGTCAGAGATGAGTCTGCAACGCGACAGGCCCCCAAACTGGTTGAGTTTGCCTGCTTCGTCGGTATTGTGTTCGTCCGGCGATCGTACACATCGTCGCTCAGACAGTATTTTCCGACAGGTTTAGTCGTCGCAGTACGAGTCGACGAGCATGTCCCACCCGGACAGCGTACCGGATCACAGTTAGCGTACGGCGCTGGATACCAGCGGTGCGCCCACACCGCCTCAGGCGTGTTGAACCCGCCGTTACCTGGGAGCACCCGGGTCCACACCTGTCCGTTCGGTCCACCGTACTTGTATGTCGACCCGTGTACCGAAGAGAACCTTTCTGGCTCGGACCACTTCATCGCCGACTTCACCCAAGTCCACTTCACCTCGCCAATCGTCACGGACGTGCCATTGAGCCGCACGGCGTCATCCGTGACCTTGATCTCGGTCGCAGGTGTGAGCAACTTGTTCAACTCAGCAGAGGTCGCCATACGATCAGAATCGATCAACACCCCCCAGCCCTCGGCCTTGCCGGGACCGATTGTGTTACAGATCACCGCACGGCCGGCGCCGGCATTAGCGAGGGAGTTGCCGCCCACCCCCGAATTACCTTTATCAGACCAGGGACCGGTGCTCGCCGAGGCCGGGAAAGCGGGGAGCAGGGCAGCGAAGGCAAGCAACACCGAGACCAGTAGCGTTGGGAGGGGGGTGGGGGAGGTTCGGCGTTTTGGAGACATGCCTCGTACCGTCACCGCTTTTCTCGATATTGCAAGGTTATGAAAGCCCCGGGATCTGGGATCGGGGGAGGGGCACGCCTTGAGGAGGGAGTAGTATGCGACACCCTCGAACCGTGGCCCTCACCCTGCTCACCCTCCTCACCTTGGGAGGCGGACTCGTCTGGTCAGCACAAGGCGTCGCAGATGCGCCGAAGCGGGAGACCGGCATCGAAGCCGCACCTGGGGACATCCCCGAACAGGCCGACGCGAGCAGCGCGGTCAGCAGTAGGACACCCATCGAACCGACACACAGAAGCAACCCGGTCAACACGACCACCCCGGCCGCGCCGAAGGCACCAACCGGACAGCAGCCGAAGAGCACAACGAAACCGAATGACGCCACACCGAGCACGGCGAAGCGGCCCGGTAAACAACAGACAGCAACGAACCCGAATGGCGCCACACCGAGCACGGCGAACCTGCCTGGAAAACAAGAGCCAGCAACGGAGACCACAACAGCAACGCCGACGGGCGACCCAAACCGCATCATCGAGAACGGCTACATCAACCTCGACGGGGTGCGCGTCTCTGCTGTCAATATCGGAAATGACGGCAGAGAAATCTACGAAAAATGTGGCCGCATCGGTGAACAGACAGTGAAAATTTGGTTCAAGTACGCCGATGGGAGCTTCCGCGACGAACGTTGGATCGTCAACGGACCACAAGTCTACGTGTTCCGCACCGACCGGTACGGGAGGCCAGCATGGCGGCCGGTGTACATGGAAGCGTCCGGTCTTGACCCGTACGGCGATTCATGGACCGAAGAGAACGGGTACGCGCCCACCGAGTGGATCTGGTGCGCGAACCGAAAACCAATCAATCAATAACCGGAGAAAATAGCCGCACACCGGCGTGGCCCGTATCTTGGCCCGTATCTTGGCCCGTATCTTGGCCCGTATCTTGGCCCGTATCTTGGCCCGTATCTTGGACCGTATCTTGGCCCGTATCCCTTGGCTCATGTCTTAGCCCTTTGGGGTGGGGGTGGCTTTCACACAACCGAGCGGTGTGGCAGCGAGCACACCGGGTTGAGACAACCATCACCCCGCGAACCAACCCAAAACAAGGGTGGGGCCGTCACCATTATCGACACATATGAAACACAGAGCCATCACACCCAAACGCAGACAAATCAACCCATTGACCACTTTACACCACGTCCCGTTGTTTACGGCGTGCAGCCGGAAAGACCTGGCCCGCATCGTCGCTGGCGGCGATGAGGCGTCATTCAAACCAGGCCAAACCCTCATCGAGGAGGGCCAAGTTGGACGGGAAGCATTCATCATCCTCAAAGGCGTGGCCACCGTGCGACGAGGCGGAAGAAAAATCGCAAACGTGGGGGCGGGATCCATGGTCGGCGAACTCGCACTACTTGACAACGGACCGAGGACGGCAAGCGTCGTGTGCGAGACCGAAGTGGACGTGCTCGTCATCAACCAACGCCATTTCCACGGTATCTTGCACGACGTCCCCGCATTGATGCAGAAACTCCTGACCAACTTGGCCGGGCGGGTGCGCGACTTGGACAAGGCCCGGTACTAACCGCAAACGGTCAGTCAGGACACCCGACGGGGTAAGCGAAGCCAGAGCGACGTTGTACGGATCCTCTGTTTGTGCACGCCGACACCACGGACAGGTGGCGTTAACACGCGGCTTTGGAGAGTTGCGTGAGCGCGGCTACATCCTCGGCGCCGAGGGTGCCGTACGAATCGGCGAGCGACGGGGTCATGATCGATGATGCGGAATCGTTATGCCCGACATTGAGCACGTGCAGCAACTCATGCAGCAAGAGCGCCTGGCGCGACATGAACCCAGCGCCAGGGCGATAGTCGGAGAAATGTTCGGCGTGCAGCAGCACGAAACCGGAGGAGATACGCAGCGAACCGCCCTCGCGGCGGAGAAACCCGCCGCCGGAGGCAGCCGCATCCGTAAAAGCGAGATCGGAGGCGGATTCGGGAACGACCGCAACCACCACCGGCATGCCGGGGGCACGCGAAGCCCATTCCTTACCCCAACGAGAATCGGGGACCTCGTCAGTGTCGCCGACGAGGACAAAACGAAAACCTGACACGGCGGCGATCGTATCAAACGACGCAAGCAAATCGCTGCGCAGCGACGCGGCATCAACCGAGGAGAGCGAACCCGTATTCAACCCGACAGGGATCGAGGCGGCACACGCCCATGTTGCAGGACCATCGGCATCGGAGGCGAGCAGGGAGAAACCGGACGAAGCGGCCGGGGGTTCCACCACCGCGGTACGTGCCGCAAACGGCGACGGCACCGGAGCACCGGCGAGAAACGCGAGCAGCGCCACGGCGAGGGCGAAAAGCGCGAGCGCGACACACTCCCAGACAGAGCGGGGGCGAGCAGCGAACGTTCTCATACCACCCCCTCCTCACTGGGAACTTGGGGTGGGGGTGGTAAAACCGGGGCCACCGGTGCAGGAACGGGCCCCAATATCGCGAAAACGCCGGCAGCAACCCAGCAAACGGCTAATCTACGGCTAATCTACGGCTAATCTACAGCCAAGTTGCGGGGCCAATTTACTGGGACGGGGCCAATCTACGGGGCCAATCTGTGAGCGGCATGCGGGCAATCTTCGCGGGCTCGGGCTGGGCCGCATACCGGTTGGACGGGGGGAAGGATGCCGAACGTACCTTGCCGGGGGCGGAATACGTCGCACCGCCCGCCTGAAGTGAACCAGACGAGCGGTGCGTGCTTATGCGAGGTTGAACGGGGATATCTCAACCGCCACGGCGGCGATCAAGACGAAACTCTTCAAACGCGTCTTGCAAATCGGCGATCAGTTGCTGTTCCGCCTGGCGGGTGCGTTGATTGCGGCGTGAACGACGCACGGCGAGAAACGAGACGCCCAAGGCAACGAGGGGGAGCAGTATGATTATGGTACTCATGTTTTGGCGACAAGATCCAGTCTCCAGGAATCTGGAGAAATTGGGAGCTGGACTGACTTCCTTTCCACCCCCCACCTTTGCGGCGGAGGGAAGGAACCGGAGCGCGGCGGGGTCAGATATCGAGGCTGGAGCGGTCAAAGTCGCCAGACGCCTCGACAATGAAATCACGGCGGGGGGCCACCTCGTCGCCCATCAACAACTCGAACGTCTCTGAGGCGTATGCGGCGTCGTCAAGCGTCATACGACGCAACAGACGACGGGTAGGGTCGAGCGTGGTGTCGAACAACTGGTTGGCGTCCATCTCCCCGAGACCTTTGTAGCGTTGCACCTCGCGCACGGTGCGCTTGCGGGTGGCGGCGTCGGCGAGCAGTTTTTGCAGTTCCTGGTCGGAGTACGTGTAGCGAGGCTCCTCGCCGACGATCGAGACACGATGCAAGGGTGGAACGGCGGCGTAGATGCGGCCAGCCTCGAGCAGCGGGCGCATGTAGCGCCAGGCCAGCGAGAGCAGGAGACAACGGATGTGGGCGCCGTCGACGTCGGCGTCGGCGAGCAAGATCAATTTCCCGTAGCGCACTGACTCGAGATCGAACGTGCGCCCACATCCGGCACCGAGGGCGGCGATGATCGCGGCGCACTCCTGGTTCTCGAGCATCTTTTGCTCGCTGGCGCGCAACGTGTTCAAAATCTTGCCGCGAATCGGCAGCAGCGCTTGAAACTCGGCATCGCGCGCGGATTTACCCGTACCCATCGCCGAGTCCCCTTCGACGATGAGCAACTCGGTGCGGTCGAGATCGGAGCTGCGACAATCGACGAGTTTGGCGGGAAGGGCGGAAGACTCGAGGGCGGACTTGCGGCGCAGCACCTCGCGTTGGGCGCGCAGCGCGCGGCGCGTACGGGCGGCTGAGACCACCTTCTCCACGATGCCTTTGGCGAGGGATTTGCCGCCGCGGGCGGCGAATGCAGCCTCGAGCCCTGCGGTGACGGCGTCGGCGACCACCTTGGTGATGGCGGCAGTGCCGAGCACTTCTTTCGTCTGGCCCTCGTACTGGGGCTCGGGGAACCGTACGGCCACGACGGCTACGAGCCCTTCGAGCACGTCAACCTTCTCCGGCGGATCTTCGGACGCTTTCATGGTGCGGCCCTGTGAGGCGAGATCTTGGAGTACCTTCACCAGCGCCCGCTCCAGACCGGCGACATGGGTGCCCCCTTTGGGGGTGGCGACGATGTTGACGTAGCTTTTCGTGAGCGAATCGAAACCAGTGGTCCAACACAGCGCGACATCGACCTCAACGTCCCGCTCCACTTCGCCAGTACGCAACCCATCATCGGAGAGGAGCGGCACCTTCTCCACGAACGATCCGCGGCCCACTAGGTGAATCGGCGGATGGGCGGGGGAGGCGGCGAGTGATGCGACAAGATCCTTCGTCCCGTTCTTCGAGAAGAACACCTCGGGCTCGGCGTCGGCGACTTGCAGCGAGAGCGTCAGCCCGGGCACGAGATATGAAGAGGTCGCGAGACGTTCCCTGATCAAACCGACATCGAAGGTGGCATCGACGAGAAACATCTCGGCGTCTTTCCAGAAACGGACACGCGTCCCGGTGGTGCGACGTGAGCCGGTACAAAAACCCTTGCGGAGACCTTTGGGAACGGTGGTTGTGACGATTTTTTGGGAGGGGCGGAACTTGTCGCCGGCGAAGACGCCTGCCGTGCCGCGCGAGAAGGACATCGAGTGCAATTTCCCGTCGCGCAGAATCTCGACGTCGAGACGACTCGAGAGTGCGTTCACCACGCTCGCTCCGACGCCGTGAAGACCACCAGAGACCTTGTAGCCCGAGCCACCAAACTTGCCGCCCGCATGCAGTTTAGTGAACACCAACTCGACGCCAGTGAGGCCGGTTTGTGGGTTCACGTCGACAGGTACACCGCGGCCGTCGTCGGCGACGGAGACAGAACCGTCGGTGTGCAGCACCAACTCGACATGGGTGCAGAACCCAGCGAGCGCCTCGTCCACCGCGTTGTCCACGATCTCAAAGACCATGTGGGTGAGCCCACGACCGTCGGTGGAGCCAATGTACATGCCCGGACGCTTGCGCACCGCGTCAAGCCCCTCAAGTACCTGCAAATCGGCGGCCGTGTACGCGAACGGGGAGTCATCTGCGGGGGGCACGGATGCGGATTTCACCAGCCTGGTGGGCTTGGCGGTGCGAGCGGGGCGGGGGGCGGGGCGGGGGGCCATGGGTACAGGACCGTTACCGGAGAGCTCAAGATGACAATCGGCTGGGAAGTTAGCGAGCCTTCGGGTCGTTCTGGCCGCGGTCGGGGGCGAGCAGGTGGCGGAAATCGCGTTCGGCGCGTGTTTGCAGCAGCACCGAGCCGGGGCCGGTAAACTTGGCGACGATTCCCTCCCCGGAGAGCGTCGCGGTGGTGATCGAGGAGAGCGGACCGAAGGTGAAGTCCATCGTCTCGGTGAACGCGACCAGGTGACCGGTATCCACGATCAACGACTCGCCGGGGCCGACCTCAACGCGCTCGATGGCGCCGTACGAGGAGATGATCGCGCTGCCCTCACCGGCGACGCGGATGTACGCGATGCCTTCTTGCATCACTACGGAACGCACCCCTCCGTAGCGGAGCGAGACATCGACGCCCTCGGAGTAGCAGAGCAACGAACCGGACTGCACCAGGTAGCTGACACCGGAAATATCGAGCACCTCGACATCACCAGGGCGCGGTGGGGAGAGCGCGACCCAGGCGCCGTAGAGTTCGGCTTCGAAGACGGTGAACATGAACCCTTCGTTGCCCACCACTTGCCGTGCGAACGCCGACTTTATTCGCGTCCCTCCAATGGAAGCTTGCACGTGCATGCCGCCTGACATCGCAGCCATTGCGCCGCGCTCCACGAAGATCCGTTCGCCGGCGTCGAGGGAGACGTAGGCGAGCGAGTAGGCGGGCCGATGGCGGATCGAGACTTGCACGCTACAGGGTCGGACCCGGGGCGAGCCGGGTGGGTCTTTGCGGGCCGGTGGGGTACCCAAGGCGTTACTTTCCCCCACCCCCGGCCGGGGGTAGGGGAAACCCGTATCTGAGGGGGGTCTGGCGGAGTGCTCGAGGAGGCCCGAACGGCACCATTATAGATATGGCGATGATCACCCACCACCCCGGAGGCTACCCTGAACTGGGCCTCGTCGCCAAGACCCTCAAACTACGGTACCGCGAAGGTGCGAGCTTGCGAAACTTGGCGAAGAAGATAGAACGCTGGGAACGTTCGCACGGCAACGACGGGTTCCGGGCGCGCCACCTCACCAGGCTCCCGGGCGAACTCGCATACGAATTGTGCAACGTGTACATCGCGCTACGCGAACGATACCCGGAAGTGAAACCTGACTACGTCGACTTCTCCGCCGGAGCGGGCGTGATGCAAGGCGGCGCGCTGGGCTTGAGCACCATCTACCCGTCGACGTTCCCAACCTTGCGCGAAGCAGCCGAAACGTACGCGGCGGAGGACCTCCCATCCCTCCTTGAGTACATACGGGAAGACGACATGTACGTGTGGCCGCGCAACGACTTGCGGCGCGAGCGGGCGTGGCTCGGCGACGCACGAAACATCTCCCGCAGCGGCGTCATCGAACTGGGCGGGGTGTTCTCCAAGGCGAGAACCTACCGGACCTTGCGTGAATTCTGGCAGCGACGAAACGCACGAGCCGAACTGCTCGGGCGACCACTGCGTACACCAACGCTGGCCACCAGTGAAGCTACGTTCGTGTTCGTACACGAGTTTGGGCACCTCGTAGAGGGAGAACTCTTCGCCGACGGCGGATGGCGATGCGGCGAGGCTGTGTACGGCGCAATCAGCCGGGCGATCTTTGGTGGGGCGAAACCGAAAGTGCGCCAGTGGCGCAAGCACCTCATCAACTACCCGTGCTTCATCGCACCCGAGCACACGTACGGCCCGCACCAGGGTGGCGAGACTCGCCAGAGTGCGACACGGCAGGCGTTGCGCGACCAGATCTCCCAAAAGCTCGGCACATACGCATCGGTAGCCCGAGACGAGATCTTTGCCGAGGCGTTCGCCCTCAGCCACTGTGCGGCGCCGAAACGGCGCAAAGAACTCTCCGGCCTTTTGCGAGCACTCGAACGCTCCGGTTTGCGCAAACGAAACGTCCAACCGCCGCGCCAATAACCTCGTCGGGATGCTCGAGGGAGCGTAGATTGCTCGGCGGTTGTTACTTCTTCATGTCGGGCGGGCGGACCGAACCTCTTTTTTTGCGCACAGAACCCCGCGCGGTATGCCGGGGACTGGTTGCGGGATCGTTTGACTTGGATCCATTCGTGCCTTTGGTCCTGGCTCCGGCTTTGGCCAGACTGCCCCGCTGACGGGATTTCACCTTGGTCGGTAGCAGCGGGCGCACTACACGGAACAGCAGCTGTATGGAACGTTGCGTGACATGCCACACGAGTACGACGACTGAGAAAAAGAGCGCGACGAGCATCATCGCGAATCCGCTCGCGACGGCATCGGTAGGTGTGCAGCGGGGGCCGGTCGGGTCGCTCGGGCAGGCGGGAAGGATCCAGGCGACGGTGCCGGCGAGGGTGAACACCACGAGCGAGAGCAGGACATGACCGGTGGCCGCGCCGAGACGGGGCTTGAAGACATACACATACAGAGCGGAGAACCCACCCAGGAGCACACTGGCGATACAAGAGACGAGCACCATCGTGGTGCGACCGCCGGCGTTGTACTCGGGGCGACGTGCGAGCATTAGACCTATGACGAGGATTGCGGCAGAGAGCGCGACAGGCGGGAGCCAACGAGGAGTACGCATCAGTCGCGCTCGCCGAGTAAATCACGGACGCGATCGGGCACCATGGTTCCCACCCGAATCGGGGCGTAATACGGATGCGACCAGAGTCCACCGATATACGGATCGTACAACACGCGACCGAGGCGAACCTTGGAGAGATCATCGAGGTCAACAGCGAGCAGCTGCTCCTCCTGCGCGAGGGCCGCATTACTGGTAGCGGCGAGTTGGCGGCGAGTGTCGTTGAGGATCCTGGTGCGCTCGCGTGCGGTCGAGGCGTCAATACCCGCCATGAGGTGAAACGTCGGCACCGGCAGCAAGGTGGCGGCATGTTGGGAGTGCTGCACGACGGAGGTCGGGGTGGGGTCGTCCAGCAGGGCGGCGAACGCCTCGATCGAGCGCTCCCGCAGACGATCCAAGTGGCGGTACGCCGAGAGCAAGCGGTCGGGTCTCAACCCGGGCGCGACAGAGACCAGTTGCGCGAAGGTGAGACCGAGCCGCAGCGCGTTGAGCACGGTGGTCGCGTCGCCGCGTTCATGCTGGATAATCTTCCCCGGCGGGAGTTTCCCGGCCGCGGCGAGGTCGCGAACAAGGCGCTGCTCCTCGAGCGAACTCGCAGGGTAACGGCGCGACGGCCAGACATGCCAAATGTACACCTCGTCTGCGGGGGCCGCTTCATACATACACATACATCGTACATCCAGGAGGCAAAACGCAATTTAGGCGGGTGCGAAAAACCTGTCCACCAAACGGCTATTTCCGATCCCTGCGGCGCGAGAGTAGGAAGCAGCCACATTTTCTCCCGACGACCGGCGCAAGACATCCAACAACACCTCCAACCGTCGGCTTCGACGATTGGGGTGTGTTCGACGCGAACCAGTGCAGCGCCAGACCTACTTGGATTACATCCGCCGCGGCGAACAGTGGATGTCATGCACACCACAACCCGACGCATGCCAGCGGCCAGCGTAGTGATCTATGTTGCGGCCCTGGCCATGGTGATCGGCGGGTGCACCGCACAGGCGCCAAAAGTCGACACCGCCACTCCGAGCGGTACCGCAGGCGCCGGGCAGACAACACTTCCTGCGCCAGCGAACGGCGTGTACTCGACCGAAGAGACGTGGGACCCCAGCTTTCCAACGCTCCCACCCGCCGCCGAGGACCGGTTTCTCGTAATATTGCAAGAGGTTATCACCACGAGCGTGCGACGGATCGAAGGTGATTTCCGCGACGTCCCAGTATCTCGTAACAGTGATGGCGAATCGGTAGTCGCACTTGGTCGGGATTACTGTTTTAGCCGGGGTCAGGGTATACAGCCACTGGCGTGGTTGAAGAGAAACGCGGAGTTGACGAAGGGTCGCGGGGACTATGAAGCGGTGCTACTTGCGTACGCGACCACAATTGCCGCAGTCTACCCAGACTCACTGTGTCCAGAAACCGCCGTGGGCGTCGTCGTTGACGACGACGAGATGATCGCGATCGTTGAAGAGGCCTGGGAGTGGCCGAACAACCCAGAACGCTGACACACGGCAGATAACCGCCTGCATCGCCATGCTGGATCAGCCGCAGAAACCCATCACCATTGGGTATCGACATCGCGCGAGATACGCACCACATCGTCGGGGAGGAACGAAGCGGCGCGATCCGGCACGCCAATCGAATCGAGCAGGTCGCGGAACGACTTGGCCGTTATAAGACGCTCGGCGGGGGAGAACTCTGGATATGCGGTGAGTACCAACGAGAGCAGGGCCTCCACCCAGGTCTCGACAGAGACTTGTACGTCCCCTTGGCGCACGGCACGGACCGGGCGAACCAGATCCAGGCCTCGGGCCGAATCGAGTTGCGTGGTATAGACCTGCGCAGAAACCTCGAGCACCACCGGAATAGGAAGGGCGACGGGGTCGCCGCGATCCGGTATTTGAATGAAATCGAGCAACTTGTTGACAAAACCAATCGCGAACACTTGCTCGTCATCGGTGAGATTAAACGCTTGGTCAAGCAGGCCCACAATCGTATTGATCCAATGATGCCGCTCGGGTACCACCCGGAGAGGGACGATGTCCATGACCCCAGTATCGCCACAAACCGGCGGGCGCGTGCCGGTTGGGGCGCGTCGCGCACCGTAGGGATGCATGCGCAACCGACTCGCAGCCTCGATCGTCGTGGTGGTGGGCGCCCTCCTCGGGGTGACCTTGGCGGTGTTCACACTACGGGGAAGCGACACGGCGCCGGGAAACGAGACTGGAAACACCGTAGCCGTCGAGGTCGACATCGACCAGAGCGGGACCGGGAAAGATTGCATCGGTGGGATCTGCGCGGAGAACCTCCGGGAAATGATCGCGTACGAGGAGATCGGCGCGTACCTTGCCGTCTTGCGTGACGCGCTTGCCGCCGATCCGAGCCCGGACGTAGCAAATGCGTGCCATATCGTGGCACACGAGATCGGGCGCCGCAGCGACCCTGCTCGCGGGGTGGCCGCGCTGCTTGAACTCGACGATGGGCGATGCTTGTACGGTTACCAGCACGGAGTCTTGGAGGGCTGGAGTTTGCGAAGTTCGATTGACGATCTGGTATCCGGCATCCCGGAGGCATGCCGCGCCTACGAAGACGGCGGCACCACCGGCGGGCTCGGGGCGAACGAGATTGCGTATGCACGCGGCAGCTGTGCCCACGGCGTCGGGCACGCTATCTCACTCCAAAGCGTCGGTAGCGTACGAGAAGCCGTACTATACTGCGCCGGCGTGGGCGAAGGTCAGATCGGTGGCTGTGCGGGTGGCGTGTACATGGCCTATGCATCAAAGAATCCAAGCCAGGGTGGGAACGCGGGCACGTTGCGTCTCACTTTGGAAGAAGTCACCAACCTCTGTCCGAGCCTGGAAGGCGAGTACCAAGCCGAGTGCTGGTCCAAACTTTGGCTCCTGGGCCGCCGGGTCGGGCTTGACGCACGCGATGTGGCCAAACTCTGCCCAACGGCCCCGCAGCACGAGAGTTGCGGACGGGGCGTAGGTGAGGGTATGTATTATGAGTACGCGATGGAGGCAGCGGATGCGATGGAGGCTTGCCCATCATACGTCCAGCCTGCGTGTTATTACGGTATCGCATGGGCGGAAGCGAATGCGTGGGCCGGTAGCGGGGGAGCAAAATCGGCGTACCAAAGCGTATGCGGCCGGTTCACGGGTGCAACGGGCGAGGAGTGCCGACGAAACGAAGAAGAGGCCCTGCGCGGCAGCGTGCAGTAGTACGCACCGACCTGCACACTGGAAGACGAGCCGCACCGTCATGCGACATGGATGAGGCACGGACGCAGCGAAAGCCCCGCCGAGCACTCGCGGCAGGGATCATGGCGGTGGTATCTATCTTAGGACTTGGGCTCGTATTGATAGGCCGAACCACAGGTACCAGTGCGACGGTGGCAATCGTCGAGTCCGGGGCGGCGGAGGCAATCGTCGAGTCCGGGGCGGCGGTGGTCGCCATCGCCCCTCTGGATCCGGCAGAGATCCCGTCAGAAAAATGTGTCGTACAGACCCCGTGCCTTCGACAGTGGTATCAAACGCTGGCATGGGAGATCGGCCCGGAGGCCGCGCTCCACGCCCTGGAGCGGCACGGCGAGTCCAATCCTGCACTGCGGGCGGCGTGCCATGACACCACCCACTCCATCGGTGAAGTCGCGGCGTACATGCGCCCAATCAGTGAAGCGATGTCCCTGGGAGACTCCAATTGCGGCAGCGGGTATTACCACGGCGTGATCGCCACGACCACCACGAAGGTAGCACCAGAACGCCTCGTCGACACCCTCATCGTGGGATGCTCAAACGGGGAAGGCTTTGCACGGTGGGAGTGCTTCCACGGCGTGGGGCACGGATTCGTGTTCGCGGCCGGTGGAAACATTTATCGAGGGATCGAGAAGTGCCTCCAGATCTCGGTCGATTATGACCGCGGGGCGTGCGGTAGCGGCGCATTCATGCAAGAACTCGCCGACCACGGTGGGGACGAAAAATACGACGCAGATCCGTACGTCATATGCAAAGACATGAACGATCCGGTGGTCGCTGGCCAGTGCTATGACATGCTGGCAAACATCGTATACATCCACCGCGACACCCCAGAGACACAGTTCGGCGAGTGCAATAAACTCGAAGAGCCGTACGCCAGCGACTGTTACCGCGGCCTCGGTCGGGCGCGCTTTGCCGGCCTACCATTCGAAGGCGCCGGGATCGAAGAGTACTGCAACGCGGCCGGAGGCGGCGACAAATCGACGCTGTGTTACGAGGCGGCCTTCTCCAACACCTCGGCGTATTACGGGAACAGCGAAGAGGCCGCCTCACACTGCCCCGAGTTGAGCACCGAGCGCTTGCGCACCCTGTGCCGCACCTGGTTCACCAAGAACCCGTTGGGTTGAGCGTCAGACCAGAGGGGATGGGCCGGAGGAGGGCGACTTGGCAGCGCTCACGAGGCGAGGCGCTGACCGAACACAGAGACGGTCGCTGAGAGCACCGTCGCTGGAATGTCATACGAGCCTGAAACGGTGTACGTTGAATCCTTCCCCGGGGCATCATACAATGCGATCTCGAACACCAACATGGCAGATACAATCTTGGGTGGGGCGGCCAGACGGCCGAACACCGAAACCCTCGCGGCCCGGGAGGGCGTTTCGTAGGAGAACACTACGGGAAGGTTCTTGGGAAGCAACGAGAGCGGGGCATCTGTCGGATCCATACGTCCGCCGGAGACCGGGGCGGCACCCTCGACCCATCGGAAACCATCTGAATCGAGCGGCAGCGATACGACGAGCACGCCGACACCGAACTCGGTGGTCGCCTCCTTGGCGGTGTGCGAAAGAAGCACCAGGTCTTGGGACAATGTAACAACCGCGGGGGCGGGAGCATTAGAAACCGCCGGGGAGACTGGCGCGGGTGAAGCCTCCTTTTTGGTGCCGGTCGAGAACAGCACGGCGGCAGATACCGAGGCAGCGACCACAGCGAACGTCGCAACTCCAGCCCAGAGATACGAAGTGCGTGCAGCCATACGCAACTACACCGTGCGGGTGGGACGGGCCGTGTCAGGGGGGGGTCCGTGCTAGTTCAAAAACGAACAGCACCGTAGCATACATGTGGTGGCTCAGAGAACTACGATACTCCATCTTCGGAAAGATGCTCATGCTGGCAGTCGCGATTGCCGTCGTGGCTGGCTTGGGTTTTGTGGGGTACAACATTTACATCAACAGAGCCGACGAAGCGCTCGACCCGGTCGCGTCCGTTGATACAGTCGAAACCACCGCGGAGGCTGAAGTGCGCAAAGCCAAAACCGGGCGTGAATTGCGCTGCGAGGCCGTGAAAGGACGCCTACAACGGCTCGTAGAACAAACCGGGCGCTTTTCCAGCGTGAACTCGGCGCAGAGCAACAGCGCATTTGAAGCATACGCCGAGGCCGTTCGCACCTGCACGTACAATGAGTTTGTAGAATTCGAACGAGATATCTTGATTCCTTGGAGCGCCGGACAAGACATGTTCACCGCTGCGCAGGAGAGCGGAGACCTCGATGCGTCCACGGAGGGTACGAGATGAGTGAGGAAGCGAAACAGACCGAACGCACCAAGCGCCGCATGCCCAAACCCAGCCGTATGCTCAAACCCCTGGGGAAGATAGCCCTGGTCGCCGCCATCGCCGGGGCCGGGGCGGCGGGAGGCTACTCGTATGGCTCCAAGAGTGGAGATGCGACGGCGGGAACCGCGATCGGCGAGGAGACCGAAGTACGCAACACAATCACCGTCGAAGAAGACGCCGAAGGTAAGATCTTGATCAACGGCAAAGGTTTCGAACCCAATGGCGTCACCCTTGGTGAAGGTAGAATATTCCTCGAGCGCATCCCCGTGAACTGCAAGGAGACCTCCGTCGCGATACGCGTGCTCATGACCAAGGGGAACATCGCCGCGGTCCTCAACCCCGAGCATCGATACGAATTTGAACTGTTGAACGTCCTTGCAAAAGACGTGTGCAGTTATGAAGAGTACCGCAACCTGCTCATCTCCGGCCTGTCCGAATTCCTCTACACCGGGGCGGGTGCCGCGCCGGCCGAAGGAACAACCGAGACGACCGTCCCTGGCGAAGCTTCGGCGGGGACGGTCGAGGCTGGAGACCCACCCACGACCACAGCTCCAGACGACCAATGAGCAAAGGCAAGGCTGCGCTGTTGGCGGGCGCCTTTGTCGCGATCGTCGCCGCAGGTGTCGCCGCTGCGGTGCTGGTGCGCGAGACTGGCGAGACTGGCGAAAAAAATGAAGATGCGGCGGTACAGGCCGAAGCCTGCTTGAACGGCTGGTACGCCCAATGTCTCGCCCAAGAACTCGGGGCCCTCGCGACGCGAGACCCGAAGGCTGCCCTTGAGACGTACCGGGTGAAGGCAGAAGCCGACACGCGAGTACGCGAAGTGTGCCACGAACTGTTCCACGCCATTGGCAGGGGGGCGGCAAAGAGCGGAAGCGACCCGTGGGACGTGTTCATGCTCGGCACCGGCGAATGCAACTGGGGGTACGTACACGGGGCCGTCGAGGGGTACTTGGAAGGTGATGCGGCGAGCGTCATCGCACGGGCTGGAGCGCTTTGCACGCCGCGAAACGATCTTTCCACCGAGGACACGTACGTGTCATCGGTGGCGGGAAACTGTACACACGGGACCGGGCATGCCCTATTCCACGCGAACGAAGACCCGATCGCGGCAGAGACCGGATGCCGCAAAGCATTCAGCGACCCGGGATCGGCATTGAGTTGCATCGACGGCATGATCATGGAATTTGGAAACTCTGACGCGGCGAAAGCCGGGGCGCACGCGGACATCTGCGCGCGAATACAAAAAGACGCCAAAGAGACGTGTTATCGGAACATTCCGCTCACCTGGTACTACCAGAACAACGGAGACCGCCTCGGCGTCCTACGCCAATGCGGCGAAGCAACCGAGGACGACTTGATCTACCACTGCGCATGGGGAGCGGGGAATTTGTTCACCGTCCAACAAGGGTTCGACCTGGCAGCCATGGGGAGCATCTGCGACGCGCTCGACGGCTCGTACCTGCGCGGGTGCTACATCGGGGCCTCGGTGGCGGCCGCTTTGGGTGTGAACACCGCCGTTCTCACTGAGGCGGAATTTGAAGCGTTCCTCGCGCGGAGCGCAAAACAGACCTGGTTTAGCGAACTCCAGGAGGAAGTTGCACGCGCAGAAGACGGATTCGGGCCGGCAGCGAACTAAGCGACGACCTCACCAACGATCCGGGCGGGCAGGTTGCCATGTCCGCACGAAGGGACACCGTCTTTGTATATGTGGACCATATCCCGCCGCAGCATCCTGCGCATCCTCGTCAGCACGTTCGCCATCTACGCCGCCGTCGGCGGCCTCGGACCCACACCGGCCAGGGCGCACGCCAGCTTGATCGGGGCGGTACCGGCGTACGGTGCCACACTCGCTGAGGCCCCCGAAACCATCGAGTTATTGTTCGACAACCTCGTCGAGCCAGGGTTGGTCAAAGTCCGTCTCAAAGACGGAAATGACGTCGAAGTCGGGAAAGGTACGCTCGTTGGCGAACGCACACCGAGAAACGAAGTCGAATTCACCCTCCCCGCGCACGGAGAGGGCAGTTATCTCATCACGTGGGTGTCGTTCGCATTCGACGGCCACATCGTGAGCGGTACGATACCTTACACGGTCGACCCCGACGGTGCGAACAACGCGGCGGGCACGACGGGGGAGAACGAAACGGCCGGGGATAGTGCAGCACCGGTGGTCAGCACCAGTGGGACGACAAACCGCATCATCGACATCGCTGAAATCCAGGCACGCTTCTTGAATTACATTGGATTTGCGGCCCTCTACGGCGCGTTCCTGTGGCGATGGGCGATCGGTCGGAGACGACCGGTACCAGCACCAGAGGCGGCACCTGCTATGCCGCCCCCGCCGGCGGCGGGGGCGCCTGCTATGGCGCGAGAGACGGCACTGGAGACGACTGGAGTGCTCGACGCAAAAACGAAACTCTCCGAAATCGTGAACGGGGCATACAGCCTCGGCGTCTGGCTCAGCGTCGGTATGCTCACCGCGCGGGCGGGCATCAGCGCATGGCGATTCGTCGACGCCGGGTACAGCAGCGGTGAAACCATCGGGCAGATCTGGAGCGGTCAAATGGGTGGCTATCTGCTGGCGGCGATCATCCTTGCTGGGTTCGCGATACGAGGCGGAAACAACGCCGTCGTTTTCGCCGGAAGCACCGTGGCCGCCGCGCTCAGCGCCGGGCTCGGCCATAGCGCCAGCGAACCAGCACCCGGGGTGAACACCGTGCTGATGGCGATCCACATCGTGGCGGCGAGCATTTGGGTGGGCGGTGTGGTAGTCCTTGGGTACGCCGCCACCGACGGAACATTCCAGAAAATCGCGGGCAGGTGGAGCCAACTACGCGAGGCAGTAGCGAACGCCAGCAGCGCGTTCATCGCCGCCGCCGTCGCGCTCGCAATCACCGGTATCCGCACCGCGTACGTATACAACGACGGGATACCAAGTGGAAGGTGGGGTCTCACACTCGCTGCCAAGATCGCACTCGCGGGAGGAGCCGGTCTCATTGGCTTGTACCACTACAAGCGCAGCAAACGCGGGGAGGGGGCGGCAAACATCACCCTCATCGTCGAAGCAGGCTTACTGATACTCACCCTCACCGCCGCGGCAGTGCTGAGCGTCACTGCCATCGGCTGATACCGGCTAATATCGGGTGCGACGAGCCCAGCACAAAACGCTGGGTACAATGCTGGGTCCGACGATGTGTACACCGTTGCGTGCGGCGATCCGTCCACCATACGGTGGACATCACCGGGATGTTTGGTGCGTTGCGCCATGAAGCGCATCTATGGCTCGGCCCTATACACAATCCTGCACGTAATTCCTGCACGTAATTGTGGTGAGAGCAGGGTGGGCACTTTTTTACCAAGAACCCACCTGAATAGGGGGTCCCCCTGCTTGACGCAGGCAGCATCGGTAGCACGATGCATACGCATGACACGTAAACACACCTTCATCACCGGAATCGCACTTGCATCGATGCTCGTCCTCGGCGCGTGCGGCAACAACAACGACGAGACCGCCGGCGACGGCAGCGAGACGACCGTGGACACACGTGTCACCCCGCCGACGATCGCAGCTGGTACACAGATTGAACTCGGCTCAGTATCGAGCGAGATCCAGGAAGTGTCGGAGAAGTGCGCCCAGGTGCTCCAACCGATCCGCGACCTGGAGAAGAAGTACCAGTCAGGACTTGAACTCACCGACGCCGACCGCCCGGCATTCAACGATGCTTTGAACAAGGGTTTCAAAGAGTGCACCCCAGATGAGTGGGATCGCTTCCAGAAACTTGAACTCACCGGTTGGATGAACGCCGTGCCGTCGCAGGAAGCATTCGACGCAGCAGCACAGGAAGCCCTTGAGCGCGCAGAAGACCAGGCATCCACCACCGTGGCGCCTACAACCACTGACGCGGCCGAGACTACCGAGACCACGATCCAGAAATAATACACACTCGACGTCATTGACGTCAAGGGAGCACCCGCCGGGCCGACCCCGGCGGGTGCTTCCGTTACTGGAACGACGGGCCAAAACGATGCGACGATACGCGGCGCAACTGATACAGGGTCGAGCATGTACCACGATGCCGGGTTAGGGCTGGCTGTAGTAGTGCCTGGGAGAGCCGGGAGGAGACGTTATCTATCTGGCTAGTGTATCTATCTAGTGCTATCTAGTGCTATCTAGTGCTATCTAGTGCTATCTAGTGCTATCTATTTGACGGTCGTGGTGGGGCTGGGCGGAGTCGTCGCGGGCGTCGCGGACGGCGGTGCGACCGGGTTTGGGGAAACTGGGGCAACCGAGGTACCTGGAGTGCTCGAAGATGGAGTGGCCGCGGACGCTTCCGGACGGAGCAACTCAAGCGCCGGGGCGGCCCAAGGGTTGAACTCCTCGTTGGCAAACTTGTTTGCCGTCTCCGCGTCGCACTCAGCGAAGATCTCGTTGTACTGCGCGGTAAGTTCGTCCCATTTCTGCGTATCAAACACCGATGGTACCTGCGTTTGGTTGATCTCCATGCGGGCGCGACCGAGGACGGCAGCGCATGGATCGGAATCGCGGGAGGCGACCACCTTGAACGTAATGAACGCCGAGGCGACCGAGAGCGTGAGCGTCGTGATCGCCAAGGTGAGCATCGGATGATCAAACAACGGTTTACGGGGTTTCATCGACGGCTCCATAACGACCTACCGTTCACCTGGACGCCCAGGACGCACGCAAGGGTGGCAGGTGGAGCATTTTGAACCGGTCGGCACAGTCACCACCATGCGAGAAACGACACGACGAGCCGCCATGGGGGCCGTTGCTGGGATCTTGATACTTCTCGCCGGGTGCGGTGAAGGGGATCCGAAGCCCACCAATCCGGCCGCCAAAGCCCTCACACTTCGCAGGTGTGGCGCGATCTTCGAGAGCGCCACACAACTGCGCTGCTACGAGGAGCACTTCCAGCGCGTCGCGGAGATCGAGGGTCTGGGGACCGCCCTTGACGAAGTGGTCGCATGGCACAACGACCCGGCGGGGGTGGCGTTCGCCTCGCACTGCCATGAAGTACTGCATGGTCTCGGCGTGGGCGCCATGCGTGAGGCCGACGGTGAAGACGAACGCGTCGAAGTGTTCACAAACTCGAAAGTTACATGCACTGGCGGGTTCGTGCATGGGGCGCTCACCGAGTACTACGACCAACGGGGCGAAGAATCCACGATGCGCGAGTACGAGACGCTTTGTGCCACACTGATCGACTCGGTGAGCAAGCGAATCCGGGCCGACAGCGATTCGACCGGGTGGCTGTCATGGAACTGCAACCACATGCTCGGACACGCCATCTACGACGCCTCTCAAGCAGACCTTCCCGCGGGGGCGGCCAAATGCGGGGTGTTCGCCGAAGGTGAAGACCAGCGCCTCGGATGCGAAGCAGGTTTCTATATGGAGCATTACCTCGTCATGGGCCGAACCGCGGGTGAAGGGTACGCCAAAGCGGACCGGATCGAGGACGTCCACTCCCTCTGCCGGGCCGTCGACCAGGCTGTGGCGCGTGGCTGCTGGAGCGAATCGGGGGGCATGGTGTACATCCACTCGGGACGCGAATGGCGGGCCGCCGGGGACGCGTGCAGGAACCAGGCGACGAACCAATCGTTCTTGGAGGCCTGCTATGAAGGATTGGGCCGCAACATCGCGCCGTACGCCGGGTACGAACCAGAACAGATGGGCGAATGGTGCCAAGAGATCGGAGATTCCTTCGCGGTCGACACTTGCATCACCCAAGTAGCGGGATCCCAGTCGATGGAACTTGACCGGGTCGAAGCCGGGTTGGCGCTGTGCAACACGTACATCTCAGATAAGGACCGCCTCAACCGCTGCATACAAAGCGTGCAGCGCATCGACAACCAGATCGACGAGAGCGGATTTGGCGGAGGGGTAGGCGCATGGAACCGATGAAGATAAGGACGATGCAGATAGAGACGATGCGCAACCAACTGCGCAGCATCGTCGTAGAACGACTCGGCGGGGAACTCGATCCGAACACAGTCGCACAAGGCGTCGACAACGGATGGTTCGGACCAGGAAGCAGCGCGTGGAAAATCCATGAAGACGCCTGTTTGCTCATCGGGGGAGTGGCGGCGCTTTTACACCAGACGCTACACCCTTTGGCCATGGCCGGGGTGGCGGAACACAGCTCGTACGCCCAAGACCCATGGGGGAGACTGCGCAGAACCTCGGCGTTCTTGACCGAGGTGATCTATGGAGACACGGCGACGGCGGTGCGCAACGTCGAACGGGTGCGGCACATCCATACACGGATCGAGGGAACCGCGCCAGACGGGCGGGCATACCGAGCGGACGACCCAGAGCTGCTACGGTACATCCACATCACCGAGGTGCGCGCATTCCTCCGCTCCTACCAAACGTACGGCGCGAGCCCACTATCGGGGCGGGAAGCTGATGCGTACATATCCGAGATGGGACGCATCGCGACCGCACTAGGCGCGACCGAAGTACCAAAAGACCGAACATCGCTCGCGGCGAGCATCGACTCGTACAAGCACGACTTGACATTTGGACATCAAGCAGCCGAAGCGCTCCGATTCTTACGCAACCCGGGTCTTGCACCCGTCGAGCGGATTGCGTACCAAGGCATCTTTGACGCCGGGTGCGCGCTCCTGGACGAACCCGAAGCCGCACTGCTCGGCGTAACGCGCGAGCGGAACCGAGGAAAGGCGTTGTGCGGCGGCGTGGCGGTGGCGACGGGTCTGCGCTGGGTGCTTGGACCATCCCCGGTGATCGCCGCAGCGAAACGGAGGGTCTCTACATGCACGAAATGAAACGAGCGGCGGCACAGGAGGCGATCGAGGCACACCAGTACGTACGAATCGCGGCGTGCAACGCTTGGTGGGATGCACGCCAACGGGACGCGCGATTCGCGGCGCTGGCAACGATCTTTGAAGACCTGCACATCGATGCGGTGTGCGTACAGGAAATACCACTCGAGGCGAGCGATGCGCACCTGGAGCGACTCGCGGGTGGGGGCGGCCTGCAAGTCGCGGCGTACGCGGCTGGATCGATGACTGGTACGGCCATATTACTACGTGGGGGCGGAACCGCGGAAACACCGATCACCGTGCAGTGCAGAACCACAAGCGGGGACCTCTTCACCATGGCGTACGCCGTGGCGCGCTGGGAGAAACATGGGAACACGATCCGCAGCTGCTCGGTGCACCAACCATGGGGTGGGTTGCACGAAGTACTTCGACTCCAGGCAGCCGAAAAGATCGAAGCAGCATTCAAGGACCGGGCAGGTTGCGATGTGGAGCACATCGCAGGAGACTTCAACGCCGAACCAGGCTCGGCAAGCATCCGGTACCTCACCGGCGCGACACCAGATCGGGGGCGGGTCGCACAATGGACGGACGCCTGGGTATATGCCGGGGAAGGCGACGGGTACACCTCGAGTCCCAAGAACCCGTACGCGCGGATCGTGGGGATGGAGCATGGATTCGTGGACCCGCGGATGCTTCCGGAGCGGCGTATCGACTACATCTTCACCCGCGGATACGCCCACGGGCGGGCCGGGACCGCACTGCGCAGCTTCGTCCACCGCGACGGTATCGGCGGGGAACCGTACCCGTCAGACCACTGGCTCTTGGTCGCGGACCTGTACACACCAACAAACACTTGACCGTACCGCCCCCAGACATACAACACCCCGCCGGGGTGAACTGCCGGAAGCGGGAAAATGTCGGTCCGTGCCGAATAGTTGCCCAACCTCGAAAAAACCTCACCGTCTCGGAGCATGCACACACACCAGCGGCGGATCGGCGGCCTCAAAGCCGTTTTCGGTAAAATCATCGCAACCACCCTCCTCCTCGGCGCCTTCGCCGCAGTTGCCCCCGCCCAGGCTACGGCACCAAACGCGCCATATAGTTTGAGCACTGTGGCCACCTACGACGGCACGTTCGGGGTACGTTTCTACCAAGGCTTCAACTCGGCCATCCTCCCCGTTGCACCGGCGACGGAGATCACGTACCCGACGTATGAGTACTCCACCGACAATGGGACCACCTGGAGCAACATCGGCGCCGAGGAGTACTCCTCCGCGGCCGATGCCGACCCTTACTGTTCGGACGATGAGGAGTGCATCGTCACCATCCCCAGCACATCTGCGGGTACGGCGCTCGTCAACGGAACGACCTACCAGGTGCTGCTCCGAGTGACTAACGCGGATGGTGCTGCGACGAGCGCGGTGAAGGTATTCACCTACAGCACCGGGCCAGCGGCATCGCTACCGATCATCTTGAGCGCGGTCCCGTACAGCAACAGCAACCTGGCCAACACGGCGCAATCATTGGCGATCTCGATCCGGATCCTGTTCGGGCCCAACACCCATGTCACAAACCCAAGTTCTGGCCTTCTTGAGTACTCCACCGACAACGGCGCAACCTACGCGGTCGCCGACCCTGCTATGAGCCGCAGCGATTGTGACAACCTTGCAGAGTGCGTATACACGGTGACCGAGACTTCCAGCGGGACCGAGTTCGAATACGGGCAGTCCTACGACCTTCGAGTCCGCTATACACCAGACTTGCGGGCCGCGGTACAAAGCACCTCGTACCCATTCATGTTCATCACAGGGCCTGGGGCGCCGACCATCACCACCACCACGCCAGGCAACGGCGCCATCACCGTTGCGTACGCCCTCGGACAGGACGGCGGGGCGCTGGTGAACAACATCCAGTACAGTACCGACGGAGGGATCACATGGCGCAACACCAACTGTGGCAGCTGCGCCTCGGCGACGGGAACGTTCGCAATCACCAACACCTCGGCCGGTGCGACACTCGCGAAAGGCACCAGCTACGAAATCCAGATCCGAGCAAAAAACCGGGTCGGCACCTCAGAGGCCTCCACCTCGGCACTTGGCCACACCCTCGGCGCCCCGATGCCCCCGTCGCTTGACAACGCCATCGGATCGGGGGCTGGTATCCGGGTCGAAGGCACCTTGGGGCTCGCCAACGGCGGTACCGTCATCCGCGTCGAGTACAGCACCAACGGCGGCACCAACTGGGCAAACACCGGGCAGGCGACCGCAAACTTCACCATCACCGCCCCGTCCAACAACCTCGCCGCCAGCCTCACCGCAGGCACCACCTACAACGTCGTGATCCGCACCGTCACCACAGTCGGCACCAGCGCGGCGTCCAACACCATCGCCGTCAAACCCGGTGCCGTCCCCGGCACGCCGGTCCTGGCGGCCGCCGTCGGTGCCAGTGAGAGCATCATCGTCACCGGTACGCTCGGCGCGGCCAACGGCAGCGCCATCTCCCTCGTCGAGTACAGCACCGACAACGGTACCACCTGGGCGAGCAGTGGTCAGGCCACGGGAAGTTTCACCATCACCGAGACGAGCGCCACCGGGTCCGACCTGGTCGCAGGCACCACGTACCAAGTCCGCATCCGGGCGCGCAACGCCAACGGCTTCTCAGCCGCATCGAGTGCGAAAAGCGCGACACCGAACAGCGCACCGATGCCGCCATCGCTTGAATCGGTGAGTTCCAGTGGCGCAGCAATCTCGATCCGATCCACCTTGGGTCTTGCCCTCGGCGGCACCATCCTGCGCGTCGAGTACAGCACCGACGGTGGCACCACGTGGGCCACCACCGGACAAGCTACCGGTACATTCACCGTCACCTCCCCGTCGAGCGCACCGAACAGTACACTCACCGTCGGGACCGAGTACACGATTGCGGTGCGTGCGGTATCCAACGCGGGCACGGGCGGCAAATCCAACACGATGAAAGTCGTCGTCGGGCGCGTCCCGGCGCCGCCGACCATCACCGGTATCACCACCATCGGCGCCAGCCTCGCCGTCTCGGGTACCCTCGGCGCAGACAACGGCACCGCCGTCTTGCGCCTCGAGTACAGCACCGACAACGGCAGCACATGGTTCAACGCACCGAGCGCGAGCATCGCCGCAAGCACCTCGACAAGCACCTCGACAAGCACCTCGACAAGCGCCACCGGTACTGGAGGTTCCACCGCCACCGGAGCGACGTTCAGTTTCACCATCACCGCCCTCAGCAGCGACGGGTCGAGCGTCATCAACCCAGCAACCGCGTACTTGGTGAAAGTACGCGCGGTCACCGTCATCGGCACCGGCGCGGCCTCCACAGCACGTCGCAGCATCGCGGCGGGGGCGCCGAACGCACCGATCATCACCAGCGTCCTCTCCAAAAACGCCGGTCTTGAAGTCACCGCCACCCTTGGCAACAACAACGGCGCGGCCGTGGTCGACATCGAGTACAGCACCGACAACGGTACCACCTGGCGCAGCAGCCGCCAAACCACCGGTCAGTTCTCCATCGCCGTGGACAGCACCTCCAGTCTTCCGCTCACCGCGGACACCACATACGACATCAAGATCCGCTCGATCAACGAGGTGGGCACCAGTACCGCCTCAAACTCGTACCAGGAGCGCACCTACAGTCGTGTCAACCGCATCATTTTCGATACCCAACCATCCACCAAGGCCGTCGGTGTCGCACCGTGGTCGATCAAAGCCCGCGCGCTGTCCAACACGCCAGTCTCCTTCCGCAGCAACACACCGGAAGTATGCGACGTCGAATCTGGTAAAGTCGTGGTCCTCGAGGCGGGTACGTGCACCCTCATCGCCGAAGTACTGGCGAAAGACCCATACCCAGGCGCGAGCCGCATCTACCAATTCACGGTCAACGCCGGAGACGGCAGTAGTGCCGGCGGCAGCGCGGGCGGGAAGAACGACAGTGTTGGTACGGAGAACCCGGCTGACGGCGTCGCTATCCGTACACTTGCAAAAGACGACGGCAAAGCCATCCCCGCAAAAGCCAAGATCTCGCTCAAAAACCTCACCCCAGGTGTATGTGCCCTCAAAGCCGCGAAAGGCGGGCGGCGAGTCATCGGTATCGCCGATGGTGCGTGCAACATCCAGATCCGCATCAACAACAAGCGGACCATCGTCGTCAACGCCTACGTCGAGACCACCGACGCCGGGGCGGTCGTCAAAGCAGGCAAACCAGCCGCTTGATAGCCGAGCACGTGCACGGTCAGCGCGAGGATGCGGAAACAGGCGACCTCGCCACCTGGTATCAGAGAAACGGTCGACACCACATCCCGTGGAGGGAGGGCGCGACCCGGTGGCAGGCACTCGTAGGTGAGATAATGGCGACCCAAACCCAGATCGGGAGAGCCGTTGCACACTGGACCCAGTTCACCAACCTGTACCCCACACCTGAAGCGTGTGCCGCGGCAGGCCAAGACGAGATTCTCGCCGCATGGGGACGCTTGGGATACCCGCGGCGCGGCAGAGACCTGCACCGAAGCGCCATAAAAATCACCAGAGACGGTTGGCCGGAACACCTTGACGACCTTCCCGGCGTAGGGCCGTGGATCGCGGCAGCCGTCGAAGCGCAGAGCAGCCATGCCCCGACGTTTGCGTTGGACGTGAACATACGCCGGGTCGCGGAACGGTGGCTGGGGCGGCGAGGCAGCGACATGGAACTGGTGCAAATCCGCGATGCCTTTAACGAACTCGACGGTAAGCACCAGCTGCTCGCCGCGATCGACGTCGGGGCGCTCATATGCACCAAGCGCGAACCGTCGTGCAACCGGTGCCCGATAGCGGACCGATGCGCCACCAAAGGAGTCCTGGAGAGTGAACACGGGGCCCGACGCCAGGCCCCATACCGTGATTCGGATCGCAAGATACGGGGCGACTTGCTTCAAACGCTCCGCGAGACGGGCAAGACGGAGACATCGGCGTGGCCTGAACGGGTAGTGGCCGGTTTACGGACAGACGCGCTCATCGACGTGGACGGCGGAACCATCACCCTACACACCGGTAGAAATCCGCACGAGCGGCGGGTTCAACCTTAGGCGACGTCCACGGGCAGCGGGCGCAAAGGTTCACCCGTGATGGCGGTGATGCGTTCATTCAAGAAATCAAAAGCGGTGTACGGGACACCGTCAACCACGTCGAGCACCACCGAATCGGCGGGATGCAAGAAGAGCGGGGTGGAGCAACGCGACCGGTTGTCCGCGAGGGAGGGATTCAACACCCGGTGCGTCGTCGACGGGAAAAATCCACCAGAAGCAAGATCGAGCATGTCGCCAGCGTTGATCACGACGCTACCGGGGTCGCAAGGCACGTCGAACCATGAACCATCGAGGCCTCGCACCTGCAATCCCGGCTCGTTCGCCGCAGGCAGCACCGTGAGCAGGTTGATATCCTCGTGCGCAGCAGCGCGAAGCGAACCCTCAGGCTCGTCGCCGGTGAGCGGCGGATAGTGCAGTACGCGCAGCATGGTTCGATGTGAACCTTCCAACATTTTAGGCAATGGGACCGTGAAACGCTCGGCGACGGGGGCCGGGGCTGCTTGCTGCACCCAACCGAGCAACGTCTCGGCAAGTTGACGACCCCGGTCAAACAATTCGAGCGCCACCTTCGACTCGGGCTGCGGTGCCCGTCCCCACGGGTATATGTGAAAGTACTCCTTGATATCCTTCACCCTCGCACCGACGGCGAGTTCTGATCCGTCGAGCGGGCGGTACCCGTCTTGCTCGCCTGGTGCGTGGCGAAACTCCCACTTACGATCGGTGGCGAAGAACGCGAGCCACTGAGCCCACACGTCCTGCACCAGCGAGAACGGGATCGGATGATTCACCAACACCGCGAACCCGGTCTCATGCAACGAGTCGGCAAACTCGTCCGGAGCGGAAGGGGAAGCGAGATCAACAACAGAAACTTTCATGACGCACGCCCCACCATCAGAGAGGACGCGGACACAACGGACGCGGCGATGCACATACAGCCCACAGTGAACGCCGGAAGAGGAAACGCATAACACCAAGCGTCATCGACCAGAACGGCAGTTGTGATAGGGGCTGGGGTGAGTGGACGTGGGGTGGGCGACGCCCGTCGACCTGTATGGGCCACAATGCGGCATTATGCGGCATTATGCGGCATTGTGGCCCGTAGAGGTAGGGGTGCCGCTCCCCTGGGGTGCCCCTACAGGGTTTACGGCCGTCAGCGCGCATCTGGACGCGTCTGGGGGCCCCCAGATACCCGTACAGACCCCCGCTTTACGCCCCAACACGCCACGGCGAGTCGAGCCCGGGGTCGTCGAGGAGACGCGGTGGATGATGGGCCGCCTGCGTGAAATCTACATCGGTACATACGAGAAGCGCCGGTACGCGACGACATATCGGGCAGAGCGGCGAGAATGGGTAGGCGATGAGGCGGCGGCAACCTGGCAGTATCGTGGCGAGACTACGGCAGCACAATCAACCTGGTGGGGGAGCGATCAGCGACCGCTCGAACCGTCAATATTGTTCAACTGCTGCAGGCCGGCGAGACGGCGAAGCGTCGTCTCCATCCCGTCAATCGAACCGTCGAGGAACACCACGTTCCCCTTGCCATCGCGCACCGTGTCACGCAACGCCTCGGTCCACATCGCGAAGAGCACCAACGCCTCGTTCGACCCGGCGGCGGAGACCGTCTTGGTGGCGTCAGCGAGACCTTGGGCGACCTCGGAGCGGAACATGCGCACACCCTCACCGCGACGCTGCGCGGCGAGCGCCTCGGCCTCGGCGGCGATCTTGATGGCGGCACCTTCGGCCTCGGCCTCCTTGGTACGCTTGATGTACAGCGCCTGACCCTCGAACTCGGCGGCGCGCTGCAAGTTCTGGCTGGCGACCACCTGCGCCATCGAGGTGGTGATCATCTCATCGAACGTGATGTCGTTGAGTTGCAGGTCGATGAGATGGTACCCCCACTCGGCGAGCGTCTCGTCGAGGTGGTTCTTCGCTTCGGACACGATCTCGGCACGGAGACCGAGGATCTCGGCTTGTTTCTTGGTGGCGACAAAACCACGGGTGATCGCCTCCACGGTGCGCACGAGGGCCACCATCAG
>Ga0172376_10000398_pt1 | contig 56522 bp, 47 predicted proteins | sample Lak35m_FD_121114 | JGI IMG/M metagenome (GOLD analysis project Ga0172376, IMG submission 121114) | Freshwater microbial communities from Kabuno Bay, South-Kivu, Congo - kab_092012_35m | ecosystem: Environmental > Aquatic > Freshwater > Lake | place: Democratic Republic of the Congo: South-Kivu...
CCGCGCTTCTTGTCGCGTGAGGGAAGCGTCCCGGCTTCCCCGTGCACGATGAAGCCGGTGCGCGCCTCGACCAGGACCGCCATGGTGACCGGCTTTTCGATGCGGTTCTGCTCGAAGGTCTCGAGCTCGTCAAAAACGAGGTGTCCGTTGCTACCGAGGAGCTTCTCACTCTTCGCCAGCACGCGCTCGTGGGCTTGCTGGAAGTGCTGGCCGAAGAGCGGGATGCGGCGAGCGACGGTCTTGGGGTTGCAGCCGAGGTTGCGGGCGATCTGGCGCTGCGAAACCTTGGAGATCAGCTGATCGACGATCCCGACGTTGAGTTCGGGCCTGTGGTGGCGGTAGTCGTTGCGGAAAGTCTGGGAGGAGAAACGCCTCCCGCAGGTGAGGCACTGAAAGCGCGGGATGCGCTCCGCCCCGCGCAGGCGCTTGTAGTAGCCGCGGCGGCGGTAGAGAAAGGGGCTTTGGGGGCAGGCGTATGGGCAATGCGGCGGGATGAACTTCTGCATCGGTGTCTCCAGTGCCGGGGAGGAACCTGCACCCCGGCACTGATGAGGACGGGACCGCCGCCCATGGTTCGCTTTTGAAATCAGATTCCCATTATCGATTCTGTCCCCGCTCGGGGAGCAGTATCGTGGGGGGCTGCCGTGTCTGCTCGAGCCGAAAGCTCCCTCCTCCTTCGCAAAGTCGCACTCGGTGCCACCGCCGAAGGCCTGCCCGCCGCCGCCGAACTCGCCAACAGTCCGTTGCGCGGAGTGGCCCGCCGCGGCGTGGCTCAACTCTTCGATCTGGGCATCCGCGGGTTGCGCGATGAGTTTGGATGGCTGGTGCTGATCAGCACGCTGGTCTGGTTTCCGCTGCGGCTGTTGCCGCTTCAGATTTCACTCCACAGCAGTGGACAGCAGGCCGAGGTGTTCGGCGCCCTTCTGCTGACGGTCAGCAACGGGATCGCGCAGACGATCACGACGGCGCTGCTCGCTCGGCGGCTGGCCGCCGGTTACCGGGACCGCGGTGCGCTGATTCCCAAGCCGCGCCGCTACCTGCTCGCCTGCCTGCCGGGGATCCTCGGTCTGGGCCTGGTCACGGGCGTGGCGACCGGGGTGGGCACGTGCTTTTGTTTGCTGCCGGGGATCTATCTGGCATTCAAGCTGAGTCTGGCTCCGACCGTGCTGGTGCTGGAAGACGCGAGCGTCAGCGATTCGATCCGGCGCAGTCTGCACCTCACGACGACGAGCTTCTGGCGCTGGGCCGGGCTGATGCTCTCGGTCACGGTGCTGGCGGGGCCCGTCAGTTCGAGCGTCGGCTTGCTGGAGCAGCCGCTCCTGCGCCAGCAGGTGCAGGAGTGGAGCGGGCTGTCGGCGCTGGGCTTCGCCTGGCTGTATGCCGCGGTTTCGAGCCTGTTTCTGGCCTTCGCCACCGCCTTGACCTCGGCGGTGATCACGGCCTACTACTTTGATCTGCTGGAGCGGCGCGACGGGGTCGATCTGGAGCAGCAGCTGCGCGCGCTGCGCAAGGGCGAGGCCTCGGCGTGATGCAGGGCGGCTACAAGAGCCCGGAGGAAGTGCGGGCGGCGCTCGAGAAGGCGCTGGAAGCCCCGCCGGAACTGCCGCAGCAGCAGAGTTTCCTGGCGCAGGTGTGGGAGCGTTTCCTGCGCTGGCTGGATGAGCAGGGGCTGCTGCCTTCGATGCTGACCGGAGTCTCGGACGGCCTGAGCGCGGTGATGTACGTGCTGCTGGCGGTGCTGGTGCTGCTGCTGCTGTGGTACGGCTGGCGCATCGTGCGCCAGTATTCGCGCTCGCGCGAAATGGCGCTCGCGGCGCGGGAGGAGGCGGAGCGCGAGAGCCTCGCGGCCCGTCTGGAGCGCTTGCTGGCGGAGGCGCGCGCGGCGCAGTCGAGCGGCGACCACCGACTCGCGCTGCGGCTGTATTTCTGGGCGCTGGTGGTGGGTCTTTCGGGACAGGGTCGGATCGAGTATCGCGAGGCGTGGACCGGACGCGAGATGCTGGAGCGCACGCGACTGAGCGGCAATCTGGCCGGCGAACTTGGGCCGCTGGTGCGCGAAGTCGATGCGTTGAGCTTCGGCGGCGGCGTTGTGCGCGCGGAGGACAGCGCGCGCATGGCGCGCACCTGCTCCGAATGGCTCGGGAGGCGGACATGAATTGGCGCTCGCTGATCGTGCGCTTCGTCTCGGTGCTGGTGGCGCTGTCGCTGGCGCTCCTGATCCTGCTGCTCGGCGGCGGCGGTGAGGGTCCCGGCAAGCCGCACAGCAGCAGCAACCGCGCGGACGAGGGCTGGAGTGCCTGGCGTCGCATGCTCGAGGCTTTGGGCTATCCCGCGCGCGTCTTCGAAGAGCCGCCGGGAAGGGCGCGGCCCGGCGAGATGCTGCTGGTGCTGCCGGGTGTCCCTGAACAAAGCGAGGAACAGCAGGCGCTGCCGGACCATGAGCGCACCAACTATCTGCGCTTCATGGAAAACGGCGGCACGCTGCTGGCGCCGGCTGACGAAGCCATGCTGGCCTTCCTGGACATCGAACTGGGGCTGTCGATGGCGCTCGAACTCGAGCTCGAGTCGTCGGAGAGCGTCGCAACCTGGAGTGCGCGCCTGCCCACCGACGAGACGCTGACACTCGCCAGCGGCCCGGCCTTTGCCCCGCTGGATGCCTCGGGGACCTGGAGCGAGGTCGTGATCGGAGATCGGCCGGGCGAGACCGGGCGGGCGCTGGTCGCACAAGCCAATGTCGGCTCCGGCAAGCTGGTGCTGGTCAGCGATCCCACGCTGTTCGAGAACGCGCGCATCGTGCAACTCGACCACGCGCTGTACGGCGTGCGCCTGATCGAGATGTACGCGGCGGGCCAGCCGATCTGTTTCGACGAGTTCAGCCTCGGCGCATGGTCGCCGCCGAGTGCGCTGAGCCTGGCCTTCCGCGGAGTGAATGCCTGGATCAGCGTGCATCTGCTCGTGATCGTGCTCTTGTTCGTGTGGATGCGAGCCCATGTGGCGGCGTTTGCGCGGGATCCGCTGCCGCTGCAGCGCGTCAGCGCTCTCGCTCTTGCCCGCAGCCGGGCGCGCAGCCTGGCGCGCGGCCGCCACGCGGGTGCGGCTGCCTCGGCCTGCATCGAGGCCTTCCTCACGGAAGGCGAGCGCCGGCTCGGTTGCAGGCCGCGCCCGGGCGCCGCCACCGGGCAGCGCCTGGACGCGCTCGAGCGCCGCAGCCCTGCTCTGGCCCAGCTGCGGCCGCGGCTCGCCGCGCTGCCCGCAAGCCCCGCGGAACTGGAAGATCTGCAGCGCGAACTGTTGCGCTGGCAGGAGGAACATTGGAAGAAACGCGCATGAATTCGCCGACGCCCCCCGATTTGCCCGCTGATCCCCAACTGACGCCCGAGCTCGCCGCGGTGGGAGCGCTGCGCGAGCGCACCCTGAGGATGTGTCGCCGCGTGCTGGTCGGGCTCGACGAGGCTTTGGAGCAGTGCCTCGTGGCGCTGCTGATCGGAGGGCACGTGCTGCTAGAAGGCCCGCCCGGGGTGGCCAAGACGCTGCTGGTGCGCACGCTCGCGACGGCGCTGGGCGGCAGCTTCGGGCGCGTGCAATTCACGCCGGATCTGATGCCCGCCGACATCACCGGCACGAGCATCTTCCGGCCCAACGAGGGCGCGTTCCGGTTTTCTCCCGGTCCGATCTTCGCGCAGTATCTGCTGTGCGATGAAATCAACCGAGCACCCGCCAAGACGCAGGCCGCGCTGCTGGAGGCGATGCAGGAGGCTCAGGTGACGGCGGACGGCACGGCGCACGCTCTGCCGCAGCCCTTCGCCGTGTTCGCCACGCAGAACCCGATCGAGCAGGAGGGCACGTACCCCTTGCCCGAGGCGCAGCTCGACCGCTTCGTGTTCAAGGTTCTGATCGGCTACCCCGACGAAGCGGCCGAGGTCGCGCTGCTCGCAAGCGTGCACGGTCTGCGGCTCTCGAGCCAGCCGGCCGAGCGCGGCGTGCGTGCGGTGACCACTCCGGAGGAGTTGCTGGAGCTGCGCGCCGCGGTGCTGGGCGTGCACGTGCGCGAGGATCTGCCCGCCTATCTGGTGCGCCTGCTGCGCGCCACGCGCGAGGATCGCTCCTTCGTGCTCGGCGCGAGTCCGCGCGCGGGCGTGACCTTGCTGGCCGCCGCCAAGGCGCGCGCGGCGCTCAGCGGGCGCGCGTTCGTGATTCCCGATGACATCAAGGCCGTGTTCATCCCGGGCCTGCGCCACCGCGTGGTGCTCGATCCGGCCGAGGAGCTGGAGGGCGGCAGCAGCGACGCTGCGCTGCGCCGCGTGCTCGATTTGGTGCCCGTGCCGCGCTGAGGGCCAAGACGCATGCTGCCCTCACGGAGCTTGTACCGGCTGGTGATCGCGATCGCGCTGTGCAGCGCGATCGCGCTCGCGTGGCCGGCCGTGAGCCTGCTTCTGTGGGCGATCGACGGCCTGCTGCTCGGCACGGCCCTGGTCGATCTGATCTGGGTGCTGCGCGAGCCGACTCCGGCGGTGGAGCGGCGCATCCCGCGGCGCGCGGGTCTCGGCCGGCGCTTCGTGCGCGTGCTGGAGCTCGAAACCCAGCCCGGCCGGCCGCTCCGCGTTCATGAGGAGTACGGGCCCCTGCTCGAGCGGCTGGACGACGGCGCCGCGCTGGAGGTCACAGCCGATGCACAGGGTCGATCGCGGATCGAGACGCCCTTTCAGGCCCGCGTGCGCGGCGTGCACGCCTTTGCGCGGCTGCGCATCGCCAAGCGCAGCGCGCTGGGGCTGTGGTGGCGCCAAACGCTGTACGCCGGCACGCAGACGCTGGAGATCGAGCCTCCGCTGACGCGGCTGCGCGAGACGCTGGAGCTTGCGGCCAGCGAGCGCTGGCGCGATCCGGGTGTCAAGTACCTGCGCCGCAGGGGCGGCCTCAGCGAATTCGAATCGCTGCGCGAGCACGTGACGGGCGATGACGTGCGACTGGTCGACTGGAAGGCCTTTGCCAAGCGCGGGCGGCCGATCGTGCGCGAGTTTCAGGAGGAACGCGGCCAGGAGCTGATACTGCTGTTCGACTGCGGGCGTCGCATGGCGCTGCCGGGCGGGGAGCCGGCCACGGACGCGGGCCAGGGGCAGCTCTTCGGCTGGACCAAGCTCGACCATGCGCTCGACACGGGCCTGCAACTGGCGGCGGTGGCGCTGCGACAAGGTGATCGGGTCGGAGCCATGGCCTTCGGCGCGGGCGTGCTGCGCTGGGTCGCGCCCGCCCGCAGTTCGAAGCAGCTGGAGCGGCTGCGCGACGCGCTCTTCGATCTGTGCGTCAGCGAAGACGAGCCGCCGCTCGATCGGATCCTCGCGGAGCTGGCGCTGCGCCATCGCCGGCGCGCCTACGTGGTGATCTTCTCGGACATCGCCGATCCGCTCTCGCTCTCCGAACAGCGTCGGGCGCTCTCGGCCGCATCACGCCGCCACACGCTGCTGTTCGTCGCGCTCGACGATCCGGAACTGCGCGCCGCGCGGCGGAGCGGCGATGCCTGGCTGGCGGCCGCCGTCGAGGAACTGCGCGCCGAGCGCGCGGCGGGCGCGCGTGCGCTGGAAGGCGGCGGCGTGCGCGTGCTCGACGCGCTGCCCGCGGAGAGTGCGCTGCCGCTGCTCTCGGCCTGGCTCGCGCTGCGGCGTCGTTAGCGCGAGCGGGCCGCGGGAGCAACTGGAGCAGCGGGAGCAGCGGGCGAGCAGCGGGCGAGCAACGGGCGAGCAACGGGCGAGCAGCGGGCGAGCAGCGGGCGAGCCGCGGGAGCAGCAGCGGGCGAGCAGCGGGCGAGCAGCGGGAGCAACTGAAGCAGCGGGAGCAGCAGCGGGAGCAACTGAAGCAGCGGGAGCAACTGAAACAGCGGGAGCAGCGGGCTGCCCGCGCAACAGGCGACTCCTAAGGAAGGGGCGAGCTGGCTGCCGCTTGCTTCGCGCGATCCGGCTCTGGCAGCGGCCGCAGGATCCAGACCAGCAGCGCCAATCCGCTGAGCACGGCCACGGACAGGCGCATTTCGAGACCCGCATGCGGGCTGACGAAGCCCTCGATCAGGCCGGCGATCACCAACATCGGAAAGACCGCCGTGATCAGCCGCAGTGCGCGCTGGGATTCCTCGGCCAGAGCGAGGCGCCGCGAGCGGTGGCCGGGCATCAGCCACGCGCGCATCAACAGCATGCCCGCCGCGCCCGCGAGCACGAAGGCCTGCAGTTCGAGGGTCCCGTGGCACCACAGGATGCCCGAGATCTCGCCCGCCTGATTCCAGTGCGCAGCGACCGCCGTATAGGTCCCGAGCATCATGCCATTGAGCGCGATCAGGTACAGGAACAGGATCGGGAGCAGCCCGGAGGCGAAGAACAGCACTCCGACCCCGATGTTGTGGGCGAGGATCCAGCCCGCGGTGTGCGGCGATTCGCCGAGTCCGAAGGTGAAATTGCCACGAAAGCTCTCGCCCGGCTTGAGCGCCTGCAATTGCTCGATTTCGCCGGTCACGACGGCGGGGTTCATCAGCGAGTAGGCCAGTTCCAGATCCTGTCGCACCGCGTAGAAGGCGATGCCCGCAAAACCGTACAGCAGCACGAGCGCCAGCAGGATCAGCCGCCATTCGGCGCGGATCGTGCGCGGCACTTCGCTCCCGAACCAGTCGAGCACCTGTCGAGCTTGCGCCAGAAAAACCCGTCCCGGCTGGCGAGCCAGCACCGCGTGGGTGCGCACCAGCAGCTCCTCCAGCCGCCGCTCCTGCTCCGGGTTCTGCTGCTGCGTGCGCTCGCGTGCCAGCAGCGTCGAAACGCGGCGCTGCAGCTGGTGGAGGAGCTGGCGCTCCGCCAGCGACAGACGTCCGACGTCGCCGGACGGCAGGCGCTCGAGCAACGTCCGCAGTTCCTCTTCGTGGTTCACGCGTCCCAGTCTGCCGAATGCCCTGCCCGGCCTCCACTTGATCCGGGCCAGAGCGGCGCGGAAACTGGAGGCCGCGATGCAGAGCTGGCGCGTCCACACTCCCGAAGGCCTCGTGCTGCGCCAGGATCTGGCCGGAGCCGGCTCGCGCATGCTCGCGGGTCTGGTGGACGTTGCCCTGCAGGTCCTGATCCTGCTGCTCGGGCTGTTCGGCCTGTACCTGCTGGGGGATGTGCTGCCCAGCGAGCTTCAGAGCATCAGCAATTTCGCCTTGGGCCTCGCGCTCGGGAGCATGCTGCTCGGTCCGGTCCTGTACGGCTTTCTCTTCGAGCTGCTTCAGGACGGACAGACTCCCGGCAAGCGCCTGCTCGGCCTGCGCGTGCGCGACCTCGACGCCGCCGCTGCGCATCCGGGCAAGCTGCTGATCCGCGCGCTGTTTCGTCCGCTCGATGTGCTGCTGCTCGTTCCGCTGCCGATCGGCCTGATTCTGATCGCGGCGCTGCCGCTGGGGCAGCGTCTGGGGGATCTCGCCGCCGGGACGATCGTGGTGCGCGAAAGCCGCGCACGCGCGGCGCGCAGGGCCGGAACCAAGCCGCGCTGGTCGCAGCTGCCCGAGAAGCTCCTCAAGCTGGAGCCCGCGCTGGCCGCGCGCTTCAGCGCGCGCGAAGCAGCCTTCCTGCGCGCGCTGCTCGAGCGCGGCGACGAGCCGGGACGGCGCGAGCTCAGCGACGAGGCGCGCCGCCGCTTGTACGTCGAGTCGGCGCGCGAGTTCGCCGGCCGCATCGGCGTGCAAGAGTTCGCCGATGCCCGTCGGGTGCTCGAGGAGCTGGCCTCGTTTCTCGAGGAATACGGGCCGGCGGCGCGCTAGCGGCGGTCCGTCCGCTGCTGCGCCAGCAGCTCGAAGATGCGCTGCAGCGGGTGCGGCTGATGCCGCGCGCGCACCAGCATCAGTTCCTGCAGGCCGCTCCACCAGATGAACACCGCGACCAGCGCGAGGCTGAGGTTCGGGCTAAGGCGGCCGGGCAAGCCGATCAGACCGAGGGCCAGCAGCGCGAACGCCATCCATCGGCCGACGCGCACCGCACGCTCCGTCGCCAGCAGCCAATCGCCGCGGCGCGCCAGATAGGCCCGCAGGATCCGTCCGCCATCCATCGGAAAGGCCGGCAGCAGGTTGAACAGCCCCATCACCAAGTTGGCGGCGAGAAACCAGCGCAGCAGTTCGCTCAGCGCCGCGGGCAGCGCCAGCAGGCGCCCATCCAGCAGGACCACGGGCAGCGCCAGCGCGAACAGCGCGAAGTTCACCGCCGGTCCGGCGATCGCGATGCGGGCCTCGATGCCCGGCGACTCGGGGATGGCGCTCATGCGCGCCATGCCGCCCAGCGGCCAGAGCGTGATGTCGACGACGCGGATGCCGTGGCGCTCCGCCACGAGGCAGTGTCCCAGCTCGTGCAGCAGCACGATGGCGAACAGACCACCGATGGTCAGCGCGGCGATCCCCGCCGCCGCCCAGCCATCCGCAGCGGACAACTGCAGGAACACGACCAGCGCCATCAACGCCAGCAGCAGCACGTGCACCCGCACACGGATGCCGAGCACGCGGCCGACAGGGATCGAAGCGTTGAGCAGCACGGACTCCTGAGCTTTCCTTTCGGGCCGGCGCGCGGCCCTTTCCCGTTCTTTCCGCGGATCCTACCCGCGGCATCCGCACGGGCTACCATGAACGCGTGTCACCTCCGCCGGATCCCGCGCTCGCAGCCCTGGAACTGATCCTCGGGGAGTCGGGAACCGTAGAACGCTTCGCGCCGGCGCCGACGGCGGATCCGCTGCTGGAGCGGCTGGCTCACAGCGGGGGCTTGGCCGCTGGCGTCAGCGCGCTCGCGCGCGCCGAGGCTCAGTCCCTGCCATGGCCGCTGGTGCTGTCGCTGGGACCGGCCGTCGAGGCCGGCCTGCCGACGGCGGCGCGGCTGACGATTCTCGGCCGCTCGCCGCTGCGCGGTGCGTACACCGATGGCCAGGTCGGCAGCGCGCTGGCGCGCACGCTGGCCGGGCTGACGCGCACGCTCGTGATCCACGGGCGCGCGGCCGGGCGGCATGTGCTGCTGCTCGAAGCGAACGGATCCGCGCGACTCTTGCCCGCGCCTTTCGGACCCGAGGAGCCGCTCCCGCGCCGCTGCGAAGGGCTCGCGCGCGACCACCACGGCTCCGCCGTGCTGGCCTGCGGTCCGGCGGCCGAAGCGGGCGTCCTCGGCGCCGCGCTGGGCGCGGGCGTCGAACCCACGAGCTTCACCGGTCGCGGAGGTCTGGGCCGCGCGCTGTTCGAGCGCGGACTGGTCGCGATCGTCGTGCGCGCCGCGCGCGTCCGCGCACAGCCGGATCCGCAGTGGCTCGAACTGCTCGGCCGCTCGCCCCGGCTGATCGAGCGCGCGCGCCATGGCACGCTGGAGAGCGCATGGGCGCTGGCGCTGGAGTCCGACCAGCCAGCCGCCGGATGGGCGCCCGCGGACCTGCGCGAACACAAGCACGGCTGCGCCGGCTGTCCCACGCCCTGCGGCTGGGTCTTCGAGCGCACGCGCCAGGGCCTGCACCACTCGGCGCTCGCACCGCTGCACGCGCACGATCCCGCCCGCGCCCAGGCACGCCTCGAACAACTCAACCAGCTCGGCATCGATGCCAAGACCTTCGCCGCCTGGCTCGTGCAGCATCCGGAGCTGGAGCCCGTCGACCTGCTGCGCGATCCGCGCTTCCACGGTGCACCGCCGATCCAGCCCGCGCGCCGGCTGGTCGCGCGCTTCGCGGAGAGTCACGCGCTGCGCAATGCCGATCCGATGCGCACCTCGCCCTTCCTGCTGCACGATGCGCCCGATGCCGCCGCGCTGCGCGCAGCGCTCGCTCCGCTGCCGCTGTGTGCCGAGGGCGCCGATCCGGACTCGACCGCGGAGAAAGGGCGCGTGCTGTGGTGGCATGAGAATCTGCTCGCCGCGCTCGACACCAGCGGCTTCTGCGCGTTCTCCGCTTCCGCGCTGCTGAGCGATGGTCTGCTGACTCTGCCGCAACTGCTGGAGCGACTGCGGGCGCCGGAACTGCTCGAAATCGGCGCGCAGACGCTGGCGCTGCTGGCACGGCTGCGCGGCCGGGCCGCGACCGCGCCGGATCCGGAGTACGCCGCGCTGCGCGGACTCGAGCCCGATGGCAGCCTCAGCGCCTGGGCGCTCGCCGCCGCGCGCGAGAATCGCCTGATCGAGACCGCACAGTCGCGCTTCTTGTCCCGCTGCGCGCCGCCGTCGCAGGTTCTTCACGCGGACGCTGCGGCGCTCGCTCCGCTCGCTCGCGGGCACCTGTGCTTCGTGTTCCACGGCGGTCTGGCGCAGATCTTCGGGCCGGAGCGCGAGGTGGAGCTGGACTTGCCGTGCCGCCTCGAGACGGCGCTGAGGACGCTGGGTGAGCACGCGCTGCTGGCCCATGCCTCCGCCTGGCGCGCCGGCCGCAAGCTCGACCGTCAGGCCTGGGTGCGGGCGGGCGAGCGGGTGGAACTGGTGGTGGCGCTGAGCGGCGGCTAGTGCCCGCTGCGTTCGACAAGGCTGCGCGGGTTCGCTATTCCTAATTCCCGGCATGGACTCGATCCTGATCATCAAGACCGCGGCGCTCGGCGACGTGCTGCGCACGACGTCGATTCTTCCCGGGTTGAAGGCGCGCCATCCAGAAGCGTCGATCACCTGGCTGACAGCGCCGGGTGCGCGGGATCTGGTGCGCACGCACCCCTTGCTCGGCGCCGTCGAAACGATCGACACCAAGAGCGCCGCCTCGGTCGCGAGTGCGCACGAGCGCCTCGCGGGGCGCGAGTGGGGCTGGGTGATCTCGCTCGACGACGAAGAGCCGCTGTGCCAGCTGGCCTCCTCCCTGCGCGCGCGGCAGTTGTCCGGCGCGTACGCACAAACAGACGGAACGCGCGCCTACACGCGCGATGTCGCGCCGTGGTTCGACATGGGGCTGCTCTCGGTGCACGGCAAGCAGCGCGCGGACGAACTCAAGGTGCTGAATCAGGAGAGCCAGCCCGCCCTCTACGCCCGCATGCTGTCGATCCCGATGGGCAAACCGCAACTGCAGCTCCCCGAGATCAGCCGCGAGCGCGCTCGCCGGCTCGCCGCGGAGGGCGGCTGGCATGCCGGCGGCCCGCTGGTGGGGCTCAACACCGGCGCCGGAGGCCGCTGGACTTCCAAGCAGCTCTCGCCCGAGCGGACCGTCGAACTCGCGGGAGCGATCGCGCGCGAACTCGGCGGCGCCGTGCGCTTTCTCGTGCTGGGCGGAGAGGCCGAAGGCGCGCGGAACCGGGAAATCCTGCGCCGGGCTACAATTCACCCATGCAAGCCGTATTGCATCGATGCAGGGAACGACCATGGGCTGCTCGATTTCGCCGCGTTGGTGGGGGAGTGTCAGCTCCTGATCAGCTCGGACAGCCTGGCCCTGCACATGGCGGTCAGCCTCTACCGGCCCGTTCTGGCCTTCTTCGCCCCGACCTCCGCGGCGGAAATCGAGCTGTACGGTCGCGGCGAGAAGGTCTGGAGCACCGCGCCGGACTACTGCTCCTACCAGGCCTCGGCGGACAATGCCTCCCTGACCACGGAAAGGCTTTTGGAACCGGCCTTGAGACTTTTGCGTAGTGGCTGAGTTTTCGGGGGCAAGAGAGAACCTTTTCTGTTTTCGGGCCGTCTTGACCTTGCCCTGACCCCATTCCTTGGGGTTTTCGGGTACTCTTCAGCCTCAACCCTCATCCCGGGCAACGTGTGGAGGTCTCCACGCGGCCTGCGATGCTCGGTCCGTCACCTTCGAGCGTCTCGACACCCCTCTCATGGCAAGCAACCTTCAACTCTGGAAGAGCAGCGCCGCCCTCCTCGGCCTTGTGGCCTTGGCTGGATCGGCTTCCGCGCAGCAACTGCCTCGCAACACCACGGACATCCCGAACAACACGGGTTACACGGAAAACGTGGACTTCGCCGACATCGACCTCGACGGCGACTGGGACGCCGCGCTGGCCGAAGGTGGCGACAACGGCAACGACCAGAACAACCTCTGGCTCAACCAGGGCTTCCTGCAGGCGGGCACGGTCGGCATCTTCACGGATGTCACCGCGGCGCGTTTCCCCGCGGTGCTCGACCAGAGCCGCGACATCGAATTCGTCGACTTTGACAGCGACGGCGACCACGACATCTACGTGTCGAACACCTCGCAGTTGTCCAACCAGGGCAACAAGTGGTGGACCAACATGGGCGGAGCGCAGGGCGGCACGCTGGGCTTCTACTCGGATCAGACGGCCGCGCGCTGGAGCGGTCTGGGCGGAGCGGGCTCCTCGATTGCCCCGACGCAATTGATCGCGGGCTCGTTCATCGACTTCTCGTGCGACTGCGACTTCGCCGACATGGACAACGACGGCGACCTCGATCTGGCGCACTCGAGCTACGGCGGCGCCTTCGGCGGCAACGTGCCGACGCGCCTGTTCCTCAACAACGGCTCAGGCGTGTTCGTCGAGTTCAACCCCTCGGGCTTCCAACTGCCGGGACAGACCATCGCGGCTGGCAACCCCGGCCTGTGGTGCCAAGGCACGCAGGCGGCCAACACGACCAACGCCACGGGCGTCAACTGTGACATCGCCTCGAGCGCGCTCGACCTCGACTACGGCGACATCGACGGTGACTTCGACATGGACATCCTGCACGGCGCTCGTCAGGAAGTGCCGCGCATGTTCCAGAACCGCTTCGCTGAAAACGGCGGCGTGCTGGCCTACCGCGATGTCTCCGGCACCGCCTTCCCGGCAGGCTACTCGACCGGCAACGGCCACTACGAGCAGGAGATGGGTGACCAGGACGGCGATGGCGACATCGACATCTACGGCCTCAACTGGCTGGCGGCCTTCGGCTTCGACGACATCGTGCTGAAGAACAACGGCGCGGGTGTCTTCGGCTCGCAGGTGACGCTGTCCGGCTCGAACGCCGACGACAACGAAGGCGACTACTTCGACTACGACAACGACGGCGACCTCGACCTGTTCATCGCCAACTTCGCGGGTCAGGAGAAGGTCTACCGCAACGGCGGAACCGGCACCTACACCCTGCAAAGCACGGGAACGGTGGTCCCGAGCGACAGCACCACGACGCTCGACGCTGACTGCGCCGACGTCGACAACGACGGCGATGTCGACGTGTTCGTCGCCAACGACGCCAACCAGGTCGAGTGGTATCTGAAGAACACGACCACGGCCAACGACACCTTCGCTCCGACCATTCCGCGTCTGGAGCAGGCTCCCAACCGCGCGGCTGGCGCGGCCCCGACGGTGGTGCGCTTCTGGTCCAACGACAACCAGGCCTACTACGTGCAGGCTTACTACACGGCCCGCGTCGATGTGTCGGTCAACGGCGGTCCGGTGACGAGCTATTCGGCCAAGACCCAGTGGGGCCAGCAGTTCCGCGTGGAAATCCCGGGCGCTCTGGTCGGCACGATCACCTACCAGGCCTTTGTGACCGACCGCGATGGCAACACCGGCTCCTCAGCGGTCAAGACCTACACCGCGACCGGTGCCGCGAGCCCGATGACCTCGTACTGCAGCCCCGGCCTCGCCGGCGTGCTGGCCTGCCCCTGCGCCAACCCGGCCTCGGGTGCGGGCAAGGGCTGTGACAACAGCTCCACGACGGGCGGTGCGAGCCTGAGCGCCACGGGCAGCGCTTCGCTGCTCGCCGACACGCTGGTGTTCACGACCGCGGGCGAGAAGCCGACCGCGACCAGCATCGTGCTGCAGGGCACGGCGACGAGCGCCACGGGCGTGGTCTTCGGCCAGGGCATCCGCTGCGTTGCGGGCAGCCTCAAGCGCCTCTACGTCAAGAACGCCTCGGGCGGCTCGATCACGGCACCCGCGGGCGCGGATCCGACGGTGTCGGCGCGCTCCTCGGCTCTGGGTGATCCGCTCTCGGCCGGCCTGACCCGCTACTACGCGGTCTACTACCGTGACCCGATCGTGCTCGGCGGCTGCGCCGCGGCGAGCACCTTCAACATCACGCAGAGCGGCTCGGTCGCCTGGTCGAACTGAGCCTTCGGGAAGAGTCAGGGAAAGGGCGGGCGCTGCCTCCGAGCAGCGCCCGCCTTGTTTTCCTAGGATGAGCCCCTGTGAACGCCCTGCGTTATCTGCCTTTTGCGGCGCGGGTCCTGAAGACTTCGGGTCCGCCGTTGCACCTGACGGTGTACGTCACGGGGGCCTGCAATCTGCGCTGTCGGCATTGCTTCCACTTCGCGGAGGTGGCGCGGGGCACGCCCGGACCGAGCGCGGCAGAGCTCGACAAGCTGGCGGAATCGGCTGCGCGCATGGGCCCTTTGGTGTGGGTCAGCTTCGGCGGCGGTGAGCCCTTTCTGCGCAAGGATCTCGCGCAGCTGGCGGGTTCCTTCGCCTCGCGCGGGCTGCGGCATCTGGCGATCCCGACCAACGGGCTGGTGGAGGAGCGCATGCAGCCCTTTGTCGAGGAAGTGCTGACGAAGCACCCGGGACTGTTCCTGTCGATCTCGGTCAGCTTCGATGGTCCGCCCCCGATTCACGATGCGATCCGGCAGGTGCCCGGCGGGCACGCGCGCTCCATGGAAGCCGTGCGCCGACTGAAGGCGCTGCAGGCGCGCTTCGCCAATCTGGGTGTGGGCCTGCTGGTGTGCGTCACTCGCGAGAATCAGGACACGCTCGCCGAACACATGGAGTGGCTGGTGGCACAACTCCAGCCCGACAACGTGACTCTCAATCTGGCGCGCGGAACGGCGCTCGATGAGAGCTTGCTGGCGGTCGATGTCGCGCGTTACGAGGAAGTCGTGGCGAAAAAGCGCGAGCTGATCCGCTCCGGCAAGCTGAACTACTTCCGCTTCCCGCTCGCGAAGCTCGCCGTGGCGCGCGACGAGCTGATGTACGAGCATGTGGCGCGCGTCGCGCGCGGAGAGAGCGAACCGCATCTCCCCTGCACGGCAGGCTCGCTCTCGGCCGTGGTCTTCGAGCGCGGGGATGTGCATCCTTGCGAGATCCTTGGCAAGAGCATCGGCTCGCTCCCCGAGCACGATTGGGACTTGCAGCGCCTGTGGACCGGCGCGCAGGCACAGGCGCTGCGAGCGGAGATCCGCGACACGCGCTGCAAATGCACCTGGGAGTGCGCGCAGGCCGACAATGTGCTGTTCCGGCTGCGCTCCTGGCCCGGATTGCTGGGGCGGATGGCGGGCTCCTGAGCGCTCATGCGGCTGTTGGTGCTGATTCCCTGCCGCAACGAAGCGCGCGTGATCGCGCGCAAGCTGGAGAATCTGCGCGGACTCCGCTTTCCACCGGCCTCCAGGCCGCATCGGGTGCTCGTGGTCGACGACCACTCGACGGACGGAACGCGTGCGCTCGCCGAGGGCTTTGGCTCGCGCCTGCGGGCCGAGGTCGAATTGCTGGTCATCTCCAATCAGGACCGGCCCGGCAAGCCCGGTGCCATGCGCTCAGGTCTGGCACGGCTGGAGCCGGACTTCGATCTCGTGGTCCTGAGCGATGCGGATGTGCTGCTGCAACCCGAGGCCTTGATGGCCTTGTCGGCGGCCTTCTGTGCGCGAGCGGACCTGGGCATGGCCTGCGGCGCGCAAGCGTTCGTCGATCCCTCCAGCGGCGCGGATGCCAGCGCTCCCTGGGACCGTTGGACGGCGCGCTGGCGTGCGCTGGAATCGCGCGCCGGTGCGCTGTACTCGGTGCACGGGCAATTGCTGGCCTGGCGCGCGGCGCTCGGGCTGCTGCCGCCGCTGGGAATCGCCGCCGATGACATCGCGCTGGCGCTGGAGGTGCGCGCGCGCGGCCTGCGCGTGGAGCGGGTGCCGCGGGCGGTGTTCCTCGAACACAAGACGCCGCCGGGGCCTGACGCACAGGCCCAGGCGCTGCGCCGCGCGCGCGCCTACCTGCAGGTCGTGAGCCGCGTGCGGCCGCGCTTGCCCTCGTTGTTGGGCCGGCTGCAGTGCGCGCTCTACCGCGGATTGCCGCCGCTCGCACCGCTCTTGACAGCGCTCGCGTCGGGCGCGCTGGCCGCGGGCGGGGCGCTGCTGCTGGCGGGCTGGTGGCGCGCATTGCCCGCGCTGGCGATCGCGCTGGCGCTGTGCAGTCCGCCGGGGCGCCGCTGGCTTTCGCTGATGTCGATCATTACCCGGGCGCGCGCCGCGGAGCGGCAGGCCACGCTGGCGGAAAGCTGGGAGATGTCGCGCTCGTGAAGGACTGGCTGCGTTCCCGGACCTTCTGGTTCGAACTCCTCTTGTTCGCGGCGGCCTTCGGTCTGCGCGCGTGGAGCGTCTGGCAGTACGAGCGGCACTATCCGCTGGCCGACAGCCCCGCGATCGACGAGGCCAGCTACGACCTGTGGGCGCGTGCCATCGCGGGCGGGGATTGGATCGGCAAGGAAGTCTTCTTCCAGGAGCCCTTGTATCCCTACGCGCTGGGTGCGCTGTACGCGCTCTTCGGACCGCAGCTGATGCTGGCGCGCCTGGCTCAGGCGCTCTTGTGGGCGCTCGCCTGCGTTCTGCTGCGCCGGCTGACGCACAAGGTCTTCGACGAGCGCAGCGGCTGGATCGCGGGTGCGGCGCTGGCGGGCTACGGGCCGGGGCTGGTGTTTCCCGCGCTGCTGCTGAAGGAGAATCTGTTCCTGCCGCTGCTGACAGGCTTGTTGTGGCTGCTGGTCGATGCACAGCGCCCGCGGCGCTGGCTCGCCATCGGCCTGTGCGCCGCGCTGGGCGCGCTCCTGCGCGGGAACATGCTGATCCTGCTGCCGCCGCTGATGATCGCGGCCTGGTGGATCGGGCGCTCGAGAACCGCGCTGGCTTTCGCGGGCGGCGTGCTGCTCGTGCTGCTGCCGGTTGCGATCCGCAACCAGGCCGTGGGCGGCGTCTTCGCGCTCTCGACCAGCGGTGCGGGCACCAACCTGTACGGCGGCAACAATCTCGAAAATCCCTTCGGACGCGCCAGCGAGTTCTCGTTCGTGCGCGGCATCCCGGAGCACGAAGCCGAGGATTGGGAGCACGAAGCCGAGCGTCGCACCGGTCGCGAACTCGATCGCGGCGAGGTCAGCCGCTACTGGATGGGAGCGGTGCTGCAGTCGATCGCCGAGCATCCGCTCGAGCACGCCGCGATCCTTGGACGCAAGCTGCTGCTGACGCTGGGGCACTACGAGGTGCCCGACAACCACTGCCTCGACTGGGATCGTCAGTTCCTGCCGCTGGCCGGTCTGCCCTGGCCGGGCTTCGGGCTCTTCGGCAGCTTGTCGCTGGCGGGGCTGCTGTTCTGGGTGTGGAAGCGGCGTGAGCGCGGTCCTGCTCTGGTGCTGGCGCTGTGCTTCTGCCTGTATCTCGCGACGATCGTCCTGACCGTGACCAGCGATCGCGCGCGCCTGCCGCTGGTCCCGCTGCTGCTGCCTTTCGGCGCGTGGTGGCTGTCACTGGGACTCGAGCAATGGAGGCCGCGCGTGATGTGCTTGCTGCCCGCGCTGGCGCTGGTCTGGTCTGCGGTGCTGCCCGCGGGCGAGCGGATGCGCGATTTCGCCGAGCGCGAGCACAACTACGCCGTAACGCGGCTCGGCCAGCAGCGCTTCGACGAGGCGCGCGGCATCGCGGAGCGCCTCAAGGCCGCCATGCCGGACAGCGCGCGCGTGCGGCTTTTGTCGGCGGAGATCGACCTGCGCTCGGGCGCGGGCGAGCGCCCTCGCCTGCGCGCGGATCTCGATGCCCTGGCCGGGGATGCACGCCTCAAGGCCCGCGAGCGCTTTCATGCCCGCGTGCTGGCAGGGCAACTGGCGCTGGAAGCGCGCGACAGTCGCGCGGCTCGGGCGTACAGCGAGGCGGCGCGCGCCTTCGACCCTGAGGATCCGGCGCTGATCGAGCTGTGGATCACGGCGCTGGCGCAGGGGCTGGAGCAGCGCCTGTGGGGGCTCGAGGCGCTCGCGGAGGCCCGGCCCTTTTTGAATCAGGCCAGCCCGATCACGCAGGCGGGGGTCGAGTTCCTGATCGGTGTCGAGCTGCGACGCGCCGACCCCTCGTCGGCGGAGGGTGCCCAGTCGATCCAGTCGGCGCTGGACCGCCTGGCGGCTGTCGGCCTCGACCGCTCGCTCGCAGCCGCCGAGCGCGGGCGGGCGCGCCGGCTCGCGGGCAAGATCCAGCTCGCGCTCGGCCGCAAGCAGCAGGCGCAGAATCATTTCCGCGCGGCGCTGGAGCTGATCCCGGGCGACCCGGAGTCGCTGGCGGGGCTCGAGACCGCGCAGGGCCCCTAGAGCGGGTCTGCCTCGGCGAACTGCAGCCTGTGCAGGCGCGCGTAGATCCCGCCCTGCTTGAGCAGTTCCTCGTGCGTGCCCTGTTCGCGCAACTGGCCCTTGTGCATCACGAGGATGCGGTCCGCGCGTCGCACGGTCGAGAGCCGGTGCGCGACGACCAGAGCGCTGCGGCCGCGCAGGAGCTCGCGCGTCGCCTCCTCGATGCGCGCCTCCGTGTTGGAGTCGACGCTGGAAGTGGCCTCGTCCAGGATCACGATGCGCGGATCGGCCGCGAGGGCGCGCGCGATGGCGAGCAGCTGGCGCTGGCCGGTCGAGAACGAAGCGCCACGCTCGACCACCGGCTCCTCGAGGCCGCGCGGCAGGCTCTCGATCCACTCGCGGGCGTGGCTCGCTTCCAGTGCCCGGGCGAGGCGTTCGGGGCTGACATCCTCGCGCTCCATGACGAGGTTCTCGCGAATGGTTCCCGCGAACAGGAAGTCCTCCTGCAGCACCAGACCGATCGAGCGGCGCAGTTGAGCGGGATCGTGTTCGGCGAGCGGCAGTCCATCCAGCAGCACGCGTCCGCGCGTCGGCTCGTAGTAGCGCAGCAGCAGGTTGATCAGCGTGCTTTTTCCGGCGCCTGTCGCACCGACCACCGCCACCGTTTCGCCCGGCCGGATCTCGAAGCTGACCTCGCGCAGGACCTCCAGGCCCTCGAGATACGCGAAGCTCACCTGCTCGAAGCGCACATGGCCGCGGATGGGCGCCGGCCGCTCGTGTGTCGCCGCGGGCGCCAGCGCGGGTTGCGTGTCGAGCACGTCGAAGATGCGCTCGGCGCTGGCGAAGGCGCTCTGCAGGACATTGTAGCGCTCGCCGAGTTCGCGGATGGGGGAGACGAGCATCGCCAGGTAGAACCAGAATTGCACGAACTCGCCGTAGCTCAAGGATGCGCCCGCGATCTGGAGGCCGCCGACCCACAGGGTCGAGCCCTGAATGGCGCTGACGACGAAGTCGATCACCGGGAAGAACAGCGCGAACAGGAAGATCGTGCGCAGGTTGGCGGACAGGTAGCCCGACAGGTACTCGGCGAAGCGCGCCGAAACGCGCTGCTCGCGGCGGAACAGCTGCACCACGCGCATGCCCTGCAGCACTTCCTGCAGGTAGCCGTTGAGCCGTGAGAGCCGGGCGCGGACCTTGCGGTGCGCCGTGCGGGCGCCGCCGCGGAAGATCATGCTGACGAGGATCAGGAATGGCGTTCCCAGCGTCACGACCAGGGCGAGCCGCCATTCCAGCGCGAACAGGACACCCAGCAGCACGAGCACCTTGAGTGCGTCGAATACGAGCGTGATCAGCCCTGAGGTGAACATCTCGCTGAGGTTCTCGACGTCGCTGGTGACGCGCGTCACCAACGAACCGGTCGGGCGCCGGTCGAAGAAGGCCAGATCGAGCGACTGCAGATGCCGGAACAGACGCACGCGCAGATCGTGCACCACGGCCTGACCGGCCCGGTTGAGCGTGCTGACCTCCAGGTAGCGCATCCAGATCGAGGCCAGCACGATCGCGACATACAGGCCGACCCAGCCGAGGAAGGCATGCACCAGCGCGGTCGTGTCGGCGGCTGCCTCCCTGCTCCGCAGGGCCGCGGCCTCGCGCACCGGACCGTCGAGCGCGTGGCGCCAGACCCAGGGACCGGCGAGATCGAGCGCAAACAGCAGCGCCAGCACGAGAAAGCTCTTCACGAACAGCGCGCGATGCGGCCGCGCCTCGCGCGCGAGGCGCCCGAGCAGGCGGCCATCCCAGGACTTGGAGGCCACCAGCTCGTCGTCTTCCTCGTCGAGTTTCGCGCTCACAGGCTGGCGAGCTCGCTCTGCGCCTGCTGGCGCTGCCAAGTGTCACGGTACCAGCCCGCCCGCGCGATCAGTTGCGCATGCGTGCCCTGCGCCTCGACGCGTCCCTCGCGCGAGAGCACGACGATCGTGTCGGCGCGCTGCACGCTGGAAAGCCGGTGCGCGGCGATGATCAGGGTGCGGCCCGCGCGCTCGCCCTGCAGCGTGCGGAGCAGCTGCGCCTCGGTTTCGGTGTCGACCGCGGAGAGCGCGTCATCGAGCACCAGCACGCGCGGATCGCGGGCCAGCGCGCGCGCAATGGCGGTGCGCTGGCGCTGGCCGCCCGAGAGCGTCACGCCGCGCTCGCCGATGCGCGTGTCGATTCCGGCCGGGAAGGCCTGGAGCTCGGCCTCCATCGCGCTCATGCGGGCGAGCTCGCGCACGCGCGGCTCGGAGAGCGGCGTGTCCGAACCGAATTCGACATTGGCGCGCCAGGTGTCGGAGAACAGGAAGCTGTCCTGCGGCACGTAGCCCAGTGCGCCGCGCAGATCCGCCAGCTGCCAGTCCTGAACGCGGGTGCCATCGAGCCGGCAGTCGCCCGCGGGCTCGAGCATGCGGCACAGGCACAGGAGCAGCGTGGTCTTGCCCGAGCCGGTGGGCCCGACGATGCCGAGGGTGCCGCCGGCGCCGAGCTCGACGCTGAGGCCCTGGAAGGCCGGCCGGCTCGAGCCGGGGTAGGTGTAGGAGAGGTTTCGAAGCTGCCATTCGCCGCGCACCGGCGTGCTCGGGCGCGCCAGCGCCGGATCCTGGACGGGATTGGTCTCCTGCAGCAGTTCCTCGATGCGGCGCGCGCTCGCCACCGCGCGCGGGTACATGCCCGCGATCCAGCCCAGCGCGATCAGCGGCCAGAAGACCTTGAAGGTCAGGTCGATGAATTGGAACAGCTCGCCTGCCGGCAGTTCCCGGTCGATCATCGCCAAGCCGCCGATCACCAGGATCACGACGAAGGTGAAATCGTTGGCGGCGTGTGTCAGCGCATGGGTCAGCCCGCGCGCGCGGCCGAGCTCGATCTGGTTCTCGCGGTTGTGGGCGCTGGCGGAGCCAAAGCGCGCCGCCTGGCTGGCTTCGCGGCCGTAGCCCTTGACCACCCGGATGCCGCTGAAGTTCTCCTGCGCGCGCGAGGACAACTCGGCGATCGAGATTTGCACCGCCTCCGACCACTTGTGCAGACGCGGCGTGAAGACCTTCATGCCCAGCGCCATCAAGCCCAGTGGGATCAGCATCGTCAGCGCCAGCGTCGCATCGTGCGTGAACAGCAGCGCAATCGAGGCGGGCACCATCACGACCGCGCCCAGCGTGTACATCACGCCCGGTCCAAGGAACATGCGGATGTTCTCGACATCGCTGGTGACGCGGCTGACCACATCGCCCGAGCGGCTCCTCACATGGAAGGACAGGGGCAGCGAGACCAGCTTGTCGAACAACTCCTGCTTGAGCTCGATCTCGACATAGCGCGACACGGCGACGATCCACCAGCGCTGCAGGTAGCGGAAAACGCCCTTGCACACCGAGAGCCCGAGGATGATCGCGAAGATCCCGGCGAGAAACTCGCCGTCATCGCCCTTTTGAAGCCGGTCGAGGGCCGAGCCGATCGTCACCGTGATGCCGATGTCCGCCAGCTGCGCCAGCGGAATGCACAGAAAGCCGGCCAGCAGCGGCCGCTTGTGGCGCAGGAAGCGCTGGAAGAATCGCAGCAGCGACTTCAAAACCTACGACTTCTTGGCGAGCTTCCCGAGGCTCGTCAGCAGCTTGGCGAGCGCCGCGTCGAGCGCTGCATCGCCCTCGAGCCGCGCGCGCCGGAGCAGTGGGAACAGCTCGGAGCCGTAGCCGCTTTCCAGTTCGGAGGTCCACAGCTGGTTCTTGAACCAAGCGCGGCCGGGCATGCCCGCCGGCTCCGCCAGCGCCAAATAGAAGGCGCGCGCCGGGTCGACGGCCTCGAAAGCCCGCGCGAGCGCTTCGGCGCGCTCCGACCCCAGCCACTCCGCGCACTCGCGCGCGCGGCGGGCGAAGTCGGCGGCGGCTTCCGCGACATCGAGCGCCCGGGTGTTGCGCTCGGCCAGCTCGATCAGCAGCTCGGCATGCAGGCGTCCGGCCAGTTCATGGCCCACGAAACCCGGATCGATGTGCTGCTCGACGAAGGCGAAATCGTCAAAGGCCGTGTGGTACTGACCGCCGCGCGAGCCACCGAGTCCGAAATCGAGCACGGGCAGGTTGAGGAAGTGCAGGAACACGGCGAAATCCGAGCCGGAGCCGGGTAGTTCCAGTCGCGGGGTGCCGCCCGCCGCCGCACTCCATTCCTCCCAGAGGTTTCGGGGCGGCTCGCCCTCGCGCGCGGCCGCGGGAACCCGCTGCAGCGCGGCGCGCAGGCCGTCGAGCAGGCCCGGAGATCCGGCCGCTCCCTGAAAGCGCGTGCCGTTGACGGCCGTGTCGGCGTTGACGTACGCGATCAGGTTGGTCTTGAGCCAGGCGCCATTGGCCTCGGCCCATTCCGTGCTGCCGATCAGGCCGTGTTCCTCCGCATCCCAGAAGGCGAGACCGATCGTCACGGGCGCTTTCCAGCCCGCGCCCACGCGCTCTTGAAGATGGGCGGCCGCGCGCAGCAGCGCCACCGTCCCGCCACCGGCATCGTTGGCTCCGCGCACCCACGCATCGCGATGGTTGCCGGCCAGCACCAGAGCTTCGCTCGCGCCCTTGAGCCGTCCGATCACGTTGCGGATCACGCGCAACTCCCGCGGTGCATCGACGCTGAGGCGCACGCGCGCCGGACCGGGGCCGGTGGCGCGCGACTCCGTTTTGCCGTCGGGCAGCGTCAGCGTGCGCGGTGCGAGCCCAAGGCGCATCAACTGCGCATCATCGGCGCCGATCGGAATGCAGGGAATGCGCGGCAGAGCCTGGTCGAGCGCGGCACCCTCCAGTCGCTCGCCTTCCTTGCCGGGAGCGGGCGAAGCCCAGCCGGGTGTGCTCGGATCGCCCGGAGCGCGACCCATCGGCGAGATCGAACCGCGCTGCGCTTCATGGCCCGGCTTCCACGGACCCTGGGGCCAGACCGGACCCTTGCCGGAGCCGTCATCGGAGGCATCGCTGAACAGCAGCACGCCCGCGCAGCCGTACTGCGTGGCGAGGTCGACCTTGATGCCGCGGTAGGCCTTGCCGTAGCGGATCAGCGCGATGCTGCCCTTGAGTTCGACGCCGGCGGCGCGGAGCGCTTCGAAGTCGCTGCGGCGGCCGTACGAGCAGTCGACCAACGGCCCGCTGGCGACGCCGTTGGCACTCCAGGCCGAATGCAGGGGCACATCGGCCGGCGGGATCGCATCGGGATCGAAGCTGTCGGCGCGCTCGAGGCTCGGGCGCGACTCGCCCGCGCCGGAAAAGTACTGCCACTCGATCCGGCGTGGCAGCGACAGCAGCACCTCGCGCTCGTCGATTTCGACCGCGAAGCCGCGCGCTTCCAACTCCCGGGCCACGAAGTCCGCGCCGCTGCGAGAGCCCTGCGTGCCGGCCAGCCGGGAACTCGCGGTGAGGCCCAGCAGGAGTTCGCGCGACGGGGGGGCCTGCACGGGATCGGAGCACAGGCTCGGGCACACCATCATCGACAAGAGCAGCATCACAGGGCCCTAGAATAGGGATTGTGGGGTGTTCTCACAGGAGAGTGCTCCAAGCTGGGGGACATCAGCCGCGCTAAGCGACGGCCAGACAGAGGTTTAGGTGATCCGTGTGTCGGCCTTGCGCGGCTCGAAGCCAAGTCGCTGGGGGAGCGGTGCTTGCGTCGACGCGGGTCCCGGGAGCGGGGGCGGTGGGCTGGGTAGTCCGGGTGGGCTGGGTGGGCTGGGTCGGCTGGGTCGGCTGGGTCGGCTGGGTCGGCTGGGTCGGCGATTTTTGGCGTGATAGCGCCCTTTTCCGCCTGTCGGACTGTGGTAACCTTGCATTCAGAGCGGACCGCTCCGTTTGCGCCCCCGTGGACGGACGAGGACTTGGCCGCGCGCGCGTCGCGCGGCGAGAGACCTCAGGTCTCGCTCGACAGTCCGTCTCTCTTTCTTTCTCTTCCAAACTTCAGGAGTTGATCTCAATGACCTCTTTCCAGCGTCTGGCGCTGACGGCCTCCGGCCTCGTCCTCGCCTCCACGTCTTCCTTCGCTCAGTTCGTCGAATCCGAGCCGAATGACTCGAAGGCCACCGCGACCGTCGTCGCCGGCATGGCTTCGGGCCAGACGATCGACGGCAACTCGATCTCCGCCGCCACCACGGGTCTGGACTATTTCAAGGTCTCGACCGCCCTCGCTCCCTTCGCGATCTACCGCCATGAGCTCGCGATCACGACCACCGGCACGGCGGGCCACACGGGCACGCTGCGCGGCCTCAACCAGAACGGCACCGAAGCTGTCTGCCCCGCCAACGGCGCGGGCAGCACGGTCGGCACCACCGATTCGAGCTTCCAGACCTCCAGCACCACGACCGTCCCGGCGCGCATGAACGCCTGGTACGGCTTCGGCAAGGGCGAGGAAATGTACTACCGCGTGACGGGCGGAACGGCGACGACGGCGAACTACCTCGCCACGCTGACGACGACGGCGGTCACGCCGATCGCCGTCCCCGGCACGTTCACTGCGGGTCCGATCTCGATCAGCACGGTCGGCCAGACCACGGCCGACACCGACATCGTGCTGTACGACTCGAACGGCAACGCCGTTCTCGAAGCGGGTCTGGGCTATGCGAACAACGACGACGAGCACTGCACGACCGCTGGCGCAACCAGCAGCTCGTTCCAGTCGCGCATGGTTCGCAACCTGCCGGCTGGCACCTACTACCTCGGCGTCGGCGTTTTCAACAGCGGCACCGACAAGGCCTCTCCCGGTGACGAGGGCTTCATGACCGGCCTCGTGCTCGATTTCCCGGGCACCTTCGCGGTCAGTTCCAGCTCCTCCACCGCCTCGGACCGCGACGTTCAGATCTCGGACGGCACCACCACCTACACCGCCTCGGGCATCAACAACACGGTGGCCTACGGCGTGGTCTGGTACACCTTCACGGTGAGCGGCGGCGGCATCACGGCCTTCTGCGACGCCGGCGTCGGCGGCGTGATCGCCTGCCCCTGCGGCAACCCCCCGGCCGCGGCCGGCAAGGGTTGTGACAACAGCGCCGCCACGGGCGGAGCGACGATCGCTGCGACGGGCTCGGCCAACACGGCCTCCGACACGCTGGTGTTCACGAGCAGCGCCCAGACCGCCAACGGCACGACGATCCTCCTGCAGGGCAACGCGATCGCCGGCGGCGGAGCGGGCGTGGTCTTCGGTCAGGGCGTGCGCTGCGTGGGTGGCACGCTGAAGCGCCTGTACGTGAAGTCGCCCGGCGGCGCCGGCGGCGTGACGGCTCCGGTCGGCGCGGATCCGACGGTTTCGGCCCAGTCGGCGAATCTCGGCGATCCGATCGCTCCGGCCAGCACGCGCTACTACATGGCGTACTACCGCGACCCGATCGTGCTCGGCGGCTGCGCCGCGACCTCGACCTTCAACGCGACCAACGCGCTGCAGGTTCTTTGGCAGTGAGGCATCCATGAGGCAGAGCTGAGCCGCGAGGCTCAGCCCTTGCCCGAGTTCCAGGCGGCCCTTCCGCAGAGCGGGAGGGCCGCCCGCATTTTTGAGGCTGAAACACCTGCCCGGGAGTGGTGGATTCGGGGACAATTCAGCCCATGCGCACTCTCCACGTCTTCGCGTTCTGCTGCTTCGCTGGCCCGGTACTCGCCCAGACGGTCGAGGTGGAGCCCAATGACTCCAAGGCCACGGCCACGGTCGTTGCCGCCTTCAGCGCCGGCCAGACCCTCGGCGGCTCCAGCAACTCGGGTTCGACAACGGGATTCGACTACTTCGACATCACGATGGCACCGGCTGCGCCGGGCATTTACCGCCACCAGCTGGCAATCACCAGCACCACGCCGGGCTTCACCGGCACGCTGCGCGGGCTCAACCAGACGGGCGGCCTCGTGGGGACCTGTCCGGCGCTGGGCACCTCCCCGGTGATCGGCACGAGTGACAACACGGCGCAGACCTCTTCCTCCTCCACGCAGTCGGTTCCTCCGTACATGAACGCCTGGTACGGCTTTGGCGCGGGCGAGCGACTCTACTACCGCGTCACGGGGACGAGCACCACGACGAGCACCTACACCGCCACGCTCACCAGCACGGCGGTGACGCCCGCGGTGATTCCCGGCTCGTTCAACGCCGGAACGCTCACGATCCAGACGGTGGGGCAGACCACCGTGGATACGGACATCATCCTGCTCAACTCGAACTACCAACCGGTGGTGACGAGCGAGGGCGCTGCGAGCAATGACGATGAGCACTGCACGCTCGCGGGGGCGACCAGCAACGTGCTGCAGTCGCGTCTGACGCGCGCGCTGGCTCCGGGCACCTATTATCTGGGCATCAGCGGATACGACCTCAAGAACAACACGGTGGCGCCGACCGACGACGACTTCATGCTGGGAACGCTGATGGATTTTCCGGGAATCGTGTGCACCTCCAGCACCAGTCTGAGCGCCGATCGCGACTTCCAGATCAGCGATGGCACCAACACCTACACCAGCACAGGCGCGGTCAGCTCGGTCTATTTCGAGGTGCAGTGGTACCAGTTCACCGTCGGCGGCGGCTATCTCACGATCTGCGAACCGGGCGTGGGCGGCGTGCTCGCCTGCCCCTGCGCCAACCCGCCGATCGGCGGCGGCAAGGGTTGCGACAACAGCGCGGCCACGGGCGGAGCGACGATCGCCGCGACGGGCTCGGCCAACACCGCCGCGGATACGCTGGTCTTCACCAGCAGTGCCCAGACCGCCAACGGCACGACCATCCTCCTGCAGGGCAACAGCCTGGTCTCCGGCGGCGCTGGGGCGCCCTTCGGTCAGGGGGTGCGCTGTGTGGGTGGCACGCTGAAGCGCCTGTACGTCAAGTCGCCGGGCGGAGCCGGCGGCATCAGCGCGCCGACCGGCGCCGACGCGAGCGTTTCGGCGCGCTCGGCGGCGCTCGGGGATCCGATTCCAGCCGGCAGCACGCGCTACTACATGGCCTATTACCGCGACCCGATCGTGCTCGGCGGCTGTGCGGCGAGTGCGACCTTCAACGCTACGCAGGGCTTGCAGATCAACTGGCAATAGGGCGCTGGAAGGGGCGCCCGGGTGGGGTAGGATCGTGGATTCACCAACGGGTTCCGGCGCGGTTGCGTAGGATCCCGGTCCACCAGACCCTCGGCCTAGCCTTCTTGATCGCATGAGCCAACTGACCCTGCCGCATCAGGCGGAGATCGAACAGGCCTCGGCCTGGATCCAGGATCTGCGCAGTTCCGTCCACGAAGTGCTGGTGGGCCAGGAAAATCTGCTCCAGGGCCTGCTGATCGGGCTTCTGACCGGCGGCCATGTGCTGCTGGAGGGCGTTCCGGGGCTGGCGAAGACGCTGGCCGTCTCCAGCCTCGCGAAAAGCCTCGACGGCAGCTTCGCGCGCCTGCAGTTCACGCCGGACCTCCTGCCTTCCGATCTGGTCGGCACGGAGATCTACAACGCCAAGGAAGCGAGCTTCACGGTGCGCCGCGGCCCTCTGTTCGCGAACTTCGTGCTCGCCGACGAGATCAACCGCGCGCCGGCCAAGGTGCAGTCGGCGCTGCTCGAAGCGATGCAGGAGCGTCAGGTCTCGATCGGAGGCCAGACCTATCCCTTGCCCCGGCCCTTCCTCGTGCTCGCGACCCAGAACCCGCTCGAGCAGGAGGGCACCTACCCGCTGCCCGAGGCGCAACTCGACCGCTTCGCGCTCAAGATCGTGGTCAAGCACCCGGCGCGCGGCGAGGAACTGGAGATCCTCAACCGCATGGCGAGCACCAAGCCGCGGCTGGAGGTGCGCCGCAGCACGGACCTGACGCATGTGATGCAGGCCCGCGAGGTGCTCGACCGCGTCGTGATCGATGCCCGGCTGCGCGAATACATGGTCGATCTCGTGATGGCGACGCGCGAGCCGCAGACGTACGGCCTCGCCGAACTCAAGCCGCGCATCCAGTACGGCGGCAGCCCGCGGGCCACGATCTGGCTGGCGCTGGCCTCGCGCGCGCACGCTTTCCTCGGCGGGCGCGGCTATGTCACGCCGACCGACATCAAGAGCGTGGCGCTGGATGTGCTGCGCCATCGCGTCACGCCCACGTACGAAGCCGAGGCGGAGGGCTTGAGCTCCGAGAGCCTCGTGATGCGCGTTCTGGAGACGGTTCCGGTTCCCTGAAGCGGCGATGAGCGACGAGCGTCCTGTCCTGACCAGCGAGCTGATGGCTCGCGTGCGCGCGATCGAGGTTCGCACGCACAAGCTGGTCAACACCGCGCTGGCCGGCGGCTACCGCTCGAGCTTCCGCGGTCAGGGCATCGAGTTTCAGGAGGTGCGTGCCTACCAGCCCGGAGACGATGTGCGGCGCATCGACTGGAACGTGACGGCGCGCACAGGCGAGGCTTTCGTCAAGAACTATGCGGAGGAGCGCGAGCTGACCGTGCACCTCCTGGTCGACTCGAGCCGCTCGATGGACCTTGGCAGCCGGGTGTGGACCAAGCGCGAGGTCGCCGCGCAGTTCGCGGCCTTGATTGCCTTCGTGGGATTGCGCCATGGAGATCGCGTCGGGATGACGCTGTACGGCGAGCATCCTGGGCTGCATCTGCCAGCACGCAAGGGCAGTCAGCATGTGCTGCGCCTCGTGCGGGAGGTTCTGGCTGCCAAGCCCGATGCGCTCGGCAGCGATCTGTGCGGCGCGCTCGAGCGCGAAGAACGGTTGCTGCGTCGGCGCAGCGTCGTGCTGGTGGTCAGCGATTTCCTCGATGCTCCCGGAGCTCGGGACTGGGCCGTGGTGATGACGCGCCTCTCGCTGCGCCACGACGTGATCGCGGTGCGCGTGCGGGATCCGCTGGAGAGCGAGCTGCCCGGCGTCGGCATCCTCCCGCTGCGCGAGCTGGAGTCCGACGGGCGCGTCGAACTCGACACGCGCCGCGCCGCGGTGCGCGCGGCCTGGAAAGCGGCCTTCGATGCGCGCGAAGGCAGCCTGCGCACGCGCCTGGCGCGCGCGCAGGCGGATCTGCTCGATCTGGAGACCACGCAGGATGTCGGCGAGAGCGTGCGAGCGTTCTTCCGGCGGCGTTCGTTGTCCCGCGGAGGTGCGCGTTGACAGCGACCGATCCCACAGCACGCCTGTTCCCGCAACCGCTCCAGGCCGAGATCGGTCAGCCGGTGCTGTGGACGCTGGAGGTTCGTCATGCCGCGAACACCCGCGTCAGCGTGGGCGCAGCGCCCGAACTCGATCAGAGCTGGGTGCTGCTCGACGGTCCGCGCACCAGCAGCAGCGAGGCAGGTTTTCGCATCGTCTGGGAGGCGTTGTCGCTGGAAGCGGGCCTGCGCACGCTGCCGGTGCCAGAGCTCGGCTGGCAGAGCCAGCCGCTCTCCGTGACGACCGAGCCGCTCGCCGTGCGCGGCGAGCTCGCCGCGGAGGAGGATGCTCCACGCGCGTTGCGCGGAGCGATCGACGCGGGCCCGGATTCTCAGACTTCCATCTGGCTCACGGGACTGGCCCTCGGCGCCGCGCTCCTGCTGGTGCTGGCGGCGCTGTGGTGGCGTGCTCGCGCACGGCGCCAGCCTGCGCCGGGAGCTCCGAGCCCGGAGCAGCAATTGCAGTGGCTGCGCGAACGCGCGGCGAGCGGCGCCGTGGCGCCGCGCGACGCGGTCTATGCGCTGACGCAGCTCCTGCGCGCGGCGCTCGATGCCCGTGAAGGCCGCCAGCGGGCGGCGCTGACCGACGCGCAGTGGGCCATGGATGTGGGTGAGCCTTGGGCCGCGCTGCTGGCGCGTGTCGAGAGCATCAAGTACGCGGGCATCGAGCCCAGTCCCTTGCTGCTAGGAGAGTTGCTCGATCGGGCGGCCGCGGAGCTGGGACGATCGGGGGAGGTGCGTTCGTGAGCGCGCTGCAAGGTGCGGCGACGCAAGTCGTGCAGAGCGCCGCCGAGGGACGCCTTGCGCTGTGGGGGGACTACAGCCTCGCCGATCCGTGGTTCCTCGCGCTGATTCCCCTTGGACTGCTGCTGGCGCTGCGCGGCCGCCTGTGGGGGGCGCGCGCCGCGGGCGCCGCGGGCACCCTGCAGGGCATCCAGAGCGAGCCCGGGCTGCGCGGTCGGCTGGCGGCCCTGCTGCCCTGCCTGGAATTCGCCGGTATGGCGCTGTTCGCCGTGGCGCTGGCACGCCCGCTCTCCGGCAAGGAGCACAGCATCAGCGAGTCCGAGGGCGTCGACATCGCGCTGGCGATCGACCGCTCTGGCTCGATGGATCACAAGGACCTCGATCCACAGCTCAACCGGCTCGAGGTGGTCAAGGCGGTCGTGGCCGACTTCGCGACGCGGCGCATGACCGATCGCGAGGGGGCCGCCGACAACGTCGCGCTGATCACCTTCGCCGCGTATCCCTCGCTGCTGTGCCCGTTCACGCTCGATGTGCATGCCGTGACGGGCTTTCTGAAGGAACTCGAGCCGGTGCGCAACCGCGCCGAGGACGGGACGGGCATCGGAATCGGGCTCGCCAAGGCGGTGGCGGTGCTCTCGGAGACGGACGCGCGCTCCAAGATCGTCGTGCTGCTGACGGATGGCGAGAACAACATCGACCTGATTCAGCCCATGGAAGCCGCCCGGCTCGCCAAGGAGAAGAACATCAAGGTCTACACGATCTTCGCCGGACGCTTCGTGTACGTGACCGACATGTTCGGCAATCCGCGCGCCACCGAGCGTGAACTCGACACCAGCGAATTGCAGGCCATCGCCGAAACGACGGGCGGACGCTTCTACCGCGCCAAGGATCGCGCGCAGCTGGAGCAGATCTACGCCGAAATCGAGCAGCTCGAGCGCACGAAGCGCTACGAGCGGCGCTACCACGAGAGCTACGATCTCTACCCGAGCTTTCTGGCCCTGGGCGCCGGGCTGCTCGCCTGCGCCTGGCTGCTGAGCAGCACCTGGCTGCGGAGGATCCTGTGATCAGCCTGGCAGCTCTGGGTTTCGAGTGGTTGCGCGGATCTTGGGCGCTGATGCTGCTCGCGGTGCCGCTGATGGCTGTCGTCCTCGCCTACGGCCTGCGCGCCCGCCGTCAGGCCCGCGAGCGGCTGGTGGCTCCCCGCCACCAGCAGCGCTTCTTCCGACACTTCGCGCCCGCGCGGTCCGAGCTGCGTGCGTGGCTGGCGCTGCTGGCTCTCGGCTTTGCGATCGTCGCCCTGCTGGGTCCGGTGCGTGGCTACACGCTGCGCGAGGTGCGCCGCAAGGGGCTCGATCTGGTGCTGTGTGTCGACACCTCGCGCAGCATGCTGGTCGAGGATGTGCGGCCCAGCCGTCTGGAGCGCGCACGGCGCGAGGTGGCGGGACTGCTCGATCGGCTGGAAGGCGACCGCGCCGCCCTGCTGGCCTTCTCGGGCGACGTACGTCAGGTGGCACCCCTGACGCACGATCGCAGCACGCTGACGAGCTTCGTCGCGACGCTCTCTCCGGAGGACAATCTGCGCGGCGGAACCGATCTTGGCGCCGCGATTCAGCGTGCGCTGGAGCTGTTCGACGGCCGCACGGGCGCGCACGAAGCGATCATCGTGATCACCGACGGCGAGGATCTGGAAGGCAAGGGCCGGGAATGGGCCGAGAAGGCCCGCCAGCGCGGCATTCGGATCTATTTGGTCGGCATGGCGACAGCGGCGGGCGGCAAGATTCCGCTGCCGAGGCAGCAGGGCTTCCTGCGCGACGAGGACGGCAGGGAAGTCGTCTCGAAGCTCGATGGCTCGAGTCTGGAGCGCATCGCGGAACTCAGCGACGGAGCCTACCTTTCGATCGAAAGCTCTGCCTTCCCGCTCGATGAAATCTACCTCAAGCGGATCTCGAAGCTCGAGGGGCGCGAGCTGGAGGCGGGCAAGGAACGCATTCCGCACGATCGCTTCCAATGGCCGCTGGCGCTGGGCGCCGCCTGTCTGCTGGTTTCACTGAGTCTGCGTGAGCGCCGCGTGCGCAAGGGAGATCGAGCATGATGATTCTGTGGTCCTGGTTGTGGCTGGCAAGCCCAGAGCAGCCGGCGCCGACGGCGCATGCTGCCTATCACGAGGGTCTGCGCTTGGCGCGCGAGGAGCAACGCGACGCGAGCGCGCGCGAGTTCCAGGTCGCGCGCAGTCGCGGGCAGGGCGAGTTGCGCAACGCCGCGGTCTACAACCTCGCCACGCTGGCGCTTCAGGAGGCCGAGCGCTGGCGGGCAGAGCTACCCGAAGTGCGCAAGTCTGCTCCCGCCGCCGCGCTGCCCCTGCCCCCGCTGCCCTCTGGCACCGGTCAGCAGCCCGGCCAGCAGCCCGATCCGCTGACCGAAGCGCGCAAGCACTACCTGGAAGCTCGCCGCCACTGCGTGGAGCGCCTGCGTCTCGACTGGCGCGATGGCGATACGCGTGCTCAGGCCGAGTTGGTCACCCGGCGGCTGAAGGAACTCGACGAGATCGAAAAGCAGCGCCAGCAACAGCAACAGCAGCAGCAGGATCAGAAGCCGCAGGACCAGAAGGACCAGAAGGATCAGAAGGATCCAGAGAGCAAGCAGGACCAGCAGGACCCTCAGCAGCCCGACCAGCCGCCGGAAAAGCCGCCGGAAAAGCCCGATCCTTCCGCACAGGACAAGCCCGAGGAGCCGCCCTCCGAGTCCGCCAAGCCCGAGGACTCCCAGCCGAAGACTCCGCCAAAAGAGCCGCAGCCCCAACCCGGCGAACCGTCGCTCTCCAAGGAGGAGATGGTGCAACTGCTCGATCGGCTGCAGAAGCTCGAGGAACAGGCGGAGAAGCTCAAGGCCCAGATGCGCGAAGCGCGGCGTACCTCCGTGAAGAAGGACTGGTGATGAACCGCATCCTGCTGATCCTGCTCGTGATCCTGGGTTGGAACGCGGGCGCAAAAGCTCAAGGCCCCAGCGCCACCGCGCGACTTTCCGAAGGCATCGTCAAGCTCGGCGCGCGCGTCACGCTGCTGATCGAGGTCGAGGGCGCCGAGCGGGCCGAAGTGGGAGCGCTGCCGACGCTCGATGGGCTGCGGCTTTCCCGGCCGGGGCCGCCCGGCGAACAGACCTTCATGAGCATCACGCAGGGCCGCCGCATCACCCGCCGCGTCCTGACCTTCGCGGTGCCGGTCCAACCCGATCGCAAGGGCGAGTACAAGCTGCCTGCGATCGAGGTGCTCGCCGACGGGCGCACTCTCAAGACCGGCGAGCAATGGCTGCGCGTGGTCGAGGACCTGGAGGGCGAGCAACTCGGTCTGTTCGAGATCCGCGCACCCTCCACGGTCATCGAGGGGCAGCCCTTCACGGTGGAACTGCGCTTCGGCTGGGAGACGCGCCAGCAAGGCATCAACTACGCCAACCTGAGCCTGCCCTGGTATCCGGGTCTGGGCGGCCTGCTCGAGCTCGACGCGCCGCTGCCCGAACCCGGCCTTGGGACGCTCGATGGCATCGGCATCAACGGCCAGGGCAGCTACCGCGCGGAGCAGCTGCCCGCCGAGCGCAAGGACGGCGGTGAGTTCAGCGTGCTGCGCATTCGCCGACGCTTCCTCGCGACGCGCTCGGGCGCGATCGAGTTTCCGATCAGCCATCTGGAGTTCGGACGGGTCTCGCAGGATTTCCTGCTGCAGCGCGAGAAGCGTTCCTTCTACAAGCGCGTGCCGGCCTTCCAGCTCAGCGTGCTGGCGCTCCCCGAGGAGGGGCGCCCGCTCGACTTCAGCGGGGCAGTCGGCGCGCTCAAGGCCAGCGCCAGCGCCGATCGGCGCGATGTGGATGTGGGCGACTCGATCAAGCTGAGCGTCGAATGGCGCGGCGAAGGCAATCTGGAGTTCTTCGACGTGCCGGAACTCGATCGCATGGAGGCCTTCCGCTCGTTCCGTTTCTTCGGCCGATCGAGCGAGCGCAAGACCAGCGAACGCCGCTCGGTGGTCTTCGACCTGGCGCCTCTGTCCGACAAGGTGGTCGAGATTCCGCCGGTGCCGCTGACGGTCTTCCATCCAGCCACCGGCCGCTACGAAACCGTGCAATCGCAGCCGATCCCGATTCGGGTGCGCGCCCGAGCCAACGCCACCGGTCTCACCGAGGTCAGCCCGACGCGCGGACCGGCCTTCGACGTGCGCGATATCCAGACCGAGAGCCTCCCGGCGAGCGAGTCGCGCGGTCCCCAACTGAGCTGGATCGCCGCGGCGCTGGCGCTGATCGTGCTGGTCTGGTTGTGGGGGCGCGCACAAGTGCGACGTCTGGGCGATCCCGCTTCGCCGCGCGTGCGCGCTCGCCGCCGCGCCCTGCGTCAGCTGCTCGGCGAACTGGCGCGTGCCGGCGACGCGCGCGAACAGGCGCAGGCCTGGCATCGCTTCCTCGGCGATCGCCGCGGACCATCCAGAGCCGCGCTCGAGGGCTGCGACCCGCACGCGCTGGGCGCGCAATGGGGACTCAGTCCACAGCTGGTACAGCAGTGGAGCGCGCTGGAATCCGAACTGAGCATGCGCATCTACGGAGGCGGTGGCGGCGCGCTCGAGCGCGCTCGCATCGAGGCGCTGGCGCGCCAGCTGATCGGAGGCGGACTGTGATCCGGATCATCGCCTTCGTCGGGATGCTGTGGGCGCTCGCGGCGGGGCTGTGCGCAGGCGAGCGCGAAGCCGTGGAGGCCTACCGCCGCGGCGACTACGCGCAGGCGGCCGAGGAATGGCAGGCGCTGCTGGCCGATCCGGCCCGGCCTGTGCAGGGCGAGGAGCGCGGACGCATCCTCTACAATCTCGGCAACTGCGCCTACCGCGCGGATCGCAAGCTGGAAGCGGTCGGCTGGTACACCCAGGCGCTGGAATGCCGGCCGCGCGACGCGGCGACCTGGGCCAATCTGGAGTTGGCGCGCAGCGAGAGCGGGCTGGAGCCTGCCGATCGCGGCGACCTCTCCAGCACCTTGCTGCGCCTGTTCGGATCGTGGACGGCGGCCGAAGCGGGCTGGATCGCGGCGCTCGGGCTGGTGCTGCTGGCGGTGGCGCTGTCCTTCGAGGCGCTGCGCGGCGGCCGAATGGCGCGCAGTGGTGTCGGGATCGGGCTGGTGGTCTTGGTGCTCGCCTTGCTGCCGCTCGGCCTGCACGCCTGGCGCGATCCGCGGCCCTGGGTGCTGTGCACGGAGCGCAGTCCCGTGCCGGTGCGCTCCGAGCCGCGCGAGGATGCAGCGGGGATCGCCGACTGGAATCCGGGCCTGCGGGCGGCGCGGCTGGATGAACTGCCCGACTGGATCAAGCTCGAGCTTCCCGACGGAACGCAGGGCTGGGTCGCGCGCAGCGCATGCTTCCCTTGAAGCGGACCTCCGGCTGAGCCATGCTGCCTGCCTCGTTGGCGACCATGACACCGATCCGCTTCTGTGCTGCGCTGCTCGTGTGTCTGGGTGCGCTCGCCTGCGGGCGGCAGGAGCCCGAGCAGGCTCTGGGCAACGGCGTGCTCGTGATCGCGATCGACGGCCTGCGCGCCGATCACCTCTCCTGCTTCGGCTACGACCGCGAAACCACGCCTGCACTGGATGCTCTGGCAGCGCAGGGCACGCTGTTCGAGTCGGCTTGGAGCAATTCGCCTGATTTGCCGGGGGCGCACGCTTCGATCCTGACGGGCACCGACAGCCGGCTCGCGCACCGCGAACTCGAGCGCACCGACGACCGCATCGCGCGGCTCTCGGAGTGGGCGATCCCCGAGCAGCTGCCGCGCATGGCGCGGGAATTCGTCGCCAATCGCTACACCACGGCGGCCTTCGTCGATCATCCGGGCTTGTCTCAGGCCTACGGCTTCGGCTCGGGCTTTCAGGAATTTCATTCCTTTTCCCCTGACCCGCGCGTCGACACCTCGATCGGCTACGAGGGCGTCGCTCGACGCCTGTTCGCGTGGCTGCAGACGCGCGCTCCGGGTGAAAACTGGTTCGCGTACGTGCACGTCAACGATCTCGAGCGCCTGTGGGAGCGCGGCGGCACGGAGGAGCGCTGGGACAGCTTCTTTTCGCCGCGCGAGGAGCTGGACATGGTGCCGCCGGTGTCCTCTCAGGAGCGAGCGTACTTCGCCGTGCCGCGCACGCGCTGGCGCGGTGCGATGCGCACGCTGGGGGAGTACGAAGCGCTGTACGACGGAGCCTTGCGCCGTCTCGACACCAAGTTCGGTCTGTTGTTCGATGAACTGCGCAAGCGCGGCCGGTTGCGCAACACGACGGTCGCCGTGATCGGCACCTACGGCACCGGATTCGGCGAAGGCGGGCTGTACCTCGACAGCGGCACGCTCTCCGACTGCGATCTGCGCGTGCCGCTGCTGGTGCGCCCCGCGCCGATGCTGCGCTGCCCGCAGGGCCTGCGCGCGAAGGGCGTCGCCAGCAGCATGGATCTGGCGCCGACGCTGCTCGAGATCTGCGGACTCTCCGTGCCGCAGGGCATGTCGGGACGCTCGCAGCTGCGCGTCGTCCGCGGCGAATCGGAGTCGGAGCGCGAATTCGCCTTCGCGAGCGGCGGACTGGCGAGCGGCTACGCGGTGATGGACGCGGCCGCCTGCTATGAGGACAGTGCGCCCGGCGCGAGCGGCACCGCGCTGCTGCAGCGCAGCTGGTCAGGGGCGGATGCCCCGAGCGAGCGCCTGCAGTTCCTGCACCTGCGCGCGACGGACCGGCGCGGCGGTCATCTCGGTCGGGGAGCCCAGGATCCGGCGCTGCGCGAGCGGCTCCACCTCGCCGGCGCGGATTGGTACGCAAGCGTGGAGCTCGCCCGCTCCGTGCTGCAGGGCGAGCGCGGCTTGAGCTCGCTCAAGGCCGAGGAGCGGGCGCGCCTGATGACGCATCGGCTCTTGCCCGCGCAGTAGCCGGCCTAGCGGCCGGCGTGCTCGCCGGGCGCGGGCAGGTTGTGCGCCACGAGCTTCCAGCCGCCGGGCTCGTCGATCAGCAGCACGGCATGGGCCGGATCGGTGACGAATCCGAAGCTCTCGCGCACCGTGAGGCCGAGCGCGCGCGTTGCCAGCACCCGGATCACGTTGTAATGACTGGTCAGCGCGATGCGCTCGCCCGCATGGGCCCGAACGGTCTCGAGCAGTGCCGGCCAGGCGCGCGCGAACACGTCCGCATCGCTCTCGCCCTGATGTCCCTTCCAGTTCCACGGATCGCGCAGAAACGGCTCGCGCTGCGCCTCCCAGCGGCGGCGAAATTCGACCGAGGGCAGGCCCTGCCATTCGCCCCGCCAGATCTCGCGCAGGCGCGGATCGAGCGAAAGCGGCGCCCGGCTGCCCGCGGCGATCGACTGGCCCATCGCCTTGGCGCGGGCGAGATCGGAGGAGTGCACGCGCGCGAGCGGCACGTGCTCGAAGGCTTTCCCCATGCTGCGGGTCTGTTCCTCGCCGCGCTCGGAGAGCGGCACATCCAGATTCCCGTAAGCATGACCGTGCCACTGTGCGGCGACGTCCGCGTGCCGGACCAGCCAGACGCGGGTGCCGGTGCCCGGCGCGGCTGCGGCAGGCTGTGACGGAGCGGCGGCGTCGATCTCGAAGGGGGGCGGAACGAACAGGCGCATGAGGGGAAACTAGCTCCCCCTTGCTTCGATCGGAAGGGGGCGTACAGTCGCAGTCCTCACGGAGACTCAGCCATGCCCAAGATCACGCTACTGCGCAACGGCAAGACCTACGAAGTCGCGGCCGGCACCCATTTCCTCGATTTCTGCCAGGATCAGGACGCGCCGCACGATTTCGGCTGCACGGTGGGCAGCTGCGGAACCTGCGTGCTCGTGCTCGAGAAGGGCGCGGAGAACGTCTCGCCTCCCAGCCAGGAAGAGCTGGAGACCGTCGAGATGTGCACCGCGGTCAAGGGCGCGCGCCTGGGTTGCCAGATGAAGGTGCTGGGCGACATCACGGTCCGCGCGCTCGACTAGGTTTTCGGGAGGCGCTGGATCATGACGCGCGTGGCGGTCGTCTTGTCAGGCTGCGGCTTCCTCGATGGAGCCGAGATCCACGAGTCCGTGCTGACGCTGCTGGCGCTCGACCGGGCCGGCGCCACGAGCGTGTGCCTTGCGCCGCGCATCCCACAGCGTTCGGTGGTCGACCACCTGACGAGCAAGGAGGTGCCGGGCCAGCGCAGCGTGCTCGAGGAATCCGCGCGCATCGCGCGCGGCCGGATCGAGGCGCTGGAAACGGCGCGCGCCGAGGACTTGGACGCGATCGTCCTGCCGGGTGGCTACGGGGCCGCGAAGAATCTGTGCGACTTCGCGCTGCGCGGGGCACAGGCCGAGGTTTACCCCCCGCTCGCCGCGCTGCTGCGCACGCTGCATGCGCAGCGCAAGCCGATCGGAGCCTGGTGCATCGCGCCCGCGCTGCTCGCCGCCGTGTTTCGCGGCGCCGGTCTCCGCCTGACGATCGGCTGCGATCCGGGGACCGCATCCGCGCTCCAGCAGATGGGCGCGCATCCGGTCGAGAAGGCCGTCACCGAAGCGTGCGTCGATGAGCACCAGCGCATCGTCACGGTGCCGGCTTACATGTATGCCGCCCGGATCCATGAGGTCGCGCGCGGGATCGACGAGGGCGTGGGAGAGTTGCTGCGTCTGGCGGCACTCCCACGCTAAGGATACTGCTCCCCATCCGGGGACCTCGACTCCGGATTGCAATATCCTATAGTTTTCGAAGAAAAACACCATTTCGGTGCGCGCGCTTCCGCCATGCGGAGGCGTCTTTGCACAAGCCCCAGCTTGCTGGCGGCCCTGGTCGCTGTGGGGCTCTGGTCGTGGTGGCGCCGTGGTCGCGGTGGCGCCGTGGTCGCTGTGGGGCTCTGGTCGTGGTGGGGCCGTGGTCGCGGTGGCGCCGTGGTCGCGGTGGGGGCGCCGCCGGCAGTCGTTCTTGTCGCGGAGGCAGATGCAGAAGTGCTCCTGCCTGCGTTCGACGCGCCTGCGGTAGCCCCACTGGCGCCGCACGAGGCGCGAGCTGCATCGCGAACGGATGGTTGATCGGAAAGAGCGGGTTCCTGGTGTTGCGGTCGAGCTGGCGCTGCGAGACCTGGGAGATCCGCGGATCGACGATGCCGAGGTTGAGGCCGGGTTGGTGGTGGCGGTCGTCGCCGCGGCGGCGGAGGAGACAGGGGCTTTGGGGACAGGCGGGGTACGGGCATTGCGGGGGGATGGACTTCTGCATCGGTGTCTCGAGTGCGGGGGAGAACCTGTACCCCGGCACCCATGAGGACGGTTCGGCCGCCTCACGCTCGCGCGAAAAATCCCATTCCCAATATCGATTCTGTCCCCGCTCGGGGAGCAGTATCCCATCAGTCGGCTGCCGATCCGCCCCCGCCCCCGCTGCGCGCCCAGGTAAGCCAACCGGGCAGGCGTTCGTCGAGGAACACATCCGCACCTGAGCGCAACCCGGCGCGCGACAGTCCCAGCGCGAAGCACACGCCCGCCATCACCAGCGCGAACAGCCGCGTGTGGCCCTCGCTCAGCACCGCCGCATGCAGGAACAGCAGCGCCAGCAGGAAGCCTGCCGGGCGAGTCAGCGCGCCGAGGAACAGCAGCACGCCGCCCAGCAGCGCGCCGTACAGCGCCAGCGCCGAAAAGAACCAGGGATGGGGCAGGATCACGCGCTCGCCCAGGCTGCGCACGCTGTCGGGAGCGGCGGCGTAGGCTGCGCGCGAGTCGAGCACGAGATTCTCGATCGCGCCGCTCTGGATCCGCGACCAGGCTTCGAAAATCAGCACGAAGCCGATCAGGATGCGCAGAAAGACCATTCCCCAGTTCGGTTGTGAATCGCTCATGGTGCTTGTCGCCGAAGGTCGGCTTGGAGGCTTGCTTGGCTGATCCGTCGCTCGCAGCGCATACTCAGACCCCGCGCCATGGAACACAAGCCCGCGCCCGAGTGCAACGCCGTTTCCGACCGCCGTCTGGCGCTGGTGCTCGATCAAGGCGGCTCTTCCTCGCGCGCGTTGGTGTTCGACACCTGCGGCAGGGTGCTGGCGCGCGCCCAGACCGCCGTGGCGATCCGCTATCCGGGCGAGAATCAGGTCGAGCAGGATCCGCTCGCATTGCTGGAGTCCCTGAAGCGCTGTGCGGCCGGGGCGCTGGCGGAGCTTGGGACGCGGGCAGGGGACTGCAGCGTGGCTGGACTGTGCACCCAGCGTGCCAGCGCGCTGGCCTGGCGCCGCGGCTCGCGCGAGCCGCTCTCTCCCGTGCTGTCCTGGCAGGATCGGCGGGCCGCGGCCGCGCTCGATGCGCTTGGGTCACAGGCCGCGCGCATCGAGCAACTCAGCGGCCTGCGGCTCTCGCCGCATTACGGCGCGAGCAAGCTGCGCTGGCTCGTGGAGCATGAAAGCGCGGTGGCCGAGGCCGCGCGCGCCGGCACGCTGTGCATGGGGCCGCTGGCGGGCTATCTCGCCGGGTCGCTGTGCGCATCCGCCGAGGAGCTGGTCGACGCGGTCAGCGCCTCGCGCACGCAGCTTGTGGATCTGTCGACGCGCACGTGGAGCGAGGAGCTGTGCGCGTACTTCGGGATCCGCCGCGAGTGGTTGCCGCGGATCGCCGGCTGCGAGGCCGATTTCGGCGGGCTGTGCATCGGCGGACGAGAGCTCCCGCTCCGCGTCGTGACCGGCGATCAGTCGGCGGCGGTCTTCGCCTCCGGCGAGCCCGCGCCGCGCACGCTGCTGGTCAATCTGGGCACTGGCGGCTTCGTGCAGGCGCTGATGCGCGAGCCCACGCGCGCCGACGGGCTGCTGACGAGCCTGCTGCCGGCGGAGGAACGCGGTCCGCGCTTTGCGCTGGAGGGCACGATCAACGGGGCCGGAGCGGCGCTGGAGTGGTGCGCGAGCCGCCATGGAGTGCCCTTCGAGCCGGCCCGCCTGGAGGCTGCGCTGCGCTCGGTGCCCGCGCCGCCGCTGTTCTTCAACGCCCATGCCGGTCTGGCGGCGCCTTTCTGGCGGCCGCAGGCACGTTCGCGCTTCTCGGACTCCGCGGGCGCACTCGAGGAGCTGGCGGCGGTCGCCGAGAGCATCCTGTTTCTCGTGCACGCGATCGCCGTGCGCATGCAAGCCGCGCTGGGACCCTTGGAGCGCGTCGAGCTTTCCGGGGGGCTGGCGCGCTCCGACGCGCTGTGCCAAAGGCTGGCGGATGTGCTGGAGATGGAGGTTTGGCGCCGCGAGGAGACCGAGGCCAGCGCCCGCGGCCTCGCTTGGTTGTGTCTGGGGACCCCCATGGAGGCGCTCGCTTCGCGTCGTTTTGTTCCGGGTGAGCGGGAAGCGTTGGCGGAGCGTCAGCGGCGCTGGAACGCGTGGGTTCAGGCGCTGCTCCGGGAAGCGGACTGACAAGGGCTCCCTTGCTGGGGGACTCGCGTAGGCCCAAGCGATGGACAGCCCAGAATCTCGGGTGTATCGGCGGCCGGGTGGCTGCGGGCTTCCCGCGCGTGAGCGGATCAGCTCTTCGGTCGGCAGCCGTCCACGATCAGGGGGCCGTCATCCATCGGGTGGATCCAGCGGACTGCGCTCCATCGCGAGCGTCGCCGTGTCGGCCTTGCGAGCGGTCTGTGGCAAGCAGGGCTTCAGCATCGCGATCACGCGTTCGGCCGTCGCGCGGTAGGTGGTCAGCTTGCCCCCGTAGATCGCGATCGTGCGCGGCCGCTCCGGATCGTCGGCGCACAGTTGCGTCTCGCGCGAGCGGTGGAAGGCGGCGCCAGGTTCGTGCGGCAGCACCCGCAGACCGGCCCAGGCATCCAGCACGCGCGCGCGGCGGCCGGGAAACTGCTGCTCGAAGGCCTCGGAGAGGTACTCGATCTCCTCCGGCAGCGGGCGCACCAGCCGCGGATCGCCGCGCCAGGCAAGTTCCGTCGTGCCCACGAGGATGCGCTGCTTCCAGGGCATGAAGAACAGCGCGCGTCCATCGCGGCGCGCTTCGGCGTAGTAGATGCCGCGCTCCAGCCGGCCTTCCAGCTCCAGATGCGTGCCGCCGACCAGGTCGATCTCCAGTCCCGGCGGCCGCGGATCGATGCGATCGCGGACCAGCTGCACCCATGGGCCGCCGGCGTTGACCAGCGTGCGCGCGAAGAGGCTGTCGCTGCGCTGTTCATTGCCGTACTCGATCGACCAGCCCTGCTCCACGCGGCGCGCGCGCATCAGCCGGGCGGGCGACTCGATGCGAGCTCCCAGCAATTCCGCCGAATGCGCGACCGCGCGCACCAGCCGCGCATCGTCGGTCTGCGCATCGTGGTAGCGGAAGACGGCCTGCAGACCGGCTGCATCGAGGCCGTCGAGCCCGTCCCATGCGGAGCGCGGCAGGCTGGCGAAGCGCGTCTCGGCCGAGAGGTTGCCGAGCAGCGCGTACAGGCTCAGCCCGGCCCGGATCTGCCAGGGGCGCCGGCGCGTCGAGCGGTACACGGGGATGTGGAAGGGCACGAGCCGCACCAGATCCGGCGCATTCCGGAGCAGCCGCGCCCGCTCGGCGAGGCTCTCGCGCACCAGCGCGAACTGGCGCGACTCCAAATAGCGCAGCCCGCCGTGGATCAGCTTGCTGGAGCGACTCGAGGTGCCCGAGGCTAGACCTCGTTCCTCCAGCAGCACGCAGGAATGGCCCGCGGCCGCGGCGGCCTGCAGCACCCCGCAACCGTGGATGCCGCCGCCCACCACCACCACATCGACGGTCTCGCCGCTCTCGCCGCTCATGCCGCTCATGAGGCCAGTCCCCCGGCGAGCTTTGCGAACTGAAAGGTCTCGATCAGGTCGACTCCGCGCGCGAACAGTTCGCGCGCCGTCTCGGCCCGGTCGACCTCATAGACGACCAGCCGGCTGCCGGCCTGGCGCAATTCGCCGGTCGCCGGCAGCCCTTCGAGGTCGCAGAACAGGAACTCGGGCGCCAGCGCACGCAGGCGCGGATCGTTGCGCTGCTCGAAGCGGTCGATCACGGCGCCCAAGGCGCGCGGTGCGCGGGCGCGCAGGTACAGCAGGTAGTCGAGCGCGAAGCTGATCCACACGCAGCGCGGCAGAGCGGTCGCCAGCGCATGTTCCACGGCCAGCGTCACGCGCTCGAGGCCGTGCTGCTCCAAGGCCACGCGCTTGATCTCGACGAAGGCCTGCGCACGCGGGAAGGGTTCGAGCAGCGCCGGCAATTCGTCGAGGCGCATCAACTTCTCTCCCTGCACCGAGAGCTGCGCGAGCTCGCCGCTGTCGTGATCGTGAATGGCACCTTGGACGCCGCACAGGCGCTCAAGCGTGCGGTCATGGAACAGGACGGGCACGCCGTCACGCGACAACTGCACGTCGAGTTCGATCCAGCGCGCGCCCAGCTCGAGCGCCTCGCGCAGAGCCGCGCGCGTGTTCTCCGGGTGATGGGCAAGGTGGCCGCGATGGGCGACGAGTCGGTCAGGATGCATCCAGAGCGGCGAGCCTAGAGTGTCCGCATGGCAGATGCTACGCTGCGCGAGGTGGGTGAGGAAAAACCACGGGTCGGGGAGCGCGAGCGCACCCCGGTTCGCAGCGATCTTTCGGTGATGTACGCCGACGGCGCGGCTTGGAGCCTGATGGTCGGCCTGGGCGAAACGTACTTTGCGGCCTTCGCGCTGGCGCTGGGCAAGGGGGCGCCCGCCGCGGCGCTGCTCGCCACCTTGCCGATGTTCTCTGGTGCGCTGGCACAGTGGCTGCTGCTGCCCGCGCTCCTGCGCTGCGCCTCGCTGCGCCGCTGGGTGGTGCTGGTCGTCGCGTTGCAGACCCTGTGCTTCGTGCCGCTTCTGGTCGGCGCGTGGCGGGGCGAACTCTCCACCGCTCTGCTCTTCATCATCGTGTCGCTGTACTGGATGCTGGGACAGAGCGGCGGTCCCGCCTGGAGCACCTGGATCGAAGCGCTCGTGCCGCGCGCGCTGCGCTTGCGCTACTTTGCGCTGCGCACGCGGATGCTGCACGCGACCACGCTGGCCGGCATCGCGGCCGGCGGTTTCCTGCTCGAGGAATATGCCGATCCCCGCGCGCCCACCCGCGCCTTCGTGCTGCTGTTCGCGGCGGCGCTGCTCGCGCGAGCGGTCTCGGCCGTGCTGCTGACGCGCCATTCGGACGGTGGTCTGCGACCCGAGCAGCTTGCCCGCGTGCCGCTGGGTGCATTCCTCGGCCGGTTGCGCCACAGCCCCGACGGGCAGCTGCTGGCCTATCTGCTGGCGCTGCAGCTCGCGATCCAACTGGGGCAGCCGCTGGTGACGCCCTTCCTGCTGGACCACCAGCAGCGCAGTTACTCCGCCTACATGGGCCTCGTGGCGGCCTTTTTTCTCGGCAAGGCCGCGGCGATGCCGGCCTGGGGCGAATGCGCGCGCCGGCGCGGCGTCATGGCCCTGCTGACGCTGGGCGGCCTCGGCGTGATCCCCGCCACGCTGCCCTGGCTGCTGACGGAGAGCTACGCGCTGCTGTTCCTCGCGCAGGGCCTCGCGGGAGCCTTCAGCGGCGCCGTGGAGCTGGCGACCTTCTACGCGTACTTCTCCGCGCTGGACTCGCGCGAGCGCGCCAGCCTGCTGACGCACTACAACCTGCTCAACTCCGGCGCCTTCGCCGTCGGGACCCTGGGCGGTGCCTGGCTCTTGTCTGCCTCCGGCGGCTATGCGTGGGCCTTCGCGGGCTCCGCGCTGCTGCGGGCGCTGGCGCTGCTGCTGCTCGTGCGGCTGCATCGTTCCCGGCTTGCGCTCAAGATCTGAGCGCGCGGCTGCCGATGCGGCGGCCATGAGAGGGACGGTTCTGGCAGTGCTCGTTCTGGCGGCTTCGGTCTACGGGGTGGGCTATTGGATGAGCCACGGTCCCGGCACGGCATCCAAGGGACTGGTTGGCGCGCTGCTCGACGAGGAAGAGGACAGCGAGCGTCGCATCATCGACCAGGCGGAGGCGCTCGCGGGCGTCGACGGAGCGACGGCGCTGGAGGACCTCGAGCGCGTGGTGCGCCGCTATCGCGTGGATCTGCGCAGTCAGGATCGCTTCCTCGAGGCCTCGATGGCAGGCACGGGCACGGTGCGCGAGAACCTGGTGGTGGCGGCGAGCGTCGGCGACGGACGGCTCAGCGGGCCGGCGGTGCTCACCGAGATGGTGCGCATCCTGGCGGACAGCCACCTCGATTTCACCGTGCGCTGCGTCTGGCTCAGCGGTGCGGGCAGTCTGAAGGCTTACGAGACCGATCTCCAGCAGCGCGGCGAGCGCATTCGCGGATGGATCGTGCTCGACAGCGTTGGGCGCTTCGCCTCCGGAGGCACCAAGCAGTTCTGGCCCTGGTACACGCGGGCTTTTCAGGACGCGGGCCCCGAGGCGATCACGTTTCAGGCCGGCATCGGCTCTCGCAGCTGGATGGAGACCGTGGTTCGCGATTTCCGCATCCGCGCGCGGCTTCCCAGCGCGGTCCTGTGCGCAACGGAATGCTGGCTCTCGATGGGCATCACGCCCTGGAAGGAAGCCGCGGCCGACCAAGTGTTCGTCAGCGACACGGGCCCTTGGCGCGGCGTGAACCGCGAGGATCCAAGCTCGCTCAACGGCCCCGCGATGGCGCAGTTGACGCACGGATTGGCCGCCACGGTGGTGGCGCTGTCGCGCCGCAACCAGCCCAAACTCTAGCGGCCCATCTGGCTCCCGGCAGTCCCGCGCACTACAGTCTGTGCCCATGCAGCCCGCGCTGGAGGTGATCGGCTTTTCCAAGGTCTACGAAGGTGCGCCCGCCGTCAGCGAACTCGGCTTTGCGGTGGCACCCGGAGAGATCCTCGGTCTCGTGGGCGCCAATGGCGCCGGCAAGACCACCACGCTGCGCTCCATCTGCGGGATCCTGCCCATTCAAAACGGCACGATCCGCATCGCCGGCTTCGACCTCGCGGAGGCGGAGCAGGCCGCCAAGCAGCATCTGGCCTGGATCCCCGACGATCCTCAGCCTTTCGAAACGCTCACCGTGTGGGAGCATCTGCACTTCCATGCGGCGCTGTACGGGGTCAAGGACTGGCAGGCCCAGGGCGAGAAGCTGCTCGAGCGCTTCGAGCTGGCGCACAAGCGCGAGGCACTCGGTGGCGAGCTTTCGCGCGGCATGCGCCAGAAGCTGGCGCTGGCTTGCGCCTGGCTGCACCAGCCGCGCGTGGTGCTGATGGACGAGCCGCTTTCCGGCCTCGATCCGCGCGGCATCCGCTCGGCCAAGCAGGCCATTCAGGAACTTGCCGCCGCGGGCAGCGCCGTGGTGCTCTCGACGCACCTGCTCGGCCTGATCGAGGAACTCGCACACCGGATCCTGATCCTCGACAACGGCCGCAAGATCTTCGAGGGCACGCTGGCACAGGCGCAGAGCAGCTTGAGCGTTCCGCACGGCTCCAGCCTCGAGGAGATCTTCTTCGCCGTGACCGCTCCGCCTCCGGTGCCCGGCTAGCGCATGTTCGGCCATCCGGCTTTTCTGCTGCTCTGGCGGCTCAAGCTGCGTGCCGGCATCCGCGCGCAGTTCCGCAAGCTCAAGCGCCCGCGCAACTGGATCTTCCTCGCACTGGGGCTCTTGATCTTCGCGCTGTGGATTCCGACGCTGTTTCTGGGCGCTTCGGGCAAGTCGGTGTCCTGGAATCTCGCGCCCGAGGTGAGCGAGGCTCTGACCGGGCTGGGATTGGCGCTGCTGATGCTCCTGAGCATCGTGGGGGCCTTTCAGGTGCGCGGCCTGTACCTCGCCAAGGAGGAGATCGAGCTGGCCTTCTCCGCGCCCGTGCCGCGCTCCGATCTCGTGCGCTACCGCATGCTGTCGAACGTGACGCGCTCCCTGTTCGGCGGCCTGCTGTTCGGAGCCGGGCTGGCGCAGCGCATGCCCCAGGCGACCTTCGGCTTCCTGATGGCGATCGTCGTGATGCTGACCGTGCCGCTGCTCTCGCAGGCGGCCTCGCTGATCCTCGGCGGAGCGGAAAACCGCTTCGCGAAGCGCCTGAGCGGCTGGCCGAGCCGCGTGCTGCTGATCGGGCTGCTGCTGCTGCTGCTGATTCCGCTGATCCAGTTTCTCACCCGGCCGGAGCGGCTGAAGCAGTGGCTCGGCGGCAGCGCCGAGGAGTGGCTCAGCCATCCGGCGCTGCAGGCCGTGCTGGTTCCGCTGACGCCCTGGGTGCGCGCCCTGCATGCGCACAGCTGGTCGGAGTTTCTGCCCTGGCTGGCGCTGTGCATCGCGATCTGGTTCCTCCTGTTCGAGCTCACCGCGCGCATCCGCGTCGACTACCGCGAACTCTCGCTGTCGACCTCGGCTCACTTCGCCGCGCGGATCGCGCGCATGCGCAAGGGCAGCACCGGAATCGGCTCGGCGGAAGTCGACCGCAAGACCGCGGGCTGGAACGTCCCCTGGTTCTTCGGGCGCTCCCCCTTCGGCGCGGTCGCCTGGCTCAAGTGCGCGGGAATCGTGCGCAAGGCCCGCGGCACCCTGCTGTTTTCGGCCGGAGCGCTGCTGCTCGTGACGCTCGCCTTCTCGCTGGCCGTGGGGCAGTCCGGTTCGGACAAGCAGATCCTCGGCGGCACGGCGCTGGTCGTCATGCTGGGCAGCCTGTATCTCGCGGCGGGGCTGCGCTTTGACTTCCGCCAGGATCTCGACCTGATGGGGGAGATCAAGAGCTGGCCGCTGCCGGCCTGGCAGATCTTCCTCGCCACGATTTTGCCGCAGGTCGCGCTGATCACGCTGATGCTGTGGTGCGCGGTGCTGCTGCGCAGCACCTACGTCGGCTTCTCCCCGTGGCTGATTCCGATCCTGCTGGCCCAGCCCTTCCTGACCTACATCTGGACCGCGATCGACAACGGGGCGCACCTGCTTTCGCCCGTGCGCTATTCGCCTGGTCAGGAGGGCGCACTGCAGAATCTGGGGCGCGCCGTGATCCTGATGGTCGGACGCTTCCTGACGCTGCTGTTGCTGCTCGCCTGCGTGGCCCTGCCCGCGGCGCTGGCCTGGCTCGCCTGGAGGGAGCTGGGACTGGGGGCGGGTTTCGCCATCGCTCTGGGCGGCGGCTTCTCGCTGCTGATCCTGGTCGGCTTCGCGGCCTTCTTGACCTTCCTCGGCGCCAAGCTCCTGCAGCGCTTTGACGTGGCGCGCGATCGCGGCTAGGCCCCGGACGGGTCGCCGAGCGCCGCGTCCAGATGCGGCCGCAGCCGGCGCTGCGTGGCCGCGTTGTGCCAGCCCACGAAGGAGACCGGTGTCCGGGCGTCGAGCGGAAAATCCAGCGGCGCGCCGAGCGCGTCCGTGATCACGCAGCCGGCGGCTTCGGCGCACAGCAGCGCTCCGGCGATGTCGTAGGGCTTGGTGGTCAGGGTCGGGCGGCCGCGGCGTTCGGCGAGGTGTGCGCGCAGTTCCGCAATCATGCGGTACTGGCCCGTGATCAGGCACACCAGCTGTCCCGCGTTGCTGATGTACTGATCGTCGTAGCAGTTGCGCACATCGGCGCGCTCGTGCTGCTCGAGACGCCCGAGAAACTTCGTCTCCACCTCGCCGATCATCACGCGCATGTCGGCCATGTACTTGAAGAAGGGAAAGTAGCCGTGGTCGACGCGGTCGTCCGCGTCGGCGCGCAGCGTGCGCGGCGCGCGCGCGGACTGTCCGGGATGGAGTGCGAACTCCTCGAGCTCGCAGACTCCGCCCTTGTCGGCGCCAAGGCGCAGCCAGGAGCCGGCGCGCGAGGTGGGAATTTCGCTCAACAGCCCGTGCACCACATCCGACTGCCGGGGCTCGCCTGCGCCCGCACCGCACAGCGCGATCACGCTCCAGGCGCTGCGCAGATCGGTCATCAGATTGCGCGTGCCGTCGATCGGATCGACGACGATCCGCGGACCGCCGTGGTCAAAATCGGGCAGCTCCCGCGGGCCCGCGGGGCCCGGACCGAAATGCCGCCAGCCCGCATCCTCGGTCAGCAGCGACAGCGGCCCGTGCCGGGCCTGTTCCAGCAGCCACCGGGTCAGGACCTCCTCGGTCGGCGCATCGATGCCGTAGGTCAGATCCCCGACACCTTGCGCCACCGGCCGCGCCACACGCGAGAAATCCCCGCTCGCCCGCGCGCGCAAAAGCTCGGTGCGGGCCGCCTCGCGCATCGCGTCGGCCAGGCGGGCTGTCGATGCCTTCCAGCGAGCCAGCGTGAGCATGTCCATGTCCGTCTTATCGCTCCATGGACGCCCCGGGTCAATCTCTCGCCAAGAGCGGGGCCCAGCCCTACACTCATGCCCCCTATGAGCCAAGTTCGTGAGGTGATCATCATCGGTTCCGGCCCTGCCGGTTACACCGCGGCCATCTACGCGGCCCGCGCCAACCTCAAGCCCATGCTGTTCCAGGGCATGCAGCCCGGCGGCCAGCTGACGATCACCACCGACGTCGAGAACTACCCCGGCTACCCCGAGGGCGTGATGGGCCCCAAGATGATGGAGGACTTTCAGCGCCAGGCCGAGCGCATGGGCACCGAGTTCCGCTTCGAGCAGATCGTCGAAGTCGATCTCACGAAGCGCCCCTTCACGATCAAGAGCGACTTCGAGACCTATCAGGCGAACAGCCTGATCATCGCCACGGGCGCTTCGGCCAAGCTGCTCGGCCTGCCGAGCGAATCCAAGCTGATGGGCCACGGCGTATCGGCCTGCGCGACCTGCGACGGCGCCTTCTTCAAGGAGAAGCACGTCATCATCGTCGGCGGCGGCGACACCGCGATGGAGGAGGCCAACTTCCTCACGCGCCATGCCGCCAAGGTCACCGTCGTGCACCGCCGGGATGAGTTCCGCGCCAGCAAGATCATGCTCGAGCGCGCCCGCAGGAACCCGAAGATCGCCTGGCATCTGTTCCAGGAGGTCGTCGAGGTGCTCTCCGAGCCCGGCAAGAACAAGGTGCGCGGCGTCAAGCTCAAGGACACGCGCAGCGGCGCCTGGAGCGAATTCGCCTGCGACGGCGTGTTCATCGCGATCGGCCACCAACCCAACTCCTCGATCTTCAGCGGCCTGCTCGAGATGGACGAGGTCGGCTACATCAGGACCCGCGCGGGCAGCACCTACACTTCGGTGGAGGGCGTGTTCGCCTGCGGCGACGTGATGGACAAGACCTACCGCCAGGCCGTGACGGCCGCCGGTTCGGGCTGCATGGCCGCGATCGATTGCGAACGCTGGCTGGAAGCCAACGCCGCGCACGCCTAGCGAAGGAGCCGTTTCCATGCGCTTTTCCGGCCGCCACATCGTGGTCAGCGGAGCCGGCAGCGGCATCGGCCGCGCCATCAGCCTGCGTCTGGCGCGCGAAGGCGCGCAGCTGTCGCTCGTGGCGCGCAACGAGGCGCGCCTCAGGGAGACCGCGGCGAGCATCGTCTCGGCCGGCGGTCTCGAGCCCTGCATCCACACCGCGGACATCCGCAGCGCGCCGCAGGTCGAGCGGGCCTTCGCGCACTTCGCCGCCCGGCACGGTCCGCTCCGGGCGCTGATCGCCAACAGCGGCATCGGCGGACCGAATGCGCCCGGCTCTCCCGATCGATCCGCCGATCGCTTCGAGGATCTCGTCGCCACGAACCTCACCGGCACCTACCACTGCCTGCGCGCGGCCGAGGCGCACCTTTCCGGCGGGCCTGCGACGCGCCACCTGATCGTGATCGCCTCGATCCTCGCGCGCCTGGGCGTCGGAGGCTACACGGGTTATTGCGCATCCAAGGCGGGCCTGTGCGGACTCGTGCGCGCGCTCGCCGTCGAGCTGGCGCCGCGGAATGTGCAGGTCAACGCCGTGCTGCCCGGCTGGGTCGAGACCGCGATGGCGCTCGAAGGCCTTGAAGGCATGGCGAGCGGCATGAACACCACGCTCGAGGAAGCGCGCCGCATCGCGCTCAGTGCCGTTCCGCTCGGCCGCATGGGCCAGCCCGAAGATGTCGCCGGCCTGATCGCGTGGCTGCTCAGTGACGACGCGCGCGGTGTCACGGGCGCGAGCCTCGACATCAACAACGGCGCGATCATGAGCTGAGCATGAGCGCTTCCAAGCCCGCACCGCCGACGGCCCGCGCGCTCGATGAGGCGCTGGCGCGCCTGCAGGCGCTCAGCACGCGCGAACTCTCCTTGCAGGCGCTGGCAGGCATCGACGCGCTGGCTGAAAGCGTGCTCGGACCCAAGGCGCGGCGCGAGGAGCGCCTGCTCAGCCGGATCGAAGCGCTCGAGCAGCGCGCCCAGCGGGAACGCGATGCCGAGCGGGAGACGAGCGAGCGACTGCGTGGCGAGCTTGCGCGCGAGCTCGCCGCCCGCGTCCAGGAACTCGGCGCGAGTGGCGCGGCGCGCGCCGCGCTCGAGCGTGAGCTCCGGGAAGGCGAGGCCCGAGCCCAGCTCCTCGCCGCCGAACATGCGCGGCTGGAGGCCGAGCTGCGTGCCGCCGCTCGCGCCGTCAGCGGCTGGCGCGAGAAGCTCCTGCCGGCTGAGTTGCGCGCGCAGCTGGAGCGCTGGCGCAAGGAGAACCCGTGAAGCCTCCGCTCACGCTGCTGCTCGTCGCGGAGGAGAGTTTCCACCAACTGGAGCCGGAGCTCGCCGCCTGCATGGCGCTGCTCGAGTCGCGCGCGGCGGGTGACGAGCTGCTCTTGATCGACAACACTGGCACCGCGGAGCTCGCGCGCGCCGCGAGTGCGCGTTTTCCGCCGAGCGCGACCTTCGAGGGCGCGCGGGCCGAGCTGCGCGCTCTGGCGCGGCCCAAGCGGATCGACGACTGCGCGGCCCAGCTGGCGGGCGTGCAGGCCGCGAGCTACGAGCGCGTCCTGCTGCTGGAGAGTGGAACGACACTGGAACTCGCCAGCCTGCAAGAACTCATCGCGGCGCTGGAAGCCGGCGCCGATGCGGCCAGCGTGCGCGAGTGCAACCGCGCGCGCCACAGCGCGCGCTGGGAGGAGAGCGAGCTGGTGCTGGCGCCGGCGGATCCGTGGAATCCGGGACTCAGCGAGCACTGCGTGCTGTTCCGGCACGAGAGCTTCCTTCGTCTGGGCGGCTTCGATCCGCTGTTCGGTCGCGGGGGACTCGCGGGGCTTGAGTTGGAGCGCCGCCTGCATCGCGCGGGCATGCAGCTCGCCACACCGGCCGGCACCCGGGCGCACAGCACTCGCCTCCCGCGGGCGGACGAACCCGTCTGGCGCGAGCGCGAGCGCTATCTGCTGACCTGGAAGGAACTGACGGGCGAAGCGCTCTGGCAGCAGCACATCCGGCGCTTGGAGGACCGCGTGCTCGCCCTCTCGCGGCAGGAAGCGCGCGGGGAACTGCTCGGCCTCGCGCTGGCATTTACGGTGCCAGGCACAATTCACAGATAGATTTCAGACCCAGTGCCACCCGCTGATCGCAGCCGCCGACCGCAGCCGCCGACCGCAGCCGCCGACCGCAGCCGCCGATTGCAGCCGCCGGTTGCAGCCGCCGATCGCAGCCGCCGATCGCAGCCGCCGATTGCAGCCGCCGATTGCAGTCGCCGATCCGGCTCTCCCATCGTGGACTTCTCTCGACCGAAGAGCCTGTCCGTCAAGGACTGGGCTGTTCAGGGCCATTCCGGTCTCCGGAGCGTGCTCAAGTCCAAGGCTGATCCTAACGGAACACTCCACAAGTCCCAGCCGGTGAGGCACTGTCAGGAGTCAGGGACCGTGGATGTGGCCGGGTTGGAATCTATCTGTGAATTGTGCCTGGCACCGTATACCGCCGCAGGCTTCGCAGTGGGTCGTCGCCTGCGTGAATTGCCGTTCGCAGCGCGGGCAGTAGCTCAGGACATCCTCGCCGAGCCGCAGAGGCGCCGCGTTGAGCACCGCGAGCGGCAGACCGGCGCGATCGAGCAGTCGCTGCATCTCGGGCAACAGCACCGCGACCCATTCGCGTGTTTCCGCGCGCAGGCCCGGCGGCTTGAGGTAGGCGTGCTCGCGCCAGCGCTGCCGGGCGTAGGCGACAAAATCCGTCCGCTCGAGCAGATAGCTCGCCGCCGCCAGCGGCTCCAGCCGAGGCAGCGCATCGCGGGAGAGCACATCCAGCGCCCGCAGCGCCGCCGGCGGCGACAGGCACAGTCCGAAGAGCTTGGCGCGGCGCTCGCGCGCTCGGGAGGGAAACAACTCGCGGTGCACCGCCGCCCAGCGCCACACGACCAGCGCGTGCACGCTCACCAAGGCGCCCAGCAGCCATGGCCAGCCGCGCGACAGACCGACGGTCCACTCGGTCAGGGGCAGGCCCCCAAACAGCAGCAGAAACTCGATCCAGAGCAGGGCCAACAGCCCGCGCCGGCGCGGCATCATCCGTGCGCAGACGCCGCGCAAACGCTCGACCTGGCACAGCTCGCGCGCGAGCTCCGCGCGCGCCGCACGCCGCTGTTCCCCTGACTCACTCGCGCGCTTCGCGAGCCAGGCCTGCCACTCCAACGCCGCCCGCGCGCTCGAGCACTCGGCCCACAGCTGTCCCGCGCACACAAGCCGCCGCTCCTCGGCGCTGACGCCGCCGAACTCATCCCACGCCAGCACCCGTCCGCTGGCAAGCCCCAGCACGCCCTGCTCGCCCGCGTGAAAGGGCGGCGCCTCAAAGACCCATAGCGCGCCGAAGGGCGGCAGCGGCCAGGCGAAGGCGAAGCCCGCGCGGTCGTTGCCGAACAGGCTCTCGCCCTCGCGCACCGCATAACGCTGCCAGCGCTTGACGAAGGCGGCACTCTGGCGGGTGATCCAGTGCGCGCACTCGATCAGCGCGAGCAGTCCCAGGACCAGCGTGAACTCCAGCAGCGGGTTCACGGGCTCGATCCGCTCACTCGTTCGGCTGCGCCGGATCGCTCTTCTTGCCGAAGAACAGCTTCTTCAGGAACGCCCCGACCGCCACCAGGCCGATCAGGATGAACTTCCAGAACTTCTGGAAGATGCCCGCCTTGAAGGCCAGCGCACCCGCGCCGCCGACGACCAGCGCCGCCAGCCCGTACTCCGCGACCTTGTCGCCTTCCTTGAACTCCGCATAGCGCTTGCCCGAGCGGTACTCAAACCCGGAGAGCAGCGTCTTGAACTGCGGCAGCGCCGCGTCGAACTCCTCCGGTCCGATCACCAGATCGACGCTCATGACGCCCTCGCGGCCCAGAAGGCGCGTGGAATGGTTGATCGTCTGCGAGCCCTCGCCCTCGATCAGCTTGCTCCACGACAGGTTCTTCGTCTCCTCGTCGTAGTAGGGCTGCTTGTGCCACCCGACGAGGTTGATCTCTGTCCAGCCGCGCCGCCGCCGCTCCTCGTTGCCGGCCTTGTTGCCCTCCTTCATCACGTCCATCAGCTCGCCGGCATCGATCTCCTCGTTGTCCTTGACGTAGCCGTCCGCGCTGAAGCTGAAGTACGCCGACCAGCTGCTGGCTTCGCCGATGGCGAGCACCATGCCAAGCTCATCGCCGCTCGAGAGGTTCTGCGACAGCTCGAGGAACTTGCGCGTGTTGTCGCCGTCGGCGTACAGGCAGCCTTCGGGGATGGCGATCTGAGCCTGCGGGCCGAGATCGCCGCTGTAGGGGCCCTTGTGCATCGTGATTCCGCTGCGAGCGAGATCCTCGATCACGCCGTCGAGCGTCAGCGGTCCGTCGGGCTCCTGCGGAGCGGTTTCCTGCTCGGCGGGAGCTTGCGTTTCGCCGGCCTGGGTCGGCGGGGGCGTGGCTTGGCCGGGGGCGGGGGAGTTGGGGTCCTGCAGCAGCAGGGCGAGGAAGAGGGGGAGCATGGGGAGGGGGAGTATAGGGCGGGGGGAGGGGGGCGAATCATGAAAAAGTGGAAAGGTCCGTCGTCGGCATTCGTTGCAAGAGCGGATACTCTCCATTCCGCCTCCCATGCCCCCCACGCCTCCTCCTGATCGCGATCCGCAATCGCTGGCCGATGACCTCTTCGCGAGCTTCCTGACCGCGCGCGAGCAGGGCCGCTCGCCCGATTTCGAAGCGCTCGTGCGCGAGCATCCGGAGCTTTCCGCGCGGCTGCGCCAGTTGCAGGCTCTGTACACGCACTGGAAGACGATCTTCGACCGGCTGGCGTGCTCTGCGGCAGCTTCGGCGGGTAGTGACCTTGGGGCCGGCGCTTCCCGGGCCGGACAGGGCGAAAAGCGCTTGGCGGAGGAGCTGCGCGAGAAGTACGGCGAGGGCGTCGATCCGGGCATCTCGCTGGATGGAGATGGCGCTGCACAGGACGACACCGGTCCGTCTTCGGAACTCCTGCGGCGTCTGCGCACGCACGCCCCGAAGAACTCGCGCTACAAGCTGCAAGGCGAGATTGGCCGTGGCGGGATGGGTGCGGTGATCCGCGTGTGGGATGAGGACCTGCGGCGCACGCTCGCGATGAAGGTGGTCTTGGGCAAGGAGGACAAGGCCGCCAAGGGCGCGACACCGCCGGTCGACTCCAAGACGCTCGGCCGCTTCCTCGAGGAAGCGCAGATCACGGGCCAACTCGACCACCCCGGCATCGTGCCGGTGCACGAGTTGGGCCTGGGCGCCGATGGCCAGGTGTACTTCACGATGCGCCTCGTGAAGGGCGAGGACCTGCGCACGATCTTCCAGCATGTCGAGACCGGACATGAAGGTTGGAGCACGACGCGCGCCTTGGGCGTGATGCTCAAGGTGTGCGAAGCGATGGCCTACGCGCACGCCAAGGGCGTCATCCACCGCGACCTCAAGCCCGCCAACATCATGGTGGGCAAGTACGGCGAGGTGTACGTGATGGACTGGGGCCTCGCGCGCGTCGCGGGAACCAAGGATCTGCACGATCTGCGGCTGAAAAGCAACGAGGGCACGAGCCAATCCGTGCGCACCGAACGCCGCGAGGAGCGCGACGAAACGCCGGATTCGCCGATTGTCACCATGGACGGTGATGTGATGGGCACGCCGGCGTACATGCCGCCGGAGCAGGCGCGCGGGGAACTGGCGCAGTTGGGCGCGCACTCGGATGTGTATGCGGTGGGCGCGATGATCTACCACCTGCTCTTGGTGAAGCACATCGAGATGCCGTATCTGGCGAAGGGCGCGCGGGCGAGTGCGCGGGCCGTGTTGCTGCGGGTGTTGGAGGAAGCGCCCAAGGCGATTCATTCGTTGGAGAAGACAGCGCCCGCGCCGTTGGTGGCGATCGTCGAGAGGGCGATGGCGCGCGAGATCGGCAGGCGCTATCGCGACATGGACGCGTTGGCCAAGGACTTGCGCGCCTACATCGAAGGCCGCGTCGTCAAGGCGTACGAGACGGGCACCTGGGCCGAGACCAAGCAGTGGGTCAAGCGCAACAAGCCGCTGGCGGCGTCGATCGCGGCGGGCGTGCTGGTAATGCTGGTGGGTGCGGGGCTCGTGCTGCGCGAGAGCGCAAGGGCGAATGAGAACGCGACCCTGGCGGAGCAACGAGCGACGGAGGCAGAGCAGGAACGGAATCGTGCGAGTGACCAAGCGCGCATCGCCGATGAGCAACGAAAGAATGCCGATGAGAGTGCGCGGCTCGCCAATGAGGAGCGCGAGCGCACGGCAGACGCGAACGCGAAGCTCCGCGAGCAGGCTCGCGAGCAGCAACTGCGCGGCATGATTC
>Ga0172376_10000399_pt1 | contig 56488 bp, 69 predicted proteins | sample Lak35m_FD_121114 | JGI IMG/M metagenome (GOLD analysis project Ga0172376, IMG submission 121114) | Freshwater microbial communities from Kabuno Bay, South-Kivu, Congo - kab_092012_35m | ecosystem: Environmental > Aquatic > Freshwater > Lake | place: Democratic Republic of the Congo: South-Kivu...
AAGTGGAACAAGTGGTTCTTCAGGTTCTTCAGGATCTTCCGGAACATCAGGTTCAAGTGGAACAAGTGGTTCTTCAGGTTCTTCAGGGACTAGCGGATCTTCTGGAACATCAGGTTCAAGTGGAACAAGTGGTTCTTCAGGTTCTTCAGGGACTAGCGGATCTTCTGGAACATCAGGTTCAAGTGGGACTAGCGGTTCTTCAGGATCATCAGGTACATCTGGTTCAAGTGGTTCTTCAGGAACTAGTGGAAGTTCAGGTTCTTCAGGGACTAGCGGTTCGTCAGGAACTAGTGGAAGTTCAGGATCTTCAGGGACTAGCGGTTCTTCAGGGACGTCAGGTTCAAGCGGTACAAGTGGTTCTTCAGGATCATCAGGTACTTCGGGTTCAAGTGGTTCTTCAGGAACGTCAGGATCATCAGGTACATCAGGTTCACGGGGTACTTCAGGTACCAGTGGTTCATCTGGATCATCAGGTACATCAGGTTCTTCAGGAACTAGTGGAAGTTCAGGTTCTTCAGGAACTTCAGGATCAAGCGGTTCATCAGGAACTAGTGGATCAAGTGGTGCTAGTTCTAACGTGGCAATATGGAGATGGGATAGTAGTTCGGATACCACAACAGATCCAGGTGTTACTGATTTCAGAAATAACCAGGGTACTTGGAATTCTGATTGGACCTCAATCGCAATCAGTGACACTGCGTTTAGTCCAAACCAAAGTTTCGAACAATTTTTACTTTCACTTACCGCAAATTCAATAATTACATTTACAAAAGTTGGTGACAGTTCTGTGTTCCATACTGAAAAGATTAGCACTGTAACAAATAACTCAGGTTGGGTTAGATATACAAGTACGACATTAGCGGTTGGAGGTACGGCATCAAATGGTGATCAGTTCTACGTGACAGCTGCTATTGGTGGGACCTCGGGTACTTCAGGAACTTCGGGATCTAGTGGTTCTTCGGGTACTTCAGGATCGAGTGGTTCTTCGGGTACTTCAGGATCGAGTGGTTCTTCAGGTACTTCAGGTTCAAGTGGTTCTTCAGGTACTAGTGGATCATCAGGTACATCAGGCTCACGCGGTACTTCGGGTACTAGTGGTTCATCTGGATCATCTGGTACATCAGGCTCATCTGGTACTTCAGGTTCAAGTGGTTCTTCAGGAACATCAGGTTCAAGTGGTTCTTCAGGAACATCAGGTTCAAGTGGTTCATCAGGAACATCAGGATCATCAGGTACGTCAGGTTCAAGGGGTACTTCAGGTACTAGTGGTTCATCTGGTTCATCTGGATCAAGTGGTTCTTCAGGAACAAGTGGTTCATCAGGTTCATCAGGATCAAGTGGTTCTTCAGGAACAAGTGGAAGTTCAGGAACTTCAGGTTCTCGTGGTACTTCAGGTACATCTGGTACGAGTGGTTCTTCAGGTTCTTCAGGATCAAGTGGTACATCAGGTTCATCAGGATCTAGTGGTACTTCAGGTTCATCAGGATCTAGTGGTACTTCAGGTTCATCAGGGTCTAGTGGTACTTCAGGTTCATCTGGTACGGCAACTATCAACAACAACGCTAATGATAGAGTTATAACGGGTAGTAATACTACGGGTGTCCTTGAGGCGGAGGCTAACTTCACTTACAACGGATCTCAAGTTAGAAACTCAAGAAACGATACATCAACAGTTGCTGGCTTCTCGGTAGTCCAAGCAGGATCGGGTGATGCGTCATTCAGCGTAAATGCTGGTAGTCAAACCTATTCGTTTGGTGTTGATAACTCAAACGCTGATATATTCTCTTTCAGTGTTGGAGATACACTGGGTACGGGTGAAGTTTATCAAATACCATCTTCGGGTGATATAGTTTGGAATAGAACTTTTGATATGAGTACCAATAGTGTCAAGAATATTACAGACATTAGTTTAACTGGTCAAATTGACGGAAATGGTTCCACGAATATCAACAACTTCAACGAAATCAATGCTAATACTAAAAACTTTGATATTGTTCACCCTGTAAAAGGTAAACCATGGAGACTTCAATATACTTCTTTGGAAGGACCTGAAGCAGGTGTTTACTTGAGAGGTAAAACAACTGAAAAAGTTATTGAACTTCCTGATTATTGGACAGGTCTAGTTCACGAAGATTCTATGACAGTTCAGTTGACACCAATAGGATCACCATGTGTTCACTATGTGGTTGAAATCAAAAACAACAAAGTACATATTGATTGTCAAGATGGCAAACCAAATTGTTACTACACAATTTACGCAAAACGTAAGGACACAAAAGGACCGAAACTTGAATACATCAAGGAGTAGTGAAAAAATAAAAGGGGGTCTTTTGACCCCCTTTTTTATTTAAGATGTCTGTAAAAATTATTTGTAATCTGAGTAAGATTTTTCCTCGACAAACATAGAACCATACTTCAAATTAATTTTCTTTTTGACTTCAGCTCTTTCATCGTTTGTAAAATACACTGATCGTGCTAGTTGAATGAATTCATCGTCAAAAGTTTTATCACGTTCTTTATCGCGAATATCATCTTCGATTTTCCAAAGTTTTTGATTAATAGATACCATATCTAAAAAATCAGATTGTTCAATCTTCATTTCGTTGAATACAATATCATATAGATAATCATATTCTGTTTTTACGTTTTTTAGTTTTTCTTCGTCCTTGATAAAGGTGGTTTTGATTTGGAGGATTGATAGTTTATCTACGATCTCTCCGATTGATACTTCTATTTTCATTTTAGTAAGTGTTGAATTTGATTTATTACCATTGCTGATGTTATGCTTTTATGACATTCGAATTGTCTTTCCGTACCTTTGTGTTCAGGACACCAATTCCAATCTCCCTTATCGAACTTGAACATTGGATTATTCCAACATCCATTACATACACTTGTGTTGATAATACGTGTACAATTTTCGGTGAATTCATGATCGGGTTCTGTAAAGTTTGAGATCATTACAACATGCTTTCCAAGACCCCAACTGAGCCAAGACAATCCACTTGATAACCCAACAACAAATTCACTGTTGTAGATGACACTCATGGTATTTTCCAATGAGTCATCTTTGAGCTTTGTTACCCTTGGTATTTTTGTACCATCCTTGGAAATGTTTATAACACGATAACCCAAGTCCAAAAGATAATCTACAAGTTCAGTCCAGCCATTTGGATTATTCCATTCTTTACAACCTGCAGTTGAATTAGTGGCAATACAAACGTACTTCTCCTTGAATATGGGATCTTTAGGTTTGATATGAACCTTTGTGTGAATCTCACTATACGGTAGTCCCAAAATGTTTGCAGCTGCTTTCTGAAGTGGTATAGATTGGGGGTTCTCAGGTTCTTTGGTATTATCATAAAACCAACCCAAGTTGAACATCGCATTTATATCATGAACCACATCACCTGGTTTCACAAAATTCAAAGAAGGGTAGGTTTCTTCGAATAAGAAATTGTAAAATGTTGAAACAACTACTTCACAATTATGAACTCTCCTAAACTCTTCACAGTATGATACCCAAGAAATTGTATCACCTAACGATGAAGAATCGAAGGCTATGAACACTCTCTTATTTTTGAAATTTATGGTTTCTACACCAATTAGTTGACCATTCAAAGAAACCGTATATCGGATACCATTGTAGTATTTTCTCGAAAGACCACAAAACATATTGTTTTTCAACTTTGTTGAAAACAAATGGTTATCTTCACAATCATAGATCTCGATGTCGAACTCATCATCAGAATCTGTGTGTAAGAACAAATTGAAACCATTGATATGATTCCAAGTGATGTTTACAGTTTTATTAGGTTGATCCCCAAACGACCGTATATACTGATTTTTGAATTCAGCATCGGTGGGTGAATCTAAATTATATTTTTGATTATTGATTATTATCTCAGACATTTTATAAAAATATTATCAAAGGAGTACAAGTCAACCTTGTAAATTTCATTGTGTTTTTAATAACAAACTATTATCGTCTAATACGGAATTGTAATGTATAAATTTTTCCAAATATCCGGGTTCTTCAAAATTTAAATCCAAAAATTTAATATCGTTACGGAAAACTTTGATGTTTTTTACATCCTGAATTTTTTTTGATAATTCTAATATTTGCCAATGATTATCCATCAATGGTTCTATTGAAAACATTTGATTATCATTTATTATAATTTTGGTGTAGTACTTTTCAGAGTTTATATTATAACTAATAAACATCAAACTATTACTAGAAGGTTCATAATAAGGAACCTCCCATATAACTCTACCACCACGTTTCAATCCTAAATGTATTCCTTTATCAGATAAATTTTCATGACTTTTTTTTATGTAAGTCCTTTGACTTACAATTAGATCATGAATTACATTTTCAGGTACTTTGGGGTATTTTCCGAAAAATAGTTGGGGGAGTATAGATTCTCCAGGTAATTTCCACTCATCAATGATTCTATCCACATTGAATGACAAAAAAGAACCATAAAGTTTATGTGAAGTTTCTGTTCCGTAAATTACGTAGTCTAAAGTGTTCAAAAGATTAGAATTCTCCTTCAATTCTGAAACATTAGTAATTCTGGCATCGTATTCCAAATAATGCGCCTTTTTATATCCAAAAGATTTCGCTACGGCAATTGATGGTATAAGCATATCCCATATAGGTCCCAAAGTATTACCAATTTCTGTATAAGAACTCCAAATAACATAATTTTCTTTAGGAGCGAACCATGAATTTTGACGATATTCAATATCAGTCAGTACTTCATTTTTTTTCTCGAAAAAGTAGTGATCTACGTACTCCATAAATAGAGGGTCCAAAGGGGTGTGAGATGATAACAAAATAGAATAATCATCTCTGTACTGTTGGAGGTCTCTGAGTAAATCCAATAAAGTTTCTTTTTTATCTTTAGAAGGACAATATGAAGTTATTAGTAGTAAATCTTTATCCATTTTTTTCTAATTTTTTTGAAGGTATTCCAACATAAATGCCACTCTCAGTGATGTCTTTCACAACGGCAGAGTTCATGCCGACTGTAACTTTGGAACAAATATTTATTTTTTGTTTTACACTTGAATTAGTTCCCAAATACACCAAATCATCTATTTTACAATTTCCTGAAACCTTTGAACCAGGTGCCGTGGTAAAATAATCACCAATGATGGTGTCATGTCCAATTGTTGTATGTAAATTCAATTGGGTGTGTTTACCTAAACGAATATTTGTAGTCAATATTGTTCCAGCACAAATAATTGAACCTTCATCGATCCTTATTGAGTCTGATAAAAACCGTACGCTTTTATCTATGTGAGTGAAAAATACTGTGTCTTTTGGTAAATTTTCAACAATTCTTTTTCTTATAATTGGATCCCCTATTGCGACAATTGTCTTGTATAATTTTGGATTGAATTTTGATAGAGGTAGAATATTGGAATGATCATTTTTGAACCATTCATCCTCAACAAAAAAAACCAAATTTTTTCTTTTTTTTTGTGGTAAACTATAAAAAACTTCCTGTGCAAATCCTCCCGCACCTATAATCGAATATATCATACTGATGTGTTAATTTTTGGGAATTTATCTAATGTAAATTTAGTATCTAAAAAAGACTCTAAATTTTTTACTTCGTTTTTTTCTAAATTTAGAATTAATAGTTTGTTTGGATTATTCTTGAAATATAACTTAACGTCCGAAATATGATCCAAATAACTTTTTTTTAATATTTGGGGGTTATATAAATCATATAGTGGAGTGCCATATGCTTTTTCGAGTATCTTGGACATCCATCCCTCATAAACATACATAATTTTTTGAGGATTCAAAAAATTCGTAAATTTCTTTTTGTGAAATCTAATTAGTGAATTATACCAATCATCTTCACTGTTCCTTACTGTAAGTATAAATTTAGAATTTTCAAATTCACGATCCAAAGTTTTATAAAAAAAAGGTAATGAAAATGGGACATCTTGAAAAAAACTATAACCATGATAATCCTCCTTTATCATATCGACGAAGGTTGAATAATTTTTAGAAAAATAAGAATTTAAGTTATATTCAAATGGAGTTTGAGGTGCAACTAAAAAACCATTATCTCTAAAAAAATTTGATAAAGAAGTGGTTCCCGTTTTATTATAACCTATACAAAAAACTTTCATATTTTATAGATAGGAAATTTGGATAAGTCAGGATATGGTAATTCCAAGTCCTGATTTATTTTTTTTGTACCATCAAGATTATAAAATTGACCCATTAGTAATAAACCTCTTGTTGCTAATTCGGGCATCATATAGAAGTTCCAACCAATCATATCAAAATAATCATCATGATAAGAACATTCACGTCTACCACTATATCTTGCTCTTTTGAACCATAGATATGCCTCATGGTCATCAGTTAGGATGGCACCTCCCTTACTTAGTTTGAAGTGTTTAAAGGGACCTGTGAAAGAAACACAAGTATGACTACCCTGTTTGTACATATCTGCAGTGAAACTCAATGCGGAGTCCCAAACATTAGATCCTAAAAGTTGATAGGCACCTTTGATGGTTTTACCCTCCACAGTATAAAAATCTACCTTCAAACCTGCGTGTATTATCTCACAAGGCACTGAAGGGTAAGTTCGGTTAGGAATCGTTATTGTATCACCTGTAATGGATTGTTTCACATTTTTTTCATAATATAAGGCCAAGAAAAGTGCATTACTCATATTATCCAATGTGACGACATATGGGGCACCAGTGTATTCGGACAGTGCTTTCTCGAAGTCTTCAGTTATTTTATAAATTCCGTTAGCCATTTTATTTTTCAAAAATTGTTATATAATCAATACCATTCCATTCCCCAAGAGGTTTAAAATGAATTGGTTTTTGTGTAACCACACCCATGTTATGTTTTTCAACCAGTTTTTCAAAAATTTCGGGACTCATGCAAGAACGTCCAGCATAGTTGTCGAATGAATAATCACTACCCCCTTCTAATGATGAGTGGTGAATGTAACCCCTACCACCAGGTTTGAGAACTCTGTAGATTTCGGCAATGTAGTCGTCAATAACGTTTTGATGAAAGTGAACAAATGAGTCAAATGAAAAAACTAAATCCTGACTATTATTTCTGATTCGGGGTAAATCATTACCGTTATTTACGAAATATGCTAAGACGTGATGACCTAATTTCTCTTTTGTGTGTTTGATACAATTAGCGTTTAGATCAACAACCAAAAGTTCTGATGCTAAAACAGATAAAAACTGAGTCATTCTACCATGACCAGGTGCTATCTCTGTGATTTTTTTTCCTCGATAATCTTTTATGTCATCAAATATGAACCTGTTCCATAGGTTCTCCGTTGTACCAAAAGATTGAGACCATTCGTGTCCATCTTGTGTCCACATTTCGTCATCATTCCAACGTCGTTGTTCATCAATATTTTTAAAAATTTCCATAGACCAAAATATAAGTTATTTATTTTGATAGTCCAATACTGAAAAACCTTCAACTTGTCGAACGATAGGTTGTTTGATACTGAAAATTTTAGATTTGTTATGGTAATTCCACGCTAACCAAAAATCTGGTGAATGCCACCCTGTGTTATGTATTTGGTGAAATATATTTTCCCTTTCAGATTTCATTATCATGTAGGTAGTACCCAATAAGAAATGAGGTACTTCTAACCACTTACCATAGTCTTTGTTGAGTTCCCACCAATTACCCCCACTCATATAGCAAGGACCTGCGTATGTGACCATTTTACCATCGACTTTATCGAGTAGGTAGTAAGATTCCAAAACTCTGTTGTAAAACTCCTCAGGGGATAAATCAGTTACAGCATCCCCTTCTACAATAATTAATGCATCCACATCATCACTGAAGTTTTCCAAAATTCCTTGGGTGTGTGCTTTGTATGCACCATAGTGTCCATAACTCAATACCGGAGGGTTATTTATAAAATCTTTTGAGTCGTCGATGATGTCGGGATCTTTACAGTTTTCTCTTGGGAGTTCAGTTCTATTTACCGAGGTGTATCGTGGAACGTAGTCGTAGAAATAATCTTTGATAGAATCCCAACATTTCAAAGATTCGGTTTGTTTGGAGATGGTTGAATCCCATTTTTCTTGGGGGATATCTTGTGGATCATTTGGATCTAAAAGAAGGTGTACAACTCTAATTTTGGGGGTTGGTTTTTCTAAAGGTTCAATCCCTAATAATTCCAAAACTTTTTTTGCGTCGGTCCAAGCATCTCCTGTGAGGAAATGGATGTTTTCCGTATCGTTATATTTCCCCATGTAAGTATGAAGATTGAATATCATTGTTGGGATGTGATGTTCCAAAGATTCCTTGATTGATAGGGGATTCAGTTCAAGTTTTGATGTGAACAAATGTATATCTGATGCCTGAATAAAGGTGTCGGTGTCATCTCTTTCACCCCAAATCACACAGTTATCAGGTTTTGTTTTTAGAATAGGTTGCCAATAATTTACAAAGTTACTGGCTTGGTTACCCAAGAAATGGAATTGGATTTTGTAATCCAATAATAGACGTGCGATCTCAAAGGCATATCCTTGGTTTTTACCCTCGGTGAATAAACCAATATTGATAATGTGTTTGTATTCGGGATCCAATCCAAGTTGTTGGATTGATTCAATTCTATTGGGTTGTTTATCATTGACGGGATATTCAATAAGATCCATCGGGATACCCATATTTTTGAATACTGATAATGAATATGGTGATACCATTATAAACTTGTCAGGGTAATGTCTCTTCCAACTAACTTGAGTGTGAGAACTGTGAGTAGTCTCAAATATTTTGTAGGTTCTATTCTTTGCGTAAAGACGTTTCATAATGTGTTCGGGAATGAACGTCTCAGAGAATTCTTCAATCATAATATGTTCAGGATTGTAGTCCTCAATTAGATTGAATAAATCATATTCTTTATTTTCAGTCAAAGTTACAAACCTATCACCAATCATGTTTATTACTCTGTTTCTTTGAACCACGTATGCCCATGCAACACATTCCCACTCTACAACAACGATGTTGTAGAAATCCTTTAGTAATTCAACTTTTTTCGCCACAACTTGTGGACACCCACCCGTTGACATGTGGGGGGTTATAATCATCAATGTTTTCATTCCTTCCAAAAATTATATGTTCTTAATACGCCATTTTCTGATCCATGATATAATATAAAACCTTTGAATCCCAAATTGAGCATTCTTTCCCAAAATTTTTCTTCAAAGTTCCTGAATTCAGGATAGGTGTTGTGAAATTCTGCAGACAAACATCGTAAAGAATTAAGGTTTACATCTGTTATGTTTTCCAAAACTTCTACCTCACCACCTTCGATGTCCATTTTCATAAAATCGATTTTTTCGAAAGACTTGAAAATTTCGTTGATGTCAATTTTGAATACATGTTCAGAATGTATAATATTTTGGGAATATGATTGACGGTCTTGAGTTGTTGTGGTACCACCACCAGTATTTGTAAAATTGGTGTGTAAAATGAATATTTCTGAACCACTTTTCCCACCAACCGCATTCTTATATGTAATAGTTCTAGATCCGGCATTTTTTTCCAAACACCTATATGTAAGAGATATTGGTTCAAAACAAATTACTTTTGATGCACCTCTTTTTTCAGCTCTGTGAGCAAAAACACCGATATTGGCTCCTATATCCAAAACAACGTCTCCGTCTTGTATGAAACATCCGAATCTTTCGTAGTCACAACCATTATCATCATAAACAAAATGATGAAAATTTTCGTAATATTGGTAGTTGTAACTATCAAAATTACCTTTTAGGTATTCTTCTCTAGAAAATAATTTACTTTCCGATTCTAAATCTCTCAATTCTTCAGACCCATATTTGTTTATTGTCCAAAATTTTTTATTCATTTGTTTCTTATTTGTAGAATATTATCCAATACGTTATTGACACTTGGATGACATTCAAAGGTAGGTTTATTTTCCAAACATCCAATAATAGGTGGAACTCCTTGGATTGTTCCCCATTCTTTTACGTTATGTTTCATATCAGATGCACAATGTAATTCACAACCACCAACGATGTATTTCAATTTGTAATCTTGTGAACCATTTCTGTATGGTTTACGGAATTCAGGATTGATGGCACTCCCCAATAATAAAATTTCAGCATCTGTCGTACCTGCAATGTGTAATAAACCGGTATCCATGGTTACAAAACACATTGAGTTATTTATCAAATGCCAAGCTTGTGATAAGGATGTTTTATTCACCAAATTCAAACCATTTTTAATCTCAAAATTGAATGTTGGTTTGTCTATGTTGAAAAAACCAGTTTCTGAACTGTCCTTCCCAACAGAAACCACCGAAATACCCAAGTCATTGAGTTTCTGAGTCAACAACATCCAATTCTTTGATGACCACGTTCTATTGGGCCAATTCTGTACTGGATGAATAAGAACATACTTTTCAGGTAACCCTTCAATAGGTTCAAATTCAGAGGGATAAAACTCACATTCCATTTCATCTTGGGTCAACATGAACCCCAAACTGATGGCATGATACTGACGGATATCCATGCGACTGTGTTTGTTTTCAACACCCCTCTCGCTTTTATTACCAAGCACATCAAAAGTTCTATGGATTACATGTGTGTTTTTCAAAAAATCAAAATTAATTGAATTAGGGAAGTAAGTTTTTTCTACGTGAGGGTTTCGATTAAATAATTCAGGATAGTAAGTCACAATTGTGATTTTTTGGTTGTAACTCTCCGATAACTTTTTAATAGTAGGAGTTGCACAAAGATTGTCGCCTAATGCCTTACACTCGGTTAGATCTAATAAAATTTTTTTCATTGTTGTAAAACTTTTTTTATTCTCGAAGTTTTTGTTCCAGTGTTCCCACCCGCATGGAAAACATATTTCATTATTGGGTTCTCGAAATATCTATGATAAGAATAAGGTAATATAACTATATTGTCTAACTTCAAAGGTTCCTCTAAATCTTCGATTGCCTTGTTGATAATATTTTCACCACCGGGTAAACAAAATTTGGACTGTAGCAATTCATCTAAACGAGATTGTTCGTGAAAGAAATTAATTCTGAAATCGTTTGGATTATTCCATAGTTCTTCCAAAATTGATTTTGACCATACACTATTTTTCCACACCATAAAACCTGTGGTTGTATGTGTCCACATTTGTTGTCCTACTTGGTCAAATTCCAATTTTGGGATGATTAAATCTGTGTCCTCATGGAGTAAACTCTCTATTGAAATCTCTTGGTTCAAAAAGACAGCGTCGGCATCTATCCAAACAACAAAATCAAATAATGGTAGATATTTTCTAATCACATCGATTTTGATCCATGTAGGGTGCCAATTTTGATAATCATCGTTTTCAACAATTTCTTTTATAAAAGTGTAATTATGTTTGAAAGAATATTCGCTATGATTTTCGGAGGATAGTTGACCATAGTCACATTTACCGTAGTTATCCCAACGTATGTGATTAGTGAACGAAGTAAGAATACAAATTTTTTTCATGATTAGTTCCAAATTATAAAATGTCGTATGTATGTCCACCAACTGAAACCTGTAAAATTTTGTATAGTATTGGAATAGTACGTCAATTTACGTTTGAGTTCTCTGTCTTTGTTTTCATTTGTTGTGTGTAAATTTTGGTTTTGATAATAGAATAATATTTTTTTATTTCCGATTTGTTTTAATATCTCAGAAAGATCGTCATCACTAAAAAAATTTAGACAAATGAGATGAACATTTGAATTTAGGTCGTTGAATGAAATATCAATCCCGTAATAAATGTCCTGAATTTTTTCTTTTTGCTCTTCAGATAAAATTCTTGACCATAAACTTATTTTATTATCTTTGAGTTGATTCCAAGGGTAAGAAAGTAATGTAGAAGTTTCCAAATAAACATCATTGTAGTAAGTTTCGACACCATAATCAGAAAATTTCAATTTGGAAAGGGACATCTCGAAATTATCGTTGAAATATGTAGGGACATTTCCATGAGATTCGGAATCGTGTCTTAAGAACCACTTATAAAGACCTCTTGGAATATTCAAATATTTTCCATATGAGTTTGTCCAAAAAACATGATAACTATCTTCAGCACCCGCCTCACGGTTGTTGATTTCGAACTTATCAACTAAAGAATGTCTGAAAGCTCTGAGATGTCCAAAACAACTATAACTGATATTATTGAGATAATCGCATGAAGGATGGTATTTTTGGATTTTGTCTGATATTTTTTCATCATTCAAAATATAGGAAATAGAATGTAAGGAGTTGTCTTCTTCATAGATTTTGTGAAAATCTGAAGATACAAGTGCTAAATCCTTGTGCTTAGGTATAACTCTATTGTATACCGTCAGAAAGTCTGAATCAACGATGTCATCAGAATCAACCAATACAATCCATTCAAAACTAGGATCAAAAAATTCATTGGGTGACCAATACATTTGTTTTTTAATCGTTTGATCATAGAAGAAAATTTTATTTCTCAAAGGAGAAATTGATAGACGATCTAAAATAACTTGTTTAGTATTGTCAGGTGAAAAATCATCAACAATATGCCACTCAAAGTTGTCGTAATTAATTGACTCGATGTTTGAGAAAATCCTATCTACGTATTTCTCACATTTGTAGAACGAAGTGTATAAACCAAATTTTATCATTAATAGTTGAAATTTACCGCAAAAATAATGTTACCACCGTTATTGGCACCACTGTGATGTTTATAAATCTTGAAATTAGTTTCAAGTAATCTTCTTTCAACAAAAGAATCAATTTCTTCAGAATGTGTTTCGATAACAATTCTTTGAATTCTTTTGAGATTAGTATTGGTTATGGTTTGAAACAATTCATATTCTGCCCCTTCACAATCTACTTTCATAAAGTTTACTTGTTCAGGAATATTATTTAATAACGTATTTATGTCGATAGTTTGAACTAAAGTTTCAATATAATCTTGATTTTCTGATGCGTGTTCAGTCAAACAATTTACTGCCGAAGTTTCTGAGTGAACTGAAAATGAAGTAGTGCCCACTTCTGAACTCACGGCTTTGTTTATCGGGTAAATTTCAGGGAAAATGTTAGACAACTTTTGCAGATGATCATATGCGGTTGAGTATGGTTCTACAGAATAAATTTTGGAGGCTCCTTTGTTTATAGAATTTAAGGTAAAGAAACCAAAATTTGCACCAATATCTAACACAACATCACCATCTTGGACCATACAATTAGGTTGTGATGTGTATTCACCATTTATCTCGATTTCCCAAAAAACAGAATAAATATTTTTGTCAATAAAACCAAAAAAAAGTTTTGTGTTTTTGACTATTATTTCTTTACCACCGGAAAAGTGGACTCTTTTTTTTCCTTGACTTAAACCATCAATAAAAAACAAAAGATCTACATCACCTAAGTTTTCCAATTTACCAGGTGAAGGTGCCCACCAAAAATATCCATCAGCCCTCTTTATTTCTTGGGAAATTCTGTCTCGTACTAAACCCGTAGAAACATCACGAGCGACAATTTCAACCAACTTATCTGTGTTATGTTTAAAATTATACCTAATGTGATCTTCACCTTCGTTGTGTAATAACTCAAAAAATGAATCACAAGGATTTTCATTTTCAAATTTTATAACTTCAGAAATTTTTTCAATTACAGTTTGTAATTCAGGATGGCACTCAAACGTTGGTTTATTTTCCAAACAACCTGGTTGAGGTGGTATATGGTTTATATCTCCCCAATGTTGAACATTGTAAAATAAATTAGAATTACAGAAAATTTCACAAGTTCCACCCAAATAAAAATATTTGTAATCTTGTGACCCTTTTCTATACGGGGCTCTAAATTTAGGATTGATAGCACTACCCAACTGAAGAATATAGGTATCTGTACACCCCGCAATATGTAAGGGACCTGAGTCCATTGTTACAATACATTTAGATCCATTGATAACCCACCACATATCACTTACGGACCCCTGATTAGTTAAATCAACCCCATATAAATTATCAAAACTTGGACAAACCTTTTCTAATGGGGTATCTGATAGTGAATTGTGTAATTTTTCCTGATAACCGAAACCAATCAAAACTGTAAAAATTTTATTATCTGCTAACCAATTGATTAGTTTCTGCCATTTCTCCTTTTCCCATGTTCTGTTTGGCCAATTCGTTGTTATGTGGAGAACAACGTAATCTTCAGGTAGATCTAAATTCAATTGTAATTGATCTGGATAAAAGTCGTAAGACATGTCCTCAGGTAACAATTGGAACCCCAAGTCCATCCCGTGTAGAATTCTTGTATCAATGTGTGAAAATTTCTTTTCGATACCATTTCTATCAATTTGACCAGGAAATGTAAAACTTTCGTATTTTATTGTGTTTGTATCATTGTTGAATACAAATTCATCGAAAGAAAGTAATTCATTTATGTATGGGTTATGTTTGAAAACATTCTTGTTGTGGGTGACAACATTAATTTTCTGATTGTGTGCTTTGAATAATTTTCGTAAAGTAGGTGTTGAGGCTAACGTATCACCAAAACTGTTACTGTGAATTATATAATAGATGTCCTTCATTTTTTTTTCAATTTTTTCTTATTAACCAAGTGCTGTCGGGATATCGTACAATTGAGTTAGTCTTACCAAAATAATCATTCACTGCGTAGAAAACATCAATCCCTTCTTTATAGTCGTGTCCTGCGAGGTAACCACCCTTTTTGACTTTGGGTAACCACTCATCAATGTCCTTAATAACATCCTCATACCAATGACTAGCATCTATGTATACTAAGTCAAAAAAGTTATTTTCAAAATCACGAACTGCGTCTGAACCTTTCATATGAAGTTTTTGAATATGATCGTACTGTGACCTCATTTTATCAAATTTTTCCATTGCCAAAAATATGGTTCCATCACCACTCCAGTCCTCCCAACTATCAATACAATAAAGTTTTTCACAGTGAAGGGCTAACACCTCACTACTTATTCCTCCATAACAACCTATTTCTGCAACTCTAAAATTCGGTTTCATAATTTCACGAGCCATTAGGAACAGACCCCAAGTTCGGTTCAGACCATCTTCATCATTACTATCCAACATCCTGTGGGAATTAAGTAGGAATGATTCTCTCTCAATTCTATTTACCATATCTGTAGTATTTCTTTTTGGTAATATAAATTTATTCTTTATCAAATAAAGATAACCTAAATTTTTGAATAAAAAAAGGATGAATCCTGATAAATTAGTTGGAAAAATTGGATATGAAATACTGAAAGACGGTTTCCGTTTCTTTAGTTTGACTGACGAAGAAATAGAGGTTGGGTTCATCCAAAGACTAATAACTTCAAATGCTCCGATAAGTTATCACTTTTACACTTTCAAACAGAAAGGTGAATGGTGTATACCATATTTCGATTACACTGGTTGTGGTATAGTTACAGCACACCATGTACCATCTATGAGGGAATTTTTCAGAGTGATAGTACCCAACACGTTCTCCCAAAAATCCGAAAAACAGAATATAATATCGTTAGGATTAAATAAAACAGGTACAACCTCCCTAAAAAAAGACTTGGTAAGTTTGGGATATAAACTATACCCTGAAGAATTATCACATCAATATGTTTTTCCAGATGCTTACCAAAGAGACTATCACTCCACTTTTTCGGCATTAGATAATCCCAGATATAATCTCTATCAAGACTTACCCTACTCAATTCCGAAAATTTATAAAAAAATTTTTCGTGAAGAAAAAAACGACATTTACCTACTTACTGTCAGAAATTCAACAGAGGAATTTGTTGATAGTTTCATGAAATATTATGAAAAGTACTTTCAATTCAAAAGTAGAAATAAATTCAACCAAAAAACACGTTATCATTTCAACCATTTTTATGTTGATGATATAACCCTCTATAATTTACATTATGCTTTTTTTGATCTTTGGGGTTTTGAAGACTTCCAAAGTTTGGAAAAAAAGGTCGGTGAAGTTTACACTAAACACATTGATGATTGTGTCGATTTTTTTGAAAGTAAAAATTATAAAAATTTCCAAATAATTAATGTATCCCAAAATGGGGAATTAAAAAAACTTTCGAGTTGGTTGGGGATTAAAAGTGATAAAGAAGATTTTTCTTGGGAAAACAAGACTGTATAATCATCCTCGTTTATATCCGTTCAATTGATTGAACTTTTCAAGAATTTTCAAACTATCTTCATAGTTTTTTTCAGCACGTTGAATCTCTTTTGGATCAGGGCTCGACTCCAAAATTTGATTATACTCAGATTCCGCTTCTTCTACTAATTTTTGAATTGTTTTCAATAGTTTCATCACTATATAAATATCACCAAGATTTTATATTATTATTCTATGTTGTGGAAAAATGAACTAAATTTTATCACCGCTCAACCTGACGTGCCATATTTTCATTGGCAATGTGAAATATATTTGAGTAATTTTTTAAAAATGGGTATACCTTCTGATCGAATTTATGTTCTTTTTTCTGTTGAAAACGGGAAAGTATTATCCAACGAAGCCTTAGAACTTAAAAAATACACACCAAATATTTTATCATTTGCGGATAACAGAGATAAAAAACATTACATCCCAAGTATCAAACCATACTTGATAAGTGAATTACTTAGAGAGAGGCCTGAAATAGGAGAAAAAATGTTTGTCCATGATTCAGATATAATATTTAACTTTTTACCTGATTTTGATCGATTACTTTCGGATGATATTCAATATCTGTCAGATACTAACGGTTATATAAATTTTGATTATATAATGAATTGTGATAGTAGATATTCCAAATTTCACACGAACTTGGAAAATGGGATGCTTCTGAGAGATATGATTGATGTTGTTGGGGTGGATGCTTCCCAAGTGAAAAAAAATAATAAGGACTCAGGAGGTGCCCAATACCTATTAAAGAACCAAACTTGGTTCATATGGTACAAAATGTATAAAAATTCAACAGTACTTTATGATAGACTTAAAAGGTTCCACCAAAGATATCCTATCGATTATGGCGAAATACAATTTTGGACTGCTGAGATGTGGTCTATATTGTGGAATTTATGGTGGTGGGGACAACAAACAAAGGTTACTAATGAGTTGAAGTTTTGTTGGGCAACAGATACCATCGAAAAGTGTAAAACATCACCAATTTTACACATGGCAGGAATCACCGAGGACCTTAAAAATGATAATTTTTACAAGGGAGATTTTATAGATATAAATCCGCTCGATAAACTTAGAGAGAATATCAATTATTTTGATTATATCAATTCGAATTCTGCAACATATCATTATGTTGAATCAATTAAAAAAATAATCCAAAAATAAGTTTTTGATTATTTATAATATAATCCGAGGTAATGACACCAACTCCAACACCTACACCAACATTTACACCTACACCATCTGTGGGTGCGTTGGATATATACAGTTTCCAAGGATGTTGTTACCCGTATACAAAATTTAGGATTCAAGGACTTCATGCTTCAATTGTTGTTGGTCAAACTTATCTTATTGAAGGTGGTACGTTCAGTGATCCCATTTGTGGTGAGGTAATACCTTATGAGGAAACAGGTGATGTTTATTTAGGTACTGGTGTAACCTTTTTGGAGCAAGATGATTGTAACGATATTGATTGTCCTTCTTGTCCGCCAATCATGTCTTCATCTGAACCGATCATGATACTGTCGGTTACCTGTACTTGTATATCCTACAATGTAACCAATAGTTACGACCTCCCCCAAGAGATTTACTATACGGATTGTTACGATAACAATGTGTCCCAAAGTGTGGATGGATTTCAAACCATATCCATATGTGCTTGTGTTGATACTGTTGTATTTCCACCTGGAGTTTTTGTAACTGAAACAGGTTCATGTCCTCCGGTCTCTCCACCTCCAGCGGTATCACCATCGCCAACACCCACAATCAGTCCAAGTCCGTCATCAGGATGGAATTTATGTAATCAAGACTTTTGTTTTGTCACTTATGATCCCGAGTTGGACCTGTATAATGGTACTTACACCGTAAGTGGTTCTGGAGTTTACAATGATAGAAGAGTTTATGAAGGGGATGTATTAGGTATTGTGTATTATAATTCGGTTTCGCAACAATGGTGTTTGAGTGACACGATCGGTGGAACTTGTTTATTTGGTGGGCCCACGCCGTCAACATCATCATGTCCGGATTTGTGGAATGTAGTTTTTACAAATGGTGTTTGTAATACAACTACCTCAACTACAAGTCCGTGTGATGTATTTGATTTTATTGCGTATTTTGACTGTGATGTGCCTAACACACCGTCTCCAACCCCAACTAACTCCCCAACACCTACGCAAACACCCACACCATCACCATCGGTAAACATTTGTAATTCAACATCCGGTGACATATCTATTTCAACCTATACTACAACCACCACCACAATCCCCACAACAACCACTACAACAACAATTTGTTATGATCCTTTATTAGGTGATGTTACGTTTACTTTAGTTGAGACTATTTTTATTTGTCCAGGAGATAACTATCAGTTTACTAGTTGTGATGGTGGATTTGTTTACTATGTTGAACCCTCCAACTCATTTGTTGACGTGGATTTGATTACAGGATTTACGTATTCTATGACAATCAACGGTAATAATGGTTGTTTTGTTTTTGATGGTGCTACATCAACATCTCCAAACGGGGTAGTTACTGATACAATAACTTTGTTCACTAATTGTGATCAATGTGAAAATGTGACTCCACCAGTATCCGCTAGTTCCACACCTACTCCGACACCAACCCCAACAGTATCGCCAACTGTCACACCAACAATAACTGTTACACCGACAATTTCTGTTACACCAACAATAACAAAGTCACCTACACCAACACCTAGTTCATCGGAACCAATTGTTGAATACTATTCCTTAGTGAATGGAACCTATTGTTGTGGAGATTTACCACCTATAACAAATCTATTGGTTAGACGTATTGGTTTCCCAATACAAAATGGTTTTGTATACTATGATGGTGAGGGTAACTGTTTCACAATTACAAGTAATACCCCAACTGTTGCGGGGCCTGGTTATACGGATATTACAACAAACTTTGCCGACTGTTCAGGTTGTAGAAATAATAATTTGACGTTCTTCTTGGCTGGATACTGTTATGATGGTAGAATGTTAGCTGATAGCGGATCGCCTTCAACCAATTGTTTCCAAGTACAGTCAGGATTGGGATCGGCAACAAGATACAGGTCAAATTATCCCTATAGTTATCTATTCACGGGACAATGGCAAACTGTTGATATGTATATAATTGATGTAACTACTAATTGTTTATTATCATCAAAACCAATTTCTGACGGTTGTCAATATTGGGAAACAAGTAGTACTGGTAAAGTTATGGTTGGATATCCTCAAACGGGATATGATTGTGGTGGCGCCGGTGGATGTTGTCCCGGAGTAGCACCAGGATAAAAATATATTAGAAATGGCAGTAGAAGTAACAATCAACAGTATAACAGGAACCGAGGATTACGATGTTTACATTTGTGATAGTAATCTGAATAATTGTATTTATTATACAACTATTCAAAACTCAGACTTGCCTTATACTTTTTTCGCCCCACCACCATTGGATAATTTGACGGAAGTATGTGTCAAAATAGTAGATTCAAATAATTGTGTAATAACTCAATGTATACCATAACATGGCGATAAGGAATAACATATTTTTCAATTGCTCTGATGAATCTTCGTCAGTTGTACTACAATATAATGACATTTTTTTCATTCCAGGTACGATAGCCTCGTTTGATAATCAATGTTGGATCGATAGTGGAGTGAATAGCTCTTTAGTACCTGTATCTGATGTAACATTTGACAATTACGAAACATGTCAGGAATGTGAGGAAAGTACATTGAATGGTGTTGTACTTCAGAATTGTGTGACTTCGGATTTGGCCGTTGTAACATTTTCTAATGAAACTACCCCAAGTCTTGGTAGTTTTGTGAATTATGATAATTCATGTTGGGAGGTTCTGAGTTTGACTGCTGCCACAACTAATGTATCGACACAACTGAACTCATATCCATCGTGTGAGATTTGTGAAAGCTTTATACCTGAGGGTGAACCTCAATACACTAAAACTAATTTTGTGAACTGTTGTAATCCAACAGATACAAAAGTATTCAATGTTGTATTATCTAATTTTGGTTTTCCTTTTGGGAATACTGTTGTGTTTAACAACAAGTGTTATTCCTTAGTAGACGTTACGCTCGTTGGAGTTATCCAAGGATCTTATGTGTTTCCCCAATATCAGAATTGTGATAGTTGTAAAGATGTAATCCCTTGTGGGACACCAACTCCGACTCCATCAGTCACTGCGACTCTCACTCCAACACCAAGTATAACTCCGACTATCAGTTCAAGTCCAACAACTACCCCTACACCAACTAGAACTCCTTTCCTTACTCAGAGTGCGAGTTATACTACCACAACCACTACAAGACCAAATTTTAGAAATGAATGTGAGCCAATTACTTTATTTCCTTTGGGGGTGGAATGTGACGTAACTGAACCGACTACATCATCTAGCTTTGATGGGATTGTTAATTTGATTATAACTGGCGGAACACCACCATACTCGATTGTTTGGAGTAATGGTATTGTAAATTCTACCACTCTTACAAATTTACAATCTGGAAGTTACACCGCTTCGGTAATTGATTATTATGGGGATTTTTCAGCCACAACAACTTGTGAGGTTGTTGCTCCTTCGCCAACTCCAAGCAACACACCAACTCTTACCCCAACACCATCAAGCACGCCTCAACCTATGACAGGTATATGTGTGACATTCTCAGTTGAAGGTCAACCATATCAATTCCAATTTGAATATTATACAAATATAAACGGATATCCAGCTTGGACTGCCTCAACAACCAATACCCCAATTACAAGTGTTGGAGGAATGTTGACAATGAGTTGGGTTATTGCCACACCACCTTCCGTTTCAGGATACCGAATTACAGGTTTTGATTCAAGTACATGGTTTGCTTCATCTACAACTACATCTGTACCACCAATAGTTGGTTGGAGTATTGTTGGAAGTAGTCCTGGAGTTACAAATATTTCAGTTGTTTCTGGTGATTGTCCGTTGTATCCTGACTTGAATATGAGCGTATTCACAAATGACACAAGTTGTGAAATATCTAATGATGGAAGTATCTGTATCACTGGTGTCGGAGGATCAGGAAATTACGTATATTCAATAGATAATGTATTATATGTAACTTCGAATTGTTTCTATAATCTACCCTCGGGATCTTACACAGTTTATCTAAGAGATACCACCACATTGGAAGTAATCACACAAAATGTTGTAATTTCCAACATCGGAAATTCACAAACTGTATTACTACAGTACTCCCAAGTATCTTCGAATACAATAATCAACACTTCAACAACTCAGAGAATTGTAAAGCAATTCACATTGAATACATCAAGTATTCCTGTTGGTGTAACAGTAAATTTAGGATTTGCGATTTCAAATTTATTTGAAATTTGGGAACCAGGTGATGGTAATAACGCGGGTACACAAGTAGTAATAAACAAGAATGGTTCACCGATATCTATAGTTCCTGGATCGGTTACAAATACACTAACAAACAGACCAAATTGTTCTCCTTACAAAATCCAAGGAGGATTATCGGCAGCAACAGCGTCAACCTCGGTTGTCTCTACTGATACGATCACTGTAACGCTCACCTCTCAAGTGACAATTACAGATCCGTTTAGTGATAATTGTAACACAAGATTAGAAAATTCTTTGAATGTTGTTGGTTCAATATCCTATAGTGGTATAGATAGTTGTATTGTAATAGATACTGCTAATATGAATATGACAAACAAAGTGACAAGAACTTTAGGTTTCCTCTAATAAAAATTATTATAAAGTATTTAAATATTGTATGGGTTATATCTTAAAAAACACATCAGGTCTCATCAACACTCGTATCACAGATACGGGTAGACAATTATTGTCTGAAGGAAATTTTAACATTTCCTACTTTCAAATTGGTGATTCAGAAGTTTGTTATAACTGCGCTCCTGGTGTTTCTCCTACTAGTGGATTTGTCTTGGAACCATCATACAACGCTCAGAATTCCACAGGTTCACCACAAAGTAATAAAGAAAATATTAAGTATCCGTTTTATTTGGAAGGTATTTCAGGAAATACATACGGTGTCCCTACAAAACAATCCACAGATACTCCTATATATAATTTCACCGATACTTTAGGTTTTTTCTCAGGAGATCCTGGTTCATTTACTGCAATAACGACCTCAGCCTACACAATTAGTTGTAATTATATTGCAAGTTATAGTGATTTTGTTAGTGGAAACACTCTCGAAATATCTTTGGAAATCCCTGAGTGTTCACCCTCAACAGGAACTCCTGAAGTTAATCAATTTATATCGATTACTTTTGATCCGGCCGCACCATGTGGTAATGTAAATGGTGCTCCGCCAGTTTTGTTTTATAAAATCCAAGAGGTGACTGGTACGGGACCTTTTATATTAACTTTGGACCGAGACATACCTGACTTAGTTTCTTCGGGTTGTTTTGGTGATGCTAGAGTTTGTATATACCCAAGTGGAATGACACCATTCTATTCTGATACAGTACCCACTAGTTATTTTTGTAATGATTGTGCTACAGGTTCCACTACAAACATTTGGAATATGAACATTCCTTGGAGTGAGTCTCCCGCCGGAGTATTCTCAACAATCAATGAAGATTATACTAAATATGGATCTGTTAATTATTTGGGTACAAAAGAGTATTTAGGTTATCAAACAAATAAAGGTCAGGTTTTTGAAAGTTTCCAAGGTGTTACCGCTCTGACTGACACATTTTACTATAATTCTTACGACGAAAGGATAAATGTTTTACCAAGTGAACAAAAGGCGATTGCTATTGTTCATTATACTAATTCTAGTGTTGTAAATTATTATGGTGAAAAATTTGCAACCCAACCATTCGACCCAACAAACCCGAACATTGCAGGATATGCTAAAAATTTCAGGGTAGACATTCCGACTCTAATGTGGCACAAAACCACAGGAAGCACTATAGGACAATCATTTTATATTGATCCTGATGGATATTCCCTTTTGGAACCATCATATATGTTGAGTCTAAAGAATGAAGATATGAATTTACCTGGAATGAGATATTTCCATCTGTATGATAATAATCCTGATAGTAATGGTAATTTAAATAGAGTAGGTAAAGTTTTCCCTGATGCTGAATTGATAATATTCGATGATGAAGAAATCGTAGCTGCACTTTCATATAAGTCCAACCGAAATTGGACATTACCAGCACCAAAATTGGGACTACTGACACCTAACACTTGTGATAGTTGTCCAGGTATTGATGGTGTTCTTAGTGGTGATAATCAAACTATGTGGGTCACATACAGATTTAACTCATCAGGATTCACTAATAGTTTACATTGTAATTACTACAGCCAAATTGTTGGTCCTTCTACAGGATGTACAGATACTCAACAGAACGTCAGTATTCGATTTGGTGATGAATTCCCTTTTCTAACTCAGGATTGTAGTGGTTTTACCGCAAATGAATTCGTTGTTTTGGCTCAAATAACACTGAATGGTGCTAGACCAAATCCGTCGGCTTGGAAAGAAATGAATCTTACTTCACAGATTGACCCAACAACAATCAATGGGTACATAACAGCGTCAGGACTGACAGGAACAACATTTGTTATCTGTCCAACTGATTATCAAAATGCTCCGTTCTACGATTTGAACAATTATATTGACATTCCTATGAATGGAGAGACAAACAAAATGAATTTTGGTGACGAATACTTCTTCTATGGTAATGTAAGTACAGACATCCAAGGTACAATTTATGAGATGAAATATGCGGTAAATCTCCAAGAGGAACAATTCGTAAACTCATCTAACCCAACTAGTATCCCTGACGGTACTTTCTATATTACAGAAATTGGTCTTTATAATTCGAATAAAGATCTTATGATTTTATCTAAATTACAATATCCTATTCTCAGACAAGGTATTCAACAATTTTTGATAAAATACGATTTCTAATAAATGGCAAAAAAGACGTTACAAAATAACCCCAAAGTTTTGGGATTGGATATATCTACGAAAACTATCGGATGGGCTCTTTTCGATATGGCAACACAAGATCTTTTGGAATTGACACATGTGTCACCAAGACCCAAAGTGAAAAGTGATAATAAAATTGAAGAATTGATCGCCAAAGCCGAAGTATTCAAAAGTAAATTATTAGAATATCAAAATTTGGGAATTACGAGGGTTGTGATTGAAGAACCTCTTTTGAACTCAAATAACATTTACACCGTCCAAACCCTACTTCGATACAACTCATTCGTTACAAAAGTTATTTGGGATGTTTTAGATATTGTTCCCGAATTTATCTCAACATATAATTCAAGAAAGTTTGCCTTCCCACATTTATTACAAGAAAATGACAAGGGAAAAGTTGTATTGTTTGGTGGATTACCAAAAGATATTGATAAGAAACAAATTATTTGGGAATTGGTTGCCAAACGAGAACCTCAAATTACTTGGCAATATACCAGAAACAATACTCTGAAAAAAGAAAATTATGACCAAACAGATGCTTATTGTGCTGTGTTAGGTTATATGAAGTCGATCAAAGTTTGGTAATTAGAATTTTTTTGATTATCTTATTGGTGTGAACGACGAAAAAGAAATTGTAATTGATTTACTGAGGGAGGTTCTTGGAAATGAGAAGGCTCACTATGATTTGAAATGTCAAATAACTTTTGACTGCCCCGTTTGTTCGTATGAAATCAAAGGGTTAAATCAAGGAGACGGCAAAGGAAACTTGGAAATAAATTACTGTCGACACATATACAAATGTTGGAGTTGTTCAGAAACTCACGGAACCCAAGGTCCTTTAGGGAAGTTACTGGATAAGTATGGTAACAAACAAATAAGAAAGACCTATGACTTACTCAAACCAGAGGATGAGAAATATGTTGCCAAACGACAATTCGTAAAGTTACCTCAGGGATTCAAGAAATTCTCGGAATCAAATCCCAGGTACATTCCACATGCCGAGGCTCTTCGATATCTCAAACAGAGAGGTATCACCGAGGAAATTATTGAAAAATATAATATTGGTTATACAGCTGATGGTGATTTTGCATACAGGGTTATAATCCCTTCGTATGATTCAGAGGGAGAATTGAATTATTTTATAGCCCGTAGTTGGGTTCCCCATAAGATAAAATACAAAAACCCAACTATCCCAAAGGAAACAATAATATTCAACGAGTTCAATATTGAATTTGATAAGGACATATACTTGGTTGAGGGTGCCTTTGACATGTTGTTTCTAGATAATTCGATTCCTCTCTTGGGGAAAAAATTATCCCCCTTACTTTTTGAGAGATTATATAATGAGGCTCAGGGAAATATCCATATTTGTTTAGATGGTGATGCGTGGAATGATGCTCAGAAATTATTCCATGAATTGAATGGTGGACGACTGTATGGTAAAATAAAAATTATCAAACCACCCAAAGACAGAGATGTTTGTGATTTAAGAGGTGAAATTGGGGAATATTACGTAAATTTGATGAAATGATGAATAATGTAGGGTTGAATAAGATTGCCGGTGAAATCCGAGAAATCTTACAAGAAAAAAGAAAAGAATTTGAACTATCCTTTATCGAGGATGATCATGTCTATTTTATGAAAGATGTTGACGGTAAGTATCGAAACAACTTTCCATCGGTGTCCAAAGTATTGAAACATTTCTATGATGAGTTCCCGGCTGAAGAGGTTGCCTTAAAAAAGGCTGGAGGTAATCTAAAAGAACAACAGAGGTTATTGGATGAATGGAAATCCAAAGGAGATGCATCAACTAATATGGGGAGTAGGATTCACTATTTTTTGGAAAAACAAACTGTTGAGATGTTTGGGTTGGAAAAAGAAGTTAGAGAACCAATTTTCGATTGCGACCTATTTCAATTGGCAAAAAGTGAGTCAATGATAGAAGGTGGTAAAAAATATTTGGAACTATGTGAACAAAGAAATTTGGTTTTACTTGACACTGAAGCCGTACTCGGACATCCAGAATTAGGATATACAGGACAGCCCGACAAAGTTTGGTTGACATACAACGCTAAAGGTGATGAATTTGGAATATTGATAACCGACTGGAAGTCAAACCAACCCAAAAATTTCCAAGTACATAATTATACAACTTCAATGAAGGAACCATTTGACTTATACCCAAATAATGCCTTGGGTCATTACTTTTTACAATTACCTTTTTACGGTAAACTTTTAATCAAAATGTTAAAAGGTACCAAATTCGAAAATATCAAGTTGTATGGTTGTATCATAGTTCTTTTGACTGAAGATAAAGACTTTGTTGAGTACAGAGTGCCGAAAGATGTTATAACTAAAATTATGGAAATGGATATGGACTTTTATCTTAATTAGGATATTTTTTATTAGATAAAATCAATTTATGAAATATCCTGAGATTTTTGATGTTTCCGACTTGGAACTTTGGAAAAATAAATACATTAGAAAAGAACTACTTTCCCAAGAATGGGACATGATGGTCCAAGAGGACATTGAAGATGTTTTGATGATGCCTTTTTTTACTCAGGAGTTTTGTGATAAGTTTGTTGAAAATACTAAAGACTTTAAGTATCACCAATCGGACAGATGGGGTACTCCAACGGACATATTATCTGCAGAATCTATTGGTTTTTTTGATACGGTACTACATTTAGTTACTGACTACCTATACAATGCTGCAAATCACTTTTGGAGAATTGAGGGTAGAAAATGGAAGGGGATGAATATTGACCCACAGATATTGAGATTCAAACCGGGGCAAGATCTTAGATTACATCACGACTATTGCTCAATTACCATGTCCATTTTAATGGATTCTAATTCAAAAGGTGGTGAATTACTTTTTGAAAAATATGGATTGATTGAACCTAAACAAGGGTTTGTTTATATCTACCCAGGACAGATTACACATCGTTACGGAATCAGAAGGATAAAAAATTACGATAGATACTTTTTTAATATTTACTGTTATGCCAACTAAACCACAAATGCATCCAGAACTTTTTACGTATTTCACAGATACGGAAAAGTGGAAACAAAGATTTCTAACACCTGAATTACGATCAAAAAATTGGGATTTGTATTCAACGGAAGAGATGAGTAATATCTATACTATTCCTGCGTTCACTGAGGAGTTTTGTGATTTTATTATAGAAGAGGCTGAAGCTTCAAATCAATGGACAATTGATCGTCACGAAAATTATCCAACAACTGATATGGTTTTACAAGTTTTGGGATTACATAAAACATACCATGCTATTCTTCAAGAATATTTTTGGCCGTTAGCGGTTCATAAGTATAAGTTGGAAGAAGATGCTTGGTTGGATATGACATCTGAGAACTTTATTGCTCGTTATCATCCTTATGCTCAATACCACTTGGCTCTTCATCATGACATGAGTCAGATTACAACTGTAGTGACTCTAAATGAAGATTTCGAAGGTGGTGGAACTTATTTTTCTAAACAAAAAACAAAACTCAAAGGTCTCAAAGGGCACGTATCAATTCACCCCGGACAAATAACTCACAGACATGGTGGTTTACCAGTCGAGGCGGGACAAAGATATATTATTGTTTCTTTTTGTAATTTGAAAAAGTGATTTGGAATTATTAGGAATCTTTCCTAAATTTGTTCCATGTCAAAAAGAAATGAAATTATTGAAAAGTGGTCGGACAAAATTAAAAAGTCTGTACTTGATGTGTTAAATGAAGGTGACAAGACACCAACAACCAAATATTTGGATTTTATGTGTAATATGTGGAAGATTACACGAGGTTGTAGTGACAGACCTTCAACATCTACACAACTCATCAAGACCGTTCAAAAGTTCGATGAGTTATTACCTTATATAAAAAATAAAGACATTTACTCTTACAAAGGATGGGGTCATTTTCTTAAAGTTGTTGAGGATGCCCATGAGACTAAAATGGAAAAGGAATTTGTTCGGGAAACACACGTTGATGTGTTAATTGAAAATGATGACTACATTTTGGTTAAACCAAAAACCCATCGTGGATCGCTCAAGTATGGGACAAACACAAGATGGTGTACGGCATCAAAACTAAACCAAAGTACCTTTTCACACTATATTCGTCAAGGTGTTTTAGTATATCTCAATAGGAAAAATATTAGAGGTAATAATTGGGATAAGGTTGCATTTTACATCCGTTATAGCGGACACGGACCTATGATGAATTCTGTTGAAGTTTATTGTGCTCAAGATACCTCACACCACTCAAATGGATTACTGAAGTCTGATTGGAGTATTACTGAACTACTTGGATTTCAAAATTTGGTTAGATCAATTGCTATCAAAGAATGGAGATTATCAATAGCTGCTAAAAATGTCAAGGATTTTACCAAAAAGTTAGCGGAACTTGATGTAGAAAAAGCCCTTGAAAATTTAATGATTACTAAGGAAGGTACTCCAAAAGAGTATGATGAATTGGTTGTACGATTCAAAGAAAGTGTTGAGAAATTCACGGAAAAAATTACATTAACAGAATAAAATAATATAATATGGATAATCCCCAAATGAAAATTGACTTTCGTGAACAACCAACTGTCAAATGTGAAAGATGTGAATCTGAATTTTTCGTGGAAGTTACTATGATCAAAAAGGTTTCTAAACTTTACACAGGTTCTTCTGAAGATACCATCGTACCATTTCCCACCTATCGTTGTGCGGACTGTGGACACGTAAACGAAGAGTTTAAAATATTTGAGAAATGAGAACAAGCCTCACTGTAGGTAGAACACCATTGATTCCTTTGGAGATTGATGGTGTTTTGATTTGGGGTAAGGCTGAGTTTATGAATCCATCGGGATCTGTAAAGGATCGACCAATTCAGAACATTCTGAAAAGAGCCTCTGAACTTAGGTTACTCAATAAAGGTGACACTGTTGTTGAAGCCACTAGTGGAAATGCTGGAATTTCATTAGCAATGTACTGTGCTCAAGAAGGTTACAAGTGTGTAATTGTGATGCCATCTAACATGAGTGAAGAAAGAAAACAAATGCTTCGACTTTATGGTGCGGAACTAATTGAAGTTGGTCCTGGTGATTTTGATGGTGCTATCCGACATCGTAATGAACTTTCCGAGAAAAATGGATGGTTCAATTGTAATCAATTTGAGTCTCCTTGGAATTTGGAGGCACACCGAGAAGGGACTGGTGTAGAACTTGTGTACCAATGTGATTACTCATGTTTCAATCCATCTGCGTTTGTATCAGGTACTGGTACAGGTGGAACTTTGATGGGTGCGGGTGAGACCCTAAAGAATGTACATCCCGAAATGAAGATTGTTGCGGTTGAACCTGCGGAGTCACCCGTAATGAGTGGAGGTGAACCTGGTCTACATGGAATACAAGGTATTGGAGATGGTTCTAAATTCATGGTTGATTTGGATTTTGTTGATCACATCATCACCATCGGAACTGAAGAGGCTAAAGACATGTCACGAAGGTTGTCAAAAGAATATGGAATTTTTGTTGGAATATCAGCGGCGGCAAACGTATTAGCATCCGTAAGATTTGGAAAAGAATTTGGTGTAACAAATATTTTGACTATACTTTGTGATAGAGGAGAAAGATACCTTTCAATGTTATAAGTTATATGATAAACAAACTAGTTCATTTTTCTGATCTTCACATCAGACTATTCAAAGATCATGACCTTTATAAAGAGGTTGTTACAAACATGCTGAATCAGTTCGCTGAGATCAAACCAGACCGTATTGTTTTTACTGGTGACTTGGTCCACTCAAAGAACCAAATAACCCCTGAACTCATTGAGATGGTTTCTTGGGTTCTGACTGAGTGTTCAAAAATTGCCAAAACAATTTTGATTATTGGGAACCACGATTTTTTGGAGAACAATATGTCGCGTTTGGATGCTCTTACCCCCATTATTGATTCCTTGAAAAACAAGGACATAGTTTATTACAAAAATCGTGGAGTTTATACCGATGAGAATATTGACTGGGTGGTCTATTCTCTTGTGGATCACAATGTACCACCCGAAATACCTGAAAGTGAAAATGTCAAGATTGGATTATTTCATGGACCCGTTGTTGGTTTGTCAACAGATATTGGTTATAAGTTTGAGGATGGTTTTGACACTAGTAGGTTTGCCGGTTGCGACCTTGTTCTTTGTGGTGATATTCATAAGCGTCAAACTTTTGATATTCCCGGTGGTAAACACGCTTATATGGTTGGTTCGACAATTCAACAGAACTTTGGGGAGACGGTAAGAAAACACGGATACGGAATTTACGATGTCCTTCAAGACAAGTATGAATACGTAGATTTGGAAAACAAAAAACCATTCTTGGCATTCAAGATTCAATCAATTGATGATTTGGAAAATGGAACAGAAAAACTTGTCAACTACTAATCTATCGAGAAAACAACTCAAGGATGTTGAAGAATTCTGTAAACTAAACAAGATTGAAAATGTTGAAGAATTCTTACTCAAATGTTTTGTTGAAGGTTATGAAATTGAAAAGTACGGACTTCTGCAAAATTCAGGTGGGAGTCGTGAAAAATTGGTGGAAAAAGAGGTAATAGTTGAAAAACGGGTGGAAGTACCCGTTGAAGTTATAGTTGAAAAACCAGTGATTGAGTATGTCGAAGTCGAAAAAGAAAAAGAAGTTATCAAGGAAGTTATCGTTGAAAAAGTGGTGGAAAAACCTATTGAAGTCATCAAAGAAATTCCTGTCGAAAAAATTGTCATCCAAGAGGTCATCAAAGAAATACCGGTTGAAAGAGTTGTTACACATACCGAGTATATCACAGACGAAACAAAAGTACGTGAACTTGTGGACGAACTCGAACGACTCAGGAATATACCCCCAACCATTAAAGAAGTCCCCGTCGAAGTCAAAGTTGAAGTTGAAAAAATAGTTGAGGTTATAAAAGAAATTCCAACTGTTGTAAAAAAGACAACAGTTGATACATCCAAACAAAAAGCACTCGAGGAGACTATACAAAAACTCCGAGGTGAATTACAATTAAAGAACAAAGAAATTCAGGATTTGAATAATACTATCAAAGAGATACAATCCGTAGGTGGTGGTACTCGAAGTGTGTATTTGGATGGTTCTAATCTAAACAGAACAATTAACAGAAAGTAATATGGAATTAATTTTATGGGCCGTTGCGGCATATGGTATGACAAACATCTTGGTATGGGGGTCAATATTTGCGGATCTGAGAAATTGGATTCACACTTGGGGTATGAATGAAGTTGCTAAATTCAATGGAGTTGGTAAGTTTTTATCGGGACTTATCTCTTGTATGATGTGTACATCAACATGGGTTGGTTTTTTCTTGAGTCTGGTTTACTTTTCACCATCAATTGAGGTGTTGGGTTCCAATCAATATTTTGCGTGGTTTTTTGATGGTATGTTAGCCTCAGGTGCTGTGTGGTTCATCAATTCGGTTGTTGAGTATTGGGAGGGTAATAGAAGTGGTAATGTAAATTTATGACACGAAATTATTTTGATCACAAGGAGACTATCTCTAAATTCAAAAAGGTATTGGTAACTGGACCTCACGGGGCTGGGAATAAAATCACTGCACATGTGATTGCTCACGATTTTGGTATTCCATACATCAGGGGTGAAGAAACTTGGAAGTCTTGGGAATATAATGATCCCGAACCAAGGGGATTGTTGACATATCATGATAGAATGAAAGATAAACAATGGTCTATGTTTGGACCTTCTCAATCGTCCCATCTTCAAAATATGTTACCATACTTGGACGATGTTTTGGTTGTTTTCATGTATAAATCAATCAATGAAATTAAGGATTATACTACAAGAAATAGATTTGTTAGAAACCTTACCCATTCTTATGAGTGGGAGACTCATAATGATATTATTGACAAACAATACCCTGAATTGTCATATTTGAAGAATTGGGAGATTGAAGAAATGACTTACTTTTTGTGGGAGGTCAAACAAAAAAAACTAATAAAAAGCTGGATTGAGATCGAGCATTCTTCTTTGGAGGGTCATGAATTATGGGTTCCCAAGGAAAAAAGAAAAGAGTTCAAAGAATGGCAGACAAAAGAAAATGAAGTACACCCATGAAAGTATTCGTAGAAATTGGTGTTGGTCTATTTGGGACCTGTCAACAACTGTTGGATAACGGTTGGAGAGGAATTATGATCGAACCCTTGAAAGAGGTTTGTGATCAGATTCCCGAACACCCAAATTTATCTGTGGAATCTGTTGCCATTAGCACCAGTACCGGAAAAGAAACATTATTGAAAGTAAATGATCATACAATCTATGACGAACCTAATATTTATTTGGGTATGAGTGGATTAAAAATTGGATACAATCCCCTTTATGATAAAGGATATGAAGGAAATTTAACAGAAATTGAGGTACCTACAATGACGATCGAGAATATAATTGAAAAATATAATCTCAAAGAAATTGATTTATTGAAAGTGGATACTGAAGGAATGGACATTGAAATTCTTTATAATTACTCATTCAACATTCTACCCACTATGATCAAGTTTGAACATGCACACGGTTCAGGTGAGATCTACGACTATTCTTGGGTTGGATTAAATCAAGAATATATTAGCGAAAAATTCAAAAAACTTTTGACCAAACTTGAATCTTTAGGTTATATTGTTTGGAAAGAAAAAGAAGATGTTTATTGTATCCGATGAAAGATTTCCTGAAGTTTACAATAATTTGGATTAGTCAAAATTTGTCAATACCATTTTGGATGGTAGGTCACGTACATCTAATGACAAGTGTTTATCAAGACCTACACGAGTTGATTATGTCGTTTGGAATGAATATAATTGTAGGTATCGGATTTTATTTAGATTATAAACAACAACAAAAAGAAAAAAATGGGTAAAAGAGCAAAGGCACACAGAGCTAAAGTTGCTAAACGAAACGAAAAAATTAATCAAGCTCAAAAAGTTTATCAAAAAATGTACAACGAGATGTTGAAACAACATGTCGAGAGTATCAAAGCCGAACGTATGGGACCAAGTGGTGATACCCAAAACCCAATCCAAATACTAGAACAATAAATGTGGACCTCTTCAATCCCCCACCCAAGTACAATATGAGTAAGAAAATAGATTTGGGGGTTCTGGACAACCCCTACGTACAGGTTGTGTGGGAGGATACCCCTGAGAATTTCACTCAAGAGAGGATCAAGAGTGTAAAACAATATTTTCAGAAGAAGTATTCAACCACCAATGTCAATGTCGTCACCAAACTGAAAGGTGTTGAGGACGAGGTTATGCAGACCGTTGATGTTAGTTTGAACATCATGGATAAGAACTATCAGGCGGAACTCATCAAGTCTTATCTAAAGAGTAAGGGACTTGAGGACTACACTGAAAAGGTAATGGACATTGACCGATTGGTTGAGAGTAAGATTGCTGCCGAACAGGAGGATGTCAGTGCCTTTAAGAAATGGTACATCAAACGAATTGAGTTTAGTAACTTCTTATCTTATGGACAAAATCAGGTGTTGGATTTTACTTTGTGTGATGGTATTACTGCGGTCGAATCAGACCCACCCAACTTTGGTGGTAAGACTGTTTTGACGGTAGATCTTATGATGTTCTTGTTCTTCAACACAACTACCAAGACCAGTAAGGCTGAGGAGGTCTTCAATAGATTCTCTGATCAGAACGAGGTTAGTGTAAGGGGTGAAGTCACCATAGATGGTGAGGATTACATCATCGTTAGAAAGTTGGAGAGGAAAAAAGCCAAGTCGGGAGAATGGAACGTCAAAACTGAATTGGATTTTTTCAAGAAACTTGCTGATGGACAACTTCAGAATTTCACAGGTGAACAGCGTCGTGAGACTGAGAAGTTCATCAAAAATTCAATTGGAACTCAAGAGGACTTCTTGATGACCATTTTGACAACTGCTTCAAACTTGGAGGAGTTATTGGAGGCAAAACCCACGGCAAGAGGTCAGGTGTTGTCTCGCTTTTTGGGATTGGAGTTTTTGAAGGTCAAGGAAACTGTTGGTAAAGAACTGGCGTCCGACTTTTCAAAGACAATGATGTCCAATGTCTATTCAACTGAAAAGTTGAATCAGGACAACGAGGAAGCCAAAGGTAAGATTGATGAGTACACCGAGAGAAACAAACAGATTGATTTGGAAATCAAGGATGTCAAAGGACGAATCGAGAAGGGTATTGAATACCGTGACTCGTTGGTTGCTCAAAAACACACTGACATTGATCAAGAAATTGCCATTTTGAATGTTGGTACTTTGGAGACGGAGATCAACGGTCTTATGTCTCAGAAGGAAACACAAGAGAATCAAATCAAGTCAATCAAGATTGTTGAACCAAAGGAGTTCTATCACGAGGATGTCCATGATAAGATCAGGGGTGAACTTGGTGATAAGAATATCGCCAAGTCACATATTTCAATTCAGATTGATGGTATTGATAAGTTGTCGGCATCGGTTGCTGGTGGAATTAAGTGTGAGCACTGTGGTATTGAACTTATCAATGCTGAACTCACCAAAGCAAGAATTGCTGAGAAGGATGAATTGGTTACAAAAATGAATAAGTTGTCAATTGAGATTGCTGAATTGGATGCCAAGGACAAGTCCTATGCTCAACTCAAGAAAGACTTTGATGAGTATGAGAGAAACAAACTCATCAAGGAAAAACACGAGGCGGCTCTTGAATCAACAATTCTAAAGTTGGATGCAAAGATGTCCACCAAGAAGAAGTACTTTGAACAAAAGTCAAAAATTGAGGAGAATAAAAAATTGGATGAGACCATTATGAAAGCGGGTCAACGACTAACCGAACTCAGTGGTGAGGAATCAAAGTTGGAAAGGGAGAAAGGTGCCAACCTATCTCAGATTGAGACCCTTAATAAACAGATTCAAAAGAATGGAGAGATTATCCTAAAGATCGCACAGGAGTTTGAACGTGAGAGAATCTACAAGATCTACCTTGACGTATTTGGTAAGAATGGTATCTCCAAGATTATCATGAAGACCATGATGCCACTTATTAACTCTGAACTTCAACGACTTCTTCAAGACTCAGCCTACTTCCGTCTTGAGATCCGTATCTCAGATAAAAACGAAGTTGAGTTTGTGATGATTGATAATTCAACAGGTGTTGAAAAACTGATGGTGTCTGGTTCAGGTTATGAAAAGACAATTGCATCACTTGCCCTTCGTGCGGTATTGTCAAAGATCTGTTCATTACCAAAACCAAACGTGATTGTCTTTGACGAGGTATTCGGCAAAATCTCAAACGACAACTTGGAGATGGTTGGTGAATTCTTTACCAAAATCAAAGAGTACTTCGAGAAGATTTTTGTAATCACCCACAATCCTTTGGTTTCAAACTGGAGTGACAATGTGGTTCGTATCAAAAAAGACAACAACATATCAAAAGTATCACAATGAACTGGCCAGAATATTTTCTTGGAATTGCTGAACAGGTAAAATTAAAGTCCAAAGATCGTAGGACTAATATCGGTGCTGTTATCGTGGGGGAAGATAATGAGATTGTATCCACAGGGTACAACTCATTCCCTCGTGGTATAAACGATGATTTGGATGAAAGACAAGAAAGACCTGAGAAATACTTTTGGTTTGAACACGCAGAACGTAACGCTATCTATAACGCGGCTCGTATTGGTGTATCTTTGAAAAATACCACTATGTATCTCACCTGTGGTATACCTTGTTCAGATTGTGCTCGTGGTATTATCTCGTCAGGGGTAAGAAAGATTTATTGTAAAACCCAAGACACCACAAGAAACCGTGAACACTGGGACGAACACGCCAAACGAAGTATTCAAATGTTTGAAGAAAGTGGTGTGGAAGTTGTTTTTTACGAAGATATTTTGTAATTTAGCCAAATGGAATATCAAACCTTATTAGAAACCTTCAAAGAATCCATCTTACGTGATCCGTATCGTGGGTCACAAAACGAGTGGTTCAAAAATTTATCCTCCAAACGTAAGGGTAAGGCTGGTGAACTTATGGTTGGTGCAAGTCTTGAATCCGAGGGTTTAAACGTCTGTTCTTCAAAACAAGCACGAAAAGACAAATTGGTTGACACTTCAATCAAACTCTCAGATTACGATCTATATGTTCGTTCTTTAGGACTACGTGCTGAGGTGAAGACCTCAACAATGTGGGGTGAAGGGAAAAACTTCACATTCCAACAAATCCGTAATCAAGATTACGACATTATCATTTTTCAATTTATTTTACCAAACGAAGTAAAATTGTTTTACTGTACCAAGGATGATGCGGTAAACAATATTATGATAGATGGTCATGGACAACACGGTGGTGGAGATGCGACCGAGACATTTTGGATTACCTTTGACTTGAATAATGTACCTAACTATATTATCCCTATTGCTGAACTACTGACAAATGAGTGAACTAACCTATCGGATTGAGAACAAAGACTGTATGGACTTTTTGTCTACAGTTGAAGATAACAGTATTGATTACATCAACGTTGATCCTCCTTACAACATCGGTTACGATGGTGGTGATGGTTGGGATACTTTTGAGTCTGAGGAGGATTACCTAACTTGGTGTGACTCTTGGATTCGTGAGTGTTATCGTGTTCTCAAACCCGGTGGTATGTTTACCGTTTGGGGTACAATGAAGAATGATTTGTTTCTCCGTCTAAAGATTGAGGTGTTGAATAAGATTGAAGGTTTCTATTCACAAAATCCTATTCTGTGGTGTTACAATTGGGGTGGTCGTGAAAAAACAAACTTTCCCTATAAATTCGAGGCGACTTGGAATTACAGTAAAGGTAAAAAGTTTCTCTTCAATCTTGATGATGACACAATCAAAGTTGAAAGAAAAATGAAAATCAACGTCCGTACAGGGCTTCCTTTCCCTGAGGATAAGATGAAAGTTTTACCAACTAATATTTGGGAAGGAAATTTAGCAACTACATCCTTGGAAGCCAAAGAAAGTAAATTCCACCCAACAGTAAAACCTCAATTTGTTTTACAAAGAATGATATCTGCTTACTCACCAAAAGGTGGTGTGGTATTAGATATTTTTTCAGGTAGTGGTAGTATGGCGGTTGCTGCCATGGAAACAGGACGTAATTTTGTGGGTTGTGAACTACACAAAGATTATCACAAAAAAAGTCTTGAAAGATTAGGTCTTCACCAACCTAAGTTATTTTAGGTCAATAGAATTGATTGTCAATTCATTCCTATCCATACCATCATTTGCATTATTCAAGAGATGTCTCACAGCTTCTCTAGCAACTATACGATCAAACTTAGGGTTTCCGGTATCAGGGATTTCCATCGTTAGATTGATATCCATATTCACTTTCAATTTTCCGTAGTGGTAAAAGTCCACTTCAATCAAGTGACTACTGTCAAATTCCTCTTCACCTTTGACAATTGGTATCATGTATTTTATGTAAGTATTAATCTCTTCCCTTTTTTCGACTTCTCTATCGTAATAGAATTCATCCTCTTCATGTCTGACTTGTTCATCAAGAGGACCTTGAGTGTCAGACCAATTTTGTTTTTCCCTATCAACCATAGTAAAAAACTTTTCACCATAAATGTCAATAAGTCTTTTTACAATTGATCTTGGGTTTTTTCTCATGTATCTAACGACTTCATCAGATACTTCAGGCTCATATCTACCAAATACACCTTTGAGTTTTGTTTCCGTAGGAGTAAGAGTAAGATTCTGATTACCCAAAATTTCTTGGATAATTTCTCTCAACTCGGATTCTTTGATAGATATTTTATTCATAAAATTATTTTTTAGCACCGTGGTAACCACCAATGTTTTTAGCGAAGTTAGCCATTTTTACTACTGCCGAATCCTCCGACTTCATAGCTTTATTTATACACCTCAAAGTAACTTCTTCACCAAAACCATGGTCCTTACACCACTTACCAAATTTACCTTCAGTTCCTTTTTTTTCCATTTTTGAGGTTGCTTTTTGAATGAATTTCTCATCACCAGCTTCAACAACAACCTTTTGGATTAGGTCTCTGAGTTGAGACTCTGTCATACGAATTACTTTTTTCATACCGTTTGGTTTTTTATGATAAATATATTACCTTTGTAAAATAAAACTCCTCAAATGAATTATTTACTTACGATTCTTGACACACCCATTGAAGACAATAAGTTTGTTGTATCATTCAATCGTTTTATGTCACCTATTGTCGAAACCGATGGTAGATATGTCCATTATGATAATGGAGTGTTGTTATATCACTTTGACACAAAGTTGGATCATTTGGGTGTGAGGGATCACATTCGTGAGTTAATCCAAAGTTTCGGAGTTTATGCTATTGTAACCGAAATCAGTTCGAATACCACTTTTGGGATTGATGGGGAGCACGTTGACGGTTTACTTAATTTAGGTCCTGACATTTCAATAGAAAATTTTCCCTATGTAATTTACCCAAGACACGAAATACCTGACACAGAAGATGACGATGATATGGAGGCTGATGAAGTGGTACAGAAATTGATGCAGAAATACAGGGTAAAAGAAATTGAACCTACTTTGGATGAAGTATTAGAGAAAATTCACGCAAAAGGCATCTCCTCACTATCTATACAAGAACAAGCAGTACTAAATCAATTCAAATAAACCGTATGAAAGACAAAAACCTTCAAATTCCAATCAACCAAGAAGAAATCTCTACCTACCTCAAAGACATCCGTAAAATCAAAGTTATGACAGTAGAGCGTGAAAAAGAGCTCTCTGAGAAGATGTGTAGTGGTAAAGTGACTCTTCGTGAGAAAGAGGCAATTCACAAAGAACTATTGGAGGGAAACCTACGATTTGTCATTACAGTTGCCAAACAGTATCAAAATCAAGGTCTTGAGTTATCTGATTTGGTTGCCGAGGGAAACATTGGACTGATGAAGGCAATCAACAACTTTGATTGGACCAAGAAGCTGCGTTTTATATCTTATGCGGTTTGGTGGATTCGTCAGTCTATACTACAATCTCTGAATGAGAACGCACGTACAATCCGACTACCTGTAAACATCGTCCAAGAACTCCATAAGGAAAAAAAGGCAATCGAATTGAGTGGTAAAGAACTTTCCGACAAAATGGCAGCACTTCCAAGTGTGACCACTTTGGATCGACAAATCAACGAAGATGGTGACACTCTAATTGATATGATCGTGGACCAAAACTCACCTATGCCTGATGAAGTCTTCAATACGAAGGAACTCCTAAAGGAGAAACTCTACAGTATCATGAAGGTTTTGGATAATCGTGAAAAGACCATTATTGAGGATTACTTCGGTATTTCAGGTCAAAATAGAACCTTAGAAGAGATCGGTAATGAATTCAATCTCACTAAAGAACGTGTACGTCAAATCAAAGAAAAGGCTCTACGTAAACTCCGAAATGAGAGTTCAGAGTTGTTTGATTATATGTAATGGATATTTATAAGTGATAATTTTTCATTATCATTACCAAAAAATAGAAATAAAATGAAATTTTTAGAAACACTTAAGAAGTATCAACAACAAATTTTATTGGTACTTTTCGTCTTGTTATTTTTCAGATCTTGCGGTACTGGATCAGAATTAACTAAACTCCGTAAAGAGTTAGAAGCACAAAGAACTTTATTGAATGAACTACCCACTAGAACAGATGTTCAAATTGAGGGTTTGAAGGTTGAAAAAAGAATGATTCAGGCGACAGATAGAACATTATTGGATGTTAGACGTCAAACTGAAATCGAAACCCTTATAAACGAACTTGAAAGTAGTAAATAAATGAAAAGTTGGATAAATAGAAATCTAAACAACATCATCGTTGGAAGTTTTCTAATACCAATTCTTTTGGTTGCGTTTGTATCAATCTCACACGTAACAACTTTGTATGAGACTGCCAATCCACTAAGTTGGGCAATCTATCTATCCGTGGCGGTTGAAATAGCTGCTTTAGCGGCACTCGCAGGTATCTCAGCAAAGTTTGGAAGATTTATCTACATTCCATTTGGAATTGTAACTCTCATCCAATTTGTTGGTAACTTTTTTTATTCATATTCTTACATCGACCCTAGCAGTGTGGAATTCCAAAATTGGGTTGATATGATTGCTAGTTTGTTGGAACCTATGGGTGTTGATCCTACAGATTTAGTTTCACATAGAAGAATCTTGGCTTTTCTAACAGGTGGGTTGATTCCATTTATATCTTTGACCTTTGCTCACATGTTGATTGTGTATTCCAGTAAAATTCAAACTGGTGAAACTAATGGAGTATCACCTGACATTGACATAGACAAACTAAGTCGTGAGATAGGAAAACAAGAATCACAAAACTCTGAGGAGAAAATAAACCCAACTCCTGAAGAACTTGAGGAACTGAAAAGAAAACTCAGTGAGTTACAAAATCGTCCATTGTCTGAAATTATTAAAGAAGATAATGACGGTTTGAGAAGATTGTCCTACACAAAGAATGGTTGATATAATTAAACAAATAACCTCGAAAGTATCAGGTAAACAAAAGAAAAAGAAACAAATTATTCTTAGTCACACCTCAAGAGATATTGAGGAGTATTTGTCAATGATTAAAAATAGGGGGAACGGTAAATTCGACCGTATCCCCCATTTTATTATTAGTAAAGATGGTAACATTATTCAAAAAATGGCTTTGGAGTCTTACTCCAATTATTTCAACGAACCAAACATCAATCGAAACTCTATTATTATTGTTTTCGAGAATTTAGGGTGGTTAGAAAAAGTTCCCTTAAAAGATTACTACACTAATTGGATTGGTAATATTTATAAAGGGGAACCCTATCAAAGGAAATGGAGAGATTTCTTTTTTTGGGAACCTTACACAACAAAACAAGTTCAAACGGCTGCGGAGTTGTGTCTAAAAATTGTTAACGAACATAAAATAGATAAAAAGTGTGTTGGGCATAACACAACTATAAAAGACGTAGAAAAGATTAGTGGTATAGTATCACGAAGTAATTTTGATAAGTCTTTTACTGATTTGAGTCCAGCATTCAATTTTGAAAAATTCACAAATAGCATCAAAGATGAGCAATTCGTATGATGAAATAAAAAAACTCTTGAAGTCTTCGAGAGAGTTGATTGGTTCAGACCGTGATTTGAATCAGATCAAAGAGAGTTTGATTAAGAAAAATGTACTTGTTGAACAGCCTATGGCGGGTCCTGGTTATCAGGGAGATACAAACAGTATGGGTACCCCAAGACCTAATGTTGCCGCAGACACTGAACAAGAGATCGAAATGGATACAAATCCACAAGAAGATAAACAACAGGCTTACAGAATCTCAGGTGGTGTACTTGTGATGCATGGAAAAAACAAAGGTGATTTGGAAATCACAACTGAAGAAAAACGAGCGTTCCAAGAAACAATGGATGAGTTTGTTGACGAGGTATCCGAGATGGTTGATTTTTACCCTATCAATGTCTATCCCACATCTGTTGAATGGAGTGGTAAGGTTATAGACCAAGATCTTGAGTTTTTCTTTTCGATTGGTGAAAACAACGGTGTTTACATCAATGGTAATATGATTAAGGTGGATGATGAATTCATGGAATTTGTCACCAAACTAAAAGCGTATTATCAGAAATTCAAAACTAAATGGGCTAAGGTATTAGCGACAAGGAAAAAGACCCAAACCGATGATGCTGAGTAATATTATTTCAGTGGTAAAGAATTTATTTACAACTCATGTTATTGAAAAATACCCAAAGACGTTTTCATTTGTTAGAAACTTATTTTCAGTATTGGGGGTATTCACTACATTATATTTAGTTTTTTTTCTCATGGTCACGAAACCTGAAATGATTCAAGAATCGCAAGACAGAATCAAACTATTGAATCAAGAGATCAAAGAAAATAACAAAGAAATTTCCAAATTAGAAAAAGAAAACAAAAAGATTGTAAATGAGATTGGAAAACTCAATGAGGAACTTTTTGATTTACAAAAATTAAATAAAAAATACAAAAAAGATTATGAAAAGAATATTGGCCGTATTACTACTATGTCTAATAACCAGCTTTCCAGCGCTTTCGCAGAAGCTTTCGACGAATAATAGTACCGATTGTGTTGTTCCTTGTGAGTCTTTGAGAAAGGCTCTAATCATGAAGGAAGATAAAAAACTATTGGAGGGAAAATTCGAAATTGTAAAAGATTCTGTTCGTATTTTGACTGAAGTCGTGACCCTACAAGGTAATCTTATTTCTATTAAGGATAAAGAAATCGAGTTATTCAAGAAAAATCAAGAAACGCAAAATGGTGTTATAAGTGAAAAAGACAAACAAATTTCTCAATATAAAAAAGAAATTCGTAAACAGAAGGTCTACAAATTTATTGGTTTCGGTACCAGTACTTTGGGACTTGCTGCGGTTATCTTAATCTTATTATAATATTTATCAATATGGCTCTGAGTGCGACAGATAAAAGGGAGATCGAAAGCTTGATAAAAAAAGAAATCAAGGACTTCATTGGTGCTAACACAACCCGTCAATTTGAGGATAAGGTTTTGGATTTGGTAATTAAGGATCTAAAACGAGGAAAGACTGAAAAAGAAATAAAAGATTTAGTCATTAGATTATTCACAGAATTTTATGGTATGATGTACCAACAGAGATCTATGTGGCAAAGCAGACTAAGAAGTGCGTAATTATGAAAAATGTAACAAAAACTTTTGTAAATAATCTCGAGAAGGAAATGAGAAGGGTTCCTGATCCATCATTTGATACCGCTATCGAACTAAACAAAATGAAACAAACTGTTGGTGAGGAGGAAGAAGAAACCACTGAAGCTACAAGTTCAGGTGCTGCGGGTCAATACTCAGCACCTTTGTTTTCGGGTGAAGAACCTGAAAAAGTTGAAGCGACGGAAGCAACAAGTACTTCTTCCTCAGGATCATATGTAACCCCTCAATGGGTGGCACCTAATAAAAAGAACTGGCGTGGAGCTCAAAAACCTCAGATACCAGGTGGAAAATTTGTTCAGATAAAGAAAAAATGTTCTACATTCCCATACTGTAATCAAGGTGATATCAAATCATTGAAAATTTATGAGAATGAAATGGTAAAACAATCAATTACCAATCTGTCTCAAAAAATGGGATTGAGTGAAAATGTTATTAAGGCGATTATTCAACACGAGTTGGAAGAGAGAAGGAATAAATCCAACTCATAAAGTATTTATATTGAAAAGAAAAGAATGAAAAACGTTCGTAAACATATTGAAAATTTGGTTTCAGATGTCTTGAAAGAGGCAATCGAAAATAAAGCTGATCAAATTATCGAGTCTGCTAAAGATATGACTGAAAAGTTACACGGTGGACAGAAAAAATTAGATGTTGCTGAGCCAAAAGGAAAATTAACTAAAGCCGATTTTGACAAGCTTCGTGACAAGAAAGAAACTAAAGAAGAGTCTTACGGAGATACAGAAATGGATACTGTAAAACCATACGGTGATTTTGATACCACAAAACCAAAAGTTGGTAAAGTAAAAAACGTTGGTTACGACTACGAAAAAAAGGTTGCTAAAGAATTCGATGAAGCTGATGAAACCACAGAAGGTAATGAATTTTCTGCAGCACTTGCTAAAGCACGTGAAGAAGGAAAGGATAGTTTTGAAGTTGACGGTAAAACGTATCCAGTAAAGGAAAGTAAAAAAAACATCTTGACCTTGACTGAAGATGAGATCATTGAATTAATTGAAAAAATTGTTATGGAACAAAGCACAGTATCATCAACTAATAAATCATTGAAACAATCAAAGACTACTAATGATGATAATGTGAAGGCTGTCACTAAGAAAATGAAGCAATACTTGAAGGATGGGTCTAAAGCACCTTACGATGCGAACCCTAAGATTTTCCCAAAAGGAAATGGTGAACTTGCTAAGATGGACAAAAAGGCGTACGTTCCTTCAGAAGCGGTTGAAGAGTATGAAGATGCTTTCAGTTACCCAGGTCAAACAAACCTTCGTTTTGATGAAATTGCTCCAAATGACGAGGTAATACAGAAGTATTTGGAAGGAGATAGCTCAACAGGAAACTCACAGGAGTATGGAAATGCTGTGGCATCCAACACGGGTAAGAAATTCATGAAGAACTACAAAGAGAATCTATATGGTGCGGAACAAGCGGACGCATCTTACAAGAGACAACCACAACCTGTTGATCTTGCTGGTGATGATACTTCTGATGGTAAATTGGCATCTAAAAGAGGTGGTAAGAAAACATCAGCACAAAAGGCACAAGACATTCTAACAAAACTTGAATCTGTTGACGAAAAGAAAAGTGCATTGATCAAGGAAGATATGGAAAAAATGAGAAAACTTTTGAACTACAACCAAAAGACTCAATAATATTCAAAAACCATATTCTTTTATTATATTCTCCATAGATACTATTTCTATGGAGAATTTTTATTCTTGGATGATCAAACCCGTGAACAAAGATGATGTCGAAGTGTGGTTCAATATGAACAACATGATTTTTGAAAAAAGACAACTCTTTTCCGATTTCACTTTTAACTTATATCATCTTATACGAGACACTTATTTGGGAGATGAGTTAGATGAAAACAATGAAACCAAAGTGGTTTTAAGTAGTGAAGAAAAAGAATCTCACTTTGAATGGTGTTGGACAAAGACCATTGAGAATTTCAATAAAGAAAATATTAGATTCAATATCAAAGGTGAACATAAAGAATATTTTTATCAGTTCTTTATGGATTTGTTTTACCACACTGAAAAAAAGGAAATCGCCATGAATATTGAGAAATTCTTTCAGGAATTATTCAATGAAAACAAAGCCTATACCAAGTCAGACTTGGATATGATTACAGACATTTACAAAAGGTTAGACAAAAATCTAAACAAAAAAAGTTGAGTTCTATTTACAACCAGCAAGAAAAAATTATGTTTTCTGTAAAATAAAATTATTATGGATACATTAGAACAACTTAAGGTGAAGATGGAAGAACTTTCCGTTGACACTACAAAATTCTTTAAGGGTAACAAGAGTGCTGGTACCAGAGCTCGTAAACTTTCACAAGAAATGAAGGCTTTGTTGCAGACACTAAGAACTGAAATCTTGGCACACAATAAAGGAGAATGATTTCAATAGAAAGTGTTTTACTTTTTTTGTTCGTCTTTACAACATTAGTAATTCTACGAACGATCGTTGGGTTTGTAATATCCCTCACCAAAGCTGAAATTTTCAAACAAAAGGTGGGGGAATTACTCCTGACGGGATTGTCAATATCATATTTTATAACTTATATTTTATCATGAGCTTACAAGAAATACTATCATTTTTGTTTCCATACCTTTCTTCTATGAGAAAGATGAAGCAGTACCTAAGTATTGACTTAATTTTTCCTAAAGGTTGGGAGTTTCCAAATCAGTATATCGAAAAGGCTCAAGTAGTACAAAATGAAAAATATACAGGTGAAGGGGTTTACTTATCATTTGTTTGTGAGGTAGAAAAAAATATGGAAAATACTTTGGAAGTTGTATTCGAGATAATCAATCATAACATCGAAAGAGAAGAAAAAGAGAAACTATTGAAAGCTAAAGTTATGGAGTTAAAAGAAGTGTTTAAGAACGCTAGTTTGAACGATCTCCAAAACCTACGTATTCAATTTCCAGAACCTGATCCAATCGAAGAATATTTGAATGATGAAGAAGACGAAGTATGATGGGGAATGGTTAAAGAAACAAATGACCAAAGACCAATTAGAGGTTGAAAGGTACAAAAGTCAAATTATAAATTCCCTCAGACAAGTTAATAAAGAAGAACTTTTCAAAGAGAAAAAAATAACATTATGGATGAGAATAAAAAGGACTTTGGGGTTCTAACCGATTTAGCATCGGTTGCGGATATCTTACAGAAACATTATCGAGGTCAGGGAACGGTAGTTTTAGAACTCGATAGGTTTGATTTTGATAAAGCAATTAGATCTTTTGAACAGGTTGACCTCCGAAGTAATAAGTTCAAGATAGATATATCGGGAACTGAGTTTATTTACTTACTCAAAGAAGAAGAATAAATAGTTTCTTTTCTATAAAGAAATTTTTTATCATACCCCTGTGATTGTAAAAGATCATAGAGGTATTTTTTTTGCTGTGATGTGGTATCCTTTACAAACATACAATCCCCTCTCTTTAATTTCAAAAATCTGTTTGTCAATCCATCTATTAGTCTTGAGGCGTCCGAATCACTCTTGAGAACAAACATGTTGAAAGTTTCGTTATTTTGTACAACAATCTTGTTATTCAACTTCGAAACTAATTTCACACCTTCTTTGGAAAGGTAATTGTTTATAAAAGTTGTTGTAGATATTTTATTACCAGTTTGAAGATCTTTGATTTTTTCAGATTCTTTATATGGTGATATTTTTACAATATCATAATTTTCATCATCGAAATCCAATTTTACATTCCTACCAAACTCATCTTTAGTATATAGCGGAAATAAAGAGTTACCCTTTTTTTCCAACAAAGCAATTTCCCAAACACAGGGTTTACCATTTTGAGTCTGTACCTCGAAAAGTACCTCGTCATTCTTTTCCAACAAATCTTTATAAAATTGATTTGCCTTCTTTGAGGTTTTAAATTTATTGATTATCTTTTTCTTCCTCCTATTTTTAAAGACCACTATAAGATAGTTCATGAAAAATTATTACCAAATTCTGGGTTTAAGTAAAGACGCAAGTCAAGACGATATTAAAAAAGCATACCGAAAACTCAGTAAACAATACCACCCTGATGTAAATCCCGAAGGTGAAGCAAAGTTCAAAGAAATTGCTGAAGCCTATGATGTTCTTAGTGATCCTCAGAAAAAACAAATGTTCGATATGGGGGCGGACCCTAATTCGAGAAATCAGTTTGGGGGAAATGGTTTTGATGTTGATGAATTTTTAAGAAGTATGGGATTTGGTGGTGACCCTTTCAGAAATGGTGGGGGTCAATCACGTCGTAGACCTACCGCGCCAGATAAAATCATTACTGTGGATATATCTCCGATTGATTCTTACAAATCAATAAATAAGGATATCAATTACCATAGACATGTTGCCTGTGATAGTTGTAATGGTACTGGTGGAGACAAAAAAACTTGTGATCATTGTCAAGGATCGGGACAAACATCTCAAAGGGTTGGAAATGGGTTCTTCCAACAGATCATTCATTCTTCATGTCCTGCATGTGGTGGAAAGGGATTTCACATAATCAAGGCTTGTTTCAGTTGTAACGCGACTGGAACTAAAGGTGAAATGAAGTCCATAAATGTGAATATTCAACATGGAATGGATGATGGTGAATTTTATAGACTTGAAAATGCTGGTGACTACCATAACGGTACATACGGTAATCTCTTGATCAAAATACAACTGAAAAATAATGAACTTTGGGAAAAAGTTGGTGATGACTTGATATACACCAATTATGTTGATTATAAAGGTTTGAGTGATCAAAACTTGGAAATCCCACATCCTGACGGTAATCTCTCTATAAAGTACCCTGATTTGTTTGATACTTCTAAACCGCTAAGACTCAAGGGAAAAGGTTACAAACGAGGTCGAGTCGGGGATATGTACGTGAAGAATGTGGTTAGATTTAATAAATCTGAGATAACCAATCAATAAGTTTTTGTATTAGAACTACATGACCATAAATGGTGGTTGCCAATAGTTCCAATCCAATTACCAACATCCAATTGAATTTTGTTCGTCCTTGTTTCTTACAATCTTGACATGCCATGGTATTTATTATTTATGAGACAAATAATAAAGTCAGTTCTGAAAGAGTATACAGAAAATATTTCTGAAGGATCCAAAAGAGTAAAACTACATCCTCGTACTGAGGCGGATTTGGAATACTTGTCTCAAATACTTTGGACAGCATCCAAGAATGGTGATGATGAACCACCAAAGAAGGGTAATATTATGGTTATAGATCCTAAGGGATCTGAAGTTCAAGTTCCTGTGTTCTATCTTTCTGAATTTCCAGCTCAGGGTGGTGTATTTCCTTTCGAAAAAGACAAAGCACGTAACCTATATAACTTGTTTATTGTAGTTAATCCTCAGGAAGCCTTGAACCCGTCTCTGAAATCTACGTACCATATTCTATATCATGAATTACAACATCTCATGGACCTGAACTCAACAGAATACATCTCACAGAAAAAAGAAAAAGAATATTCATCAGAAGATAGAGACAAAGGATATTGGGGACACGAATTTGAATTCAGGGCTTTCTCAAACGAGATAATGAATGGGATTTACAAAGAATATAAAGACCTATTCAAAAGGGTTGAAGATGAAGATATCATCAAAAGTATTGACTCAATGGTGGATTTCTTTGGAAAGAAAGGTCAGTTGGATTCATTGGGACAAAAGGTTTTATATTCTATAAGTTCGGAAAAAGAACAGGGTCCTAATGAATATCCCTACATTTTGAAAGTTGCCCGTCTTTTGAAAAAGAACGCTCCACAGAGATGGAATTCATTTTTGAAGATGTTATATAATGTGGGGAAGGAAATAAAAAATGAGTTGGCACAGACAGAAATGTCAGAGGAATTTAAGAAGCCACGTAAAATGGGTAAGTCATATTGTGAAAAAACCCCGTGTAAAAACATGGGGTTTAGTCAAAAGGCTTCATGTCGCCCTTATAAGAATTGTTATAAGTAATTATTTACTTACTTTTCGTATCCTGTGGTAATCCTCAGCAGTTATCGTGGTACGTGATACGATAACATAATTATCACCATCTCTCTCAACCCAACGTTCTCTGTGAATAGGTCTCACTTCAGAAACAACTTCAGTTTTTTGTTGTTCTTTGTGTTTCTTCTTCCCTTTCCCGCCTTGTGCGAATGATGGTGAAAAAATTAATCCCATCATCAAAACCAATAATACCTTTTTCATAATCTTCATTTATTTATGGTTTATGGAAAGTGTTAGCACTCTCTTAGCATAAATATAACATATGAGTAGCAATAGTCAGATTCTGAAAAAACTTAACATAGGGAGAGTTTTTGGTTTTTCACTTGCTTTTTTGTATATTTGTCATAAGCTTCACTAAAAAAGATATCATGCTTAGTTACATCGGAGGTAAAAGTAAAATTGGAAAATGGATTGTTGATTACTATCCAACCTATATGGAAACATATGTGGAGACATTCGGAGGAATGTTTTGGTGTTTTTATAATATGGACTTGAATAGGTTTCCCAACTTGAAGACGGTTGTCTATAATGACTTCAATCCCTTGAACCACAACTTATTCAAGTGTTTGGAGAATCCAACAGAATTACTGAAAGCGGTAAATTCCATACCGTGTCAAGAAAAAGGGGTTGAAAACACTCCTGAACTTTATTCTATCCTATTCAATAACTTCCAACAAGATTTGTTTAGTGGAGAATTGAACATCAAAGCACCTGATTACTTGTTAGCAGCACAATATGCTTATATTCTCACTCAAGTTTTCAGTGGATCCAAACCAGAATCAAGTGGATTCATTGATCTCAAAGGAAAATATAAATCAAAGTATCTTACTTTCAGGGACAAGTTGGTAAATCCAAAGTGGTTAGACAAATTCCTAAAAATTACTAATGTAGAAAATTTGGATTTTGCGGAGGTTATCACTAAGTATGATTCAAAATCTACTTACATTTATTTAGATCCACCATATTGGAAAACTGAAAACTACTACTCGAACCACGACTTTGATCGTAACGATCATCAAAGATTAGCGGAAACTCTTCACAACGTAGTTGGTAAGTTCTCTCTGTCCTATTATGAATTTCCATTACTACATGAATGGTTCCCTAAAGCAGAATATCGATGGGAGACTAAAGAGTTTGCCAAAGCCGCTGCGGCAACAAAGGGAAAGACTCAAAATAAGGGAACTGAACTTTTGATTTTGAATTATTAGGAAAAAGTCGTAACTTTGGATATTTATAAATAAAAATTGTAAAATGAAATTTACGGACATACTTAAAAAAGTTATTGTTGAGCAGACAAGAATAGACGTTTTGGTTGACAAGTTAACCAAACCCCAAGCTAATAAAAAACCCCTTTTGGGAAATGAGGAATTATTTGCTTTGATAGCTGCGGATCCAGAATCCAAAATCAATACCGATGCCGACATCGATAGTTTCAAAGGTGATTTTAGTGTTGTAAAAAAAGTAGGTCCTTACACTCAGTGGTTGATCAAACAATATTTGTCTTTGGTCCCAATGATGGGTGATGGTGAAACACCGGTATCTAAAGATGATGAAAAATTATACAAATCAGTTCTGAAAAAACAACGCTCTCAGTTTTTTGAAGATTTGTACAAAACAACTATAGATCTTGAAAAGTTCCACAAAAACAAACAACGTTTACCACAAGAACAAAGAGATATCAATAAAATGACATTGAAGTCTTTGTACAATGCCGTTAAAGATTTTTCACTTGAAAAAACCAAGGCGACTGCTGATGAGAAAAAGGAAGCTGGAAAAACATTCAAATTCCCTGGATCTGAAGTACTTTATAACGGACCCAATTGGGCGGTAACAAAAATAAGTGACACCGGTAAATTAGGCAAGGCTGCCGCTTGTTTCTTCGGTGGATACCACGAAGAGACAAGATGGTGTACTTCATCACCAGGTTTGACTTGGTTTGAAAATTACATCAAGGATGGTCCATTGTATCAAGTATATAATAAAAACAGTAAACCAGCTCCCAAAACTGGATTACCTGAGGATCGATATCAATTCCATTTCAGTAGAAATCAGTTTATGGATATCCATGACTCTCAAATCAAATTGGTTGAATTTTTGAATGACAGGGCTCCAGAAATTAAGGATTTATTCAAATCAGAATTTGCTAAAGGATTACAAAAAGGTACGGGTAACGACAAACAACTAGTAATTGAGTACCCAAGAGATAGTAGTTCAAAGTATGTGGCTCTGTATGGTTGGGATGACTTATTCAAGCAATTGGATCCAGGTTTGACTCATATTGATTTTACTAATAGTTCTGGTGAACGATTGGATTTGAAATTCCCCAAGGAGTTGGCTAACTTAAAAAATCTCCAAACATTCTATGTTGAAAATGCAATTTCTGAGGTTCCTGAAGAGTTGAAGAATCTTAAGAACTTGGAGTTCTTGTCTTTCCCAAATAATAAGAATTTGAAAGAAATTCCTGAGTGGGTTGCTGATCTTCCAAATCTAATTGCTCTGTCTGTTAAGGGTACTCCTTCTAATTTGAAGGTTCCTCAGAGAGTGAAGGATCGTATTGAAAAAGGTGATATTTGGTTTGTCCACAACAACGACTAAAAAATGAATGTTGACGCTGAGATTTATCTCAAACAACTTTTTGGTTTTTTTGATGGTAATCCTGAAGCACTCAAATCTTTGATTGGAGAATTGAGTAAGGAAAAGTTTTATGGAAAAATTCGGGATGCTGTTTACAAAAAAGTCGGAACTGATGATGAATTGGTTCTGAGTAAAAAACAGATGGTTGATCTCATCAAAGATTTATGGGATGAGGAACAAGGTACTTTGGAACATGAAAATTTCGAAAGGATTGATACCTTCTTCAAAACAGATTTTGGTTTCTTTAGTTTGAATTAGACTATATTATATTTGTTAATCAAATATTAGTTTATGTATTTCAAAAACAATTTCTATTCTGATGGTATTGATAAGTTCGTTGTTATCACTGTGGCTACAGAAGATAACGAGAATCTTGCGAGATTTCGGAAATCATGTTCATACTACAATGTTCCTTACATTATCTTAGGATTAGGTGATGATTGGAAAAGTGGTATGGCTGAGAATGGAGTTTTGTTGGAACCCGGAGGAGCTCAAAAAATCCAATATCTAAAAAAAGAATTAGAGTCATGGCCAGACCTCGAAGATCATATTGTTCTATTTTCAGATTCCTATGATGTTGTTATGTCGGCAAGTCCAAAAGAAATTTTGGAAAAATTTAGGAGTACCAACGCTCAAATACTTTTCTCAACTGAAAAGACCTGCTGGCCTGATCCAAGTCTTGAATCATCATACCCTGAAACAGAATCAGATTATAAATTTTTAAACTCTGGTGGTTTTATTGGATATGCAAATCAGATTTCAGAGATTATCAAAGATGAGTTTAGTTTAGAGGATGACGATCAGTTGTATTACACACAAAAATTTTTGGAATACCATAAAACTGACGACCAATTTATTAAATTGGATTATGAACAAATTTTATTTAAAACCCTGAATCAGGCGATTGAGGATGTAAGTCAGGATGACTCAGGAAGATTCATAAATAAAAATGGAAATAAACCATGTGTGATTCATGCTAACGGTCCGAGTTGGGTTAAAAAATTCTTAAAGGAAAAAAGTTTTTATATGTTTGGTGAGTATGATGGGTCTTTAGGTTCTATCAACCTAATTACCAAATCAAGACTACCATTAGATAAAACAGTATACATTGGTTTATTTCTCCAACAAGAACTCAAAGATATTGATCAAGTGTTTGATCATATAAGATTTTTATCCTATCCTAAGAATAAAACAATTCTTCATATCGTTTACTATAAGGAGTCAGACCTATTCAAGATAGAGAGATTCATCAGCCGATATGGAAAAGAATATAATGAGATTGTCCTCACTCGAAATGAAAATTTCTTAGAGAGCAGACGTATGGTTGCTAGTTCGGCAAAGAATAAGTGTGATTTTTTGTTTTTGATTGATTCAAACCACATTTTCAGAAACAACCGTTCAATTCAATTGTTGATTGATAAAGACGTTGATTTCATAACGCCCATGATTTGTGAAGAAGGTTCCAAATGGGTCAATTTCGATATGGAACCATCATATATGAAAGAACAAGCCAGAGAGTATAAGACCAAAACTGTGTGGGTGGTTGATTTTGTTTCAGGAGTTTTCGTGATGAAAAATTCTTTTATCGATGATTTCGTAGATTGTCTCGAACCAAATGAAAAGTTTCAGGATGAGGATTGGGATATACTATATAGTGAAAACGCCAAAGAGAAGGGACTGATACTCCATCTTTGTAACCTAAATTATTATGGGGGTATCATAACTTAATTTGTTCAATCAAAATTTTATACTTACATTTGTAGTGTTAAAACAAAAAACCAAGTAAAAACAAAATGCCAAAAATTAGTTCTTCCGCTAACAATACTCTGACCAAGTCAAAAGTTTCACGTCCTGGTGTACACTCGAAAACCAAGACCTCGAAGCATAAACGATCGAAGAATTACGCTAAATCATATCGTGGACAAGGCCGAGGATGATAGTCTGAAATACCTGATAGAAAAGTTATCAGTTCAGAAAAAGGTTTTCCCCCTCTCAATCTATGAGTTGGGGGAAAAACCTGTTAATATTGTTGATCAGTTTTCAAAGTTTGACGTATTGTTTTTGAAAAAGTCTCAACAGGAGATAAAAGAAATTTTATATATTCACAAATCAAACTTTTATATTTATATCAATAAGAAAGACTTTCAATTCTGTGATATAAAAATATTGTTTGAACCCACACAATTATCTGAAGTTGAATTCTTTATAACAAGACTAAATAAAATATAAGATGTAAAAACTTACCTCAAGTGAAATTAAACAAAAGATAGAGAACGGAGAGACTTTTCTATTGGACTTCTATGCTGTTTGGTGTGGACCCTGTAAAATGATGATGAGAACTTTGGAAGACCATGAGTCTGACTTAGGAGTTCAGGTATATACCTTTGATGTGGATACTGATCAGAAATTCACTCAAGAACATGGTGTTAGAGGGGTACCTACTTTGAAGTACTTTGAGAATGGAGAAATCAAAAGGACTAAATCAGGGGTTATGGGATTACCTCAACTTAGAGAATTCGTATCCTAATGGAAAAGAATCTTGCGGTATTCACCATGGAGGGGTGTCCATATTGTGTGGATTTCAAAAAAATGTTGAAGGATAATAACATTGAGTTTACTGAACTTGACATCAATGAACATCAAGAAGAGTATGAGATGTTCGTACAAATAACAAAGAATGAATATGTTCCAGCCTTTATGATTATTGGAGGTGGGGGTGAAAAGGTTGAGTTTTTTGCGCCTGATAGAGAATATGAAGAGTTGGATCAGGCTTTAGAAATAATAAAAAACAAGGTCCTTTAGGACCTTTTCTTTTTTAAGAAAAGATATAAATTCATTTTAGATATAAGTGTCAATTTACGAAAGTCATTGTATTTATTGACAATAGAATTATTGTATGGCTAAAAACATTCAAATAAAACCGAGTCCAACGACTGGTGATCCTTTTATTCTCTTTGAAGATGCGAACGGAAAACAAATCAAGATGTCGGTTTTATCTGATGGAAGTATTTCTTTCTCGGGACAAACTTATGGTGCGGATCTGGTAAAAATTACCAACGGTACAATCTCCGTAAAGGGGGATGTAAACATGGGTGGTGATTTATATTTCAAAGGTGTGGACACCATCACCACAGGAAGAGTATGGCAAGGATCACTAACTAATGTAAAAGGTCCTACAGGTCCTGTGGGTCCTGTTGGTCCGGCATTCCCTGGTGATGTAGGCCCTACGGGTGATTCAACCAAGGGTAACATCGGTGGTCAAGGTCCAGCAAATCCTGGACCTACGGGTGATCAAGGTACGCAAGGTACACAAGGTAATAAAGGTATAAAAGGTATAAAAGGTACCAAAGGTGCTAAAGGTATAAAGGGTCCACAGGCTCCCGCAGGAGCGGCTGGAGATAAAGGTCCAATAGGTAACAAGGGTGTAAAAGGTATTGTAGGTCCTACAGGTCCAACTGGTGATAAAGGAGATACAGGAGCACAGGGGACATCACCACAGGGTTCTAAAGGACCTCAGGGTGAATCTGTCAAGGGACCTAAAGGACTTGTTGGTAATTCACCTCAAGGAACCAAAGGTACTAAAGGTAATAAGGGTGTAAAGGGTAATAAAGGTGGTATTGGTCCCGCATTCCCTGGTGATGGAGGGGATCAAGGACCTGTTGGTGACCAAGGTGCTCAAGGACCACAGGGTGATGCTAACCCCGGACCTACTGGTGATCCAGGTCCAACAGGACCAACCTCACCAAAGGGGATCAAAGGTAACAAAGGAGCCAAAGGTATCAAAGGTAATAAGGGTGTTAAGGGTGCTACAGGTGCTCAAGGAGACAAAGGTCCACAAGGTAATAAGGGAGTAAAAGGGGTTAAAGGTATCAAAGGTATAATAGGACCCACAGCCGCTCAAGGTGCACAAGGAGCTTCCCCACAAGGTGCTCAAGGACCTCAAGGAAATTCTCCAAAAGGTATAAAAGGTAACATTGGAAACTCGCCACAAGGTACTCAAGGAGCACAAGGAGCCAAAGGTCTCAAAGGAGGACCTGGTCCTACAGGACCGGCATTTACAGGACCTACTGGTGATCAAGGACCCGTAGGTGATCAAGGTTCTCAAGGACCTCAAGGAGATGCCAACCCTGGGCCAACTGGTGATCCAGGTCCAACAGGACCAACTTCACCAAAGGGTATAAAGGGTAACAAGGGTGCTAAAGGTATCAAGGGTAATAAGGGTATCAAAGGTGCTACAGGAGCTCAAGGAGATAAAGGACCTCAGGGGAACAAAGGTATAAAAGGAACCAAAGGTATCAAAGGTATTATAGGACCGACAGCTGCTCAAGGAGCGCAAGGAGCTTCACCACAGGGACCTCAAGGGCCACAAGGCAATTCTCCAAAGGGTATAAAAGGTAACATTGGAAACTCTCCACAAGGTGCTCAAGGACCACAAGGTGCCAAAGGTCTCAAAGGAGGACCTGGTCCCACAGGACCGGCATTTACAGGACCTACTGGTGATCAAGGACCCGTAGGTGATCAAGGTTCTCAAGGACCTCAAGGTGATGCTAACCCTGGACCAACGGGTGATCCCGGTCCAACAGGACCAACCTCACCAAAGGGTATCAAAGGTAACAAAGGTGCTAAAGGTATCAAAGGTAATAAGGGTATCAAAGGCGCTACTGGTGCTCAAGGTGATAAAGGACCCCAAGGAAACAAAGGTATCAAAGGTACTAAAGGTATCAAAGGAAATATTGGACCAACCGCCGCACAAGGTGCTCAGGGAGCTTCACCACAAGGTGCTCAAGGGCCACAAGGCAATTCTCCGAAAGGTATCAAAGGTAACATTGGAAACTCTCCACAAGGTGCTCAAGGACCACAAGGTGCCAA
>Ga0172376_10000406_pt1 | contig 55805 bp, 59 predicted proteins | sample Lak35m_FD_121114 | JGI IMG/M metagenome (GOLD analysis project Ga0172376, IMG submission 121114) | Freshwater microbial communities from Kabuno Bay, South-Kivu, Congo - kab_092012_35m | ecosystem: Environmental > Aquatic > Freshwater > Lake | place: Democratic Republic of the Congo: South-Kivu...
AATTCTCGGCACATTTGGGTTAGGTCTGGTTGCTTTAGAATCTGGATTGACTGGTATTTTATTAATTGCTGCTACGATAACTGCTGTTTCTTATATATTGGGTGTTGGTAAGTATGATAAATATCCAAATGTTGCTTGGACCGCTAGTGTTGGATTGGCAGCAACTGCGTTAGGTCTGCCGGCTTTAGCTTTAGGTGTTGCAATTCTCGGAACACTGGGTCTTGGTATGGTTGCTTTAGAAATGGGTCTATCTGGAATCCTATTAATAGCTACTACAATAACTGCTGTTTCTTATATATTGGGTGCTGGTAAGTATGATAAATATCCTACTCCTTCTTGGGTGGGTAGTGTTGCATTGGCTTCATCTGTATTTGGATTACCAGCGTTGGCTTTGGGTGTTGCAATTCTTGGAACATTTGGATTAGGTATGGTTGCTTTGGAGTTGGGTCTTTCAGCTATTTTATCAATATCACACACAATGGTTGCTGTTGATAAGATACTTTCTCGTGGATCATGGGATAAGGGTCCGACAGAGGCTTGGTCAAAAGGAGTTTCTTCAGCTCTTAGTGCCTTTTCACCGGTTTATCAAATTTTATCAGATTCTCAAGATTGGTTTTTTAAAGGACCATCAATTTCTGATTTTTCATCAGCAATTCAAACTATATCTATGGGTATAGTTACTGCTGCTAAGAATTTGGCGGTTGGTGATGGTGTTTATAAAAATGGTCCGACAGAGGCTTGGTCAAAAGGAGTTGCTACCGCAATTAAAGGATTTTCTTCAGTTTATGAAATGTTGGATGATTCCATTGGTTGGTTTGCTGGTCCTAGTATTGAAGATTTTTCCAAAGCAATTCAAACTATATCTACTGGTATAGTTACTGCTGCTAAGAGTTTAGCAGTTGGTGAAGATGTTTATAAAAATGGTCCGACTGAAGCCTGGTCTAAGGGAGTTGCTACTGCAATTAAAGGATTTTCTTCAGTTTATGAAATGTTGGATGATTCCATTGGTTGGTTTGCTGGTCCTAGTATTGAAGATTTTTCCAAAGCAATTCAAACTATATCTACTGGTATAGTTTCTGCTGCTAAAAGCTTAGCAGTTGGTGAGGGTGTTTATAAAAACGGTCCAACGGAAGAGTGGTCAAGTGGAGTTTCATCTGCATTGAGAGCATTTTCTCCTATTTATCAGTTGTTGTCAGATTCTGATGGTTGGTTCGATTCTCCACCGAGCATTGATGATTTTGTCATTGCAATTAAATCTATGGCTGGTGGTATAGTTGAGGCGGCTAAAAGTTTGGCAGTTGGTGAGGGTGTTTATAAAAACGGCCCAACAGTTGAATGGGCTGATGGTGTTTCTTCTGCTTTAAGAGCGTTTACTCCTATTTATAAATTATTATCTGATAGTAGTGGTTGGTTTAATTCTTTACCTGATGTTGATGATTTTGTCACCGCTATTAAGTCTATGTCTGGAGGTATAGTTGAGGCAGCTAAGAGTTTAGCGGTTGGTGAGGGTGTTTATAAAAATGGACCAACAGTTGAGTGGGCTGATGGTGTTTCTTCTGCTTTAAGAGCGTTTACTCCTATTTATAAATTGTTGTCAGATAGTAGTGGTTGGTTTAATTCAGCGCCAGATGTTGATGATTTTGTTACTGCTATTAAGTCTATGTCTGGAGGTATAGTTGCCGCTGCTAAGAGTTTAGCGGTTGGTGAGAGTGTTTATAAAAATGGTCCTAGTTTTGAATGGTCAAATGGTGTAGGATCTGCTATTAAGGGATTTATGCCCGTTTATAAGATATTATCAGATAGTAGTGGTTGGTTTAATTCAGCACCTGATGTTGATGATTTTGTTTCAGCAATCAAGTCTGTTTCAGCTGGTATAGTTGCAGCGGCTAAGAGTTTAGCAGTTGGTGATGCTGTTTATAAAAATGGTCCTAGTTTTGAATGGTCAAATGGTGTAGGTGCTGCTATTAAGGGTTTTATGCCTGTTTATAAGATGTTATCTGATAGTAGTGGTTGGTTTAGTTCGGGGCCTGATGTTGATGATTTTGTTTCAGCAATCAAGTCTGTTTCAGCTGGTATAGTTGCGGCAGCTAAGAGTTTAGCAGTTGGTGATGGTGTTTATAAAAATGGTCCTAGTGCTGAATGGTCGAGTGGTGTTAGTGCTGCTATTAAGGGATTTATGCCTGTTTATAAGATGTTATCTGATAGTAGTGGTTGGTTTAGTTCAGCTCCTGATGTTGAAGAATTTACTTCTTCGATTAGATCGGTTTCTATGGGTATAAAGAGTGCTAGTGTTATATTAGCAGGTGGTAATTATACTAAGTATCCGAGTTCTGAGTGGTCATCTGGTGTTTATAAGGCTATTTCAAAATTCCAGAGAATTTTGAATTCGACATCAATTTTTAATTTTATTAAAATGTCTAGTTTTAATAAGTTGGTTAATTCTATTGTTGAGACTTCTCGTAAATTATCAAAAGTTAAATTTAGTACTGTTGCTAATAATAATTTAAACAATATGATTAATAGTATTAGGTCATTTAATAAATTAAAGAACAGTTTGAGGTTTGGATTTGGTAAATCATCAGTTGAGTCTATAGTTGATGAAATTGTTAGAATATCTATTAGATTTTCAAATAATTCTAAGTATTTTTCAAATAATATGTCTAATAAATATATTAAAAATATGATATCAAATATAAGTAGTTATGTTAAACTACTTAAAACAATTAAAGATAGTCAAAAGAAAGGTTTAATCGATTCTAAAACTTTTGATAAAAAGTCAATTAATAATATAACTGATGGTATAGTTAAGATGGCTAAATCATTTGACAAGTTGTCAAAATCTTTAAGCAAATTTACATCATCTATTAAGAATGTTAATACTGATAAATTAAAACAATTAAATGATTTGACATCTAATATCGCTACTTTATCGGTTGTTGATGCTAAGGCTCTTGATAAGGTACTTAAAGTTTTGGAATCTAGATCTTCAGCTTTATCTAAAATGTTAGAGGGTAAATCTAAATCTGGTTCTGGTGTTGGTAAGAAAGATGGTGAAAAGACCGGGGTTAATTCTAAGACTATTGTTGGTAAAGATGTCAAGAAGAGTCCAGAGCTGATTAGATTAAATACAATAGCTCAATTATTATTCAATTTAAACCAAATCTTCTCTGAGGGTTCTGCATTTGATGACTTTATTTATAAAAAATTAGGTGAAAGTGGTGGTGGTGCCGGTCCTGCTTCACAAACTAAGTAAACTAATTTAATTAAATTCATATAATTCATATGAAAAATATTGGATTCTTTAAAAAATTGAGATTATTCAAAACTTTTAGGAAAACTCTAAAAGAAAATAGTGATGTTTTGAATAGAGATTTTGGTATCAGAGTTGATAGAGCATATAGGTTATATACTGTTTTAAATATTCCTGAAGAATTAATCGGTGAGGCATTTACTTTACGAAAAAGTGATATTGATAGGATATCCGAGCCTTATATTAGAGAGTTTTCAAATGAATTGGCAACTTTTTTAAATTCAAAGGGTTTGAATGAAATGTATGATTTCTATGAGGTGTCAAAAGTTGATAAATTTTCTTGGAAAGTTGTTATAGGATTTAAATTATTTAGATCAAATGAGTTTTATGATAAATTCTATTTTAGATTTTTGCCAATATCTTTATTATCAATTTTAATTATCACACTTTTATTTATTTTCATATAAACTTTTATCTAATTGCGTTTTATAAATAAAAAACAATATTATAAAATGGCAAAAGAAACTTACTATGAAGTTGATTCAACTACTGAGGAATTATTTATGGATATTTTCAATAGAAAATCATTCACAATGAATATCAGATTCCTTTTTCAAGGAAATTCAAAGCAAAAACAATTAATTAAAGTATCTAAGATATCAGATCAATATGCATTTGCTCTTGGTAAAGAATTATTAATTTCAATTAATGAAGATTTATTAAATGCTTTTGATGACGATTCAATCACAATTCTTATTGAGCAAGAAATTGATAAGATTAATATCAATATGGAGAGTGGTAAAATTAAATTAGTTGGTACTGATTTAAATACTTTCACATCTATTGTTAATAAATGGGGAGTCGAAAAAGTGGCGAGGGCTAACAAGGTAGAGGAATTGTTTGTAGATCAACAAAAAGACGCTAAAGGCGATGAAGAATTTATTATTTAATTATGAGTATAGGAAATAGATATTTAAACGCGTTAAAAAAGAGATATGAAGCTGAAATGGCTGAGGCTGAGGCTAACTTATCACTTTATTTTTCTGATAGAAATTTAGCAGCTATCGGAGAACATTCTGATTTAATGGATGAACATGATAAGTGGATTGAGAAATACACTAATGCTAAAGATAAGTTAGAAACTTTAACATCATTGAATTTTAATGATGTTAATTCTATGGAAAGAATTAACAGTTAATCTGTAAAAAAATAAAAATAAAATATGTCAAATCAAACAATTGAAACAAATGTAGTTAGACCTGAAATTTCATTTTTCGAAAATGAAACAGAAAATTTAATCTTAACACCTTTTTATGAATCTGAATTAGAGAATAAAATCTCAACTATTGAGGAGTATTTAGAGAAAAATACTGGTAAAGGTAAAAATGATACTGAGAAAGATGAATTATATTCTCAATCTCAAGAATTGTGGAAGAATTATGCTACAACATTAAGAGATACTAAATATAATTTTCATTTAAATAGATCTCAGTGGAAGTTTTTAACAGACTTAGTTCTTTCTAAATTAGAGTATGATGTGAATTCAGTTTTCTTTGCTATTGAATTAACTGATCTTTTGGGATCTATGAGAGATGCTAAATATACTAATGATACTGAATTGGTTTCTTTTCCAGTTAATGCTACTGAGATTACTTATGTTTATCATTTAATTGCTCAATATAAGGTTAAGGGATTAACAAAGGATGCTTATATGTTCTCACAAGTATTGAAAAGAATTGGATCTATTTCTAAAGTATTTAATTATTATGATAATTATGGTAAGAATCTATCATCTGATATTCAAGATTGGGTTACTTCATTTGAGGAAGGTGTTGAATTAGAGCCAAAAAAGAAGAAGTCTAAAAAGACTACAGAAGTAGAAACTGAAACTACTACAAATTAATAAAAAAACCTCTTTAAAGAGGTTTTTTTATTTTATATAAGCAATTGGTTCAAATGGTCCGATTGGTTCAATATATTTTATCGGTGAACTTAAATCTTTTAGAGTTCTTATTTCATAGTTTTTTCTATCTCTATAAATCATACCATATCCATTATCACAAGTTAATTCTATCGTTACAAATGGATCTATGTTTGCATCTAAAGTAAAATTGAATGGTGTTAAATTATCACCTTTTCTATTTTCATTTATAGTCTGTACGGGCTCATAACCTATTTTTCTCCATTCTGTAATTATTACCCAGTTATAACCATCTCCGTTATCTATGGATGGTGGTGGATATTGGTAGTTTAATCCATTTAGTTCATATGTTATTGGATTTTCAATTTCGTTTCCTAGACCTGTGTATGAGTAGTATTCATTTTCATATCTAACTATGTTTCCAACTTCATAATTACCAGTAGGTTCCCATTCTGATATTAGTGCTTCCCATTTAATGGGGCTGTTCATTTTATTTGAGTTTATAACAGATTCGTATATATTCCCATAATAGATAACTTTTTCACCCTTAGAATATTCAGTAAATGCTTCCCATTCTTTGTAGGTTTTCCAAGTCCTTATTTTAATATCATAATAGTCTGGTAATTTTATTTTATCCAAATATTCGTTATGTGGTTTTATATTAAGATCATTATTTATTATTGTATATAAATCTAGCACACAGTTATAAACGGTTGATCCTGAATTTATCGGTAGTAGATAAGCTTCATTTAATTTAAAGGATATAGGTGTCATATTTTCACTATTTTTGAAAATTCTAACATCTGAAAGTTTGTGATTTATTGTTGTTTCTGCATTTAAATAAGAGTTACCCGTTACATCTAATATCTTATGTGTTAATGGTATTATATTCCCTTTTAGCCATTTTTTTAATCCTTGTAGTTTTATCGTTACTTCATCTAATGTGTAGTTTAGTATTATATCACCATATTTATTTGTTATATCATATGATAAGTTGAATAGATTGGTTTCTTCAAAATTTTCATTAGGCATGGTATTTTTAAGAAAGTCATTATCATTCCAACCTTCTATTGTGTTGTCAAATATATCAGGTATTTCAACTTTAAATAACTTTAAGAAATTTGGTGATTTGTTATCTATATTTTTATAATATTCATTTAATTTTAGATCATTATATCCGAAATAATTTATTGCGTTTATTATAGACTTATATGATCCTACATATGGGAATATTTCATTTCTAACTAATAAGAGTTCTTTTCTTTTTTTGTTTAAGAAAGTCCAGTCTATTCCTCCTTCGTAGATATCATAATCTTTAAAGATGTAAATATCATTTGGTGATATATTTTTACCGATATTATTTAATTGCGTTTTAAATCTAAAATCTTCTATTTCTGTTTGTCCATATACATTGAATCTTCCTATTTCTTTATCTAATACTTTGAATGTTGTTTCGGTTCTTAATGATATTGTTGGGTGTAGTATAACTGATGTTTCAGGATATAACATATCCGTAGCTATATTTAGAAAATCAACGACTAATTGTTTAGCATACACTTCTCTTATTTTGAATATGGATCCATTATTTTTTGATGTGTATTGATTCTCTTTGCTTGTTAAGTCCTTTATTGTTAGAGATATTAATTGTCCTGTTTTTAATCCTCTTCCTGTAAAGTAGATATTATCATTAGTATTTATTGTTATAACACCTCTTTTATCGGTATCTGAACTTGTTAATATTAGTCCCAGAGTTTCGAATTTTAAGGTTGGTGTTTTATAATCGGAGTTTGATTGTATTTTAAATTCAATATTTTCTTTCTTAAACATTTGTAATACAGAAGATTTAGGTCCTTCGTCATTGGATTTAAACCCAATGAATAATTCTATCGCTTCTGGTTCTGATGAAAAGTTTTCTGAATCATTTATATAATCAAGTGATTTTGCTACAACATCAAAAACGGTTTGTTGATATTCTGGTTTATCTATTTTGCTTAGATCTTTATTTGCGGTCTTATTTAATGGTACATCAATAAGTGGTGATGTTCCCGTGTATTTATATGAACTAGTGCCGGATGATATTTGATCTCCTGATATATCATAAAGAAAAAATTCTGGATTACTATCATCATACCATTCCCAGTAATATTTTACCGGAACTTCACCGATATAATTTTCTCTGGGTCTTCTTACATACTCTCTACTTTTTATCCATATATTTTCTCTTGATGTGTAATTTAGATCCAATGTTCCGTATATATCCTCTTTTATAGATTCGTTTATTTCACTTTTATAATTAATGACATTGTCATAATAGACATTTATTTCATATAATTTATTGTTGTTGTTTATTAATATTTTGTTTCTATCTGTGTTGAATATGATTTTATCATTCACATCAGATGTGTTTGGTAATTGTTTAGATTTTAGAGTTTTTCCAAATTGATCTAGTATTGATATTTTATTTTTTTCATAAATATAAATAAATGAGTCATAATAATTTATGCATATTGATATCAAATTAATATCTGTATAGTTGTAGATATTTGTATTATCGGTATTATTTAGATTGTTTATAAATGAAATCTCGTTGTCTTTTAGAGAGACTATGTTATTGCCTATTGTGTTGGATTTTACAATATCACTCGATTTTAGTATTGGTCTCACTGTATCATCTATAATTCTATATAAATTTCTTGAGGTGTCTCTTACTATTATACTCCCGTTTGTTGAGTCATATTCAATAAAACTTTTATCTAAGTTGGATAATTTAAATGTTTTTAACCATACTGATTTTGAACTAATTTGATATATATCATCACCACTACTTTTTATTAAGTATATTTTATTTTCCTTCTCATTTACTTTTGTTATAGATATAGATTTAGATGGTAAACTAATTATAGTTTTTGATGTGATTATGTTGTTATTGTCGTTATTTGTGATATAATAATCACCAGTTAGATTATTAATAGATATTGTTTTAAAATCTACTTTTGTAGTGAGTATTTTACTTGTTATATCTATAATAGGATCTACAGTTATTAAACTTTTTTTTAATAAACAATAAATAAGATTATTGAAATTGTTATATTCTAATTTTATACCATCGTCAGTTCCTAAGTTTATTGTATTTTTTATTTTATTTGTAAATGAATCTATCTTTATTAATATTGTATTTGTTGATTTTTTAGCTAAAATATAATATGAGTTAGATAGTTGAACAGTTAATATGTCATAGATTTTATCTACAGATATTTCAATTTCATTTAAGTCAAAATCTTTAACATTTGATTCTATTTTTGTGGAGAATAAAGTTTTGTTGAAATGATTTAAATTTAGATTCGAATCTTTTATAAAATCAGGTGTATAACTTGCTGTTATTCCAAATCCTAAACTAAATCCAATTGTGTTGTAAGCTGATGAATTATAAATTGAGTTAGTTAGACCCCAGAATGGTCCTTTGTAGCTAAGACCTACTTTATTTTTATCTACATATTGAACGTTATATTCTTGGTTATCCCAAACAAATCCCGAGTTATTAATTGATATTATCATCCCGGTTGATATTCCTATATTTTCAAAATTTTTATCATCAAACTCATCATCTTTTAGTGTTATTTCGTTTGAGGAGATAACAATTCCCTTATTTCCAGTTTTTTTATTTAAAATATAAAAGTCTTCATTTCCAGGTATTTGTATTCTACCGTTATTTATTGATATATCTATTCTATTGTTTGGGTATATTGTATCGACTTTAATTGAGTTATTTATATTCTTAACTATTATTCCATATTCTAATAATTTAATTCTCCATTTATTTACCCATTCTCTTAGAGTTATAGGTATTGTTGTGGACATTTTTATTTCATATGGTGTGTCATTTATTGTTATCGTTAAGTTTTTTGTTAAAGTTTTTGGATCATCACTTGTTAAGTTTTTAAAAACTAATAATGAGTTTTCTACATAGAAATTTCCACCGGATCCAACCTCAACTTTCAGTGATAATGGCACATTTGGGAAAAATGTTTTTAATATTATTGAGTTTTGGTAGTTTGATGATATTCCAATAAAATCAATTTCTGCTACGATTCCAATGGTGTATAATTTCACATAGTTAATCGTTAACCAATTTCGTAGAGTTCTGTCTATTGTTCTTTCTAAATTTGGTATTCCTCCATTGTAAATCCATATAACATCTGACTCGTAAATTTGTCCGTTTATTGTTAATTTAATTCCCCAGTCGTCAATATCTGTGAATACTACATTATATTGTGTATTATTTGAATAATCATAATTTAACTCATGATTTAGATCTTCTGATATTTCTATTAGTTTTTCGTTCTTTTGAATGGTTGATGATACTAAGACCTTATTGTCTGTTGTATAGTAGAAGTTAACCTCTGCATATTTTGAAGAATATTTTAAGTCAGCTTTCAACTCATTATTTGAAAAATATAAATCAATATTATAGAGATCTAAATCATTTTTAAATTTCTCAGCTACTGATGATAATGTTGTTTCAGCATCTTTTGTCCAACCATATTCAAAGTAATCTTTATTTGTTGTTAGATATATTTGACATTTTTGTAAGTATTCATCTTTCAAACCGCTTACTGGTAGGTATTTCGTTTTATTCCAATAATCTGAGTTTTCTGGTGTTATTGTTGAGTTATTTACTTGATCTTGTGTATATGCTTTTACACATTCCCATATTTGATTATTATATATGACTTGTGATTGTGTTGCATAGTAAGTTTTATTTAAAACTTTATTAAATTGTGGTATAATATCCACTCTATAATAATTTATATTTTGTTGTGACCCTGATATTGTAAATTCCGATCCAGGCTTCAGGTTTGTTGGAATTTCTAAAAAGTTATTAAAATATATTTTGCTATCTTTTATGTTTATTTCACCCTCATATATTTTTGGTAAATCACTTTTTGTTATTACTTCAATTGAAAAAGTTCCGGATCCAATTAATTTACTTGGATTTGTCGAGTATTCGAAATGTATCAGATCTATTAATTTATCATTTAATATAGTGTATGTACCATCATTTAAATTGCTATTTACTACATTGAGTTTTTTACCATTGAATAACTTATCATAAAAATTTGGTTCATTCCAATTTGATAAATTATTCTCAAACTTTGAGTTTACATAGTTATAAATTCCTATTGAATTTACCGAATTTAATAGATATAAGTCTTTCCATGTTTCCGAATTTGAATATATCGATGAGTATTTAGATTCAAATGTTGCATTATCAACATCTGATATTATCATTATAGCATCATTTTTGGTTGACACAACAGTATAAACTCTCATATCATCTGTAAATTCTAATATTGGATTGTTAAAGCTGACTAATGTACCAATTGGGAATTTTATGTCAAAATTATCACCATATATCCACTTAGAATAGAAGTTCCAATCGTTATTTACTGGCTCTATATTAGTTATTATTTGCTTTTGTAGAGTTTTCTCATAGAAGTGTACACCCCATTCGTTAAATAATTGAAATTTATTTAATGACAATCTATTTGGTGATTCTAGTTCAATAGAAGGTACTTTTTCCATAACATATAAACCATATGTTTTATATGTATCTGATGAGTTTTCATGAAAAAGGATATCACCTTCAAATCTTTCATCTATAAAATCATATTTGAAATTTAAACTATCTCCTTCTTTGTTAAAGAAAATTAATGATTCAGACATTTAATTAATACTTTTTTGATATATATTAAAAAACACTTCTTTGATAATTTATTTTAATATATAAGGTGTAAAAAATAATTAAAAAAATGAAGATTCTTAGATTTTTTGAGAAGAAAAAGGAAGATGATGTATTAGAACCTGGTTTTGATATAAAGTCTTTAGAACCAAAAGAAGATGATTTGGTTGGATTTGTAAGCGATTACGAAGAGATTAAAGATAAGGAAGTTAATAAAATTAAAAAAGAAATTCAAAATAATGGTGAAACACCTGGTTTGAAAAAGTCTATCAAGAAATTTGAAGAGTTTTCTAGTGAGTTTAGCATCTCTGAGAATATTAGATACCATTTCGATAATTCAATTTCTGTTATAGAGAATATTTTTAGACCAGGATCAGAAGAATTTTTTAACTTATTAGTAGAAGGTAGAGAATTATATGAAAGTGGTAGATACTCTTTTAATGATTTGGATATTGAATTATTTGAGAAAACAGATATTGGTAAATTTGGATATTTTAGAGGTCAATTAGTTCCATTAGATCTTCCAATGGAGATTATTGAGGAATTAAATGAGGCTGAGTATAAAGGTAGAGATGTTAAATTGAATAAACCTATGAGAAGTACCGGTCCTAAAAAGTATAAAGTTTATGTTAAAAATCCAAAAACTGATAGAGTTATGTGTGTTAATTTTGGTGATGTTAAGGGTGGATTGACTTCTAAAATTAATGATCCCGTGGCTAGAAAATCATTTGTATCACGTCATAGATGTAAAAGAAAATGGAAACCAATGGATAAATTATCAGCTGGTTATTGGTCCTGTCATCTACCTCGATATAAGAATTTAGTTAAATCATCTCATGGTGGTTATTGGTAATTTAAAAGATATTTATAGGGTGTGTATTATATAATAATATATATACTATGATAAATATTTTATATGAAATTTTAATAGATAGTGATCGAGAACTTATTAAAAATAGTGGAGTCTATCAAATAAGAAATAAAAATAATAATAAAGTTTATATTGGTTCGACTTCTGGTAGGTTATCAAGAAGGTTGACATCTCATATTAGTGATTTAATAAATAATAGACATCACTCAAAGCACTTACAGAGGTGTTTTAATCAAAATCCAAACTTTGGATATTTTGAAATATCGATATTAGAGGTTTGTCCGCCAGAAATCTCATTACAAAGGGAGCAAATTTATTTAGATTTATATAAACCTTATGATGATAGATTTGGATATAATACTAATCCTAAATCATCTTCCTGTTTGGGAGTTCGAAGAAGTAAAGAGGAAAAGATTAAGTTATTTGAAAGAATGAGAAAGTTGAGTGATGAACAGATAATTGGTATTTTTAATCTTAGAAATGAATTAAAATTGAGTAATGGTGAAATATCAAAGGTGATGGGAATTAATGGTAATCATGTCTCCTCTATTTTGAACAGAGTTAAAAAATATGAATATGTTAAAGAGAAATATGATTTAAAATTAGAAGTAAATCGATATAAAAAATTCAATAGAGATGATGTTTTGAAAATACATGACATGTATGAGAATGAGAAATTGAGTATATATGATATATCAAAATTGACGGGGTTTGAAATAATTTCATTAAGACATCTTATTTACAATCAAAATATCTATAAAGTTGAAAAGGATGGTTTGATTTTTAATATTGAGAAGCGGAAAAATAAAATGAAAATTAATAGAAAAAGTGGAATAAAAATTAATAAGATTATAATAAAAGAAGAAATTATAAAAGATGTTTTTGAACTAAGACACATTTTTAATTTTTCAAATAATGATATTTGTGACAAATTGAAAATTAATTCTAAAGAAGTTGATTTGATACTATCTTTTAGATATCAGAGACGAAGATATAATCAAATTTACTTGGAATTGAAAACCAAATATAATCTTAGACAAAGAAAAAATATATTAACAGAGGAAGATATTATCGATATTTTTAAAGATTATAATAGTGGTCAGTATTTAATTACTGAATTAATTGAAAAATATAACTATAATAACATTGGTTTATTACTTTCAAATGATGAAGATTTATCAAAATACTACAGAGATATAATTTTAAATAACAATTTAATTGTATGTAAATCATTAACTAAAAATATTGAAATGAAATCAAAATTAATGATTGATATAAATAAAAAAAGATCTAAAAATTATAAACTAACAGATCCATTTGGTGTTGAATTTTTTATAAAAAATCTATCGGAATTTTGTTCAGATAGAGATTTAGACCCTGGTAATTTATCAAGAGTTTCTAAGAATGGTAGAAAGCACAAGGGTTGGAGTTGTATTTGTTTGGATTAAAATAAATTAAATTAAATATTTTTATATATAGTATATGATTTTACCATTTAAAGAAACTAAGATTGGGTGCAATATATTCATTAGAGAGTTTTCTCAATATACTGAATCTGATGAGATGATCTGGCATACTGATAAGGAAGATAGAATTATTGAAAATATTGGAGAAACTGATTGGCTTATTCAATTTGATAATCAACTCCCTAAAAAGATAGATGGTAGAATATCTATACCAATGGGTGTTTACCATAGATTGATAAAAGGTACTGGTGACTTAAAAATAAAACTAATAAAAAAACCACTCAATTAGAGTGGTTTTTTATTATTCTACTTTTGATTTATAATTATCAGTGTATATTTTTATTATTTCATCATATTCATTTATCACACCATTTTTAAAGGATTCGTTTTCATACTTTTGTTTTAATATGTATTCTTTTATATAATTTTCATAATCTAATTTTATAGATATGTCTAAATTATCTTCATCAATTTGAATAGTTTCTGAAATAATTTCCTCACCATCATCTCCTTTTTGTACGATATCATCTATATATTCGACTGATGAGAAATTCCCATTTTCTAACATCATTTCTAATTTTCTTCTTAATTTTCGATTGTTTATAAGAAGATTGTTTGAGATTGATATATCAATATAATCTTTAGTATCTTTTAATTCATCTAATTTATCAATATCGTCTTCTGTTATAACCTTAAATTTTCTAAATATTGGTGATACTTTATTTGGAAAAAATATCTCTTCATCTGTATCTGTGTCTATTACAAATATTCCTTTTTGATCTCCTATATCATTTCGATCCATTTGGAAAATAGATCCTATAAATTTGAAATTGTTATTAACCTGTACAAGATGCACATGACCAGATCTCACTTTTCTAAATGATTTAAAATCTTCTATATCAATTTTATCATTATTTTTATGAGCTACTGATGTTAAGTGCATTTTACAACCGTTTAAGTCTGAGTGGCAAAATAGGTAATCGCAATTTTTATTATCATTTATTGTTTTTATTTGATCTAATTTCTTTTCAATATAAGGCATCATCAATATTTTTAGTCCATTATATTCTAATATTGATGTTTTATCATAAATTTTAACATTTGGGATATATTTAAATGGTCTAACTGAATTTATTTCAGATGCGCTTTTTGAGTATAGGTCATGATTTCCTATTATTATGTGTAGTGGTGCTATTTTTGATATTTCTTCAATTATATCCATTCCGTAGTTTAGTAGGTTTATGGGTATGATATTTCTGTTATCAAAGAGGTCTCCTAGGTGTGCAATTATATCTCCTTCTTTAACTTCTTTTTTTAGTAGTGGAATTAGAAACTCTGAAAAATATTGTTGATGTATTTTATACCATTTATCAACTGAGTTTGGATATCCCAATCCGATGTGGGTATCTCCAATTAGGAAAATTTTACTCATTCATAATTATTATTTTAATATTATATAATCGTCTTTGTTTTAAGTTGAAAATGGAAAAAAATTAGTTTTTTAGTTTAATATATATGTAAAGTGTATAAAAAACAAGAGAAAAAAAATAAAAAATATATACTTTATAATTGGTAACAATTAAAAAAAAATAATAAAAAATATGCCATTACCACATTACACGCAAATCTCTAATGTTGGATCTCCGGGTGGACCAGGTACATTTCCAGATGAGATAGTTTACACTAACTTGTTTGAGGTTACATTTGTACTTCCTACTATTTTGCAGAACCAACAAAGAAACTCGGTATTATTATTGGAAAATGCCACTAGTGTTGACTTCAACCTTACAGAGTTTGACTTCACACAAAAAGAACAAAGATTTAAATATTCAACTAGAGTATTTCAAACTACACCAGCTAAGACTAGTGGTGAGATTAGTATTAAATTTCAAGTGAATGTTAATCAAGTTGGATCTATGGAAACTTGGTCTACATTAAAAGCATGGTATGACTTAGTATTTAATTCTCAAGATGGGACAATGCATTATAAGTCTGATATAATCGGAACTATCATTGTTAATCAACATGATAAAAAGGGTGTTGTTTTGAGAAGAGTTACTTTCCAAAATGCTCAAATTAAGAAAATTGCTGGATACGGTCTTGATTGGTCAACGAATGGTACAATTGAAACTCTACAAGTTGATTTCGTATGGGATTACTTTGTTGATGAGTATATTGATCCACCATTTGGAGTTACACCTCCTATGATACCTGGATATTAATAAAAAAAAGTTCACAATTAATGTGGACTTTTTTTTATTATGTTATATAACATGAAGGACATCGAAAATCATAAGTTTATAATGTTATAAACTTAAAAAATAAACGATTATGGATGTATTTAAATAACAAAGAACTTTATATAGAATTAGTAGTGAGTAAGGCGCAGGGAAGATTAACAAGAAATGCACAAAAGATGTTAGAACTTCTGGCAAAAAAGACAATAAAAAAAATGAGATATTGGTCCAATGATGATAAAATGGATTGTTATCAAAGTGGATTACTTTATATCTTTCAAAATTGGTATAATTTCAACGAGGACAAATCAGTTAATGCTTTTGCATATTTTACCGAGATATTTAAGCGAGGTATAGCGAAAGGTTACAATGATCTTTATAAAAAGAAGGGTGATAATGAACACCAGATAAGGTTAATTTCTATAGAAGGTAGTAATGAGGGAATGGGTCTACATTCATTATAATTATGGAAAGAAATATACCTAACTTAGATTCTTTTTGTTTATCACCAATAGTTGGTGATGTGAAAACCGAAGAAAATTATAAAAATCAGATTTATAAATTTGAAAGAAATATTGAAAAAGGTCTTTTAGATATATTTAAAAAATTGGGTATGAATGTAATTGTTAAGACAGACCTTATAATAATGAACTCACTACCTCTCGATATTTCAGCTCATATATAAATGATGCATATGATTATAGATATTTTAATAGAGAGATAGTAAAATATCTTATGGAGAGGGATATCTATAATTTCAGATTTTACATATATGTGGATATAACTAATATATCTTCTGATAATTGGACTCCATTTAATGAAATAGTGAAGTATCATTTTAGATATTACGAAAAATAAAAAGACATTTTATAAAACTTTTTTACTATATTTGTAAAAATAAATATTATGAATAAAGTTATTTTTCAGTTTTGGGAAAATTCTATTGAGGATTTTGATGTTATACCAGATGGGTGTTCATTGCACATAGATGATTTGGAATATGTTAGATGGATAGAAAATATTTACTCTGATAGAGATGTTAATTTGGTCCCGCAGGAATATGATAGGATTGTTGGTGATAGGTTAATTGCTTTTATCGAGGATGATTTATTTACAAAAGTCGAGAATTTTAAGACTGTTAGATTATCTCAAAACCAATTAAATAATTTAATTTTAATGGATGAAATAGTTATCAAAGATATTGATTAAACATTGAACTTTTTAAGATGTTCTTCGGTTATGATTATAAAATCATAACCTTTTTTATTGCACCAGTTTATCATAGTTTCCCATTTTTGTTTATTCTTATAAGCCATTTTTAGATCATATTCAAAATTTTTCAATTTTTTTCCTTTATCTTCTGGGACTTGTAGTCTGCCTTCTGTTAGTGCTTGTACAAAATTATATTCTTTTTGTGGTTTAACTTCAGCAACAACTTGTCTCAGAACTCCATTTATCCTCATTTCATAATAAAAGTCTACATGGTACACATGATTTTTAACTTTAGTATCGCCATTTTCAAAATGAGTCATTTGATATGGTATTTGCAAACACTCGGCTCCCCATTTAATTATTTCTGGTTTTAGATCGAGCCATGTCATAATCTTCTTTTCCCAAGAACTTCTATAAAATAACCCACCTTGTCCATTTAATTTAATAACTTTATCTTTATTTGTTGGTATATAGAGTCCTCCATGGTATTTAGAATTATTTGGTTTCGAATTTAACATAAGTTTAATTTCTTTTATTTATATATAAAAGAAAAAACTTTCTATGGGTTTATTAGATGATAGAGTTAAACTCAGTTTGTTGGTCAATGGTAATGGATTAGCAGATAACTATAAGAATAATTGCCTCTATTTGATGGATAAAATAACAAAGAGTAGTAAAGAATATACTGCTATCGGTATAAATGATATAAAACCTGGTAGTTTTTATTTTATTCAATATGTTGATCCTTCAAATTGGATGGCTTGGTCTCCGGTTTTTATTGTTGATTGGAAAAAATTTGACAATAAGATAGTTGTCTTTGCTGTTAATTTTAACTTTATACCATTGGAGGTTCGTACTGTTATATTTGATCCTTATTTTGTTGAGAAAAATTTTAAAGATGGTATTCCACTTAAAGTTAATTATAAGGGTATGTATGATGAGTTGTTGAAATGGGGATTTGAATACTCATTAGTTGAGTATAATGCTATTCAAATAAAGATGATTCATCGAATTGATATGGATGAAGTTCCTAGATTTTTGATGTCGGGTCATCCACTAACTAAATATGATCCTCAGAAGTTAATTCAAATATGGACTAAAAAGTTAGAGACTAGAGATCAAAGACATAATGAAATGATGAATTCACTTATTTCTGATTTTTACGAGATGGATGGTAAAATCAAAGAAAAGTATGTTGCTCTTAAAGGTCATATACAAAGAATACAAAATTCTTTAAGAAGATTTTAAATTTCATCAAAAATTCATTATATTTGTAGAGTTAATCCTGTAAAATTATGAAGTATTCAGTTTATATGTCGTTGGCTCAGAAATTGAGATCTTATGGTCAAAAAGAAAAAGCATTGGAAGTTATTAAACATGCCAATTCTATAGAAGAAAGAAAAATAAATCAAATTGATTTTGATATTTTAGTTGGTAGAGTTAAAGCTTTTAATGGTGCTAAATTTGATTCTGTTCAGGTTCTTAGAGAAAAAGAGGGAAACACAATTATGTGTATTTTTAAATCAGGTATTAGTAATACACACCGAATAAATTCAACAATTAAAAGTGACGGTAGTTTAGTTTGGTCTGACGGGAATTTATTTGAAAATAGAAAGTCTGTTAATAACTTTAACACATTAGTAAATCATCTAAAAAACTACAACAAAGATATTATTAATATTTTAGAAGAAATGTCCTTAGTGGATAGAGAAATAAAAGTTATACCAAGAACTTATTACAAATAATATGAGCAAACGTGATTTTGATTATGAGATAATTAAAGATGCGATCTGTGAATCAGATCCATCTGTAACTAGAAAGAATATTATATTTGAGAATGTATATGGTCCTCAAAATGGGTATATTATGGCTCCTTATAGAGAACTCGTATGGAGCAATAAGTTTTCAATATCAGTTGAAGAGTATGAGTTTAGATTAAAACAAAAACTCAGAGAGGAAAAAATAAACGATTTAGGGATATAAGAGAGGATTTAATCCTCTTTTTTCATTTTAGGGAGATAGTATTTTTATATATACCATTAAAATTAATTTTTTAATGGCTTCTTATAATTATAGAAATAATAATAACAGTGGTGATGGAATGGGTTTTGTCAACTCTGCTGTAGAAAATAAAGGTCTATTTAATAGAATACTTCGTAATTTATCCAATTATGGTATGAATTATGACGATATGATCATTAGAAACCAAGTTGGTGTTGGTATCAATGAAGATCCATATGCTGCAAAGGGTGATTCTATGTACAATTTCTTTTCACAAAGGGCAGTCGCTTCTGTATTAAATAGAAAATCAATACCATATTTAGATAGATCTTATCCAGATAAAAGAAGAATATTAAGAGAATATTCCATTAAGGATGAAATTAGAGATTTTATTAGTGCTATAGCTGATGAATCAATTGTATATAATGATACAAAGGATTTTTGCTCACCATCTCCTTTATCAAATGATTATTCTAAGGAGATAACGGATAAGTATCAGGAGTATTTTGAGAAAGTGTATAATAAATATGGTTTCTCTGATAGTGTAACTGCATATCAAATGATGAAAGATTTCCTTATTGATGGTTATGTTGCAATTGAGTTAGTTTGGGATGATAAAAAGAAGAATATTATCGCATTTAATAGGTTAAGACCAGAGAGTATAGTACCTGCTTATGAGCCAAATATCGGGCATCTATGGATTCAATTTCCAGAAGATCCACAATTGAGGAGAATATTTTTAGATTCTCAAATAGTATTTATATCATATTCATCACAGAATGATTATTCTGAAACTTCTTATGTTGAGGGTTTGATAAAGCCGTATAATCAATTAAAAATATTAGAGCAGACTAGAATTATGTTTAACATAATGAATGCTACTATCTATCAAAAGTTTACTATTCCTATTAAGGGTATGTCTCGACAAAAAGCTGAAGAACAAATTGGTCAATTGATTCAAGATTATTCAGAAGAAATTGAATTTGATGAAACATTGGGTACTATTAATGTTAATGGTACTAAACACATACCATATAATAAACAAGTTTGGTTTCCTGAAGGTGATGCTGGTACTCCAAATATGGAGTTAATGACACCACAAGGTCATGATTTAAATGAGGAATCTATGTTAAAATGGTTTCATCAGGCTCTTAAAAGAGCTTCTAAAATACCAGTTACTAGGTTTGAAGCAGAGAGTGGTGGTGGAACATTTATATCAGATCAAGCTGGTTTAACAAATGATGAGGTTAAGTTTCATAATTTTATTGGTAGGTTAAGAGCTAATTTTAAAGAATTGATTGTTAAGCCTATAAAGTTGCAAATGTTGGTTGAGTTTCCAGAGCTTGTAGAAGATGAGGTTATAATGAATGAGATGGATATTGATTTTAATTCAAATCAAATCTTTGAAGAGTGGAAGAAAATAAACAATTTGGCTAAAAGAGCTGAGGCAATTGGGACATTAACTGGTATTATGAATGGTGAGAAACCTTATTTCCATATAGAGTGGATTATGGATCATGTATTTAAGTTAACTCCTGAAGAAAAAGCAGAAAATCAAAAATACTGGGCTAAAGATGCTGCTGGTGTTGGTTCTGGAGGAGCTCAGGCTAGTGCTCAAAGTGGAATGGATGTAGGCGCTCAGGGTGGAATGGATACTCAAGGTGGAATGGATACTGGCGCTCAAGGTGGAATGGATACTGGTGCTCAAGCACCACCTGCTCAAGGAGGTCAAACTGCTCCAGAACCACCAGCTCAGGGTGGTGCTCAAGGTGGAAGTTCTGAATTTGAGTTTTAATTTTTAATATATATAAATAAAATTATTATATGTATAGTATTTATGTATTGAAATGTCCTATTTCAAATGAAGTTGGATTCCCAAATATGATTACTCAGTCTTTTCTCTATTTTAGCTCTTGTTTGTCCAACATATCTAAAAAAACTAAAAAAAAGTATTCACATAAAGATAATTGGATATTAAAACTATCTAGATTAGAATTGAAACCAATTATAGAGAAGATTGAGGAAATATCTTTGGATTCAGATCTATCATATGTTTTGGAGAGAGAAACATATTGGATTTTAAAATATCGAAGTGGTAATTTAGTTAACGCTACTGATGGTGGTGAGTATAGTATAAATAATAAAAGAGGTGTTCATAAACCAATGAATGGAGAGAATAATCCAATGTGGGGTAAAAAACATAGCGATTTTAGTAAAAAAATTATGAGAGAAAAAAAATTGGGTTTATATAATGGTGTTGATAATCCAAGATCAAAGGTAATTTATCAATATGATAAAAATCTAAAACTTTTAAAAAGCTGGAATTATGCTAAAGAATGTGCTGAATTTTATAAAATTTCAAGAGGTAATATTTCAACTTGTGCAAAATTTAATTCAACCAAAGATAAAGATGATAAATATATAACATGTTCCGGATTTATATTTTCATTCATAGAATTAAATTCTAAGTTATGAATTAATATGAAGATTAGCTAATATAGAATTATTCTGCTCGTGGTGAGTTTTAGAAATTATTATAAAAAAGAAAACCTCTCAAATGAGAGGTTTTTTATGCTACATTGTTCCAATTTTCATTTACATAGAAATAAACAAATTGTCCACTATCATTAAATTTCATTGATAGTTCTATTTTTAAACCAGAATCTAATATGTCTATTATAGTTCTACCTAATTCTGTTTGTAGTGGTCTCCATTCAATTTCCAATTCTTCTACAAAATCATCTTTAATTATCATAGATATTCCTTTAACAGTGAAAGCAATATCTGATAACATTGGATCAAATTCATATCCACTAATTTTACCATATTCATTAATATCCTCAATATCAAATTGCACTCTCTTACCTTCTAATAAAGTATTTAGTTTAATTTCTCTTTTAAATTGAGTCCATTGTGACCATTTTTTGAATTTATACTCAAATTGAGATAGTTTGATTCCATCTAGATAGAACTTATACTTTCTATTTTTTAGATGTGATTCACCATCTACTCTAAACATTTGGCCCATTTTATTAAAATTTTAAAAAATCTATTTGTTTCTTTTCTAAGTTTGTTGATTTTACAACTACTTTTATTCTATCACCCAATCTTATTTCTTCTCCTAATTGACTTATTGCTACATATCTATCTGGATAGGCAATCCATTTTCCTTGTAATTCTGATAATCTTATTAAGCCTTCACACTTATTCTCTTCTATCTCAACATAGATTCCTCTATCTAAAACTCCAGATACTATACCTTCGAAAACTCTCCCTATTTTATCACTAAGGTATTCCACTTGTTTATATTTTATGGAATCTCTTTGAGCTTTTGCTGAGACTACTTCTTGTTTGGATATCCATTCACATTTTGAACTTAAATCTCCAGGTGATAATTCTCCTTTGTATTTTTCTTGTCCTAATGCCTTTGAAAGTAATCTATGTGTTAAAATATCACTATATCTTCTGATAGGTGATGTGAAATGAGAATAGTGTTGGAATCCTAGTCCATAGTGTCCAATTTCTCTGGTTGAGTATTTTGCTTTTTGTTGAGCTCTTATTATTAGAGTTGTTATTATATTCTCTTCAGCTTCTCCTTTTATCTTTTTGATAAGATCATTTATAACTAATTTAGTTTTCTCAGGAGTATCTCCAAAGTGTATTACATGTCCTAGTCCTGATATAAAAGATTTAAAGTGTTCTAATTTTGATTCTTCTGGTTCCTCGTGTATTCTATTAACACAAGGTAGGTTTCTAGACTTTATAAATTTTGCGACCTCTCTATTAGCTAATAACATATATTCTTCTATAAGATGGTTAGCTTCTTTTTGTTCTTTTAGATAAACTCCTATTGGTTTTTTATTATCATCAGCTAATTTGAATTTAACTTCAACTCCGCCTATTTCCATAGACCCGCCTAGCATTCTTCTCTTTCTCATTTTTCTAGCCAATCTATTTAGTTCTAATATTACATTATCACAATCTTTCCACTCTTCAGAAGCTGATCCTCTATCTATTACTTCCTGAGCCATTTCATATGAGTAATCTCTATTAACATTTATTATAGTTTTTCCAAACCAAGTACTTTCTATTCTTCCATCATTGTTTAGTTCTACTATAACAGAAAAGCATAATTTATCACTACCTGATTTGAGTGAGCATATTCCATTACTTAATCTTTTTGGTAGCATTGGTACACATCTATCTACTAGATATACTGATGTTGATCTTCTCAGAGCTTCTTTATCTAATTCTGATCCTGGTTTTATGTAATGTGTTACATCTGCTATGTTTATGGAGATATATCTTTTCCCGTCTTTAAACTCTAATCCTATGGTATCATCTGCATCTTTTGAATCGTGAGGATCTATTCCAATTGTTGTTACACCTCTTAAATCTCTTCTTCTGGATATTTCTTTTTCTGTTATAATTTCTGGCATTAGTTCTGCCTCATTTAGTACTTCTTGTGGGAAATCAACCGGGAGACCATATTCATACATTATGGCATTCATTTCAGTTTCATTTTCTCCTATGAAACCTAATACTTTTTTAATTTTAGCGTTGGGTGATTTTGAATCTTCCCATCCTATTAATTCTACTAATACTTTTTGATTATCTTCTGCGTTATGTGATCCTCTTATATAAAAATCTGTATGTATTTTTGGATTATCTGGTATAACGAATGTGTGGTCTTTTTTTACTTGTGTAGTTCCTACAAATTCTGTTTTAAATCTTTTTACAACTTCTATAACTTCTCCTTCTAATTTTTTACCATTATTGAAAAGTTTAATTTTTACTGTATCTAAGTGTAATGATTTTCCGGTTCTTTTTTTGTGTATATAGAATTCTTTTCCTTCGAATTTAAGTGTGGCGTTGCCGACTACTGAAAATTCTATTTGGGATTCAATAATATCCCCTTCTTTAAATTTAGCCATCTTGGTTTTTATTTTTATCTCGTTTGACATCTAGAGTTTTCCTCATTTTATCCATTACTTTTTCATTTTGTATTGGATAATCAACTCCGAATGATTCTCTGAGGGTTTTTTTTCTTTTTGGTTCAGAACATTTTCTACATAAGTAATCTCCCCATTTTTCATTATCATAAAGTAGATAGTTTTTATAGATTATGTTTTTTTCAATTCCACATGAGTCACATTTACACTTTATTTTAAAATGAGATCCTTTGGATAGTAGTTCTGGTGGTATAATGATAGTTTCTCCGATAGTGGTTTCATAACCAAGATCAGTAAAATAATTTAAATTATTTATATTAATTTTTATATTTATTTCTCTAGTGAGAATCATGTTATATTATTTATTATATTTTATATATTAATTTTAATGGATTGTTTAAACAAAAATAATTATTTCTATATAATTTAAAGAGAGAGATATATTATAATATATATCAAAAAAATAATAATTAAATATGTCACAAAATGAAATGAGTGAAGAAGATTACTTAAAAAGACATCTTCAAGATTTAGAAGATGGTAAGAAATCTCAAAATTTTATAAATTCTGATATTCCGGTATCTAATACAAATACATCTGCAGATAGTAATAGAGCATCTGATCTACAATACTTCAATTTTGATGTAAAAGAATTGCCTTGTGGTCAATTCTATCCAGTTGGTACACTTTTTATGGTTAGACCTGCTCAAGTTAAAGAAATTCAAGCATATTCCATGGTTGATGATAATAACTTTTATGATATTGTTGAGAAAATGAATGATATGTTACAATCATGTGTTAGAGTTAAGTATGCTGATGGTAGAATTTCATCTTATATGGATATTAAAGATCAGGATAGATTATTTCTAATATTTTTAATTAGAGAATTAACCTTTCAACAAGGTAATGGTCTATCCGTTAACTTAACATGTAAGTGTGGTGAAGAGAATGTTATAGAATTGAAAAGAGATAACTTTGTTTATCATGAGATAGATGAGAAGTTATTAAAGTTTTATAATAAAAACACCGGATCATATCACTTCAATACTGTTAATGGTAAAAATTTTGAATTGACTCCTCCAAATATTGGATTACAAAAGGCATTTACAGATTATATTATCAAAGAAAATAATGATAAAAGAAATCCAAACTTAGCTTTCTTAAAAATTATTCCTTTTATGTTAGTTGGTAGAAGTAACATTACATATGATGGTATTAAGGCTAAATTAAAAGAGTTTGAACAAATGGATCAAACATCATTTCAATTTCTTAATGCTGCTGTTGGTAAAATGACATTTGGTATCAAAGAATTGAAAAAGACTTGTTCGTGTGGTGAGGAGATCCGCACGGAAATGCAGTTTCCCAACGGAGCCTCAGGTATTTTCGTTATTCATGACGCCTTTGAAGCATATATTAAAGAATAAGCTTCTTTTACAAAAACACTTTCATACACAGGAATGGTCGATGGATAATTGGCCATTCTGGATGTTTGAAGAAAATATTAAGCTTGTTAACGAGATTATTGAAGAAGAAGATAAGCAACGAAAATCAGAGGAAGACTCACAGAGGTCTGGGATGCCAGATACTTCATCTATGATGAAAAATGCTACTAATTTCGCAAGTAATATTCCTAAATTTTAAAACCCAGTTAAAAACTGGGTTTTATTTCAAATTTTATTTTACCACAATCCCAAATTTTATTTAAGTTTATCTTTGATGTGTATTGGCTTTCGGTTAGATTTGTATCTAATATTTTTAGTTTTGATTTTGTGAAATTTTGTTTATGTTTTCTTTTATTATCTATAATATATTTATAATCTGGTCCAGTTTCATTTATTTTATTGAATCCTAGTTTAAAATATAAATTTCCAATACTCCAATCAAGATCTGCATAGCTTATAATTCTATTTGGCTTGAATTCTTTTATAAAATAATTAAGTAGTTTAGAGGCTCCTCCAACCACATTAGTATTTAATAGGTTACAAAATCTAGAAAGGTTCCATTCCTCTTCTTTCATTTTAATTCTACCTTCATTTTTATTAAAAGTCATGACCGATACCAATTCATCATCATGGAATAATCCAATTTTTATATTTGATCTATCAGATCCCTGTATGTGATTTTTATTTAAAAAATCGGTTGTGTTATCTATTTCCTTTATGATGCATTTTCTGGCCCATATTTTTCTTTGGTTTATTTTCAATAAGTTTTTTATTTGACTTTTAATAATTTCACCTTTTAGATTCCAATCGTCTTCCCATATGTGTATTATTCGTATACCTCTTTCTTTAAAGAAATTGGTTTTATCTATATGGTAGTTTTTATTTTTAAATTTATCTGAATGCCAGTAAAGACCGTTGAATTCAAATCCAATTTTTAAATCGGGTAAATAAATATCAATTTCAAAGGAGTCTCTATATGGATTTATAATATCTCCATTATATAAAGAACTAATATAATTGAATAATTCAACTTCTTTTATAGAATTATGTTCTACTATTGGGTAACATATTGTACACAATTCTATATTATTTTTAGTTCTTCCGTAATAATTATCAGTACTTATTTTAAATAAGTGGTTTTTTGAGCACTTGAATATGTTAAATCCCTCTTCATATTCAATATAATTTACATCTTTGCATATTTTAAAATTAGATCTACCCTCTTCAGTTTTAAAAACATGATCTTTTGAATATTTTTCTAAACAAGTTTTTTTAAATTTCTCTTTATACTCTTTGGTTTTTGTATAACTATCAACTCCCCATTTTTCTAAACAAGTTTTCTTTGATTTTTCTAAATATTCTTCGGTTTTTGAATAATTATCAACTCCCCATTTTTCAATATATGTTTCTTTTGATTTCTTTAAATATTCTTCGGTTTTTGAATAATTATCAACTCCCCATTTTTCAATAGATGTTGATTTTACCTTATCTTTATATTCATCGGTTTTCGAATAATGATCAACTCCGTATTTTTCAATTAAAGTTTTCTTTGAATTTTCTCTTAATTCTTTATTATTCGATGAGCATTTGTTTGAGCAAAAACTTTTATAACCATCTTTCCAATTCATATTAAATGAAACTCTGTTCATTGAGCATTCTTTACAATAAACATAATCCGGCTTATTGCTTACCCAGTGCCATATTTTTTGTCTAAATGGTATTTCTAAATTTTTGGTATATTCAATTATGGTTTGGTATAATGAATAGTTATTATTCTTTATATATGATTCTCTTAATCTATTTGGTGATTCAGATACGATATTATCTATTACTTCGAGTCTTTCTTGAACCATTTATTGTAAAATTTTATATAATTATATATAAAATTTTTAATATGTTATAAAAAACCTATCTCTATGATAGGTTTTTTATTTTATTAATTTTGTCTCTTATTTCAGCAGCCATTTCATAAAGTTCTGCATTTAAATATTCTTGCAATTTTCTTTCTAGTTTAGAAAGGTCTGGTTTTATTTCTTTTGTCTCAACAACTTTAACTTCTTCTTTTTTAGATTCTTCTTTTTTAACTTGTGGTATTTCTATAGATTTTGATTTTTTGTAAAGTTCTTTTATTTGATTTCTGATAATAATAGCCTTTTCAAAGTTTTGAGTTTTTATACAATAATTTAGTTCTTTTTCTAATGATTTTATAGTTTCAATATCTAAATTGGATATTTTCTCGTTTAAGAGGGAAGCTTCCTCATAATTTTCGGATTTAACGGCTTCTTCTAATTTATTATTTAATTTTTCTATATAATCTCCTTTTTCCTTTCTAACTTTTGTTTTCTTTGTAATTAGTTCTTTACTATTATTTATAATCATATTAATTTCACCTTTTGATAGGTAGGAGAATTTAAGGTTGAAAATTTTCTCATTATTTATTTCGTGAAATATTTCTTCACCCTCTTGTGTAAGATATACTCTATCACATCCTGATATTTTTAGTGTTTGTAGACTTAATTTTAATTCATTTAAATTTGATTTTTTTAAATTTATAAATTTTGTCTTACCTAATTTTGGTATTTTTACATATGAAAAATCAGTATCTGGGAAATTTTTAAGGTATTCAAATGATAATATATCTCTATATCTTTCTATTACATAAAGGTTATCTTTATCTGACATTGCTCCTATGAATACATGATACTCTCCTTCTTCGATTGCAAATAATCTTTCAAATTTCCAATTCTTGTGGTTTAAAAGAATTTCTATTTCTTGTAAATCTATTTCATCGCATATAGCACCTATTTGTTGTCTATTGTACTTTTTAAGATTGATACATTTTAGAGTAGCTAGATTCATATTTTGTTTTTTATTTCTACAAATATAGTAATTTTTATAAAAATATGAAAATATTTTTTAATATATAATAAAAAATATTTTGATAAAATGAGGTATATAGATAATAGAGAAACTTTTATACAAAGGAGTATTTCTAAAAAATTTGAGAAAACTCCATATTCTGAACACAATTTCCCAATTTATGAAGAGTATTCTGGTAGTGGTAGTGGAAAGGCAATGTTCACTAATAATATTGGTTGGAATGATTCTTTACTGGGTCGTTTAATAAATCATATTATAAGAAAGATTAAAATAAAATTAGCATCGGTCGTTAAAATACCTAGATTGATTAATAGACTTAATGCTGAGTTTGAAAAAATACACACTAATGGTTTATTATTGGCTACTTATGATGCTGATATTAAATATAAAATGGAATTTATCAAGGTGGAGGTTTATTCTTTTATTTTTGAGTTAAAAAAATCTATATCAGAGGGTGATGATGTATCTATTATAAAAAATTTGGCTAAGTCTGCATTGGAAAGCTTAGAGAAGGAGGATGATGAATTAGAGAATAAGAAAGAAATGATTGATGAGTTAAAAAAATTCTTAGATTTCTTAGAAAGTTATAAACCAGTTTCTAAAAATAGCTCAGGTGGTAATTCAACTGATGATAATGGTTTATTTGTTGATAAATATGATTTATTGGTTAGTAATTTGACTTACTTATCAAAGATGTTGACTCAGTATAAGAGTATTAAAACAGATGTTGTTTCTCCTGTAAAAAAGGGTGTTCCGGTTAAAGAGAGTTTGATATTTGACTATCGATCATTTGTTGATGGTTTAAATGAGAGTTCTAATCCAGCAACTGCGTCTGTTATATCAAAAGAGCAGAAATATGCTTTTGATGCTTTTTCTAAACTAAAAGTTCAATTTCAAAACTTAGACAAAACTTTAAAAGGTTCAAAGGATCCAATTGTTTCTACTGAACAATTATCAAAGATAATCTCAAATAAAGATAGTGAAGTTTATAAAAATTTCATAATTAAACTATATGTTGATATTGTTAAAAATTTAAATGGTCTTAATAAGACATTTATCGCGCCAAATTCGCCTCTGTATGAAAATTGGAATCTTAGAATTGATAAGTTGACTACTAGTGAGTTTTCATCAATATCTGATAAAATGTCAAGATTTGCTTCTGTTGCTTTAAAATTCAAAAAGGCTGAAGAAGACGGAAATTCTCTTTATAATGAATATAATTTCGATGGTGTTGATTTGGGTAAAAATCTAAAGGGTTATGTTGATACTATGTCTCAGATAAAGTCTTTAAAGATTAATAAATCTAATGATGTTGATAATAGTGAGATTGATAATAGTGAGATTGAGAAGTATTTTGAAGAAAATTGTAAATTAGTATTTTCTTTTGAGGTTGATGAAAAGATAGTTGAGGAGTTAAATGTTGAGCTTAAAAATATTAAAGTTCAGAGAGGATTTATTATTGATGGATTCGATCCGATTATTGAAATACTAAGAATTTTCAATCAAGCCTATAAAATATACATGACTCCGATTATATCTAAGAGAAGTCAAAACTTAGATGGTTCTGTAGCAGGTCCTAGTCCTGGAACATTATTGGAATATACTGATATGGGTAGTCAAGGTCCTTGGAGAAACAATAAGTTGTTTGATCAATGGGAAGACGCAGTGTTTAACATTTTGGGTGAAAGAAAGTATCAAGTTATTTTTGATAAGGATACTGTTCTTAGAGTTGGTGATGAGTTAAGAGAAGGTAAGGGTCCGAGATTAAGACAATTTATGACAGATTTATTAGATGGATCAAAACTTTATAAACCTGGTAGTGAAGGAAAAGGATCTCAGGCTAAATTACTTGATGAGTATTTTGATAAACCACCTACAGAAACACCTGTTAATACAGAACCTACTGGAGGATCTGGTACTGTAAGTGCTAATACTTCTATGCAAACTACTATAAATGAGAATTCAAAAGAGATACAAATATTAAAATTAAATGGTCCGGGTCCAGTTTATATACCTAGTAGAGGAACTTTCTTTATAATAGAGGGTACTTTAATTTCAGTAAATGAGTCTGCTGGTAGTCCGGGATCTCTTATTCAAATATTCGCACATTATATTGGAGATAATAAGATTGCATTTGTTAGAAGTTTTGGTCCTTGGAAGAGACTTTTGGAACCTGTTAAGATAGAAAAAAATGAATTAAATAAAATGATTGAAAAGCCTAGACAGGATAATGGCAACGCTTATAGTATAAATTATTTCAATTTAAACGACTTTAGAGTTTTACAAGTAAATAAAGAAGTTAAAATTACATATACTACAAAGGAAAATTATTCAAAAAGTACCGAAATTGCTTTATCTATTAAAGATATTTATAAAATTTGTTTAAAAGAAGACGGTAAAGAAATGGTGAATTTTGATTTATCTAAAGACTTTAAAGAATTTGAGCAAAAGTTTAGAACAATGGGTGTTGATTTTGGTTTTGTTCCAAATGCTAAAAATAAAATTGAAAAATACACAAAATGAGATATTTAAGAGATTGGGGTCTTTGGTTAGAGAGTTTAGAAATTAAAGACTCTGATACATCGGATATTAAAAAGGCTAAAGAGAAGTTAAACACTCTTGAGGATCAGATTAAGGAATTTAATCTTAAATGTAAGGATATTGATACTGCGTATTCCACTAATGATGATAAAAAAATATCTGATATGGAGAAAAAGATTTTTGGTGATAAGGATATTAGGAATGGTCCAGATAGAAATGAATTCTTAGTTAAATATTTAAATATTGCTAAAAAGAAGAGAGAAATAGATAGGGGTGTTAATACGATAGCAACTGATAATTTAAATCTTCAAAAATCTCAAGATATATTAAATATAGCAACTGATAAGGGTATTAAAGATCAGTATAATAAAGAAATACCTAGGATAAAACAAAAAATACAAAACACAAAAAATAACATTGAGAAGAAAAAAGTTGATGCCTCTAATAGTTTAAAAGATATCCAGAGGGAGATAGATAATAGAAGAAAAGAAATGATAGAGTACATCACAAAGATTCAAATGGAGGATAATAAAAAGTATTAAAAATGGAAAAAAATGGTTTTTTATACTTTATATATATGATAACACAAAAAAAAATAATTAAAAAATATGGCAATTCAAATTGGAAAATACAAAAGACCAGGTATATTTATCGAGGAATTTGATAAATCCATTATTCCAACACCACAATCAGTTGATCAGTTGACCAACTTGGTTATGGGTGTTTCGAAAAAGGGACCTGTGAATACACCAGTTAAAGTTAGTACTCTTGGTGAGTTCGAAGCTATTTTTGGTGAAATTGACAGAAATTTAGAGAGAAAGGGATCTTTCTTTCATAGGACTGTTTCTAAGATGTTAGAAAGTTCGCCTGTTTATGCAATGAATTTGTTATTAACAAATGATAACTTAGACAGAGTTGAATATCAAACATTATCAACATCGTCTGATATTTTAAATGATCCTAAAAGATTAGGTCCATTTAGAAGATTTCATGACACAACTGGTTTCTGGAAAAAAGATACTGAGTCATTTCTTAACTTAGTTAGAGCTAACTCATCCGGTCACACACAAAGACCTCTTAATATTACAAATTTATCTGATAAACCAGTTTCTGTTTTTATTTATAAATCGAGAGTTACTAATTATGACATCACTGCTGAATCTTGGTATGGTGTTGGTAAAGTTCCGGCTTTTATTAATAGAAACGACTTAATCAGTGATTATATGGTTGATGTTGTTATCGTTGATGGTAACTGGTCTGATTATAGAACTTTGGCTCAAGATAAAGAATGGAGTAAATATTTCTTCTTTGATAATAAACTTGGATCGGGTATTAGAAAAAATCTAGTTTTAGATTTCATCAGAAACAGAAACGTTAAATTATTGGGTTATTATGAAGGACTTTCTTTGATTCCATATTTTAGAGATCGTTTAAATAATAATTTATTTATTGAGACTAACCTTAATAGAGATACTAACAAGACAGGTATTTTTTGTTCTTATAACCTTGATATTTTTGAGACTGATGGTCTTAATATTGTTGTTGATTTAGTGGGACATACGATTGCTGCTAAAAATGAGAACACTATTGATTTCTTATCTTATAAAGCAAATATTGCAGAAGAAAATATCTTTTCTGTTAAACCATTGGATTTACCAGGAAACGTTACTGCTAACTTAGGTGGTATGACATGGAGTAACACATCAATTGTTGTTTCTGGTACTCTGAGTACTAACTTAATATCAAATAGATCTAGTTTAGCTGATACGCAATTTAAATATAAAGATCATTTGTCATCGCAAGCACACTTCTATGGTGGTATTGCAAATGATGGGTATAAAACATCTGCTTCTAATTATAATTATAATTCAACAAACACTACTGGTCCAACATTTTCTGGAGTTCAAGCTTCTAATTATTATATGAATAGAACATCTTGGTTCGCTGAATCTACTTATTGGGGTATAAGATTGGATAGTGCTGTTTATGATAGTGATAGTATTGGTTTGAATTCGAGTAATGAATATTACTCAAATGCTGCATCTCTTAGTATAAAATACTTGGTTCATCCTAGTTCATATTTTGTTATTAATGATCAATATAGAGATATTAAAGTGGAGAATCTTGTTTTAAATACGGATGGATTTAGAGAAGTTACATTTACTATTAACGCTTCTACTTTAGGTGATTTTTCAGCTACACAATCGGTTACAGCTGTTGCTTATTATGAGTTTAATACATCTCAAATAAAAATTAAAGTGGGTGTTAGAAATGCTGCTTCAAATGGTATAACTGGTATAACTGCTAATGATGTTGTTTTAAATACATTCCAATTTAAGTATAGAATGGTTGATGGTGTTAATAAATTTGTACCATTCAATCGTTGGAATATTTCTTATGATATTAATAATAATAGATTAGAAGGTAGATATACTCCTGTTTATAGTGGTTTATATTATGGAGTTGGGAATAATTCATCAAATGGTGTCTGGAATATTTTACAACCAGATAATGTTACTTTTACTAATTTATTTCAAAACCATTGGTTGAACACATCAGTTACTACTCAAAGTAGAGGTGAAAATTATGCTAAAATAGAACCGATACACATCGATACTTCTTTTGTTCCACTTAATGGGAATTTATATCCAAATCCATTAATACATGATAATAGTGATTTTATTGGATCTTTTTATAAAAATACAGCACCTTCTGATAAGTATTTATTTGATGATCCTAACGCTCTTATAGGTGCTTCCGGAAGTATATCTTATACTGGTGGTAAATATAACACTACTGGTGGAAGAGGATTTGCATATGATGCTAGAATGTTTACTTATACAAACATTGATAGATGGGATTATGCTGATTTGGTTCCAGTTTTTGCTACAAATTCAAGCAACGGTAATGTACAAGTTGGTAGATGTACTTTCTGGTATGATAGTGCTACATCTCAATTATTTGCATTGAAGGATCCGGATAATACTGATAATTCGAGTTCTAATAACGGCACTAATTGGAATCCATCTATAAATCAATTAAAGAGAGGTGATAGTGTTGTTGTTTATAAATTAAATAGTGGTAATCCATTTGTGCGTGGTAATAAGATTATTGTTGGTGATAGTGAAAAATTAACATTTTCATCAACTGATACAGCTTCAACCCCTATTGCATTGATAGTTGATAGAGTTGTTGGTAATAGAATATACTTCTTTAATAGTTTTAAAGAGGGTGCATTATTTACAAATTTAGAATACCCTGGTCCTCTTACCGAATCTGATTTTATATCAACTGATTTTTTAAGTGGTGGTGATTTCATGATTGGTACTATGTCTAAGACATTGAGTAAGAGTGATCTTAATACTTTGCAATTTGTAACAGTAAATGGGAATATTCAATTGAAGAAATATACTAACGATCCTAGTATACAACTTCCGAATTTGGAAGTTAAAATTGGTAGCGCTACTGGTACAATCGCGTTTACTGCAAGTATAACTATTACAGGTGCTTCTGGTTCTACGGTTTCTATTAATGATAATAATTTCTCAATTTCGATTAACCTTCCTAGATTTCATCCAATTGGTCTTACAGCTGGTACAACATTTGTTATTGGATCTCAAAGTTTTAATCAAACTGCTAACAATAAGTTTTTAGGTACTGCTAGTTCGGATCTAAGGTTTAAAATAAATGGATTAACTTCATCAGCAACAGCTCCGGCTATTAATAGATATACATTGGAAGAACTAAATCATAGTCTTTTCGATTATAAAGTTACTTATGATGGTGATGGTAAATTAAGATATACATTCTTAAATACTGATAATACACCAAATCCTAATAATCCTAGAATTTATAGAAGACATAAAATGTTTAATAAGTTGGTAGCATTATTAAATAGTCCTGATATTGCTAAAAGAGTTATGGTTTTGAATCCAGATTCTCAAAATGCTAAGGTTAGTATGGCTGGTATGAGTGTTTCTAATATTGTTACTTCTATCACACAAAACAAATCATTTGTTTTAAATACAAACTTACCTAACTCTGAGATTGTTAAGAGTAGATGGGAAAAAGTTTTACAAGGTTTCTTGTGTATTTATACTGTTGATGATGAAGTTATTTTAGGACCAAATGGTATGGACACTAGAATGATTGGACTTACTGCGAGTGTGACAGAAATTGATCCAGCTAAAGGTGATGGTATAGGTGTTGTTTCTAAATATTCTGAACTTTATCAACAATATCAAAATGGTTATATTAATAATGGTGACTATTTCCAAAATAACAGAATTCCAAAAGATGTTTATACTTCAAAAGAAGGATATACAGTTACTTTCTTCGATGGTGAGGAATTGAATTCTATAACTGGATTGAACACTGGGGATAAAACTTTATTTGCTGGATTTAATTATATAATGTTTACAGCTTCGTTTGCTAATGGTGTTGATAATAAATTTAATGATCCTAAGTTACAATCAGGTGATGTTATAACTGTTAAGCAGTCTTTATCAAATAGATTCACACTTACTATAATTGGTGATAATATGGTTTCTGAGACAGCTGGTTCATCAACTAAATTCACATTTGCTAATGGATCTATCTTAAATACGAGTGGAGTTACTACATATATCTACAAAGTGGTGCAGGAAGTTTCTTATGAGAAAGTATTCGGAGTTAAAGATCTATTGGATAGTAGAGTTGCTGCTGGATATAATTATCTTAATATGTTTTTAGAGACAAAAACTGAAACTGATACTTCTGGTAATGTATATGTTGTTGATAATGGTTTGAGTGTTAGATTTAAAACTAATTATTCATTACAAATTCCATCCGCACCTCTTAGAACTCAAATCACAGGAATAGATGGATTAGAACCATTGAATAAATTCTATGTTACTTCACAAAGTTCAAATTATAAACAATCTTTAGAAATTGAGAATTTACCAATAGGAACTACTGATCCAGAATTGGTTGATGAAGGTGGAAATTGGGCAAACCCAAATAAAGTATTAGTTGATAATATCAGATACTCTGAGTTGAGAGTTGGTGATTACTTATTAAGTGGGGCTCCAACTTCAACACAAAGAGCTTTAACTAGAATTATTGATAAGAGAATCTATAAAGGTAATGATAAATTAGCATTGATAACTTGTTCTGATCCAATTAGAAGAATTGCTTTCAAATCTTCAGTAAATTCTAAAGCTGATTTACAAACTTATTTGTATAAATCTGTGGATAATTACACATATGCTTATAATGCTTTAGTTTTCAATGGATTTAAATTGAGACCGGCTTCTTTACCAGATGGTACAGAAACAACTCAAAATAATATTTTAAATATTGTTGGAAAAGGAACATCATTATTTAGAGCTTTAACTAATAAGGAGGCTATTGATTATAGATATTTGGTTGATTCATTTGGATTAGGATTAAGAGAAAAATCTAAACAACAATTAGCTGATATTTGTGGATCTAGAAAAGATATATTTGGTTTCTTAAATATGCCTTCTGTTAGATCATTTAAACAATCATCATCTCCTAGTTTCATAGATGCTAATGGTGATTTAGTTGTTGAGTTTATCGCAAAAGGATCTAATCCTGATAAAGCAGCTTCATTCACATATACATTTGCAGATGGTGATGGTTCTACTTGTGTTGGATATTTTACTCCTTATATACAAGTTGATGATAATGGTAGACCACTTATGATGCCACCATCAGCACACGTTGCAACAACTTATATGAGAAAACACACATCTAATTTAGGTGGTATTACTCCTTGGACAATTGCAGCTGGTGTTACTAATGGTAGAATTACTAATATCGTTGGATTAGAACATAATTATACTAATGAGGATATCGAGTTCTTAAATGGGGCTCAAATGAACCCTATCGTGTTCAAAAGAAATAGAGGAAATGTGATCGAGACTGAGAATACAGCTCAAACACTTTACAACTCAGCTCTTTCTTATATCCACGTTAGAGAGGTGTTGATTGAATTGGAAAGAGAATTATCAAGAATGTTATTAGACTTCCAATGGCAGTATAACACACCAGAAATCAGAGCTGAAATTAAACTTAGAGCTGATGTTATCTGTGAAACTTATGTTAACAGAAATGGTTTATATAACTACTTTAATAAAATGGATGATGAAAATAACACATCAGAAATAATAGATAATCAAATTGGTGTATTAGACACTTATGTTGAACCCATTCGTGGTATGGGTATCATTGTTAACAATGTTACAATACTTAGAACTGGAGCTATTGATGCTGGTGGATTTATGTAATCTAAACCTTTAAAAATATAAAAAGAGAAGTCTATGACTTCTCTTTTTTTGTTAAACAATAATAGGAGTATTTAATATATATTAAAAAACAATTTTTATTATGAATTTAGAAATTTTTAAAAATAGTGACCCATCTGGTAGAACGATTGGGTTTATAAAAGTGAAAACATCCATTGATAATCCCAGGTGTCAATCCTATTTTTCATTTTTTAATTTCGAAGTTGGGTGGTTTAAATAACATGATTGATAGTCATGCTTGTGATATTGTTGAAGTTTGCAAAAATGATTCAGATGTTTTTCTAGATAAAAATCATCTTAATGGTCGGTCAAAATCATCGGTTAGAATATCTTTAAAATTAAAAAATGATATAGTTTCTATTATGACTTTTAAAAAAAATGGTAATGGGTGGAGATTAGATCGTTTCTGTGATAAAAATTATACAAACGTAATAAATTCTTTTAATAAAATATTAAATTTCTTTATAGAAAAATATAATCCAATTTTTATATTATCTTATTCTGATAATATGATTTCTGATGAAAATATTTATCTTAAATTTGGATTTAAGTGTGATTTGGAAATTACACCTACATATACTTTACTCGTTAATAAAAAAAGAACACATCGACTATCTGTTAAGGATATAGACAATTATCCTAAAATATGGAATGCTGGTAATAAAAAATGGATTTTAAGAACTTAAAAAATAAAGGATTTTTTAAGTTTTAATATTTTAATAAAAAAAAATAGATAATATATAGAATTATGAGATATTTAGAATTAAAGTACAGTGGTAAAACATACACGGTTGAAGGTGAAATTAATGATATTTTAGAGAGATTAGGATTTAATTGGTTAATTGATTCTGAGGTTAGAAATGCTAAAATAGAAATAAAAAGGGGTACTTTAATTTGGCATGGCGGTATTTTTATAAGTGGAGATTGGCATTATGGAATCTTTAAAGATGGAGAATTTAATGGTAATTGGGAGTCAGGTATTTTTGAAAGGGGTTTAAAAAGTGGAGAATTAGTGAGTGGTATTGATTTATCAACTCATCTATCATAAAAAATAAAAAATCACTATGAAACGCAGAAAAATCGATGTTAAATCATTATCGAAAGAAATTTATAATAGTGGAAAAATCAGAGTTTTACACGAAGATTCAGACTACTATTTTGAGGTTGGAAAAGAAGTAACCACGGATTTAGCAGAGGCGACGGCAATTTTAATGAGAAGTGTTGATGTAAATGATGAAATTTGGAATTTAAAAATAGACCGTATAGATTATGAAAAAATAGAACCATCCAGATGTCTTTTTTGGTTATCTGGTGGGAGATTAGAATGGGATAATTTAGAGAATTATAATAGACCGTGGGGTTTTTACCATTTGGATTATCAAGAAGAATTTGGATTCTTAATAATATCATTATTGGAGAAATCTAAAACATTAGGTGATTTGAGAGATTACTTTAATAGACATTTGAATCTTCCAATACTTTATGAGTTTGCTTTAAGTAAAAATATGATATAATATATAAAAACTCACCAAATGGTGAGTTTTTTATTTAATATATAGAATATGGAAAATAAAAGAGTGTGTAGTAATCCTTGGTGTAAAGGAACATTTAGTTATTCAGAAGATGTTGAAGAAATACCAATTATTTGTCCAAAGTGTAAATCATTTGAAACAGAGTTGAGTGGTGGTGTAACTTGGAAGGATAAAACGTATGAGGGATCTAGATGGGATGGTCCACATCAAATTTCCTATAAAATAAAAAAATATTTCTAATGATAGCTCATTTTTTCGATTTAGATACAATTTTAAGGGTTGATAATAAAGTTTGGATTATAGATATTAAAAATCCTAAAATTCCTATTTATAAATTAGACCAATCCGATTATACCCTTATAAAAAGAGGTATATGGAAAGATAGGGGGGAAAGATTTAACTTTAATGGTGATAATTATTGGCTTCCTCAAGAAATATCTGACAATTTAAAAATTAAATGTAAAAATCTTAAAATTGATACATTTAATTTAACTTTTTCTATGCAGGAGTTTTTCAACTCTGAGGTTATTGGTGATTTAGATTATGAATTGGATTTTGATTTATTATATCCAATTAAAAATACAACGGATCATATTTATTTAATATGTTCCAAAAATAATAAAAAAAACTATGATCTTATATTGAAAAAGATAGAAAATAAGTTTTTAGATTTTGGGTTGGGGATAAAAGAAATATATTATCTATCCGAGACATTTTTTAATAGAAAAAATGATAAGATAATTTATAATAAGGCAAAATTATTATTACAATTTTTAATTGGATTAAAGACAGAATCTGATAAATTTACGGATAATGAGATAACAAAATATGATGTAGTTAACTATTATGATGATGATATTGAAAATGTAAATATTAATATTAATGATTTTTTAAAATATTTATATGATAATACAGAGGATGATTTTATCAAAAGAAAAGTAAGTAATATCGTTAAGTCATCTGATAATATAGTTAATATTAATTATGTTAGTTCAAACAAATTAAAAAGAACACAATCAAAAAAAATAATATTGGAGCTTAGTAATATAATTAAGACATTTGAATCATTTAAAAAAAAATAACCACATATTAAGTGGTTATTTTTTTTTATCTTCTTTATTTAACATTGCTTGTTTTATTAAATCATTTAATTTCTTATTATCCATTATCTCACCATCTTCTTTCGATTTTTTACTTTTATCTTCTACGACCTCTTCTTTTGTTGGTTCACTTTCAATATCATCATATCCTAAGTCTTTTCTTAGTGTCTTATAAAACTTTTCTAATTCTGTTCTTTGCCCACTTAAAAATTTAGCATTCTCTCTGATTTGGCCTATGGTTTGATTTACAACCTCATGCATTCTAGCTGAATTATCGCCATTATCAACTTGTCTTAATTGATTAAGAAAGTTTTTTCTAGTCATTTTTGCTAAAAATAAACCTTCTGCGTAAACCATGGCATCTTCTTTCATTTTATTTGCAATATAAGAGTGTTCCTTTAACTTTGGAACATCACCTAAGTAAAGATCTACCAATGATTCTAAAACGCTTGTAGATTGATCGTTTACACTCATTAGATCTGATTCATAATCATATATGGCAATCTCACCTAAATCTGGTAAGTCTTCTGGTTTTGCTAAATGCATTGATAAATCAAAATTAATAGATTCTGATTGTATCTGTTCAAACTCATCTTTTATTCTATTTCTTTCTTTATCTGATTTCGACATCTTTAGTTTTTATTTTTTCTTTTTCTAAAAAATTCTTAATAATTCGATCCATTAACTTCGACTTATTTATATAATTCGAATCACACCATTCTTCGAATTCTTTATAAGTTTCAATATCAATGGAAAATCCAACTTTAATCTTTTTTATCCCCCTTTTCATAATGTATATATAATTTCTAAAAAATGTATTTTTTCCACTTTTTCCATTTTATATATAATAAAAAAAATATTATAAAATGGCTAAACAGAAACTAGAAGAAGAAGAAAGACAAATGGTCTTTACTACTAAACTTGTTGATGAGGCTACTGATAAATTAAATGATGGTGTTGTCTTAAAGCGTTATCAAAATCCTTGGTTAAAGGGTGAGGTTGGTATTAAACGGTCTGGTGTTTCGTTTCGAATGAGCTCTGATGAGCAACAGGAATATGTTAGATGTGCTCTAGATGTTCATTATTTTACCGAAAAATATTGTAAAACTAAAAGAGAAGATGGTAGTATTGGATCGATACAATTGAGAGATTATCAAGAGGAAATAATGGATAATTTCGTTCAAAATAGATTTAATATCTTAATGTGTAGTCGCCAGACCGGTAAGACAATATCATCTTCAATATTTATATTACACACAATACTTTTCAATAATGATAAAAACGTCATGATTGTTGCTAACAAAGGAGATACTGCAGTTGAGATTGTTGATAAGGTAAAATCGATATATACTTTACTCCCTTTTTTTCTTAAGCCTGGTGTAAAAATATGGAATCAAAAATCTTTAACATTTGAAAATGGTTGTAGAATAAAAACGTCTGCTAGATCTAAAACACCGGCCATTGGTCATACTATAGATTTATTATATTTAGATGAGTTTGCTCATATTCCATCAAATATTATTGAACCATATTATACAGCTGCCTTTCCAACAGTTTCAGCTGTTCAAAATTCAAAGATTATTATATCATCTACTCCAAATGGTATGAATTTATTTCATAAATTATTAACTGATGCTGAGAGGCCGGATGGTGATCTGCAAAAAAATAACTATAAACCAATTAGGGTTTATTGGTATCAGGTTCCTGGTAGATTTGTTACTTATATTAGATTGAATGCTCACAAGATGTATGAGTATGGTGTTAAGGCTGATGATATATTTGATTTGGTTAAGAGTATGTGGGGTAAATTGACTAGAATTGAGATGAGTTTTAACTTAGATCAACAAAAGGATGTTATAAGTGTTTACAATAATGATAGATGCTCTTTTGAAGATGTTAAAGGATTGCAATTTGAGGATAAAAATGGTAAATGGAATTCTATTTTAGCCATATCTGATATGACCACTTGGAGAGATGAGGCTGTTAAAGATATTGGTGGTGAAGATGCGTTTAATCAAGAATATGGTTTGAGATTTGTTAATGGTAGTAGATCTTTATTATCTGAGGAGAAAATTGATGAGATATTAAGATGTAAGAAGAATTATATTTATGAGGAATTGGATGAGTTTAAGAGATTAAAATTCAATTACGGAGATCTTAAATGGGTTGATGATGATGATGTTTTTGTTCCTATTAACAGAAAAGATTACAAAATAGTGATATCTGTGGACATATCTGAGGGATTGGGTCAGGATTATTCAATTATTAATATTTTTAAAGTTTCGAAAAAGCCTATTGATTTAATAGAAGAGCAAAGATTTAAATATAAATCGATAGTTGATTTCTTTAGATTAGAGCAAGTTGGTATTTATAGAAATAACTTTGTTTCGGTTAAACAGTTGGCTGAGTTATTATATTTAATAGCTTTTGAATATTTGAACCCTGAAAATGTTAAGATTGTTTTAGAGTTGAATAATTATGGTAATACTCTTTTGGCTGAGATGCCTCATGTTTTTGACGGTAATAACCAATATGGATCTTCTGTTTTTGTTAGATATAAGCATAGAGTTGATTCAAACGAAGAGAAGATAGGTTTAAAAGTTGGTGATAACAAGAATATGATGGTTAAAGATTATCAAGATTTAATGCAGTCTGGGGGTATATTTGTAACAAACGAGGATAACATTAGGGAGGTTACAACGTTTGTTAAACATGTTACAACATCTGGTAATGTTAGATATGCAGGTGATGGTAGTAGTAATGATGATACAGTTATGACATTGGTTAATATGACATCTATATTTAGTAAACCAGAGTTTAAAGAGTATGTTGAAGATTTTGGTAACTCTGATAAGACATTTATTGATTATGTTAATAAATGTATGAATGAAGGAGATTTCGTAGAGAGCCTGGATTATGGGCAGGTTTTGAAGGCTCGTAGACAATTTGCAAATAGACCAAAGCCAAGTTATAATAATAATATTAATTGGTTTGGTCAAAATAAATAACCACTCATATTGAGTGGTTATATTAATTAGCTTCCATTGTTACTGAAAGTCCGGCATTTTGTAGTTTTTCTTTCATTTCTGAAATTGTATCATAATCTCCATATTTAACGTCACAAACACCATTGTGGTGGACAACAAATGCACATTGTGTTGCCTGTTCTTCCTCATGTTTACAAATTTTCATTAAGCAGGTTATTACCCAGGAGAAACTATTAAAATCATCATTGTGAAGATCTAGTCTATATGGTTTGGATAAGATCTCTTCTACTTTTGAATCTACTTGTTCTTTAGTTTTGCTCATATTCTTATAGATTTATTTTTTAATTATATATTATCAAATGTTTTTTCTGTTTTATTAACAACATCAACAATAGTTATTTTTATATTTTGTAATTTAGCCCATTCTTCAAATTCAACTAGGTGCTCTTCTCGATCATCAAACATTACAAACTCTTCAACTCCTAAGGATTGTATCTTTTGTTCAAAGAGTTTTGTCTTGAATTTTAATGTATCACCACCCCAGTTTAAATGAACTTCATGAAACTCAATACCATTCTTTTCTAATATTTTATCTACATTATCTCTCATACCTTCAACTTTTTTAAGTCTACCAGTTGCTAAAATCACAAAGTTATCATCACTCTCTGAAAAATCCACAAATTTAGAGTAAACCCATTCATTTAATGGTATATCAAAGATATCTAAATCTAGAGTTTCTGGCTTTCCCCACCAACCTCTATGTGGCCAATTAGATCCAGTTTTCTCTAAAAAGATATCTTTACCCAATTCTGGTTCAGGTGTAAAGAATAATGTTTTATCAAAATCGAAAGATATAAGTCTTTTATGTTTCATGATATTTTTTTACAAAGATAATATATTTTTATATATAAAAAAAATAATAAATGTTTATGTTTAGTAGATTAAATACATTTTTGATAGCAACTATTTTAGTTATGTTTGCTACTATTTTCCTTTTATTCAAATTATATAGAAATGAAAGAGCTGATAGAATAAGATATAATAATAACATCATTGCTTTGATGGAGTCTAAGAATAGACAACAGATATTAATGGTTAATGAATTAAAAAGGCTATATCCAAAATATGATTCTTTGGCTAAGGAGTTAAAAATTAAAACAAAGTTTATTACAAATATAATTGAGACTAGATATAATTTTAAAGACACTTTAATAAGTAAGACGATAGTTAAGAGAGATAGTTTGAGTGAGAAATCTTATTTTAATTTAAATGAAAAGTGTTATAAATTGAGTGGATACTTAAAAACAGATTCTATTTACTTTACAAAGAAAGAAGTTAACGATAAGATAACATCTTTTTTATATAAAGATTGGGAGAAGAAATATTTATGGGGTTTAATAAAGTTAAGACCTTTTTATAATATAAAAGTTTGGAGTGAGTGTGTTGGAGACACCATAAGTGTTGAAAATAATATTAAGATTAAAGAATGAACTATATAAAAAAGTTGAAAAAAATGATATTTTTTTATTAATATATAATCTATAAAAAATTAAAATAAATATGAAATACGTTAGAACATTTGATTCATATAGACAAGAAAAGACTAAATTGTCCACAGTAAACGAATCAGCTCTTATTGAAGCATTTAATGAGTCTGTTTTACAAGTAGGTGATACTTATAAAGTTAGATCTATGGTTGATATTCCACAATCTCTTATTAATTCTTATGTAAAGAAAGTAAAAGATTCAACTGGTAAAAACCTTCGTCAGTTTTTTGGTGATGTTGAAATCGCTGAAGAATTGTTAAAATATATCACATTAACTGGTTTAGACTTAGAAAAGATACCAGGCAACGCTCTTATGGGTGGTGCTCAAGGTCAGGGACAAGCTCAAGTTCAGGGTGGTCAAGTTCAAGTTGATACTCAAACTGAACCACAAGCTCAACCACAAGCTGAACCACAAGCTCAACCACAAGCTCAACCACAAGCTCAACCACAAGTACAAGCTCAGGGTGGTGAGTTTGAAGAACCACAAGCTCAACCACAAGGACAAGCTCAGGGACAAGGACAAGCTCAGGGACAAGGACAGACTCAGGGACAAGGTCAAGGACAAGGTCAAACACAAGGACAAGGACAATCTGAATCTCAAGAAGATGAAGAGGAAAATGAAGAGGAATTACCGGAATAATAAAAATATAAATATAAAAACCCATCAGTAAAATGATGGGTTTTTTGTTTTAATATATACTAAATGAAATATCTAAAATTTTTTGAAGGATTTAAAGAATTAGAGTTTATAAATACAGAAACCTACAGAATTTATGTTAAAAATAAATTTAAACCAATGGATATAGATTTTCTTTTGGATTTGAGATCTAATTATAAAAAACTAAAAGATCAATTTATCACAGATAAATATGATAAAGAAATAAAGGCAATTGATTTTATATTAAAAAAACACTTTTAGAGAAATAATATATAGAATATGAAGTTTATAAAACTATTTGAGAACTTTGAAGGTGATTATACATTAGGTGATGTAATTATGGATGCTTATGAGATTAATTATATTTTAGATGAACAGAATATATCAGCTTACTATTCATATGCTATTTATAACTTTATTAATGCTGATTTAAAAACATATCAAGTTGGAACAACTGATCCTGAAAATAGAGATGTGTTAATTAATAAATTACAAATTGATAAAGACCGATTGAAAAGAGAATTTGGTATAGGTGATATGATCACAATTAGTTTTTTTGATAATAATTCAAATCCTTATCATCAAGTTTCTGATATCAATGATGATAATAGAAATAAATTCTATTCATATTTTAATCTGATAAAAGACCATTTAGAACCATTTGATGGATTATTAATTGAAATGAAACCTTATAAACTTTATCCTGCCGCTGCACTGGCGCTTACAGTAATAATTAAAAAAATAAAATGAGATACTTAAAAACATTTGAAAGTCATTCGACTAAAGACATATTGATTATTGTTGATGTACAAAAATCTTTTAAGAAGTTCTTCACAGATAACTATATCAAAGAACTTAAAAAGTATTGTAATAAATTTAATAAAGTTTATCAAATCTGGGATAATCATCACCTAGGCAAAAATGTTGATAAGGATTATTTATATGATGAAAATCCGGATGATGAATCCACAAATGATCTATATGAATTTCCAAATCAAGTTGATTTAATTGAAAAAAGATACAACTATGATGTTAATGTTGATTTTTATAAACCTGTTTTAGACGATGATGTTTATGAGGAAATAAAAAGAAAAGAAGATAGTGGTGAATTGGTTAGAGGAGACTTTTTTCATACCAAAGAAGGGACTATTATAGTTTATATATCCAACAATCATGTCTGGTTCCATTGCCCTAAGACTATTTATGATCTTTTTATGGAAATAACGGAAGCTCAGGTAGAAGATAGGTCTTCCGTGGTTATAGTAGGTGGTGCTGATAATGAGTGTATTTTGGATGTTGAGGTAACCGCAAAAGCTTTGGGTGTTGATTTTAGAAGTGATGATAAATATATTTATTCAGCTACAAACTGTCCTATAAAATAATTTTTAATATGCCTTCAAAAAGTAAACAACAATTTAGATATATCTGGGCAATGAGAAGAAAATATAAGTCTAAAAAGAAAGCTCCTAAAAATATGAAATGGGTTTTTAATAAAGAGTGGACTGATGATGTCAAGTTTAAGGATCTACCTAAAAAAGTAAAAGAAAACCACATTCATGATTTTCTTTCTTTTATTAATGAAAATTATTTTAAGAGACTATAATATAAACTTCTATATCTTTTATTGAAAATCTTATTTCCATATATTCTTGATATCTTTCAGGATCTTCAAGAATCTCAACTTCTAGTGAATAGTCTATGTCACTTAATTCTGTTATGAAAAAGGATATTTGATCATTTAATGATTCTTTAACAGTTTCTGCTGAGAGTTTAGTCTCGTGTAGATAATATGATAAATCTGCTCCTAAATTTGGCTCACCGAAAACCTCCCCCTTCTCAGTGAATAATATCATCTCCCATTTTTGAACAATAACTCTAAGAACATCATCTTCTATTAGTTCAAAATCTCTAAAGCTTGGATTACCTCTATATGATATATAAAAATCAGTGAAACTTAAATTAGACATGAAATATATATTAAAAATATATTTCTACATAAATAAATTTCTAAATTTACCTACAATAGTCATTCCTAATATTATGGGATCCGTACTAGATTCTAATTTTGTAGAATAATCAGATATAATATAATTACATTCAAATAGTTTAGAACATAAGCTTGGATTTTTCTCCACAACATATTCAACAAATGGTCTACCTAAAAGTATTATCATTTGATCTATTTTTTCAGGACCAAATGTATTCATAAGAAAATGGTATGTTTTATTATAATCTATCTTTTTATCAAAAATAACATTATAAAGTTCAATCTTTACTTTATTTGATATACTTCCTGTTATAGAACTATTACCTGTTTCTAAAAAATCCTGTAATTCAACTAATATACTTCTAAAGTCTGGAAATTTTTTACTTACTATTCTAACCAAATCCTCATTACTAACTTCTCTTCCCTCAATTGGTAATATAGATTTTTGAATTCTAGCAAAAAAGTTCTTTTTTAAATATCTTTCTTCATCTATGTTTTGGCAATCAAAGTTAATTGATTTAATTCTAGATTTTAAACCACGACTTATCTTCTCTATATGATTAGTAGTTATGATAAAACGAACTTTATCATTATACTTTTCAATGAACGCTTTGAAAGCATCTTGAAATTGTGCGGAAACTCTTTCAAATTCATCTAAAAAAACATATTTAAGATCTGAATCTGTATCAAACATTGGTTTAGTCTTACAGAAGCTTGATATTTCATCTCTTAAATATTCTATAGAAGTTTCTTCTGAGCAGTTTACTTCCATGAATGGTTTATCTTTAGAATATCTCCCTATTAATATTCTAGCTAAACTGGTTTTACCAGTTCCCCAGTGACCATAAAAAATATAATGTTGATTAACACCATCCTCAAATTGTTTTTTAATTCTAGGTAGCAAAATTATATCTTCTAATTTTTTAGGTCTCCATTTTTCCCAAAGTATCAAAGATTTTACAGACATGATTATTTTAATTTAGTAATTGATATATGTTTTTTGAGAAAGAAAGTTTATTTAATATATAACTCATGATTGGTAGTAAATTTAACTTTGAAGATATCTACATGAGAGATTTAACTGTTGGAGTTTTATACACGTTGGAAGATAAAATTAAATGGAGAAACCGTTTTTCTGCTGGTGATGTTTTTGTAAAAGTCCCTATATATTACTCTCTTTCAGGAGATGAGAGATTTTTATTGGACTCATTTTCGGACGATGTTGTTTCTGAGAATAGATATGTTGAACTTAATACGGATATAATACCAAGGGGTCATTTGACTTTAACTGGATTCAATATAAAATCGGATGAGTTTGCAAATCCGAATGTTTGGTTAAGAATGGTTGTTGAGAATGAGTGGGAGATTAGGAAAACTTTAGCTCAGGTCAGGGCGATTCCGATTACAGTTAATTATGATTTAGAGATATTGGTTTCATCAGAGATTGACACATTTAAGTGTTCACAAGCTCTTATGGATACAATGTGGATATATAAGTTTATATATTTTGAGCACAATTTTATGAATATTGATGCTGTTATTACTTTACCGGATTCTAATACTATACAAATTACGAGAGAAAAGAATTTAACAAGTGATAATAAAATATCTGTTAAATTATCATTTTCAGTAGAAACATATTATCCAGCATGGAGATCTGATAAATTTTCTGATGTTGGTTATATTGTTGATAAGGGTGATGGTATGTCTGATATGAATGGATATAATAATAGTGGAGTAGTTCCTTGGTATATGAATGGTGTACCAGAGGATGATATACCAACTCCATTTCCAATAGATGATATGAATTATCCAACTCCTTTATCACCTAAGCCGTGGGTTCCAATCACTCCAATTGGATTTACTGGATCTCCGGTAACGACTATTCCTTTCCCACCAAATCCTTTCCCACCAAAGCCATGGCCAAATAGTAGGCCAATTACTACAACTGGAACAGTAATAGATCCAATTGGTCCTGATGTAGTTTGGATTGATACTGATGGAGATGGTATTCCTGATAGATATGATGCAGAGCCTAATACTAAGCCTGGTGTTAAGGTAGATTTATATGGTAGAACAATTATTACAGCAACCGGATCAACTTTTATAAATAAAGGAACATCGACATTTAAGGGAGAAAACAATGGTTATCAAACTCAAACAAAATCTCAAAATCCTAAGAGGTCAAAATGGTATGATAATATACTTAGAGCTAGAGAGGAATTTAGAAAAAGGTAAAAAATAGAAAAAAATGATATTTTTTACTTAATATATACAATTAGAATATAAAAAATTATGAAATAACATGAAGAATCTAAAACTTGAATTATTTAATTTTAAGAAGAATTTAACTCTTGAGCAAGACGAAATCTCTTCTATAATTGAGGGTCATATGAATGCGTGTAATGCTGCATCGGAAAAGACAATCATTACTTCTCTTAATGAGAAATTAAAAACTTATACATATGATAAAGAAGTAAAGTCTCTATTAGAGAATTTAAATGATGATATGAAACAATATGAATTATTATATGAATTAAAAAATTTATATAATGTTCTTAATACAAAAAATCAAGGTGAGTTGTATAGACAACCAATTAATGTTTTATTACAAACTATTAATTTAGAAAGTGACCAAGATAGAATGTCTAAAGTTCTTAATGAATTAGCTGTTTATGATTGGGTTCCTGAAATTAAACTATTTGTACACAATTTAACAAAATCTCCTGAGAAAAAAACAAACTTATTAAGTGGTGGTAAAGGTGAATCTATTTTTACTATTGTTGAATCTGTTGAAGATGGTCATATCGCTTTAGTTAAAGATTCTTGGTTTTTATTAACTGAGAATTCAATTGAAAAAACTTTATTAGAGAATAATATTAAAGATGCTGAAGAATTAAAAACTCTAAGAATATTAGAAACAGCTATGAAATATTCTCATATTACTGAAGATAGAATTAATTTTAGAATTTCTGAATATCTAACAATTGGTTTATCTGTTGCAAAAAAAGGTAAAATTTTCATTAATGATGATGAGATGAATGATGAGACTACATTAGAAAGTCTTTTTAATTCACCAATTGTTCCAATCGTTAATAAGAATTTTTATCCAGTTCTATTAGAAACTTCTAAAAATTTAGATAAATTTATGGAGTTAGATGTTGTTAAAAGAGTTAATAACTTAATTAATCCTTATTTAGAATGTTTTGCATTCAATTATAAAAACTCTCTTTTCCTTTATAGATGTGATGAAAGGTATGGTAATTCTTTTTATCGATACGATTCGGCGATAGAATTGATTAGCGAAGTCCGAAATGAATTAAATTATGATTTAACTTATTTCTTCGAAAACAAACTTTCAAAAGAGATGGTTGTTAAAAGAAAATTAGAAGATAAAGAAAGAGAAATTACTCTTAAATTAGAAGATGTTCAATTTAACATTGAAAAACTTAAAGGATCTATCAAAATGATTGGTGAAACTGAAGTTTTAACAACAGCTTTAAATAATTTACAAAAGAGAAAAAATGTTCTTGATGCTGAATTAAATGGTGTTAAAGAATTACAATATAACGAAAGAGTTAAATTATAATAAATTTTAATTAATATAAAAATCCCCTGATTATTCTGGGGATTTTTGTTTTTATTCTCTTTTTTTATTTAATATATATAGAAAAATATTTTATACTATGAGTGATTTAAATGGATATGGTGATGAATATATACCAGGTGGTGGTGGATATACAATCGAAGAAATGATAGATTTAGTTCAAACAGAATTAACAATTGCATGTGCTTTGCCAAAAACTTTACCAGATGTTAGTGTTAGACAAATTATCGAAAATAGAGCACTACCATGGTTTTATAGATGGTATCAATATTCAGTACAAAAGATATATTATCTAATAAGAAAAGAAGCATTCTATACGGATGAGTTTACAAAATTTAGATACGTAGAGGTTCCTTGTGATATACAAAGTGTTACTTGGTTATATGAAGTTAGAGATCAAAGTCTTTTCCAATTAGGTATAAACACTCCAAATTTATCAGTTAACTTAGGGGTTACTAATCAACCATTTCTATCGTCATATGTTACTACAATATCAGAATTAGGTGTTTATAAAACACTTCTTGATAATATGAGTGATATGTTAAATCAATTAAATAAATATACTCTTAAACACCATTTCAATCAATTAAATCATAGAATACACATTCTAACTAATGTTAAGTATGATGTTGTAATGGAGGCTTATGCTAATATTCCAAGAGAAAAACTTTTTATGGATGACTTATTTTATAAATATTGTGTGGGTCAGGCTAAAATTATGTTAGGTAATATGGTTGGTCGATATGATTTCACGCTTCCCGGCGCGATCAAGATAAATAGTGCAGATCTTATTTCACAGGGTAAAGAAGAAGTTAAAGAAGTAGAAGAGGAGATCAAGGGTCAGAGTTCAAGTTCTTGGTTTATAATGGTAAAACGATAGACTTAAAGGACAAATTATAAATAAAAAACCCAGTCGTTTGACTGGGTTTTTTATTTAGTAGAACGAATATTTATCTTCTTCTTTAATACAGTAAATTGAAATAGGTTCTAATTTTACACTATCATGTTCTGTGGTTACCATAAATCTTATTGTACCATCTATAATTTCCTGGTTAGAAATTTTAATAGTTGAGTTATTTAACTCTTTTAGAGAATTATATATCTCGAATGAGTTATCAATTAAGATAGAGTTTTTTTTACCACTTATTTTTCCTTGATTCCCATCTTCGAAATAAGCCTTTTCAATTAGTGATTTTAACAAATCGGAATTATCTAATTCCATTTTCACTTCATACTTTACCATTTATATTTGTTTTTAAATTATTACTTAGTTATGATATATTATATTTACGGAGGTTATATCCTCTATATTTAGATATGTTTTATTTTTAGTTAAAATTTCTTTTAGAAGTTTTAAACTATCGGGTAAGTCTCTATAATCTGAATTTTTATTTATTTTTTTAATAATTGGAGTTAAATAGTTTATTTGAGAGTTTGTTACTTCAATCTTTTCTCTTTTATCTTCTGTATCTATAACTAAAAATGCTTTCATAATTATTTTATATTTTAGTCTGATAAAAGTTTTTTAATTTTTTCTGCCCCATCTGGATTTACAGAATGTATTATATATTCTGGGAATATTAGATTATTTTTTTTACAATAGTTTAATAAGTACTTGGCACAATCTAATCCAGTATAAACTCTATTATCATTTAAGTCGAACCATTCTTCTATTGGGAGTTCTTCTTTTAATTCTTCTACATCTGCTAAATCGTAATCAAATGATACTAAGTTTGGAACACCATTGGTTTCAATCCATTTAATAAATTGACCATATGATCTAACAATATCCCAATCTTCGTGGAAAATTGTGCAATTAACTTTTCGTTGCCACATATAAGTAGCACAATCACTGGGAATTCTCCAATCATCTAAGAATAATCTTTTCATAAAGCAAACATAATGAAAATTTTTAATATATACAATAACCGGCGGACGTAAGTCCCATCTTTAGGACCGGTTTATAGTTAAGGCCCCAACGGGTACTATAAAGAAAAAGAGGAATTCGCTACTCCTCTTTTTCATTTTTACAACTTTATAATATAACAGAGTGCAAAATAGGGAGGTCTATTTTCGACATCAACTATATAATTTTCCTGACTTGGACTTGAAGCTGTTGTTGTTATATCACTTACTGAATATATCCTAGTTCTTGTTGATCCATTAATTCCTGGGTTTGTAGCTTTTATTTTTATATTTTTTATATTTGTTGGGATTGATGTTTTTATTTTTACTGAAACAAAATCATTGGTTGGTCCATCTTTTGAATATATATTTGTATTTGTACCAACTTTCAAACCCAATCGAGTTGAAATATAAGTTGAATTATAATATATTTCTATATAAACTATGCAGTCCACATCACATTCATATGATATTGACATAGTACTTGTCCCGGTAGCAAATCCGGTTGCGCCAATTTCCCATATTCCGTCGTTAGTTTTGTTAGTGTTACTACCACTAATTGTTAAATTTGCTGCCTGTCCATTTATAGTAACGGATAAGAATACACAATTAATTGAATTTGTTGTTAATTCAACTGGTGTTTTATCTCTCATCGAGGTTTGTATTTGATTAAAACCACCGAAACTGCCCACATCATAGCTTCCCCCACTTACTTCTATATTATTTCCTTTTCCAGCACCTACAACAAATCTTTCTCTCAGATCTGGTATTATAGGTTTACCATTTGATGCACCACCAAATGGGTATGATTGGTTCATTAATTGAGTTTTCAATTTACTATCAACAGTTAATTCTTTACCATCACATAATGTCCAACCGTCTGGTATGCCAGCTTCTGATCCACCCCACATAATAATTGTACCAGTCGGTACGGTATTATTGATTGTTGTTTGTTGAACATTTATACTTTTAGTAAGTGCATCTATTTGATTTTGTAATTCCTGAAATAAATCACCACCGGTCGAATTACCACCAGTTGTTCCACCACCAGTTGTTCCACCTATATTACCACCATCTGTTGAATCACTTCCGGATCCTTCTACATTTATGGTAACTTCTTTACCAAAAAGTGTGAATGTAACAGTATTCCCCCACCCATCATAGAATTTACCATCAATAGTTTGTATAATTCTACCATATCCATAGGTATCTAATGAATGTATTTGATATTCGGGGTATCTAGGCATAAATAAACTTTTCTTTTATATATTAAAGCCATTTCTTTCTTTTAAATAATAATATTAATAATGACGCTATCCCAACTATAATAATCCAGAATATGAAATATCCCCATTTCCATTTTAATTCGGGTAGATTTTCAAAGTTCATACCATATATACCTGCTAAAAAAGTTAGTGGGATGAATATTGTGCTTATTATGGTTAATAATTTCATTATCTCGTTCATCTTTTGACCTTGTATTGAATAGTAAAGATTTGAAACCCCATCTATAATTTGTTTAGTATCATCTATTTCATCTAAAATATCACAAACATTATCATATAGTTCATGAAAAAATCTTCTATTTTCAGGCTCTATTAAATTAGTATTCATATTTTCTAGATGTGTTAAAATATTTTTAAAGGGAGTAACTATTTTTTTTAATTCTAATAGTTTTCTTTTTTGTAATTCTAATTTACTGAAGTCAAATTTTGAATCTTTATTTAATTCTAATTCTATTTGATTTACATCTTTATTTATTACCCATAGAGTTTCTAAATAATTATCGATTAAACAACTCAATAGTCGATATAATAGATAATCGCTAAACTTTTGTCTTATTCTCCCTCTATCATTTATAATTCTATCTCTAACATCATCGAAATGATCTAGTTTTTTACTTTGAAATGATATTAAAAAATTACTACCGAGTATAAAAGTTATTTTATTTTTTTTAATTCCGCTTTTATCAAATGTTGCTGATTTTATTGTAAAGAAAAGATAGTATGAATACTCTTCTAGTTTTGGCTTTATGTCTCTGAATATATCTTCTGTTGTTATTTTATCTATATTGAAATTATCGCATAATTTTTTAATACTTTCAACATCTTCTATATTATGAAAGTTTAACCAATTTACACTTTTGCTACATAATTCACCATATGTAAAATTCTCAGCAAAATGATCTGGATTATTTAATTCGATGTTATATTCTTCAGAATTATAATGATAAAATTGGCAAGTATTTTTCATAAAATTATATATTATTATTTTAATATATAATATTATGGATATAATAAAATTTTCAAAATTTAACGAGAATATTCAACTACCTGTTCTAGATGTTGTCATTGAATCTTCATATTCCAGAATAAATACTTCTAAATTAGAACCATATGTTATTAATTTACTAGGTATTGATGAGAGTATTGATATCATATCAATGGGTTTAAAAGAAACACTAAATAAGTTATATACAGAGTTGTCAGCTTTTCAATATAATATTGAGACTATAGTTGCTGGTGTTAACAAAGATGGTAAATTAATTGATACTAGTGAATTTGATGTTTATAGTAATATGGCTAGATCAAATGCTGAAGTCATGAAGGGTGAGTTAGAAAATCTAATAAGACATTATAAAAGATAATAATATTATGAAAATACTAAAATTTGAAGAATTTGAATTAAACGAAAGTTTACCACGTCAACAATCAGTTGATCAGTTGAAACGTGTTATGAAACAATCCACTAGAACAGATATTGGTAATAGAATATCTGATATGAATAAACAGGGTGCTAATATACAATATATTCAAAACCCAATTGATAATGGAATTGAATCATTTGAAGATTGGGAAAATCATAACAAAAAATTCGTTTCATCTTGGAACTTAAAGGGTATGTTAGGACCATTCAAAGGTGAAGATAATAAACAAAATAAGTAAACATTAAAAAATAATATATAGAATATGAAATACTTAAAAACATTCGAAGCTTACAGTGAACGTAAGGATATAGCTTTAGAAATCGCAGAAGATTTATTACCAAAGCTACAAAAGATTAAAGAGGAAAAAGGTAAGTTTACCGTTTCTATGTTTGATAACTACATGGAAGAAAGAGGTGGAGACATGAAGTTAACTGATGAGATTATATCTTATTTAGTTGATATGGGATTTGATTTCGATTCAAATGATGATGATGATGATTTTTACTTTGTTGAAGATGAAGAAGAAGGAACTACACCACCACCTCCTGGATTTGAAGGATATCCAGGAATGGAATATAGCTTAAATTAAATATGAGAATAAAAAGATATACAGAATTCATATCTGAAGAAATTTTTAATATGTCTTCGTGGCCTTCTTTATTTGATAATGAAAAAAACGGTTATGTTCTTCCTATGTTATTATGGTCTGTTGATATTTTTGAAGAATCTTTTAAAGAAGGTGAATATGAAACACCTGTTAATTCATCATCAGTTGTTAAATTGGTAAAGAGTTGGAATTTAGAAAATAATTTAGTTGGTTCTTACTTTGAATTTATATGTATAGTCAAAGAAAACACAGAAGTCTTTAGCTTCTGTGATGAATTTGAAATTATTTTAGTAAATATAGTAAAAAAGTTTAAAAAATACAAAAAGAGACTTTAAAACTTTAATATA